>Ga0210389_10005188_pt1 | contig 10105 bp, 7 predicted proteins | sample IncBWH28OmetaG_FD_160127 | JGI IMG/M metagenome (GOLD analysis project Ga0210389, IMG submission 160127) | Forest soil microbial communities from Barre Woods Harvard Forest LTER site, Petersham, Massachusetts, United States - Inc-BW-H-28-O ...
GCCAGTGGCGCTGTTCGGTACGCAGGCACGCACCTGCCGCGCGCACAATGCGATCGACCGGCTTGCGCGGCATTTCAATATGCCGATTTACGTCAATGGCTCGGCGCGCGGCACTCTGCCCCCGGGACATCCGTATGGCTTCATGCCGTCGCGCAAGACCGCATTCGATAACGCGGATGTGATTTTGCTCGCCGGCACGCCGCTTGACTTCCGCATGGGTTATGGGCGCCGCCTGAATCCCAAAGCGAAGATCGTGATCATGGACATGGATTACCGGAATGTCGGGAATAATCGCGACTTCGATTTCGGACTGGTCGGGAACATCAAGACCATCGTGAATGCGATGTGCGAGGCTTCGAAGGGCGACATCTCGGGCAAGCATGACCGGTTTCTCGAGATGCTGCGGGACGATGAAGCGAAGGCGCAGGGCAAGAACGACAAAATCATCGCCGCGAATGAAGTACCGATTCATCCCGTGCGGCTTTGCCATGAGATCAATGAGTTCCTGCAGGACGATACGGTTTATATCGGCGATGGCGGAGATATCGTGACCTTCTCAGGTTCGATTGTCCGGCCGCATAAACCGGGCGGCTGGATGGATCCGGGTCCCTTGGGGACGCTGGGTGTGGGCACCGGTTTTGCAATGGCTTCGAAGCTGGCTCAGCCCGCGCGCGACGTGGTGGTGCTTTACGGCGATTGTTCGTTTACGCTGACCGGGTTCGATTTCATCACTATGGTGCATCGCAAGCTGCCGTATGTGGGTGTGATTGGCAACAACTCATCGTGGAATCAGATCCGTTTCGGACAGGAACGGAAATATCCGGGACGCGGCGACATTGGCAACGTGGTTGGCGATGTGCGCTTCGACCATCTGGCCGAGGCCATGGGTGGATTCGGGATTCGCGTGACGAAACCCGAGGACATCCGGCCTGCTTTGGAGAAGGCGCGCGATTCCGGTAAGCCGGCACTCGTGGATGTTGTGATCAACCGCGATGTCTATTCATCTGGTACTTCGAACCAGACGATGTATAAGTAAGAATTCAACGACGAATCAGCACGAATAAGAAGGAGAAAGACTCGTTTCGATGGAAGCTTTAAAGGGAATCCGCATTCTCGACATGACGCACGTGCAGGCGGGGCCCACGTCATCGCAACTGCTCGCGTGGATGGGCGCTGATGTGATCAAGCTGGAGTCGCCCGTCGGCGATGCCACCCGCGGCCAGTTGCGCGACGTGCCTAATGCGGACAGCCTGTATTTCACGATGTTGAATTGCAACAAGCGCTCGATCGTGGTCAATATGAAGTCGCCCGAAGGCAAGGCGGTGTTCGTCGAGTTGCTGAAAAAATGCGACATCGTTATGGAGAATTTCGGGCCGGGCGTGCTCGACCGGTTCGGGTTCCCCTGGGAGAAGATTCACGAGATCAATCCGGGCATCATCATGGGTTCGATCAAGGGTTTCGGCTCTTCCGGGCCATATGCCGATTTCAAGGCTTATGAGAACGTGGCTCAGGCGATGGGCGGCTCGATGAGCACCACGGGTATTCCGGAAGGGCCCCCGTACGTTACCGGCGCGCAGATCGGCGACTCGGGCACGGGTCTGCATCTTGCAATCGGGCTGCTGGCGGCATTGAATCAGCGCCATCGCACCGGGCTGGGCCAGTATGTGGAAGTCGCCATGATGGATGGTGTGATGAATCTATGCCGCGTCAAGTGGCGGGATCATCAGCGGCTTTCGCATGGACCTTTGAGCGAATATTCGGTTCCCACTGAAAATCTCACTGAAACGCCGCGCGCCGGCAACGATTCCGGTGGGGGGCAGCTTGGTAATGCCGTCAAATGCAAGCCAGGCGGGCCGAACGACTACATCTACGTCGTCGTTCAGGAAGCGGTGTGGGAGGCTTTGGCGAAACGAGTTGGTCCCGAGGTAGGACAGCCGGACCTGGCCACCGATACGCGTTACGCGAAGATCGCCGACCGCCGGAAGAATCAGAATGACGTCTGGCGGTTACTCGACGAATTCGGTTCGAAATACACCAAGCGCCAAATGATGGTGATCCTCAACGAACTCGATGTGCCGTGCGGACCGATCATGTCGACGGAGGATCTGGCCAACGATGAGCACGTACGCGGGCGCGATATGTATGTCGAGCTGGATCATCCGCAGCGCGGCCAGTGGTTCAATGTGGGGATGCCGATCAAGCTTTCGGCTTCGCCGGCGAAGATCAAACGGTCGCCGACGCTGGGCGAGCACACCGCGGAGATCCTGAAGGAAGTCCTGGGTTGGAGTGACGAACAGATCGCGGCGAAGAAGCAGGCGGGGGCGTTCTCGAAGTGAGAATTGCCATCGTCGGGCAGCAGGACTTCGGCAAGGCGGTGCTGGAAGCGTTTCTGGCCCGCGGCGACGAGGTCGGAGCGGTTTTCTGCGCGCCCGAGAAGGAAGGCGCGAAGCCGGATGCGCTTCGGGCTTCGGCTCAGGCGAGAGGGCTGAAGGTTTATCAGTTTCGATCCCTGCGGGATCCCGAAGCTGCTCACGCTATGAAAGAAGCGAACGCCGACATCGGGATCATGGCGTTCGTGCTGCAGTTTGCGCCGCAGGAGTTCGTGAGAATCCCCAAGCAAGGCACGATTCAGTACCATCCGTCGCTGCTGCCAAAATATCGCGGGCCGAGCTCGATCAATTGGCCGATCATCAAAGGCGATACGGAAACCGGGTTAACCATCTTCCGCCCCTCGGACGGATTGGACGAAGGCGCGGTGATTCTGCAGAAGAAAACGCCGATTGGTCCGGATGACACTCTGGGGACGGTATATTTCGATCGCCTGTTTCCGATGGGCGTCCAGGCGATTCTGGAGGCGGCGGACCTGGTTCTTTCGGGTAAGCATACCGAAAGCGTGCAGAACGAGGCTGATGCGAGTTACGAAGGATGGTGCCGCACGGCTGAGGCGAAGATCGATTGGGCCAAACCGATCGATCATATTTATAACCTGATTCGCGGATGTAATCCCGCGCCGGGCGCGTGGACGACGCTCAAAGGCAAGAAGCTACAAATTTTCGACGCCCGCAAGATTCTTTTCCGGCGCTTCGCCGAAGTGCCGGGAAAGATCGGCGCCGTGAGCGATATCACAGCGCAGAGTTTCCGGATCACAGCGCAGGGCGGGATGATCGAAGTGCTGAAGGCCCGATTTGAGGATGGCAAGAAGATCAGCGGCGGGGAACTGGCGCAAGCGGGCGGGATCACACTCGGCAGCCTGCTCGGCGATTAAGGCGTCCAGGGAGGGAATGAGGTGAACAGGTGGGTCCGCCTCGCTGCCGCCGTGGTTGCGATGGCCATGATCTCCAACCTTCAGTACTGCTGGACATTGTTTGTTCAGCCGATCATGACGGCCACGGGCTGGAAGCTGTCGCAGGTTCAGACCGGTTTCAGCATTTTTATCGCGGTGGTGACGTGGGCAATGCCGCTCGCGGGATGGTTGATTGATCGCATCGGCCCCCGCGTTTTCCTTTCGATTGCCGGCGTGTTATGCGCCGTGGGCTGGGCATCGCTCGGACATGCGACCAGTCTCACCGAGTTCTACCTGATCTACGCCGTGGCCGGGCTTGGCGTGTCGTTCGTGTATTGCAGCTCGATTGGGGCGGCATTGAAGTGGTTTCCCGACAAGCGCGGCCTGGCGTCCGGTATCATTGCCGGGGCCTATGGTTCTGGCGCCGCGTTGTTCATTCTGGTCTTTTCGAAGATGATCAGGATCAACGGTTACAGGTCCACATTTGTTACGACGGGCATCTTAATTGGTGTGGTGATCTTTATCGCAGGGCAGTTCCTGGCATATCCGCCCGCGGGCTTTGCAAGCACGTTGAAGATCCCTGTGAAGGCCAAAGTTCGAAAGCAGGGCACGGAAGATTTCAATTCCCTGGAGATGCTGCGCAAACCCCATTTTTATCTGATGTACGTCATGATGCTGATGGTTGGCATCGGCGGACTAATGACGAGCGCGCAGGTCGCTCCGGTCGCAAAGACGTTCAAGATTGGCAGCACGGCTCTCGCGTTGACTCTGACTTTGGGCCCGATCGGGAACGGCCTGGGGCGCTTCTTCTGGGGCTGGATTTCGGATTACATGGGCCGTGAGCGAACGATGATTACGGCGTTCGTGCTGCAGTCGGTGTTTCTGGTGAGTGTGGTTACGCTGGGGCCGCGGGGCGATTTCTGGTTCGTGGCTTCGATGTTCATGGTTTTCGCAACCTGGGGCGAAGTCTACGTGCTGTTCGCGGCGACGCAGGCGGACATGTTCGGCGCGAAAAATGCGGCTTCCAATTACAGTTTCCTCTACAACACCAAGGGCATCGCAGCGCTGCTGGCTGGCGGGATTGCAGCGGTGGTGTTCGAGCGCACCGGGTCGTGGAGTTATGTCTATTACCCGGCGGCGTTGCTGGCATTGATTGCGGCCATCGGCGCGATAGCGTTGAAGAAGATTCCTTCACCAAAGAAAGCGCCCCTGCTTGAAACGGCCGCGAATTCGCCTGCTCAGGGGTTCACGGCTTCGCACGCCGGCGATTAGGCCGGGACGCCGCGCGCAATTTCGGCGACAGCATCGCTCAATTCGCGGGCATCGATGTCACTCAGCTTCTTGCCGGCGCGGGTGACATAGAAAACGTCGATCGCCTTCTTCGCTTCCGTATCCACAAGAACAACTTCAATGTTGCCGCCCCGCTTTGAAATGACGGAGGCGACATCGTAAAGAAGTCCGGGACGGTCCTGCGTGGTCATCTGAATCAAGGTCGCTGCCGGGGACGCGGAGTTGTCGAAGCTCGTGCGCGCCGCGGCCAGCGCGTGCGCATCCGGCTTGACTCGCGGACGCCGCGAGAGAAGCTGTTCGATAGTCATCTCGCCTTTGATCGCCCGAATCACAGTGCGTTTCACGTTGCCCGCTTCCTCCGGATTCAAGTCGAGCGAGCGGGAAGGATCGGCGAAGGTGAATGTGTCGATGATCTTGCCGTGCGCGTTCGAAAACGCCTCGGCTTTGAGAATATTGAACCCGAAACTCGAAAGCGCCGCGGCGATGGAGGCAAACAGGAAAGGCCGGTCATCCGCCACGACGCAAAGTACCCAGGCGGCCGAATTGGTGATCGACACGGCCACACCGCGTTCTTTGCTTTCGCCAGCCAGACGGAAATGACCTTCGATTTCCTGCTGGTCGTGCGTCCGCAGATAACGCGGGGGCAATCCTTCGAGAAAAGCCCGCAATTCCGGGTTAGGCTCGGCATTGGGCAGTGCTGCGCGTACAGTAAGCTCGCGCGTCAGCTCCTGGTAGGTCGCGGCGTAGAGATTCCACAGCAGCTGTCGCCTCCATGGCGTCATGGCAGCGGGGTTCACTGCGCTGATGTCGCCGTAGGTCAGCAGGGTCAGCAGCTTCAATTTCTCCACCGTGCCGGTTCTGGCGGCCATGTCGCGTACCGTTACGGGGTCCGAGAGGTCGCGGCCGTTCATGGTGGACGACATTTCGAGATGCGCGCCGATCAGGAAGGAGACGATGCCCCACGCACGTTCGGAGATCCCCGCCCGCCGCAGCGCCCGTTCGGCAATTCGTCGGGAGGCATCCACATGTCCCTCGTCCGGGGTTCCTTTGCCCACATCGTGAAACAGGAGCGCTGCGGTCAGAAGATCGAACTCTTCCGTCTCAGCGGCCAGTTCGCCGAATGAATCCCCCGTCTTGCCGCGCAACCCGAGTACACTTTCGATTGCCACCATCGTGTGCTCGTCCACTGTGTAGCGATGATAGAAATCCCGAATCACCAGAGCCTCGATGTCCAGCAGTTCCGGGAAGACGGCCTCGAGGGCATGCGTCTCGTGCATGACGCGCAGGGCCTTCGAGGAATGAGGCAGCCGCAGGATCTCGCGAAGCGGATTCCAGATCGCGGTTTGTGCTTCCACCCACCGCGCGAACGCAGGCATACTCCGATCCACGCGTTCGTCGGTGTCCGCTGCCAGCGGCAATCCGTGGCGGCCGACGAATTCGAACAGGCGCATCGCAAGGCTCGGATCCGATTCCAGCGCTTGCGGCGAACGCAGAAAAACCGACCCGTGCAGCACCGAAAAATCGGAGTTCGAGAGCTTCCCGGTGCGGTCGCGGAACTGTGCGAACAGGGAACTGCGTTTGGATTCGAAGCGGTCCAGGCGGCGGTTGGCCAGCCTGGCGATGTCACGCACAGCCCGATAATATTGCCGCATCAGCGATTCGGGCGATTCCGCGCCGCTCAAGGCGGCGATTTCGTCCTGGCGCTCGAAGCTGAGCTTGTTATCGTCACGGCTGGCGAGATAGTGAAGGAAGCAGCGAATCTCGAACAACACGGGCACACCGTCGGCAAGTTCGTGATCGCCGGCTCCGAGCTTTGAGAGCCAGCGCAGGACCTGAAGGTCGCGTAATCCTCCCGGGGCATCCTTGACGTTTGGTTCGAGATGATAAATCGTGTTCTGGAAGCGGGCGTGACGCTCGTTGGTCAATTGGACGATGTTTCGCCCGAGGTCCGGACGCGGGTCGCGAACCTGAAGGGATAGGGCTTCGTTTCCCGCCAAATGCCGCCGGTCGAGCAGACTGACCGCCAACTCTGCGTTGCCGGCGTCGATCTGATTGCAGTCCTGCGGAGTGTGGACGGACTGGCTGATGCGGAGGCCCTGGTCCCAGAGGTCGCGGAGAAACATTGCGAGTGGCTCTTTGATGGAAGCCTGTGTTTTTTCGTCGGGGGTCAGAATGAGGAGATCCACATCCGAGTATGGGAAAAGTTCCCGGCGACCATACCCGCCGACGGCCATCAGCGCCAATTCCGAGGGCATCCATTCCCAGCGCTTCCGAACGATTTCATCCACGCGCGCGGTGCGGCCGGCAATCGCCGCCGCGGCGTTACGAGTTTTGAAGAAGTGCTCCCGGATCTCCTGCTCGGTCACGATATTTCAGTATCCAACGGGCTGCTGGACAGCGACGCGGATGTTAGCGTTAGGCTTCAAACGGGCTCTATAGCGGCACGTGATTCCCGGTTCTATGCCCGCCGAACGCCGCTACAGGGCGACAATTACGGCCGTTCTGGCAATTCTGCGAAAATGCTCGTGCTTCGCTATCAGACTCAGTTTCGCACGGGAGCGCAGGCGAGATCGCCTGGTTTACACAGCTGAATCGCCGCGGTCACCGTTGCGGATACGGATCGCTTCGGCGACATCGTAGACGAAGATCTTGCCGTCGCCTATCTTTCCGGAGCGCGCGGCGTTCGTGATGCACTCGGTCACCTCGTCGAGGCGCGGGTCTGGAACAACCAGTTCGAATTTGACCTTCGGGAGCAGGTCGACGTTGTATTCCTGGCCTCTGTAGACTTCTTTGTGGCCCTTCTGCCTGCCGTGACCGCGCACTTCGCTGATGGTCATCCCGTCGATGCCAATGTTCTTCAGCGCTTCTTTGACTTCTTCCATTTTGAACGGCTGGACGATCGCTTCGATCTTTTTCATACGCCTCTCTGTCAGTTCGCTCCCGCTCCAGGCCTAAGCCTCGAGGAAGTAGCCTTCTTCACCGTGCTGCGTGAGGTCGAGGCCATCCTCTTCGGCATCGTGATCCACGCGCACACCGATGATCAGGTCGCAAACCTTCAGGATAATCAACGTCCCCACGACGGCGAGGCCGACCGCAATCAGGACTCCGACTGCCTGATTCAAGACCTGTCCAGGATTGCCGTCAACGAGGCCGAGCGGAATGACTTTACCGTTGATTGGGGCGTTGTTGATGACGTTGGTGGCAAACACGCCCGTCAACAGCGCCCCCAGCGTACCGCCCGCGCCGTGCACGCCGAAGGCGTCGAGCGTGTCGTCGTATCCGAACACGTGTTTCACCGCGGTCACCATGAAGAAGCAGAATATGCCGGCGAGGAACCCGATCAGCAGCGCCGGCATTGGCTGAACGAAGCCCGACGCAGGCGTAATCGCGACCAGACCGGCTACACACCCCGAAATCCCGCCGAGCATACTGGGTTTGCCCATTTTCACCCACTCCGCGAGCATCCAGCCGAGAGCGGCGGTCGCCGCGGCGAAATGCGTGTTGATGAATGCGCTCGTGGCGAGCCCCGATGCGGCGGTCGCGCTGCCTGCGTTGAATCCAAACCAGCCTACCCACAGCAGGCAGGCGCCGATCACGCTGATCGTCATGCTGTGCGGCTTCATCGCCTCGGCCGGATATCCTGCTCGTTTGCCCAGATACAGCGCGCAGACCAGCGCCGAGACACCCGACGTGATGTGCACGACCGTCCCGCCGGCGAAGTCGAAGGTTCCGACCTTTCCTCCGAGATAGGCATTCAGGAACCCGCCTTTACCCCAAACCATGTGCGCCATCGGGAAGTAGACGACGAAGGCCCAGAGCGTGGTGAAAAGAGCCATGGCGCTGAACTTGATGCGCTCCGCGTAGGCGCCGGAGATCAGCGCGGGAGTGATGATGGCAAACATGAGCTGATAGACCATGTATGTGCCCTGAGGGATGGTGGCGGCGTAGTCGGCGTTGGGGTCCGATCCAACGCCGTTCAGGAACGCATACTTCAAGCCGCCGATGAACGGGATGCCTTCGCTGAACACGAGGCTGTAGCCGACCAGCGCCCAAAGTACGGTGATGATGCCCATGTGGACGAAGCTGTGCATCATCGTCGACAGAACGTTCTTGCGGCGGACCAGACCCCCGTAGAACAAGGCGAGTCCTGGACCGGTCATCATCAGGACGAGCGCGGCGCTCGTGAGCATCCACGCGTTGTCCCCGGCCGATTGGGCGCTTTTGACAGCGGCCTCAAGGGCCGCAAGGCGGGCGTTTACGTCTGGCGCTGCGTCGAACAGCGCAAGGATTGTTGTCATTTGTCCTCTCTAACGTGGAGAAGCCTTCTGTTTCTCTTCGCGGAGAAGCTCATTATTCCCATTGGCTCGTATGGAATGCAACGAGAGCCTGATAAATAATTTCGATCTATCCAATTTACAACTTCAATTTGACAGTGCGGCCTACGTCAGACGCGGAAGCCGATGCGCCAGAGTCCGTAAGCGATTGCCTGGCGGAAATACTGCCACCACTCCTTCGGGACGTTGGTATCTCCGGGCGCACGCGGAGATCCGTAGACATTGAATCCTTCCCGCTGGAGAATGTGTTTAACCCGGAACACATGATAGCCGTCGCTCACGATGATGCAGGAATGGAGTCCCATGCGGCGAAGGATTTCCGTCGCGGCGCTCAGGGAGTAAGCGGTGGACTCGCCTGCGTCTTCGACGATGATGGCTTCGGGAGGAATGCCGCGATCAATCAGGTAAGAACGTCCGACGCCGCCCTCGGTGAATGAAGGATCCCCGCCCGGTCCCCCGGTGGTCATGATGTACGGGGCAAGGCGCCGCTGGTAAAGGTCCGCGGCATGGTCGAGGCGCAGCTTCAGGACCGGTGACGGATGCCCACGGTATTCCGCCGCTCCCATGATGATGATGACATCAGCGGGCCGGGCTTCGTCGACCGTACTCTGGCGTCCGATCCGCACCGTAAGCGCAATGAGATAGCCGAATACGAACACCGCCAGGACCAGGATCAGCAATGCGGCTGCGCGCTTGAGGTGCGTTATTCTTATGTCAACATTGTATGCGCTGCAGAGCCGAATGGGACAAGTCGCGTCGATAACCAGCGCCGCCAATCCACTGGTCCGCGATGTACGCAGGGCCATCGCCCATGGCGGCCTCACTGACGAGGGTTGGTGCGTCGCCGAGAGTTTTCATCTGCTGGAAGAAGCCCTGCGCAGCAAACGCGACGTGCCTGTTGTGCTTGCCTCGGAAGCAGTAAGAACGACGGTGGAGCGTCACATCGCGGGGCTTCGAGGACCCCGAACCGTCATGCTGCCGGACGCATTGTTCCAGTCCATCGCCAGCACAGAGACGAGTCAGGGCGTGATCGCACTCGTTCGGCCGCCGGAATGGTCTATCGACCAGTTGTTCCGGGGGCGCAGTATGGTTCTGGTTATGGATGGCCTGCAGGATCCAGGCAACGCCGGAGCGATCGCTCGCGCCGCAGAAGCATTCGGGGCCACGGGTCTATTATTTGTCAAGGGAACCGTCAGTC
>Ga0210389_10005189_pt1 | contig 10105 bp, 12 predicted proteins | sample IncBWH28OmetaG_FD_160127 | JGI IMG/M metagenome (GOLD analysis project Ga0210389, IMG submission 160127) | Forest soil microbial communities from Barre Woods Harvard Forest LTER site, Petersham, Massachusetts, United States - Inc-BW-H-28-O ...
TTAGCGGTTCTTGGGGGGGCGTGCCTGAACTAAGGACACCTTACTCGGGAAGGGTGCAAGCGCTACAATTTCGCCCCAATGAAGTACGGTGATGACCAGAAGCTCGTCGCTTTGTTTGCTAAAACCGCCCTGCTAGAAAACGAACTGGCGGAGGCGATTGAGGCGCAAGACCGCGAGCTTATAGCGGGCGAAAAATACGGACTCGATAGATCGTTTAAGAACATGGTTGCCGGTTTCCTCTTGTTGGTTGGTGCGGCCACAGCCTGGATTGTCTATCAACAGTTCCAAGAAGTGGCGACGCAAATTAGCGACTTGAAACAGGAAGGCGAACGATCTGCAACTGTTTCCTTTGAAACAACAAGAAAAGTGCAGCAGCAGCTTGATATTGCTCAGCAGCAAGTCGATGCGACCATGCAGAATGTTAGAGACCAAGCGCGGCTCGACCAACGTGCGTGGGCTTATTTGACGGGCCTCACTTTCCATCCACTCATAGCCGATCAACCAATATGGATTACTGCCAATACGCTAAACAACGGCAGAACGTTTGCTCTCAGGGCCAAACACACAAATGTCATCATTCTTACTACGGAAGAACCAACGTCCTTTCCCAAACTGGGCAAGTGGGAAAATCTTGGCCTCTTGGTTCCGAATTTGCCTTATGTGGACGACTTCAAGGGATCAGAAGGATTGACTCAACCAGAAATTGACGCGATTAAGTCTGGTGCGTTGCACGTGGTCATGTACGGCACCTTGAAATATGACGATGTTTTCGGCACTCCTCACGTTACCGACTACTGTGTCGTCTACACCCCAGACACCGGCGGATTTTCGAGCTGCAACAAGCACAATCGCGCAAACTGAAAAACTGAAATCACATTCCTTGGACGGTGCACTCAGGGTGGCGTGCACACCCGGCCTTTGCGACAGGCCGGAACCGCCCCCCTTATCCCTAATGTCCCGGGTGGGGCTTGTTCGGCGGCTTTTGGTGTAAATCACGATAGCGACGCGTAGTTCCTGACAAATGGACTTGACAGCGCTGACGCCCGAGAGCAAGCTTGGCCGAGTGACGAGGATTCAAAGATGAATCGCACACGGCTGTTGGTGATCGGAATTGTGGCACTGGTCCTAGGCGGGGTCTTAAGTTCCTTTGTGTACCAAAGCCTGCAGGCCAAGATGGCACTCCAAAAGGTGGGCGTGGACGTCGTCGTGGCTGCAAATGATATCCAAGTAGGCGCGAAAATTGGAGATGGCGACCTTAAAGTTGTAAAGTACCCGCCCGAAGATTTGCCTCGCGGCGTCTTTCACACGAAAGCGTCTGCAGTCGGACGCGGCACCGTGCTTCCTATCGGCAAGGGGGAATTTGTAGTGCCTGACAAACTGTCGGCACAAAATGCGGGGGCAGGATTGTCGACGTTGATTGCTTTGGGGATGCGCGCCGAGGCAGTGAGGGTCAACGATGTTACAGCCGTAGCTGGCTTCGTTGTACCGGGCACACGTGTCGACGTGCTCGTCACCGGCCATCCTACCGGATCGAGCGACCCTCAGACGGTGACTGTTTTGCAAGACGTGGCCGTGCTGGCAACTGGCCAGAAGACCGATCGCAGCGCAACAGGAGAACCGCAGAATTCCTCCGTCGTGACACTGCTGGTTTCTCCGGAAGACTCCGAGGAGCTGGCGCTGGCCAGTCAAGAAGGACGCATTCAATTAGTTCTGCGCAACCCGCTCGATACCAACCAAGACAAACCGGCTGCGATAAGGAACACAAACCTGTTCGGTGGTGCGACGTCAGCACCGCACCCGGCCAAACTAACGCGGATAAAGCATGCTCCGACGGAGGCCCCGGAGCTCGAGATAGATATTTTCCAGGGAACTCATAAAGAGACTGTCCACTTAAAACAGTAGCCTTCCTTGGGCGGGTGATGAATCAGAGATGCCTTATGGCCAAAGCTGGGGGATCCCTGTTTTACCTAAATCGTTTAGGCGTAGGTTTGTGTCGTTACTTTCGCGTAACCAATCCCGTCTGCGCATGTCCAAATGTTAGAAAAAGCCTTGTTACATCGCCGACGCCATTACCCCCGGAGGAAGCTGATCGCTGATCCTGCAAGAATCGACGCAATGACCAAGCCAGCTAGTGCCCATGTCAGCCAGAGTCTCCTCTCTTGTCTTCTTTCCTCGTCCTGGCTGCTGATCACCGGAATATCAGAGATCACCGTCACGGGTAGCGTTTCTTTGAGTCCTTTCTCATCGTAGAGACGGTCATCCAAATACTCGGTCCCGCCGACCAGAACTGTACCTAAGGCAAGTCCGACGCCTAACCCAATCCCGCACATTTTGATCCGATTCGGGAAATCGGGCTTCAGCGGTAAACGGGTAAGATCAATCGTCCGCAGGATTCCCCCCTGATGGCGTTTGAGCAGGCTTGTCTCCATTTCGGACGCCATCTTCTTGTTCAAAAGGTCGTCATAATGTGCCTTCGATTGGTCGTAGCCGCGCGTCAGGTCCGCAAATTGCTGTTGAAGCGCAGGCTCTTGGTTCAAAAGTCCTTGGTAGTCAGTAATCTTTGCTTTCAGCGTGGTGATCACGCGTTCCCGATTTGCGATTTCCACCTGCTTAGCTTTCAATTCGCTCTGATGTCTGCTGTCGACATCCGGCGACGTGGCAGTGGACGGTGTTCCACTCGCAGAGGTCGGCGCACCCGCTTTCATGGCGGCAATGGCCTTTTCCTTTAAGGCGATTTGTTCCGTCAGTTTACGAACTTCAGGATAACGCTCGGTGTAGCGGGACCTGAGATCGTCGCGCTGTGCTTTCAATTGCTCCAACTCCTGTTCTAAAGCGGGCAGTCCGATGGGAGTGCTATCTCCAGCCTTAGGACCCAAAGCCTGGGACTGTTCGAGCAGGGAGGCATATTGTTGTTGCGCGGTGTTGAGTGCATCTTCTCGATTCTCCATTTCTGAGCGCAATCCAGCTAAAATTTGCAAATTGCTTCCCAATTGCGAGTGTTGATCTTTGAACACTCGCACCCTTTCTTCCTGCTCTACGAGATTCTGGTGTGCGGTTTCCAGTTGGTCTCCGAGAAACTTAGTATTGTCTTGTGACTCTTGCAGCCGCATCTTTTCATCCTCACTGATGAAAAGATCGGTTAGCTCGCTAGTCACCTGCCGCGCGACGTAGGGATCGTGAGCAGAATAATAGATGTTGACGGAAGTGATTTTCCGTTCGTCGCCCCGCACTTCCTCAATCTTGATGTCGTTGCGCATTCGCTCGGCTAGCTCGTCAGGAGTGAGCCGACCGCGATCCTCAGAGTACAGATTCAGTTCATCGATGATGTGCAACAGTCCCGGGCCTTTTAGGATCTGCTGGCTAATGCTTTGCAACCGGCCTTGCAAATCATCGTTTACATTCGACGAGGTGTAAGCAGACGGCACCCGAATTTGTGTGCCCCACGTGTAGCGGGCGGGCAGAATCCAACTGGTGCTCCAGACCACCAGCCAGCCAAGAAAGAAAGGTATCAAGAAGAGCAAGCGGCGACGACGAACCACGCCGATGTATTGTTGCAGATCGAGGCCTTCTCCCGGTTTCTCTTCTAACTCATCTACCATAAATGACTTCCCACCAGTCTCGCGAACTTATACGTGATGGTGACAGCCGCACAATCTCGGTTGCGGTGCCGAATATTGCTGCGATCTCGCCGAAGCTTCGTGCGACGTGGCCGCTGGGGAGAGGCCCTTCTATAGCTGGCCACAGTATTCCGCTGGCGGCCCGAGCAACCCCGGCAGCCAGTCATGGGCGGGATTGTCACACAGGCTGGGGGGCAAGTCAATGTGGTCCGAGATTTCTGCTATTTTGCCCTACCTGGGCCCTATCCTCCGCGTTTGACCACGGCGAGGAGTTCGAATTCGGACCCTGTTCGGGGCGAAGAGAATCCTCAAGCACGGCGGCCGCGAATATACCAAACGCAGTGGTTCCACAGTCCTCTTCCTGTCAGTAGTTGCCACTTTCCGCCCTTGTTTTCGAGTGCCCTGAACTCACCGCCTCTACGCTCCTCCCCACAGTGATAGCCGATGAACACCACCGCGATAGTCTTGTCGGAGTTGAATCCTACCGCCGACAGCTCGATCAATCCCTCGGAATCTGGGTGTCGCAAAATGTCTTCCACCCTCCCAACGCGGGGCTTCCATTCATTCCGTCCCTGAACGTCGCCTTTAGTTCTTCTTCGGCAAATAACTCGTGATTCCTGTTGATGTCAAAGTGTTTGTGGAGCTGCCATGGCACTGCATTCAGTTCCAGATAGTTATCGATTGCAGGGTGAAGTACTTTTTCTGATTGCGCGTCCAGCGGCTGAAGACAAATTTCGGGAGTCCGGGTTTCAGCGCCGATGACGAGTGGACGCTCTCCGACAGTCGGAAGGATGGCAGAGTAAACTTTGTAGGCTTTCGTCCACGTCGTAAGGCTTTGTGGTCACGTAGGGGCGAAGGGCGAACAGAGGGTACAAAAGGAGAAGCCCCGCTAAAACAAGAAGAAGTCGTGTACGAATCATAGCTGTCCTGAATAATATGTACGCCTTGTTACTCGACAGAACTCGGGCCCGCCCGATATCAACTCTAGGACCAACATCCAGTCTTGCTCGACACCTTCCACTTGCCATTCTGCTTCTGAAGCACATAAGAGGTCCCTTCCGCGCAACAGCATTGGCTAGTACAGACATGGTCCATCTAGACCACAGCCACGGTCTTATCAGCATTGAAACCAACCGCAGACAATTCAAGCCAAAGTTCCCCAAAATTCCCTCCCCGGAAATGAGGGGGGAACATTGCCTTTAGTTGGTCACGAGTAACCAGTCTGTACGGGTTCGGGAGAGTGAACTTTTTTTGCAGCAGCCGCTGCACCCGCGGAGAACTACACAAGTCTCTGTACCTGGTGCAGAGCCAGGGGGGAAGGCTCCGCCAGATTTGTGTCCCGCAGGCTTGGCAGGAGCGCGTACGGCAGGCCGTCAGTGACTATCGCAAAATGCAGGAACCGATCGAAGAGGTTTCGGAACTGAGTGGAAACGACTTAAAGAAAGGAATCGCTAACCGTTCTCCGCCGCCTGATCCACTACGGCGAAAAGATCTTCTGCCTCTCCGCGACGCTGCTGGCGCCCCTGGGAGATTGCAGACTCGAGCCGCGGCGTTCCACCCCCGCCGTGGTCAAAGCTACTCTGATCATGTTCTGGACGCGCCTGCCCAGCCTCAACGCGCTTTGGCCCAAATCTCCGCCCCGCGCGCTTCTGGATACTCCGACGCGCGGGTCTTCGACTTGGAACTACTTCGACAAAATTCCTCCCCGGCATCGCGGGCTCTGTTGGGCAGCAGGATCTGCCAGCGAACAGTGTCGTTGCGCGTGGCACGACTTTCAATCTGGTGGCAGTGGCATCTCGGGGCGCACAGAATCCTGCGATGGCGATGAAGAACTCTCTGGACAAGTCCCCAGGTTGTTCGAGTTTCTTCTACGGCCTGTTACTGAATGAATCGCGTCTCAAACAGGAAACGCTTTACCAGAACCCGAAGCGCTGGATGCTGAACCGCCTTGTGCTGGGAACTGGAGTCGTATACGGCCTAGATGTGGATGTTGACCCGCAGAATTCAGGGATGATCCTAGTAGTACAGCTAGGAGTCGCATTGGACGGCTGGGACGCGAAGTTGTAGTTCCTGCCCCGGTCTCAGTGAATCCGTTTCTGCTAACGGACAGTAGTGGAACCCATCGGGAACGGCCGATCGTGAAAAGGGAAATTTTGACGCATTCGACTCCGGCGCAGAGCCTGCTCTGGCCCTCGGGTCGAGTTTGACGCCCATTGGTGGCGGGGACTATGGTCAGTTCCTTCCCTTACGTGGCACGTTCCGGGAGATGTTCGCCACCGCTTTCGCGAATTGCTTCTCCAATTCACGATAAAGAGGCCTCTTGAACCGTACCGCCCGTCCTACAGCTCTGCTGAAGGATACCCGCGCAACGGCTCGAAACTCTGAACGCGCCGGCAAGCGAATGTCGGTCGTGGCGGTTTTTTTCACTCTGAACAAGAACCAATATTGCACTTGGCCCATGCCGGTTTTGACCGATTGCGCCCTTCGCGGAAGCTCGTACGCAAGAAGCCCCGGATATCGATCTAGCAAGACAAGAGCTGTTCTGGAAATGCCTGTCTCCTCCCGAACCTCTCGTAACACTGCGTCGATCGGATCCTCATCGTTCTCAAGTCCTCCCTGTGGGAATTGCCACGCGCCCGGTACGTCGCGCCGTTCGAATATCAGCACTCGCCCGTGCTGGTCCGTGAGGACAGCGCCGGCACCGGCCCGGAAGTATCTAGTCGGCCTTTTCATTTGACCTGCTTATGACGTTTTGCCATAGAAGCACAGCAGTGCGCCCAACGCGAGCCCACCCAACAGTGCTAACGTCATACTCACGTTGGCCCAAATCAGAACTATGGCCAGTAGAATCCCATTGATGGTAGCAAGCGTTTGCGTGTAGCCCATCTGCTTGATTCTCTTCCATCGGTGTTTCAAATTGCTTTCATGTTCAGCGATTTCGCTTTTGATTTCCTTCTCGAGCTTGTAATCCTCGAGCTCAAGACATTCAGCTTGAAATACGTCGCGGTATTTCCGTCGAATCATCCTGATCTCTCGTTTGTATTCCTCTGTCACGCTATCGCGGTGCATCATACGGCGATAACTGACCAGCCCGAAAACGAGGAGCGTGACCAGCGCGACACTTGTTGCCCTTGTCACAGCAGCACGAAACGTGTCGGTCGTAAGAGCGATCCGATGTCCAGAGAACCACAAGACACTACCGACCGCTGTGTGGCAAATGTCACAAAAAGTTGAAGCGTTTTTCGCCAATCTCTTCGTTTCGCCCGATTGATTCTTCCAAACGCTCAAGATCTGCCAAGAACAAATCCCTTAAAGCGGCCCTCGCTTTGATTGTGCTAGGCTTCAGCCGTACAAAACGTTCCTCTTCATTGGCCATACATGCCTCCACATAGCACGACTAGGCAGAACCTCCCCTGAAGCTCTTCCGAACGTTTTGTGATCAGATCGCAATCTTTAATATTGAAGCACATATCGATTGCCTTTCAAGTACGGACTCAAGCAAAGATTGGGGAAGAAATTGAGTTCTCCAGCACTGTGTCAAAGACGGGGCCCCGCGCTCGCCTATCATTGGGATTTCGGCGATGGAGTGGTCGCCGATGGTGCAATTCTCACTCATACGTACACAGTTGCGGGTAATTACAGAGTGCGGTTCGCGGCTGAGGGCCTTGATGACAAATCCGCAGAGAAAACATTTTTGATCGCGGTCACCGGATCGCCGATTCTTCCGCCTCCTCGGCGTTACACCGAACCGCACGAATCGCTGCACTTAAGAAAGCGCTCCGGTGAAGGCAGTAATGGGAACAGAAACATGGCGAGCCTCGACTAGCGGCTCGGCAGACCGTATCCGAAATCCTCGGTCACGTAAATCGTGCTTCGTTGCGGACGACGGCAAAGCCGGCCACGTTGTAGTCGGGATTGAGTAGATTCTCCCGGTGATGCTGAGAACGCATGAAGCCCTGTGCACTTCTGCTGCGCGCGGAGCGAGGCCTACGTTTTCTCCCTCCGCGCTGAATTGCAGTGTACTGCTGGCTGCAAAGCGTTGTGGTAGCGCGGGCTCACCGGGCAAGTCATGGGGAAGCTCTTTCCGCGAAGCCATGAGCTCCGAGTGTTTCCGCGCAGCCTGTGTTAATCCTTCATCGCTTTGCAGCGGAGCGAGCCCGGCTTCGGCCCGAGCCTGATTCGCAAGATCAAGAAGCTGGCGCGCTCAGCCTTGGAGTCGTACGGAACCGAAACCCCGTGCGGTAGCTTCGGAATCGTGGCCCAGGGATTCGTCGGTTGCTGGAATGCCGACGGTAGGCTTGCGAGACAAATGGTCAACCAGATAACGAGAAATGGACGTATACATGCAGGCCTCCTAGAAGTAGAACCCGAATCCCTCTCGCTTCGTTTCCCTCGCAAATCTCGCGGCCGAAGGAATGTCGTTATGCCGTGTCCAGTTGCCTCCCGTGGTCAACGACCAATCGCAGCAGAGCCTCGATCTCTTCCTCAGAAGTGGTCGGATTCATGCACGTCAGCTTGAGGCATTGCCGTCCACGCACGCGTGTGTGCCCGATGACAGCGACTCCCCGTTCCAGCAGACGTCGTCGCAAAGAGCCATTCAAACGGTCTCCGTCGATCTTCGAACTGGAGGGACGATAGCGGAACACGACACAACCGTATTGCGGCTGGTGGAGCAACTCTAGAGCGGGATCGTGCTGTATCAACCTGGCAGCATGAGCAGCAAGCTCAATCGTACGGTCGACCATCCTCCCGAACTTGTCCCGCCCCAACGCCTGAAAGGAGAGCCAAAGCTTTAAGGCATCGAATCGCCGCGTGGTCGACAGCGATTTGCTTACCAGGTTCGGAACGCCGGCTTCTTCATCACTTTCCGGATTTAGGTAGTCCGCGTGGATTTTAAGATGCTGAAACTCGCCGGCATCACGTACGAGAAGCGCCGCACAACTGATGCACTGCCAGAACTCTTTGTGAAAATCCATACTGATGGAGTTAGCGCTTTCCATCCCGCGGAGTTGGTGGCGATGCTGACGAGAAAGGAGCAGAGCGGAACCGTAAGCCGCATCCACGTGCAGCCAAGCTCCTGCTCTTCGCGCCAGAGCGGAAATCTCCGGCAATGGGTCGATGGAACCGAAATCGGTCGTACCCGCGGTTGCAACCACCGCCGCGGGAATCAACTCTCTCTCCTGCAACTGCGCCAGCGATTCTGCCAGGGACTCCGGGCGCATGCGAAAAGACCGGTCGACCGGCACTCTTATGACGGCACCCGTGCCCAAGCCAAGTTGGTACGCTGACTTCTCGACGGTAAAATGTGCAACTTCCGAACAAAGAAAGCGGAGCCGGGATGCATGCGTGGGAAGGCCGTTGCGCTGCACCTCCCAGTCCCAGTGCGAAGCGACAGATGCATCACGCGCCAGCAGTAATGCCATGAAGTTCGACTGCGTGCCGCCCGCGGTGAAGATCGCATCCGATCCACTAGGCAGCCCCGCTTCCTCACACAACCAACGGGCGACCGCTAGCTCCAGCATGGTGGCCGCCGGCGCCTGATCGAAAGAATCCATCGACTGATTCAGAGCGGAAATGATGACCTCAGCCGCTAACGAAGCAATGAGAGGCGGACAATGGAGATGAGCGATCGTGTTGGGATGCGTTACGGCGACCGAATGCGCAATGATCGTCCGGATCTTTCCCAGAACCTCATCTATCGGAGATCCGAGTTTTGGTAGAACGTTTCCGTCAAGTAACGCAGCCAGCTCTGCCGGACTCTTTCCGCTGTATGCTTGAATCGGAAAAGAATCCTCCAGAGCTTCCACCGCTTTCGCAATACTTTGTCGATAGGCTGCGCTCTTCGGTGTAAGGAACTCCTCCGCGAACATCGGCACCTTGCTCATCCCCGAATGATAGACGCACCCATCACAACGTGCATTTATAATAAGTTGTTTTAATTTCGCGCCCGCATGGCGGCCTGCGCATCGGAGTCGCATTGACACAGTGGCCCGAACTGTTCCGCCGAGGTTTCGGCTTGCTGGGCTCTACGTTAAGGTTGAGACCTGAGAGCACGGAGAACGCCCTCGCGATGCGATCACTCGTTCGCAATCTTCCTAAAAAACATTAAGAAGCGGCGGTCCAATCCAGCGCATGTGTTGACCGGGGCGATGGATGAGGGATCTACTCCGAAGTCACCTCAAAGTGAGGCGCAGTCTCCAGCAGCTGAGCAGCTGGCTAGTTGGGCTTCGCTGTCCCAGGCAATAAAAAAGTGCCGGCAAAAGTCAGCGGGTGCAACTCGCCAGTGTGAACTTCGACAGGCGGGTAAACTGGCACAGTGAACGGGCATTCTCATAATTAGTCAGACCGGGGGCACTTCGAATGTGGTACGAGAAGAAAGTCGAGACTCGACTTGACAAAAGAGCTGAGTGCTCGAACATTGGACCGCTAGCGTCGCCCTTCCCCCTGGCTTCTCGTGCCGGGACAGAAAAAGCCAGAACCCGCCTAGG
>Ga0210389_10005190_pt1 | contig 10099 bp, 9 predicted proteins | sample IncBWH28OmetaG_FD_160127 | JGI IMG/M metagenome (GOLD analysis project Ga0210389, IMG submission 160127) | Forest soil microbial communities from Barre Woods Harvard Forest LTER site, Petersham, Massachusetts, United States - Inc-BW-H-28-O ...
CGATACGCGAGCCACTGACATATTCGCCGTATTCGGCGGTGTTGGAGATCGAGTAGTTCATGTTGGCGATGCCGCCTTCATAGATCAGGTCGACGATCAGCTTCACCTCGTGCAGGCATTCGAAATAGGCCATCTCGGGCGCGTAGCCGGCTTCCACCAGCGTCTCGAAACCGCCCTTGATCAGTTCGACCAGGCCGCCGCACAACACCACCTGCTCGCCGAACAGATCGGTCTCGCATTCCTCCTTGAACGAGGTCTCGATGATGCCGGCGCGGCCGCCGCCGATCGCCGACGCATAGCTGAGGCCGAGGTCGTGGGCGTTGCCGGAAGGATCCTTGTGGATCGCGATCAGGCAGGGCACGCCGCCGCCGCGCTGGTATTCCGAGCGCACGGTGTGGCCGGGCCCCTTCGGGGCGATCATCAGCACGTCGAGATCGGGACGCGGGTCGAGCAGGTTGAAATGCACGTTGAGGCCGTGGGCGAACACCAGCGCCGCGCCCTTCTTCATGTTGTCGTGCAGATGTTCGCGGTAGATATCGCCCTGCAATTCGTCGGGGGTGAGCATCATCACGAGATCCGCCCACTTGGCGGCCTCGGCGACTTCCATCACCTTGAAGCCCGCGGTCTCCGCCTTCTTGGCGGAGGCCGATCCCTTGCGCAGCGCGATGGCGACATCCTTGACGCCGGAATCCTTCAGGTTCAGCGCATGGGCATGGCCCTGGCTGCCATAGCCGACGATGACGACCTTCTTGCCCTTGATCAGGTTCAGGTCGGCGTCGCGATCGTAATAAACTCGCATGGTCGTTTCCTTGGGTCGTGGCCAAATCGGCCGGTTAATCAGGCGTTGGGGTGGTCGGGACCGCCGGTCGCCCGCCAATTTCCGGCGTTGTCTAGAGCATTTTACCCGTCAGGGGAAACCCTCATCTCGCATGCCGGAGAACCTCTTCATGCGTCCGCAAAGACCGGATAGAGCGACGCCAGCAGCAGCGCGGCCATGACGATGTTGAACGCCCGCACCGCCCGCGGCGACCTCAGCAACGGCCGCAGCGCGCTGCCGAACAGCGCCCAGGCTACCGTCGCGAAAGCTCCTATCACGAGGGTGATGACGGTCTGGATGAGGATGTTCCAGGGAAAGCCGGCAATGGCCGCATAGGCGGTGATGGTACCGATCACCATCACCCATCCCTTGACATTGATCCACTGGAACACCGCGGCACCCCAGAAGGTCATGGGCCCGCGCTGGTTGTCCTGCGCCGACGGCGCTGTCCCGGACATCGCGATCGCCACGGCGAGCCAGATCAGATAGGCGGCGCCGGCATATTTCAGGATGGTCTGCAGCACCGGATAGGCGATGAAGACGGTCCCCAGGCCGAGGCCTACGGCTGCAATCATGAAGGCCATCCCGAAGGTAATGCCCGCAATATGCGGCAGCGTGCGGCGGAAGCCGTAGGTCAGCCCCGAGGACAACAGCATGACGTTGTTCGGCCCCGGCGTGAAATACATCACGGCGGCGAACAGCACAAAGGCGATCAGCAGCGGCTGCGACATCACGGGCCTCAGGCGATCTTGGGCAGGGCTTGCGTCCGCTTCGACAGCAGCATGATCGCAATCCCGCACACCACGGTGACCATCCCGGCCAGCCGCAGCGGCCCGAACCGCTCGCCGAACACGATGCTCGACGCCGCCGCACCGACGAACGGCACCAACAGCGCGAACGGCACCACCTGCGCCGCCGTATGATCCCGCAGCAGGCGTCCCCACAGCCAATAGGCGATACAGGTGGAGATCACGCCGACGAAGAGCATGCTGGCCCAGCCGGTCAGCGACATCTGCCACAGCGCGTGCCATGTCGCCTGCGGTCCATCGACGGCAAACGCCAGCGCCAGCAGCGGCAATGGCGGCACCAGGCAAAGCCATGCGAACAGGTCGAACATCGGAACCTCCCTCGCCTGCCGCAGCAGCAGATTGCCGATCGCGAAACTGACCGGTGAGATCATCAGCACGGCGAAGGCGCCGACGCTGAAATCGAATCCGACGGTGCCGCAGATCATCAATAGCCCGATTGCGGCGACGGCGATCCCGGCCACCTGCATGCCGGTCGGAATTTCGCGAAACGCCACGGCCGCGAACGCCACGGTAAACAGCGCCTGACTCTGCACGATCACGCTGGCGAGTCCGACCGGAACGCCGTGCGCGATCCCCCAGGACTGCGCCAGAAACTGTCCGAGGAACAGCGTGGTGCTGATCGCGATCAGCACCCGCCATGGCACATTCGGGCGACGCACGAACAGGCATGGCAGCGCCGCGATGGCAAAGCGCATCGCCGTCATCAGCGCCGGCGACAGCTCGTCGAGCGCCAGCCGGCTGGCCACGAACGCCAGCCCCCAGATCACCGCCACCAGGACGGCCAGAAAGATGTCGGCGGGCTTCACGTTGCTAGCCCTGCTCGCCGTGTTTCGGTTTGCTCAGCAAATAGGTGCCGTGCAGCGGCGCGTGATAGTCGGCCGAGAGCAGCGTGAAGCCGATATCGGTCAGCATCCGCTCGATCACCCAGCCGAAGGTCGAGTATTCGTCGCGCATATGGGTGACCACGCTGTCGCGGTCGAAATCGTGGTTTTTGATGCTGAAATCCGCCCACGCTTCGACATCGCGCTCCGCGCCATCAGGCGTCGAGACGAACACGATGTCGCGCAGATAAAAATTGGCGCCGGGCTTCAGCGCGGCATGGATCCGCGACAGCGCCACCGCCTTCCAGAAATCCGGCAAATGATGCAAGGTGAATTCGCTGACGATCAGGTCGTAGGAATTCGGCTTGTAGGCGAAGCTCAGCAGTCCCGCGGGCTGGGTGCGGATCGCGACCTTGCGGTCCCTGGCCTGGATGTCGGCCAGCGCCAGCATCGCCGGCGAAATGTCGATCGCGTCGACCTCGGCGCCCATCAGCGCCGCTTCGCAGGCCAGCACGCCGTTGCCGCAGCCGATATCGGCCATCCGCCAGCCCGGCTTTACGCCCAGCATGGTCAGCGCGGCGCGGGCGCGGATGTCGCTGTCGTCGTGGCGGTCGTAGATCGCGGCGACCGCGGAATCCAGCCCCAACCGCCGCCGCTCATTGTAGTACCAGTCGCGCGCCAGCATGGCTTCACATCCCCTCCGGCCCGCGCCCGATCGCGGCGACCCCGGTGCGCGAGACCTCGACCAGGCCGAGCGGGCGCATCAGATCAATGAACTGGTTGATCTTGGCGGAGTTGCCGGTGATCTCGAACACGAAGCTTTCTGTGGTGGCGTCGATCACGCGGGCGCGAAACGCTTCCGCCAGCCGCAGCGCCTCGACGCGGTGCTCGCCGGTGCCGCGCAGCTTCACCATCGCCAGTTCGCGCTCGATCGAGCGGCCGGTCAGCGTCATGTCTACGACGCGGAACACCGGCACCATGCGGTCGAGCTGGTGCTTGATCTGTTCGATCACCATCGGCGTGCCCGTGGTGACGATGGTGATGCGGGAGACGTGCTTCTGGCTCTCGGTCTCGGAGACGGTGAGACTTTCGATGTTGTAGCCGCGCCCCGAAAACAGCCCGATCACGCGCGCCAGCACGCCCGGCTCGTTCTGCACCAGCACCGAGAGCGTATGCGCCTCGGTCGGATCGTGGCGGTCTTCCATGAAATAGGCGGATGCGGGCTGGTTCATTTTGTGGCTCCGGGCGCGACCAGGCTCCCTCTCCCCGCTTGCGGGGAGAGGGTTGGGGTGAGGGGGTACAGGTGGACCTGAGTGCGGGGAGGGCCCCCCTCACCCGGATTGCGCTTGCGCGCAATCCGACCTCTCCCCGCAGGCGGGGAGAGGTTAAGAAAGCGAAGCGAGGATGCGTGGTTCATTCTCACACCAGCACCTTGCCGCCAGAGACGGCTTCCCGCATCACCCATCGGTTGAACAGATCGAAATCGATATTGCCGCCGCTCAGGATCAGGCCGACCCGTTTGCCGCGGATTTTCGCCTTGTCCTGCAGGGCGGCGGCGAGCGCGGCAGCGCCGGCGCCTTCCGCGAGGTTGTGGGTATCGGTCCAGTAGGCCCGGATCGCCGCGGCGACTTCGTCGTCGGTAACCTGCACGATGCGCGAGGCGCCCTTGCGGATGATCGCCAGCGCGTCGGCGTCGGGCACGCGCGTCGCCATGCCGTCGGCGAGCGTATTGCTGCTGTTGGTCCGCACCACCAGGCCTGCCGCGAACGACAGCGCGTAGGACGGCGCTTCGGTCGATTGCACGCCGACGACTTCGGTTGATAACCCAAGCAGATCACGCGCAAGGATGCAGCCGCAGATGCCCGATCCCTGCCCGATCGGGACATAGAGCAGGTCGAGGTCCGGCGCTTTGCGCAGCAGTTCGAGCGCGTAGGTCGCAACGCCCACGACCAGATCGGGATGGAAGGACGGCACGAATTCGAGCCCGTCGCGTTTGGCGCGACGCGAGGCCTCCTCGGCGGCCGCCTGGAAATCCTCGCCGTGTTCGATCAGGTTGGCGCCGAACGCCCGCATGGCGCGGTTTTTCTCGGTCGAATTGCCATGCGGCACGTAGATCGTCACCGGCACGCGATAACGGCGCCCCGCGAACGCAAGACTCTGGCCATGATTGCCGCGGGTCGCCGAGATAAGCCCGGCGGTGTGCGGCCGTTCGCGCTTCAGGCGGTCGACATAGACGAGTCCGCCGCGCACCTTGAAGGCGCCGATCGGCGTGTGGTTCTCATGCTTGACGATGGCGGTGGCGCCGAGCCGCTCCGACAATAGCGGCCACGCATAGGCCGGCGTCGGCGGCATCGCCGCGCCGACGATCGCGTGCGCCTGTTCCAGTTGCTTCAGATCAAACATCGGCTTGCCTCCTCAACGGCGCCGAGCCCCCTCGCCCCGCTCTTCGCGGGGAGAGGGTTGGGGTGAGGGGCTCTCTCGACAAGCGCGACTCGCGGAGAGTCCCCCTCACCCGGATTGCGCGTGCGCGCAATCCGACCTCTCCCCGCAAGCGGGGAGAGGTTGAGGAAGCAGTGGGGCACGATCGCCATCCTCACACCAGCGCCTTGCCGCCGGCGAAGGCCGTGGCGGTGGCCTCGTCGGTGGCTTCCACCGGCAGCAGCATTTCGTTATGCGCCTTGCCGGACGGAATCATCGGGAAGCAGTTTTCCAGCGCCGCGACCCGGCAATCGAACAGCACCGGGCGCTTGACGTTGATCATCTCCTTGATCGCGCCGTCGAGATCGCCGGGCTTGATCGCCTGGATGCCGACGCAGCCATAGGCCTCCGCCAGCTTGACGAAATCCGGCAGCGCTTCCGAATAGGAGTGCGACAGCCGGTTGCCGTGCAGCAACTGCTGCCACTGCCGTACCATGCCCATATACTGGTTGTTCAGGATGAAGATCTTGATCGGCAGGTCGTGCTGAACCGCCGTCGACATCTCCTGCATCGTCATCTGCACCGAGGCGTCGCCGGCGATATCGATCACGAGGCTGTCGCGATGCGCGACCTGGACGCCGACCGCCGCCGGCAGGCCGTAGCCCATCGTGCCGAGCCCGCCCGAGGTCATCCAGCGATGCGGCTCCTCGAAGCCGAAGAACTGCGCCGCCCACATCTGGTGCTGGCCGACTTCGGTGGTGATGTAGACGTCGCGGCCGCGGGTCGCCGCGAACAGCCGCTCGATCGCGAATTGCGGCAGGATGATATCGTTGTTCTTCTTGTAGGACAGCGAATTGCGCGCGCGCCATTTCGCGATCTCCTGCCACCAGGCCCGGATATCCGGCTTCTTCGCCTCCGCCTTGAACACCTGCAGGAGATCGCCGAGCACGTTGGCGGCGTCGCCGATGATCGGCACGTCGACGCGGATGTTCTTGTTGATCGAGGACGGGTCGATGTCGATATGGATCTTCTTCGAACCCGGCGAAAACGCATCGATCCGCCCGGTGATGCGGTCGTCGAAGCGCGCGCCGACGCACAGCATGACGTCGCAGCCATGCATGCTCATGTTGGCCTCGTAGGTGCCGTGCATGCCGAGCATGCCCAGCCAGTTCTTGCCCGAGGCCGGATAGGCGCCGAGCCCCATCAGGGTCGAGGTGATCGGGAAGCCCGTGACTTCGACCAGCTCGCGCAACAGCTTGGAGGCTTCGACTCCGGCATTGATGACGCCGCCGCCGGAGTAGATCACCGGCCGCCTGGCGGAAGCCAGCAGCGCCACGGCCTTGCGAATCTGCGTAGCGTCGCCCTTGACCCGTGGCGCGTAGGAGACGTGCACGTCGGCCTTGCGCGGCGGGTGATAGGTGCCGACCGCGAATTGCACATCCTTCGGGACGTCGACCACCACGGGACCGGGGCGGCCGGTGCTGGCGACATAGAACGCCTCGTGCAGCACCTTGGCGAGATCGTTGACGTCGCGCACCAGCCAGTTGTGCTTGGTGCAGGGCCGGGTGATGCCGACGGTGTCGCATTCCTGGAATGCGTCGTTGCCGATCAAATGCGTAGGAACCTGCCCGGTGATGCAGACCAGCGGGATCGAATCCATCAGCGCGTCGGTCAGCGGCGTCACCATGTTGGTGGCGCCGGGCCCCGAGGTCACCAGCACCACGCCGGGCTTGCCGGTGGAGCGCGCATAGCCCTCGGCGGCGTGGCCGGCGCCCTGCTCGTGCCGCACCAGGATGTGCTCGACTTCGCTCTGCTGGAAAATCTCGTCATAGATCGGAAGCACCGCGCCGCCGGGATAGCCGAACAGGTGCTTGACGCCATGATCGATCAGCGCCCGCACGATCATCGCGGCTCCCGTCATCTGGTTCGGATCGTGGCTGTTGTCGCTCATGGCTTGCTCCGGATGCGCTGCTGTTGCGCGGCTTCGTCAGTTGGGTTTTTGGAAAATAAAAAGGGGCCCAAGAGGCCCCATGCACACCGCCCGATTTTGGATGGCCTTAGCCATCCCCGGCGGTGCGCCTGGGTACGACGACGATAAGGAGTTTGGTAATAATATTACGCATATAGGGGCTCGGACTTCCCAAAGGTTGCGCGGAACATACTGCCCAAGCCCGGAAAGTCAAGCACCGGGCAGCCTCAACGCTCAAATCATAGTTTAGCGGGGTTTTTGGCCTCCGGCGAGAGGGAATTTGCCGTTCCAGCCATGCGCGAGCCCCAGCGTCATTCCGGGGCGCGAGTGAAGCGAGCGAACCCGGAATCTCGAGATTCCGGGTCCGGTCCTGCGGACCGTCCCGGAATGACGGCGCCTAGCCATTCCCCCGCCTCCTCCGGCTTCACCCATTCGAATTCCGGCAGCTGATGCCGGAACCAGGTGAACTGCCGCTTGGCGTAATGGCGGGTGTCGGCGCGGCCGATCGCGGCCGCCTCTTCCAGGGTGATCTCGCCCTTCAGGTGCCGGATCAGCGCCGGCACGCCATGGGCCTTCATCGCCGGCAGCAGCGGATCAAGACGCCGCGCTGCCAATGCCGCCACTTCCTGCAGCGCACCCGCTTGCAGCATCGCGGCGAAACGCGCGTCGATCCGCGCATAAAGCTGGTCGCGATCGGGCGCGAGAAACAGCGCGCTGAATGAGCCCGGCGGCAACAGCGGCGGCAAGCCGTCGCGATGCCATGATGTCAGCGAGCGCCCCGTGGCCTCGATCACTTCCAGCGCACGCGCAATGCGGGTGCGGTCGCGCGGTTTTAAGCGTTCGGCGCCTGCCGGATCGCGCCGCGCCAATTCCGCATGCAGCGCCTCGACGCCGTCGCGTTCGAGCCGCGCGCGCACGCCTTCGCGTATCCCGGGGGCGATCGGCGGCACCGCCGACAGGCCCCGCGTCAGCGCCTTGAAATACAGGCCGGAGCCGCCGACGAAAATCGGCAAGGCGGGTTGCGCGCGCGCCTGCGCCAGCGCTTTTGCCGCATCGCTCACCCAGTGACCGGCGGAGAAATTCACGGCGGCATCGACATGGCCATAGAGCCGGTGCGGGATCAGCGCCTCTTGCTCGGGTGTCGGCCGCGCCGTGATGATGCGGAGATCGCGGTACACCTGCATGGAATCGGCATTGACGATGACGCCGCCGGTCGCCCGCGCCAGTTCCAGCGCCAGCGCCGACTTGCCGCTGGCGGTCGGCCCTGCGATAAGCACCGCCTTGCTGTTGTCCCCTTGCGAACCCACGTCAAATGTCTCTCGTCGCCACGCTGATCTGCAATCCCGCCGACCCCGCGCTCGATAGCACGGTCGTCGACGGCGCGCGCGCCATTCTTCCCTCGCCGGGGCCGGCGCAATGGCTGTTCGACGAGGTCGCGGTCGATATTCCCTTCGATGGCAGCGAGGATATCCCCGCCGTCGAGGCCCGCCTGCGCGAGGCGCGCGGCGATCTGCCTATTGATATCGTGGTGCAGCCTCGCGCCATCAGGCGCAAGAAACTTCTGCTGGCCGACATGGATTCCACCATGATCGGCCAGGAGTGCATCGACGAGCTGGCCGACTTTGCCGGCCTGAAGGCGCATGTCGCGAAAATCACCGAGCGCGCGATGCGCGGCGAAATCGAGTTCGAGCCGGCGCTGCGCGAGCGGGTGGCGCTGCTCAAGGGAATGTCCGTCAGCGTCATCGATGAAGTCCTCAAAACGCGCATCCGGCCGACACCGGGCGGCCGCGAACTGGTCGCGACCATGCGCGCGCACGGCGCCTATACCTGCCTGATCTCCGGCGGCTTCACGCGCTTCACCAGCGCGGTCGCGGCCATGATCGGTTTTCAGGAGAACCGCGCCAATGAACTGCTGATCGAGGACGGCAAACTGACCGGCGAAGTCCGGGAACCGATCCTCGGCCGCGCCGCAAAACTCGCGGCCCTGATCGATCTCACCGAATCCTTTGATCTCGACGACATCGACACGCTTGCGGTCGGTGACGGCGCCAACGATCTCGGCATGATCGGCAACGCCGGCCTCGGGGTCGCCTACCACGCCAAGCCCGCGGTCGCCGCCGCGGCGGCGGCACGAATCGACCACGGCGACCTCACGGCGCTGTTGTACGCGCAGGGCTATCGAAGGGACGAATTTGCAGGGGGATAGGCCAAATGCCAACTGTCCTGCGCTGGGGACCGTATCGGGCGTTTTTCTATTCGAACGAACGCAGTGAGCCGCCGCATATTCACGTGGAGTCCGGGGATTTCGAAGTCAAGCTCTGGCTGCACGACCTCTCAGTCGCGGTCAATGCGGGATTTCCCGCCCATGAAATCGGCGCTATTATCCGCCACCTGAGATCGCAACGCGATGTCCTCGAAGGCAAATGGCATGAGCACTTTGGAAATTGATGTCGGCGATATCAGGCCGGTCTCGGTTGCCTTCACTGCCGATGAGCTGGTGGTGACGCTGGCGGATGGCCGCAGGATCGCCACCCCGCTCAACTGGTATCCACGGCTGAAGGAGGCCAGTGCCGCGGCGCGCGGGCACTTCGAGCTGATGCCGATGGGCATTCATTGGCCCGAGCTCGACGAAGATCTCGGGATTGTCGGAATGCTGCGGGGTCGGCCGGGCGTTTGATTTCGAGAAGCGCAGGCTCGGCATACTCGCTCGTCATGCCCGGACTTGATCCGGGCATCCATCAATCTTCAAAAGAGTCTCGCGAAGCGGATGGATTGCCGGGTCACCCGTCTACGCTAAAGCTTCGCCGGGTCTTCGGTGTTGGTCCGCCGAAGCCCCAGCGAAGGCGGAAGCCCGGCAATGACCAGATGCTACTGCACGCTCAGCGCCACGAAGCGAAGTTCGCCGTCGGCGTTGGCGACGAGAAGCAGCACGGATTTCTTGCCGTCTTTCTTCAGCTGGTCGACGCGCTTCTTGACGTCGGCCGCGTTGCTGACCGCTTCCTGCGCCACCTCGACGATGACCTCGCCGGGGCTCAGGCGCTTGTCGGCGGCGTCGGAGGCGCTGTCGACATTGGTGATGATGACGCCCTTGACCGAGTCCTTGATCTTGTAGCGGCTGCGCAGGTCCTTGCTCAGGGTCGCGAGATCGAGGCCGAGCGCCTTCTGCGTCACCGGCTTTTCGGCGGGCTCTTCCTTGGTCTTGGCCGAAGCGGGTTGCGCCTTGTCGGTATCCTCCAGCCGGCCGAGCGTGACCTTGCGGGTCTCC
>Ga0210389_10005191_pt1 | contig 10097 bp, 5 predicted proteins | sample IncBWH28OmetaG_FD_160127 | JGI IMG/M metagenome (GOLD analysis project Ga0210389, IMG submission 160127) | Forest soil microbial communities from Barre Woods Harvard Forest LTER site, Petersham, Massachusetts, United States - Inc-BW-H-28-O ...
AGTAGGCCGAGCCGAAACTGGTGTACTCGATCCGGCCGTCGCCGGTGGCCAGCAGGGTCTCGGCAAGCTGCGGGTGCTGGGCGAACTTGGCCCGCAGGAGGCGCGCCATGACCGCGATCCGGATGGCTGGCCAGTCCGGGCGGATGGTTGCCTGCTCGGCGAGTTTCTCTGCGTCATAGGGCCGGTCTGCTGTGCGGATCTGCTCGGCCGCGGCCGGGTCTACGGCGGCGAGTGCCCAGTAGGCGTGGACAACGGTCGGGTAGCTGACCGAGTCGACTGTGATCGCTGCTGGGTACTCGTTTCGCAAGACGAGTGCGCCCACGTTGTCTGGCCAGCCCTTTGGGTAAACCACCTGGTTCAGGTGCAAGGTCGGCGAGTCTGCGCCTTCGGGGCCGTCGGGATAGGTGCGCTGGGCCCACTTCTCGCGCTCGCGTTGCCGGCTGGCGAAGTAGTCCAGCGCCCGCTGGTGCATCTCCTCGGTCACCGGCTCGTGGCCGGGCTGGTAGTAGGTTTCAACCTGGCCGCCGGGACCAGCGCAGAGAACGCGGAGCGGCCAGTCCTTGGAGTCCATGTCACCGAGGGCGTAATGGCGAAGGTGCTCGGGTATGGCCTCGTAGGCGGCGCGGAGCGCTGCCCGGTCCTCTTCCGTGCGGCTCCCGAGATACTGGTCAAGGGCGAGCAGGCAGCGGCCGGTCGAGTCGGGGCGGCCGTTGAGCTTGTCGATCTCGTCTGCCACCTCCCCGAGCAGCCACTCAGGCTTCATCCCCGACTGCGGTTCAGCGAAGCGCCAGGAGCCGAGGTGGTGCGCGGACGCCCGCGCGCCGGCTTCGAAGGAGGTGGCGACCCAGCCCGAGGCGAGCTTGGCCTTCAGGCCGGCAAGATCGACCCACTCCCAGCACCAGATGCTGCCGTCGGCGTAGATCTGCAGGTCGGTGAGGTAGTAGTCCCTGCCATTGCGGATGAAGACCGGCCGGGTGATCCCCTCGACCCGCTCGCCATCGACCTCGCGAGAGATCCGGACATTTGGCACGGCGTTCATTGTAGGCGCGCCCAGGGTCGGGCCTACTGCCATTTTCTGGCCGCCGCCACGTCCGGCGCGACCAGCGCTCTGGGTAGGCACGCAGGCGTCGGCGGTGCCGAGGGTGGCGTGCTTCAGGTCACTGCCCGCGCCGGGACGGGGGAAGGCGGTGGTGATGGCGCGGATGACGCCGCTGTCTCGCGCGGCGTGGCTGCGGATCAGCACGTGGCCTCGTCGGACCGCCACGGCTTGGATTTCGGCCTGGTCGCGGTGGGCGTTGAGTTCCCGGGCTTTCTGCCCGGGACTCTAATCGCGCTTGAAGATCCCTGTGAGTGCCGCCACTGCGGCGGTGGTGAGGAGCCAGCCTGCTGCGGTGAGCGACCAGGACCAGGGCAGTGCCCACCCGGTTGGGGTCCAGGCGCTTTTCTGGCCGAAGTCGATGACGGGCAGCAGGGTGTCCAGGGTGTAGATGAGCGGGTGGAATGTCGGCGCGTGCTGGGCGGGCATCAGGAGGTGGTGGCTGTGGGCGCTGCTGAAGGCGAGCGTTCCGGCGATAGTAAGCACGGCGAGCCACACGGCGGCGAGCCAGGTCCGGTAGCCGTAGCCGACGGTGATGTACCACAGCCAGCTCAGGGGACTGAGGGCGTTGCGGCGGTGCCGCTGCTTGGCGATCGCGACCCGGCGCGCGGCATCATCGTGCCCCGCGCCGCGGTAGCAGGCGGCGAGTTGGTCATAGATTTGCGGCGTGTAGCCGCCGGGGTGCAGGGCCAGCCACCGCAGCCGCTCCCGGACGCTGACCTTGCTGTTCTCCAGAATGTCGTAGGTGAAGCCGCGCAAGTGCAGAGTCTGCGGCCAGGTCTCCGGGTCGTCGGTGTAGCCGCCAGTGCGGGCGTATGTAAGCTCGACCGCGCCCGAGGGAGGTGCGGTTGGGCAGAGGCTGAGCGCTCCGGTGACCGCGCCAGTGAGGTTCAGCGCGGAACCGCCGGGATTGGACAGTGTTACCCCGTCGAAGACGAGGGGACCGCCGATCTTAGCGGCCTCAAGGCTAACTTGGCCCTGGGCGGCAAAGCTTTCGCGGAACCGGAAGAGGGTTCCGACGGTAATCGACTGCGCGTCCAGGGCGGTACCGCCCGGGTTGGAGAGGCGTCCGCCCTTGAAAAGCGCGTGGCCGGTGATGCGGGCGCCTCGCATGCTCATCTCCCCGGCAGCGGTGGAGCCATCCGAGAAGGCGAGGCTCTGGCCGATGTCGATCCGGTCGGCCGACAGCGCGGTCCCGCCGGGGTTGCTCAGGCTGGCGCCGAGGAAGATCAGTTGCCCGCCGATCTGGGCGGCTGCGAGTGCGATCTCGCCTTCAACTGTGAAACCGTCGCGGAAGACCAGGCTTTTCCCTATCGTGGCCCACTCCGCGGCCAGGGCGCGGTGCCCGGGGTTGCTGAGGGTGGCGCCGTTGAAAGTAAGGTGGCCGTCGATGCGGGCGGCCGACAGCGAAATCTCGCCCTCGGAGGTGAACCCCTCGCAGCAGGACATGTCCTGGCCCACCGTCATGTGGTGGGCCATCAAGGTGGCGGATCCTGGGCTGGCAAGACGGGCGCGGTCGAGGACGAGCTGCCCGCCGATGCTGGCACCCCGCAGGTACATCTGCCCTCTGACGTTGGCACCGCCGAGTCGCACATCCCCGCCGACGGTGAGGTGGATGGCGAGGAGGGCGATGCCGTCCGGGTTGGCGTACATGTTGGTGGCACTGCCGTTGATGTCCACCCCGGACATGTCGAGTTCTCCCTTGACGTGCGCAAGGGGGAACCTCACCTGGCCGTCAGCGGACATCCCTCGCGCGAGGAGGCTCTCCTCGACGGTGATGCCATCCGCCGTCAAGGCCCACATGTACGTCCCGGCGGCTACCGCGGCGTCCAGGTCCGGGGGCTGGGAGATGCGCGCGTGGTTAAGGAGCAGCTGGCCGCCGATGCGGGCGCCCTTGAGGTCAACGCCGGCCGTAGAGGTGAACTCCTGGTCGAGCACCAGGCTCCCCATGGTGCGCAGTCCCTTCGCGCTGAGGCCTGGGACGTGACACCCCCGGAGGCTGAGCTTCGGCGCTACCGCGTCGTCAAGAACCACTGGCTCGGTGAACTGGCACCGTTCCAGCAGCAGGGGACTAGCCAGGGTCACTGCCTCCAGGTTCAGCGAGCCAGTGATCACCGCCCCGCACAGCCGGATGGCACGGGACGCAGGAGCCGCAGTCGGTCGGCTGCCCGTCAGCAGTTCGATGATCAGCTCAGCGGGGATCTCGTGACCGGCGTGACCGTGTGCCCACAGGCGCGCGTCGAGGAAGTGGTCCTCGCCGCTGCGGTGAAGATCGACCAGTTCTCCTGTCGAGGCAGCAAGGCGGATCCTCGATTCGGCGGTGTCCTGGCCATCAGCGACCGTCATCCGCGCCTCCCCTGCCAGCACCGGCATTTCCATCATCACTCACTGCAAGCGACGTCGGCAGCCCCCGCCTCCGTCTCCCTCAACGAAAGCCCGGTATGGGAAGTTGCCGGCCTGTGCGACGATGGATGGCTCTTCGGCGGTGGCGAGAGGAACGCCCTAACGGCTGCGGTCGTCAGGGGATGTCAGTTCGCGGATCGCCGGGTGATCGACGGTGGCGGTGTAGCGCTGCGCGCCCTCGACGGACAGGCCGAACAGGTCGATCAGGCGGCGGACGTCCCCGCCGGTGGCTTGGGCCTCGTGGAGGATGCGGTCCTCCCGGACGGCCCGGGCGGCGATGCCCAGGCGCTGGGTGATCCAGTCGGCCTTCGCCATCCCGCCCCGTCGACGATGCCGAGCCGTCAGGGGATCGAGCGCAGGCAGGGACTCGCGGGTGTTCCTGTACTGATCCCGTGACCCGGATCGGCCAGATCCTGCGCGCCGCCGCCGCGTTCGCAATGACGGCCGCGCTGCTCGCCGGGCTGCCATGGGTGCTGTACCGCTGCACAGGCTCCCCGATACCCAGGCACCTGCCTGCCTGGGCGCAAGCGCAGGCGTTCCTCGCCACTCCGCTCAGCGACCAGGCGATCATCAGGGCGCTCGCCACTGCCGCATGGCTGCTCTGGCTCGTCTTCGCGACGTCCCTGGCAACCGAGGCCGCCGCGGTGGCACTGAACCGCCGCGCGCCACGGCTGCCGGGAATCGCGCCGGTCCAGGCCCTCGCGTCCGCCCTGGTCGGCGCGACGCTCATGACGGCGCTCCCACAAGTCGCAACCCACCCCGCAAGCCTGCACCGCGCCCTTGCCGCCTACGCGGCACCCGCCGACCCTACGGCCGGCCCTGCCTCCCCGGCCGGCGCCTCATCCGCCCCAAGCCAGGAAGCCGGCCAGCTCAGTTCCGTCGTCAGCTCCCGCGCCGGGCAGAATGCAGCACTCATGCGCGTCCACCTGGTCAGGGCAGGGGACAACCTATGGGACCTCGCGGAGCAGTACCTCGGCGACGGCGAGCGCTGGCACGAGATCTACTCGCTCAACAAGGACAGGCCCCAACCAGGCGGTGAAGCACTCATCGACCCCCGGCTCATCCTGCCAGGCTGGCTGCTGCTGATCCCGGCTGCCGGACATGGACAGGCTCCAGTGCCCGGAAGCGCACCGAGCACATCGGCTCCGCCCCCGGCGACCCCGCCCGCGTGGAATTCCGTGACGCCTCCGGCTGGAGCACAGCAGGGTCCCAGCACGCCAGCGCCTGTGCCTGCCGCACCGCCCCGGGGCCCGGGCCAGCCTGCGTCACCATCCGCGAGTCCCTCCACGCCCACGGCCGCCCATCCTGCGCGGACCCGGCCTCCCGGAGGAGCCGAACGGAGTCCGGGCAGCGGCGTAGGGCTCCCGTCCGGCGCGATCATCGGCACCGGACTTGTGGTCCTCATCGGAGGCGTCGCGATCGCCGCCGCCAGGCTGCACATGCGGCGTGCGCGCACGCCGTCGCCCGTCCCGGGCACTGCGCCCGAACCACCGCCGCTAGCGCCCGCGCTCCACGCAGTACGGCACGCATACCTGGCTGACGAACGCAACACTGACGGCGCCTCTGGCCCTGATGAGGTGCCACGGCGCAAAGGCACCCACGACGACGGGATACCGCCCCGCGCCGGCGAGTCGACAGGGATCGTCAGCGCCGGGAGCATCGATGGTCAAGAAGTCTCGCTCGACCTGACGGCAGCACCGGGGTTTGGGGTCACCGGGCCAGGCGCTGACGCCGTCATCCGGGCGCTGGCAGTCACCGTGCTCGCCCAGCGCAGCCGCGACCAGGCACAGGTCATCCTGTGCGGGCCGGGGCCCGCCGGGCTACTGGCGGGCGCATCTGGGCATCTTCCGCAGGGAGCCCCTGGCCTCACCGTTGCCCGAACCCCCGATGATGGGCTCACGATGACCGAGGCTGAGATAACCCGCCGCAGGCGCCTTCTTGAAGCGTCTGGCACCGCTACCATTAACGACTTCCGGGCAGCTCACCCCGACGAGGATCTATCATTCACCGCCGTCATCGCAGCCCCAGACGGGCCTCACGCAGGGCGGCTCGAAGGCGTCTTGAAACTGGGGGCGCAACTCGGCATCGCCGGGATCGTCCAGGGCCGGTGGACCGCCGGAAGTACCTGTAAGGTCGCGGCCGACGGATGGGTCCAGTCCGTCGCAGGCGCACCGGCGGAGTCCCTCGAGGGCGCACGGATGTTCCAGCTACAAGCTCCAGACGCACCCGACATGCTCACCACCCTCGCAGCGGCGGCAGGCGCCAGCAGCAGCCAAACGGACACAGAAGGCGCGGCAGCTCGTCCGCTGGCCATGCCGCCGGCGGAATCGCTCTCGGCAGAAGGCCGGCCTCCGGCAGAACTGTCAGTGCTCGGCGCGTTCAAGCTGACCGCGGGCGGGGCAGTCATCGCGCGCGGCCTGCGGCGCAAGGCTGCAGAGCTGCTCGTCTACCTGGCCCTCCACCCGGACGGGGCCACCACGCACGAGCTGTTGGACGCCCTGTGGCCAGACACGTCCCCGGAACGCGCGTCTCCCATTCTGCACGCGGCCACCTCGAACGTCCGGAACCTGCTGCGGTCCGCGACTAGGACCCCGGAATCCGCCTTCATCGTCCGCGTCGGCGACCGGATGCGGATCGACGCCCGTGAGGTAGGTTCCGACCTGTGGCACTTCCAGGGCCCGCTCGCCGCCGCTGCGTCCGCCCCCGACGACGAGCAGCGCCGCGAGGCGCTCGAAGAAGCGGCCAGCCTATGGCGCGGCGACTTCGCCGACGGCATGGACTCGGTATGGATCGAAGAGCACCGCGAGACACTGCGGCGCGACGCCGTCGATGTCCTTGCCCGCCTGGCCGAGCTGTGGCAGGAAGGCGACCCAGAACGCGCCCTGGCATCCCTTGAACGCGCCATCACGATCGACCGCTACCAGGAAGCGCTCTACCAGCGGATCATGATGGTCCAGGCGATGCTCGGACGACGGGACGCAGCCCGTCGCACTTACCAACTTCTCGACTCGCGGCTTTCCGAAATCGACGCGGAGCCGGAGGAGTCGACTGGCCGCCTGTTGCACCAGATCCTGCACGACGACGGCTCCTGACGTCGCGGTGTAGTTTCCGAGGATCAGTGAGCAATTCCGGATGATCATGAGCATCGGATGAGCAATTTCCGGGTTTCATGAGCAATCGTTGCGGGGCTGCCCCTGCTGTCGGGTCCGTGGTGGCACAGTCCGGGGCCCGCGTGAAGGTCGGCGATCCGGTTGCCTGAGTCCGGTACGACGACGGGTTAACGCAGGAGTTCCCGCTGGACCGGCTATGGATGGCTGACTTCCGTCACTCGGTTCCGTGGCGTCAGATGCGCTCGCGGCACGAGCAGGCGCACTATTCGGGGTCGTACGCGTCGGCGACGACCGGCGGGTTCGTGATTTGCGAGAGCCGCCTGGAGCTGATCACCCAGATACCCGGCCACGACAGCATCGCCGCCGCCGCGCGTGGCCTCTACGGCGGGCGCGGCGGTGGCCTGCAGCAGATGATCGCGAAGATCGAGACGGCCGCAGGATTCCGCATCATCGACCGGTCAGCCACGCCTCTGTCCCCGACCGATGCCGGCCGTGAATTCATCCGCGAAGCGCTTCAGGTCCTTCAAGCCGGACAGGAGCAACCGCAGGGCACCCGCGCCGGGAAGGGGCGCGGATTCCGGGGGCCTCGCTTAGCCACTGGGCTCCTCGCGGGTTGCTGGTCCGGATCGGAGTCAGGCCGCTTCGGACCGCAAGATGAGCACGGCGGGCTGGCGAGCGCCGAGTATGGCCGGGACGGCGGTCAGCGAGGCTACCGCGGCCAGCGTGCCGAGCACGACGGCGGCCAGCCACGACCCGGGCGGGACCGATACCCCTCCGGCGCCGTTCGTGACAGCGAACAGCCCTATCCCCAGCGGAACCCCGACGAGGCTGCCAGGAAGTGCGGGCAGCACCTGCGCGGCCGACAGCCCGGCGCTGACCTGCTGCGGGGTCCCGCCGAGGACGCGTGCAACGGCCAGCGACTGCCTGGCGTCGAGGGCCGTCGCCCAGCCGGTGACGACCGCGTTCACCGCCGCCAGCGTGACGAGGACGACGGTGAGCAGCGCCATGACCTGGCTGACGCGCCCGCTGACCGGGTCGCTCAGCCCGGCGAACCAGTCGAAGCGTCCTGCCGACACGTCGCCGGCGTGGTGCGCTGCCAGCACAGCGACGATCCCGGTGACCGTGATCGCGGTGCTCGCCGTGGCCAGCGCGGCGCGGCGCGGGCGGCGGGCGATCAGCCGTACCCCGATCAGCAACGACGTCGGTAGCCGCCGCGAGATCGCCATCAGCACGGCGTGCCGCCGCGGCGGCCGCGCGGCGTCCTCAAGCGCGCTGACCGTGCTGGTGTGAGCCGCGCGGAAGGCAGGGACCAGCGTCGCGCCCAGCGTCACGCCGACGGCCACGACGACGACCACCCCGACGGTGCCCAGTGTGAGCGCGGGCGCGCCCGGCACGCCGAGCAGGCCCGCGCCGGCGCTGGACAGCAACGGAGCGGCCAGCCAGCCGATCCCCAGGCCGGCGGCCGCCGCCACGAGGGCGAGGAACAGGTGCTCGGCCAGCAGCACGGCCGCGACCAGTGCCGGGGTGGCGCCCGCCGCCTTGAGCTGCCCGACACGGCGGGTCTGCTCGGCCATCTGGCCGCCGGCCAGCACCGCCACGCTGGCCACCGCGAGCACCATCGCCAGCCAGGCTCCGGGCGTGAGGACCTGCTGGGCGACTGACACCAGGTCGTTGTCCGCGTCCTGGACCTGTTCCCAGGTCAGCAGCGCTGGTCCCGACGAGGACACGGGACCTGACGGGCTAACCGGCCCGTGGGCGGCGGCGAACGCGGCGGCGCCGGCCGGATCGCGGAGCTTCAGGCCGAGCACGTACGACACCGGCGACGCGGAGGTGGCGAAGCCGCGGGCCGCTGCCTGGGTGACCCAGGCCAGGCCCATGCCCGATTCCTCTGCCTGGGAGTCGGCGCGGCAGGTCATGTAGTAGCAGACCCCCGGGAATTCGGGCATCGCGGCGGTCACCGCGATGCCCGAGACCCAGAAGGAGCGCTCGTTCAGCGTGACCCGGCCGCCGACCGTTACGCCGAGCGCCTCGGCGAAGGTCCGCTCCAGCACCACCGAGCCGGGCCGGACCCAGTTCCCCTCGGTCACGTCCGGCTGGTCGACCGTGGCCGGTGCCTCGTCGCGTCCTTCCGCCTGGACCGGTACCGCAAGGCCGCGGAACCCGAGCACCGCGGAGGCGAGCGGGTACGGCCCGCTGTGCGCGCTGACGCCGCCCATGCCCGAGAGCAGCGCGGCCTGGGCCGGTGACGAGGCGAACGCAGTGATGTCCGGGCCGTTCGTCGCCGCCTTGGTGCGCAGGTACGGGCTGCTGGTCACACCGTTCAGCGCGAGGCCCAGCATCAGCGTCGCGGTGGCGGCGATGATCGCGAGCAGCAGCAGCACGGCCTGGGCCCGGCGGTGCCGCAGGTCGCGGGCGGCCAGCCGGGCTATTAGGACGACACGGCTCATCGGTTAGCCCTCCAGGCCAGCCAGGCGGCGCGGGCCGCCGCCAGCGTTGGCGAGCCGGGTCTCGCCGGTGAACGCGCCGTCGCTCATCGCGATCAGCCGGTCGGCAGCGGCGGCGATCCGCGAGTCATGGGTGACGATGACCAGCGTCTGCCCGGCCCGGTGCAGGTCGTCGAACAGCCCCAGGACCTCGAGTGTCGCCGCGCTGTCGAGGTTGCCGGTGGGTTCGTCGGCGAGCACGACCAGCGGGTCGTTGGCGAGCGCGCGAGCAACCGCGACCCGCTGCCGCTGACCGCCGGACAGCGCGGCGGGGAGGAACTTCGCGCGGTCCGCCAGACCGGTACGGTCCAGCAGTTCCAGCGCGCGGCGGCGGGCGGCCTGGGGCGGGCGGCCCGCCAGCAGTTGCGGGAGCTCCACGTTCTCCACCGCGGTGAGCTCGTCCATCAGGTGGAACCCCTGGAAGACGAAGCCGACCGCGTCGCGCCGCAGCCTCGCGAGACCGCGCTCGCCGAGCTGGCCGAGTTGCCGGCCCGAGAGGATGACCTGGCCGGCGTCCGGCCGGTCGAGCCCGCCGAGCAGGTGCAGCAAGGTGGACTTGCCGCAGCCGCTCGGCCCGGTCACGGCGACGGTCTCACCCGCGCCGATGTCCAGGTCCACGTCATCGACGGCGCGGACCAGCGTGTCGCCGCGGCCATAGGCTTTGCGCAGCGCTCGTGCGCTGAGCAGGGGGTCGTTCATTGCGTTTGCCTCCGTATGGCCAGTTACGCCCAGATGCTTGGAGCCAGCGCAGGTACGCCCGCAGCGGAGCCGCGCAGCCCTCCCGCGGCAGTGCTGCGTCCGGGATCTCCGGGTCAGGCGGCGTCCACGAACCGGGGGTCTGTCAGTTCGACGCGTCCGGGACCAGCCAGGAAGATGCCGAACACGACCGAGCTGGCATCGGCGGGGATCTGCACGGTGATCTCGTGCTCGGACCAGGCGGAGTCGGCCGGGACGATGCGGACGTGGTTGCTCGGGTCGGCGAGCGCGGCCGCGGCCGCTTGCCTG
>Ga0210389_10005194_pt1 | contig 10092 bp, 11 predicted proteins | sample IncBWH28OmetaG_FD_160127 | JGI IMG/M metagenome (GOLD analysis project Ga0210389, IMG submission 160127) | Forest soil microbial communities from Barre Woods Harvard Forest LTER site, Petersham, Massachusetts, United States - Inc-BW-H-28-O ...
GCAAGGCGCGCGGGGAGACCCAGGCCGACTCCGACGCCCGCGTGCTGGAGGCGATCGGCAGATTCTGCGTTACGGCCAGAGCGCCCTGAGCGCGCCCAGGTCGAACTGGCTGGCCCACTCCTTGGCGGCGCGCGCCATGATCACCGCCTGATCGCGGCGCCTGATCGACGGGCGGTGCGCGAAGACGTCGTAGCCGGCCGCCTCGATCTTGTCGAGGATGGTGGTGCCGACCAGCCAGATGAGCGTCAACTCCATCCGCAGATCCTTGCCCAGCTTCTCGAGCAGCGGGCGGCCGCGCTCGTAGAGCCCGCGCGTGCGGGTCACCTGGAAGCGCAGCAGGTCGCGCAGCGCGGGCGTCATCTTGAGCGCCTTCAGATCGGCCTCGGTGACGCCGAAGTGGTGCAGATCCTCGGCGGGAATGTAGATGTGGTCGCGGGCCGCGTCGGCGGCGACGTCCTGCCAGAAGTTCGTCAGCTGCAGCGCCGTCGACATCTCGTCGGCGAAGCGGACCAGCGCCGGATCGCGATAGCCGAAGAGCGCCAGCAACAACCGGCCGACCGGATCGGCGGAGCGGACGGTGTAGCCGCGCAGCGCCTGGAAGGTGGCGTAGCGGCGCACCTCCATGTCCATCCGGAAGGCCGTCAGCATGTCGTCGAGCGGGGGGATCGACAGATCGCGCTTCTCGATCGTGTCGGCGAGCGCGATGAACACCGGGTGGTCGGCCTCGCCGTGCGAGCAGCGGTGGAGCGCCTCCTCCCAGCGATCGAGCGCCTCGGTCCGCCGCCCCTCGTACTCGGGCTCGTCGGCAAAGTCGTCGGCGCTGCGCGCGAAGGCGTAGAGCGCCGTCAGGTGCGGGCGCAGCTCGGTCGGCACGAAGCGTGACGCCACCGGGTAGCTCTCGGTGTGCGCGCGGACGAAGTCCTCGCAGTAGGCGTACGAACGCTCGACCGTCCAGGGTCCGGGCGGCGGATCGAGCCAGCGGATGGGCGGCTTCGTCACCGGCGCCAGCGTCGGTGTCCCACCCGGTTCCGCTTCACGCCCGCCCCGCAGGATCTGCCGGATCATGACCGATCTCCTACCACGCGATGGCCGGTGGGGCTGGTGGCCCGTCGATGGAGCGCCATGTGCCCGCGCTGGATCCCCTCGCCGGCGAGCGCCCGCAGCGCGGCCAGGTTGGAGGCCAGACCAGCACAGGCGACGATCATCCCCAGCGTCGAGGCGTCGGCGGCGCCGAGCAGCTTCTGCGCCAGGCGCGCGCCGGCATGCGCCTGGAGCGTGCCGCCGACCGTGCCGAGCGCCATCGGCATCTCCAGAGCACCGACGAGATCGCCCGCCTCGGCCCGCCAGGTGGCCAGCGGCCGGTAACGTCCGCTCTGCGCCGCGAAGGCGTGGGCCCCCGCCTCGACGCCGCGCCAATCGTTGCCGGTGGCGATCACCACGGCGTCGACGCCGTTCATGATCCCCTTGTTGTGGGTGGCGGCGCGGTAGGGATCGTCCTCGGCGAAGAGCGAGGCGGCCACGATGCCATCGCGCACGGCGGCGCCGTCGAGCTCGGCCGTCCCCAGGGCGCTGGCCGGCACGCGCGCCTTCACCCGCACGCAGCGGCGATCGCAGAGGTTGGTGAGGATGCGCAGCCCCGAGCGCCCACCGGCCAGCTCGGCCACGCGCGCGGCCAGCGCCTCGGCGACGGTGTTCACCATGTTGGCGCCCATGGCGTTCCGGCAGTCGACGTGGACGTGGACCACCACGCGGCGCGGATGCGCGCGCACCTCGATCTCGCGCGCGCCGCCGCCGCGATCCACCAGCCGCGGCAGCGTGGCGTGCGCCAGGTCGATCAGCTCACCGGCCGCCGCCTCGAGGCGCGCCACCGAGGCCTCCGGATCGGCGATGTCGACGATCTCGATCTGCGCCGTCATCACCGGATCGTCCGCCTCGGCCACGAAGCCGCCCCCCTCGCGCACCATTCGGGCCGCGTTCGAGGCGGCGGCGATCACCGACGGCTCTTCCACGGCCATCGGCACCAGCACGTCGCGCCCGTTGACGCGGAAGTTGAGCCCCAGCCCCAGCGGCAGCGCATAGATGCCGACGACGTTCTCGACGATCCGATCGGCGGCCGCGGTGTCGAGCCCACCGCCGTCCAGCGTCTCCAGGTCCTGGTCAGACAGGTCGGCCCGGTGGCGCAAGAGCTCGCGCCGCTCCTCGACCGACAGCTTGTAGAAGCCCGGGAGGCGGGAGGCTTTGTCCAAACCGTTGTGCGAACCGTTGTTCGATCCGTTGTTCTGCATGGTCTTTATGGTCTTTCTAAGCCTCGCGCCCGAGGCCGCGCGCGCCGGTGATGATACTAAGAATCTGCAGATTGAGCGGAAGGACCCGCGTCTGGAAGGCTGCTGCCGAGTCTCGATCGGAAAAGAAGGCAATTCCGACATCGCCGCCGCCCGCGCCGGAGGGTTTCGCCGCCCCCCCGAGCTCGCGGGCCAGCGCGGCCGCAGCGTCCAGGGCCGGCGTGACGATCGGAAGATCGGCGTCGCGACCGAGCGCCCCGAGCGCCTCGTGAGCGGCGCCGACCGCCTGCAGCAGCCCCCGGGTGTCGCCCGATTCGTAGCTCCGCAGAAACGCATCGGCGGCGCGGCGGATCTCGCGCAGGCGGCGCGCGTGGGCCCCAGGATCACGCGCGGCCAGCCGCTCGACCGCGGCGACATGATCAACGGTCGCGCTCGGCGTCCCGGTCGACACGACCACCGGCGTGAGCTCGGCCGGCGGGACCAGCGCACGCATGGTCGGTGCGCCGACCTCCGGCCGGGTGTAGGCGAGGACGCCGCCCATGACCGCGGCGGCCACGTCGGCGCCCGAGCCGCGTCCCCCCTGCGCGGCGCGGTGGGCGCGTTCGGCCAGCAGGAAGGTCAGCCGTCTCTCGGCGGTAACGTCGAAGCCGGCCGCCTCCAGCAATACGCCCACGGCCGCGGCGGCGACGGCCGCGCTCGAGCCCAGCCCCAGCTTCTGCCCGCCGTCCGACAGCGACGCGCTGTCGATCTCGGGGGCGCCGTCGGGCAGCGACGCGCCGGTCGTCGCGCAGTGGGCCCGGACGGCGCCGATCGCCTCGGCGACGACCAGCGTGGACGGCGCGGCGCCTGGAACGAAGCGCGCGACCACCCGGCGATCGACGGCCGCGACGACCGCGGTGCCGCCGTGGAGCACGCCGTACTCGCCGGCGAAGAACAGCTTGCCCGGGGCGGTGATCGTCCTGTTGGGGGACCCTGGGAGGGTCCCCGAGCCCCCCCGCGATGGACTCTGCTGGGCAGAGCCCGGCTCCGTCCGCGCGCTCACGCGGCCTCCTCGAGGCGCGCGCCCGGACCTGGGGCCGCGATGAGCGTCCGCAGCACCCCCGGCGTCTCCGCCAGGGCCGCCGCGACCGCCTCGGCCTCGCGCGCCTCGCACAGCACCTTGACGTGCGGTCCGGCGTCGATGGTGAAGAAGGCGCGCGCTCCCTCGGCGCGCAGCGCGCGGACGCGCGAGATCGCCGCGATGGTCGCGGGGTTCCAGTACAGAATCGGCGGATCGGCGGCCATGGCGCTGGCGTGCATCCGCATCGCGCTCCGCTCGGCGACGGTGCCCAGCGCTGCCAGGTCGCGCCCGGCGATGGCGGCGCGCGCCGCCTCCAGATCGGGGTCGACGCCGCGGACCCAGGCCTCGTAGTAGGGCGAGGTCTCGGCGGTGCGGCGCATGGCCGCCGTCGACCCGAGCGCCTTCTCCCCCGCCGCCGTGATCGCCACGACCAGCCGGATGTTCCAGCCCTCGCCGGCGTCCAGGGGATGCGCCGCCGCGTCGGTGCCGTCGGCGCGCGCGCCCCGCGCCATCTCGACGAAGCCGCCGAAGATGGAGCGCGCCGCCGAGCCCGACCCGAGGCGCGCCAGCACCGACAGCTCGGCCGGCGTGAGCGCGAGCCCCGCGGCCCCGGTCGCGGCGACCGCCAGGGCGGCGAACCCAGAGGCCGACGACGCCAGCCCCGACGCCGTCGGCACGCTGTTGTCAGTCACCACGGTCGCGCGCGCGGCGATCCCGGCGCGCGCGCGCACGCGATCGAGGAACAGGGTCACACGGGTAGCCACCTTTTCGGCGGCCGGTGCCCCGTCGAGCGTGATCCGATCGCGCGCGCCATCGCCGCCGTCGAAGGCGACCCGCGTGCGCGTGCCGAGGCGATCGAGCGTCAGTGACAGGCTGCCGGTGGCCGGTAGGTTGAGCACCTCGTCGCGCTTTCCCCAGTATTTGACGAGCGCGATGTTGGTGCCGGCGACGGCGGTGGCGGCTGTCATCGCGGCGCTCCGCCGATGGCCGCCGCAGGGCCGCCGGCCGGGGCCGCGACGATGTCGGCGAGAAATCCCTCGTAGCCGGCCGCCCGCCAGCGGGCCAGCACGTCCCGCGCATGTCCTGGCGCCAGCGCGATCACCGCGCCGCCGCCCCCCGCGCCCGTCAGCTTGGCGCCCACCGCCCCGGCCGCGCGCGCCGCGTGCACCAGCGTCTCCAGCTCGGGCGACGAAAGCCGCAGCGCCGCCAGCAGACCGTGCGCCGCGTCCATGATCCGTCCGAGGCCGTCGACGTCCCCCTTGGCCAGCGCCGCGCCGCCGTCGTCGGCCAGCCGACCCAGCAGCGCCAGCACCTCGCCCGCCGCCGGCAGGCGGTCGCGCAGCCGCCCCACGGCCGCGACCTGCGCCGCGGTGTCGCGCGGGCGGCCGGAGAGACCGACGCAGATCGTGATCTTTTGCAGCACCGGCACCGGCTGCCAGCCCGTCGCGCGCGTGAATCTCCCGGTGACGCCGCTCTTGGCCGCCGCCGCGTCGATCCCCGAAGGGCTGCCGTGGAAGACCTCCTCGGCGGCCATCACCGCCGCGTCGATGGCGTCCGTCGCGTCGGCGCGACCGACGGCCGCGGCGGCCGCGCGGGCGATCGCCACCGACATCGCCGCCGAGCTGCCGAGCCCTGCGCGCGACGGAATTCGCGCGTCGGCGACGAAGTCGAGCCCCGGCGCTTCGATCCGCCGGACGATCGCTTCGAGCGCGCGACCGACCGGCGTGCCATCGCCGACCGACGCTTCGAGGTTCCAGGCCGGCACCCGAAGGCGCGTCTCTCCGGGGGTGCGCCCGGCGCGGGCCTCCACGGCGATCCCGGTCGAGATCCCGGCCGCCAGCGCAGCGTGGCCGTGCACGACCGCGTGCTCGCCGATGAGGATCACCTTGCCGTGGCCGAAGCCGCGGCCGAGCGGGGCGTCTTCCTCAGCTTCCGCCGCAGCTTCGGCCGCGCCGCCGGTGTCGCCGCTCATCGTGGCCTCTGCGCCAACCAAGAGGCGAGCTCTCCGATGATCACGCGCGGCGCCCCGGCCAGATCGCTCGCCTTCGCCACGCCCGTCAGCAGCACGGCCGCGCGCAACCCGTCGATCACCTGCTGCAAGTACGCCTCACCGCCGGCGCGACCGCCCTCCTGCACCGCGCGGAGCGCCGGCTGCGCCAGGCCGCCGACGCGGGCGCCGAGCGCCAGCGCCCGCGCCAGGTCGAGCCCGCTTCGAATTCCCCCGGACGCCACGAGGTCGACGCCGGCAGCCGGCAGCCCTTCGTCCGCCAGCCAGGCGACCGCCGCGGCCGTGGGAATTCCCCAGTCCCACAGCTCCTGCCCGCGCTGCTTCTCGGCGCCCACCGCGCGGTGCGACTCGACGGCGGTCCAGGAGGTCCCGCCGCCGCCCGACACGTCGATGGCCCGCACGCCGGCCGCCACCAGCCGCCGCGCCACCGCCGGCGAGATCCCGCAACCGGTCTCCTTCACCATCACCGGCCGCCCCAGCTCTGCCACGACGCGCGCGATGGCGTCGAGCGCGCCGCGAAAGTCGCGATCGCCGCCCGGCTGCGCCATCTCCTGCGCCGGATTCAAATGAATGCAGAGCGCGTCGGCCTCCACGCGCGCCACCACCTCGCGCACCGCCGCGGTCGGCAGCGCCGCCAGTTGCACGGCGCCGAAGTTGGCGAACAGGTAAACGTCGGGCGCCGCGCGGCGCACCTCGTAGGTCGACGCCAGCTCGGGGTGCACCAGCATCGCGCGCTGGCTGCCGAGGCCAAACGGGATCCCCAGCGCGGCGGCAGCCGCCGCCAGCGCCCGGTTGATCTCGCCGGCCTCGGGCGTCCCGCCGGTCATGCCGGTCACCATCAACGGCGCGCGGATGGCGCGACCGAGCAGCGTCGTCCCGAGATCGATGTCGGCCGTCGCCCGCTCGGGCAGCGCGCAATGCAAGAGCCGCACGTCCTCGAACAGCGTCGGCCGGTGAAAGTCGGCCGCCCCCGACGCCGCGATGGTCAGATGCTCGGCCTTGCGCTGACTGATACCGCCGTCCGCCATGCCAGCCCGGGTATAGAGCGCCACCGGTGGGGCCGGCAAGGGCTCGTTAACGTATTTCAAAATATGTTGAACGCAGCGCGCGAAGGACCGGGAACCTCGCGGCCGAGGCGATGTCCAATCCCCATGCCGCTCACGCCGTCGAGGTTCGCCTTGTGGGGTCGAATGACGTTGCCCCTGCTCGTCGCCGCCGCCTTCTTTGGGCCGTCGATCGCCGCCTTCGCCACGTCGCGGCCGGTGGCCGCGGTGGGGGTGGTCGCGCCGCCGCCGATCCCCGTGATTTCAGTGCGGCCGTTCCTGAATCTCGCGCAGAACGGTTCGTGCATGATCGAAGGTCCTCCGCTCCACCTCGGTCCGACCCACCGAACAGCGGTGCTTTTCTACGAGGCGTCGCTGCGCGCCCGAATGAACCAGGCAGCGGAGCAATGTTTCGGTCCCTCGTCGGGATACCTCGTTCTGTCGGTCACCGTCGACGAGACCGCCCGGATCGCGAACGTGACCGCTGAAGCGGGCGCCGATGCAGGCCTCGCGCGGTGCGCGACGACGTTCATGCAGCGGAGCCAGGGGCTCGAAACGCGGGGGCCGGGGACCCTCGAGATCGGCTACTTCATGGGCCGCACGCTGCCGTAACCATTGATTTTCATTGACTGTTCTATCCGCCGCCCGGGCGCATCCGCCTGCCCGCGCGATTTCTTGCCCTGACCTGAACGGGTGGATAGTATCGGGTCCATGGACCTGTCGCTGCCGGTGGTCGCGATCGTCACGCTCATTGGTGGCGGAGCGCTGGCGGGGGTGGCCTGGATGCTGGCGAGCGCGCGGGCCCAAACGCGGGCGGAGCGGGCGCTGCGCCAGGCGGAGACCCGGGCCAGCGCGGCCACGGCGCGCGCCGATGCGCTCGCCGATCAGGCGCGCCAGGCGGAGGGGCGCGCCAACGGGCTCGAGGCGGCGTTGCGCGGGGTGGAGAGCCAGCGCGCGACGGAGGCGGCGCGCGCCGAGGGCCTGGCCCGCAGCCTGGACGAACAGCGCGCGCTGCTCGACGCGGCGAAGACGCAGCTCGGCGATACGTTTCAGGTGATGGCCGGCGAAGCTCTGCGGGCGAGCCAGAAGGATTTCCTGGCGCTCGCCAGCGAGAAATTTGGCGCCGTCCGCAAAGAGACGTCGGCCGAGCTGGAGACACGCCAGCTGGCCCAGCAGAAGGCGATCGAAGGAATGGTGGGGCCCGTCCGGGCGTCGCTGGAAAAAATGGATGCGCAGGTGCGGGCGATGGAGCTGGAGCGCGGGACCGCCTACGGCGCCATCCGCGAGCAGATGCTGAGCATCTCCGCGACGCAGGAAAAACTGCGCGACGCGACCGGCAGCCTGGTGACCGCGCTGCGGGCGCCGGCCGTGCGCGGGCGCTGGGGGGAGATCCAGCTGCGGCGGGTCGTCGAGCTGGCCGGCATGCTGGAGCACTGCGATTTCGAGGAGCAGGTGACCGCCGTCGGCGAAGAGGGGCGCGTGCGCCCCGACATGGTGGTGAGGCTCCCCGGCGGCCGCAACATCGTGGTCGACGCCAAGGCGCCGCTCGGCGCCTATCTCGAGGCGCTCGAGGCGAAGGACGAGGAGACGAAGAGCGCGAAGCTGCGGCAGCATGCGGCGCAGGTCCAGGCCCACATCCGCAAGCTGGCGGCGAAGAGCTACTGGGAAGGGTTCGTCGGCTCGACGGAGTTCGTGGTGATGTTCCTCCCCGGCGATTCCTTTTACAGTGTCGCGCTGGAGCAGATGCCGGGGCTCATCGAAGAGGGCGTCGCGCAAAAGGTGCTGCTGGCGACACCGACCACGCTGCTCGGTCTGCTGCTCACCACGAGCTGTGGATGGCGCGAAGAGCGACTGGCCGAAAATGCGCAATTGATCAGCGATGAGGGGCGCGCGTTGCACCACCGGATCGCGACCGTGCTGGAATACTTCGGCAACCTCGGCAGCTCGCTGAACCAGTCGGTCAAGCATTTCAACCAGGCGCTGACCTCCTTCAACACCCGCGTGACCGTGTCGGCCCGGCGACTCGAAGACCTCGATGCGCGCGGTAGGAAAGAGCTGACGGAGATCGCCGAGATCGACGTCCGAGCGGCGTCTGCCAAATCGCTGGAGCGGGCGTCCGAACGAACGGGCGATCGAACGGGTGAGCGCGCCGAGCGCACGCACGCGCTGCCGCAAACGTCGTTGGCCCTGGCGCTGGCCCCCAGCAACGACGGAACGTAGCGACGCCGACATGGACTTCGTCGAGCCGGCGCGCGCGTTCACGCTCGAGCTGGTCGGCGGGCGCGGCCATTACGAGCGCGTGGTGCGCGCGGCCATGGAGGCCAAGCGCAGCGTCTGGATCGCCACCGCGAACCTCAAAGAGCTGATGGTCGAGGATCACCGCGCCGCCCCCGGGCGCCGCCGCACGCTGCGGACGGGCGCGCGCGCCGGTCGAGGTGCCTACCGATCGATTTTGGACGTGTTCGACGAGCTGGCCGGCCGGGGGGTCGAGCTGCGGATTCTCCACGCCGGGCCTCCGTCGCGGGCGTTTCGCGAGGCTCTGGCGCGCAGCCCCCGGCTCGGGCGCTCGCTCGCGCTGCGCGCCTGTCCGCGCGTCCACTTCAAGACCGTGATCGTGGACGGCGCGTTCGTCTACGTCGGCAGCGCCAACTGGACCGGCGCCGGCCTCGGCGCCAAGGGGGCCGGACGCCGCAACTTCGAGCTCGGCTTCGCCGGCTCGGATGACGGCCTCCTCGACCGGGCGCAGGAGATGCTCGACCGTGTCTGGCGGGGCGCCGCCTGCCGTGGCTGCAAGCTGCGCGAGGTCTGCCCCGCCCCGCTCGACGGCGTCGCCGCGACACCCCTCAAGCCCGCCGCGCGTCCTGGGCGCTGACCCCACGTCTTGCGGCCGAGATGGGGGTGCTTAGCTTCCACCCGTGGCATCACGGCAGGTCGAGAACGAGGAACGGGAAGGGATTGTCGGGCTGATCCGGGAGACGGTCGACGGCCTCCGCGACCTGATAGCCGATCACATCAAGCTGGCGCGCCTCGAGCTGGCGGCCGACGCCAAGGCCTACGCCGGCAGCGTCGCCGTCCTGGTGGTCGCCGGGGTCGTGCTGGCGATCGGCTACATCTTCGGATTGATCGCCGTGGCGCTGGGCCTGGCGCGGCTTTGGGGAGCGCCGCTGGCGTTCGGCGCCGTGGCGGCCCTGCACCTGGTCGTGGGCGGCATCGCCGTGGCCTGGGCGGTGGGCAAGATGCGCCGCACGCGGCCGATGCACGACACGGTGGTCGAAGCCAAAGGCAGCATCACCGCGCTGTCGCGGCAGCTGCAAGGGCGTGCTTCGTGAATGGTCGCGAGCTGGTCGAAAAGGGCGGCGGCGCGGGGCGGGCCTCGAATGGCACGGACGACGCGCTGGCGCGTGCCGAATCGGACGTGGAGCGGGCGCGCGAGCGGGTGGCGTCGTCGATGCTGGCCCTGCGCGACGAGGTCGCCCGCAAGACCGACTGGCGGAGTTGGGTGCGGCGCCAGCCGGCCGCTTTTTTGGGCGCCGCCGTCGCGCTCGGCTTCTGGCTGGGATACCGGCGCTAGCGAAGGCGCGCCCCAAAACTAAACGCGGAGGACAACCATGGAAATCGCGGAACAGATCGAATCGACCGTCCGGGACGTCGGCGCGCGGGTGCGCCCGCAGCTCGACGACGCCACGCGCCGGCTCACCT
>Ga0210389_10005196_pt1 | contig 10091 bp, 12 predicted proteins | sample IncBWH28OmetaG_FD_160127 | JGI IMG/M metagenome (GOLD analysis project Ga0210389, IMG submission 160127) | Forest soil microbial communities from Barre Woods Harvard Forest LTER site, Petersham, Massachusetts, United States - Inc-BW-H-28-O ...
CGAGCAGTGAGCCTTCTGTCGGCAACATCGGCAGAGGGACCGCAAAGAACAGCGAGATCGACCAGCCACGCTCGGATGCAAAGATCCAGCCCGTCATCGTGGTCGCAAGCACAAGCGCATAAAGCAGCCAGTGCACTGCCTCCGATATCAACCGCTGCCAGACCGGAAGCGAACCTGCCGGCGCGACGGGATGGGTGATGCGCCAGAATAGACGCAAGACCATGAGTGCAAGGATCACGATCCCAAAGGAAATATGGAACGTCATCGCATCGCCGGGCGTCATCCCGCGATGAATGTCCGGCATGAACTTGCCGAGCGGATACTGCACGACGAGGAGGGTCACGGCGAGCCAGTGAAATACCTTGGCAGTCGTTCCATAATGTAGTTGCTTGGTCATGATGTTCCTTCGGCTGTCCAGTGTTGCTTCGTCATGTGAGCCAGGTTAGTGGAGCTTGTGTTCGCTGCAGAGCGACAAGCCAGTGAGAAGACTTGTCGCGAGAACCTCTTATTCCAACTTTTCAGGTTTTCGTTCATGCCGTATTGAAAACGATTGTGTGAGGCAGTCGAAAATCATCTGTCGGGTGGGCCGTCGTGAGTTGAAAAGAAAGCGGCAAGTTTCGCGAACGCCACGCAACGCGGTCACGCATAGAAGAGCGTTCGCCGCGCTTTTTTGAGCAAAAAACGAGAAATCGGGAATATCGGCGCGGGAATACCAGTCTTGTTATCGGAGGCAGCGTGACGGCGTTTTAGCAGTCCGTTCGCCGGAGCCGCATGACCGGCGAAACCTCCACGCGTCTCAGCCACCGCCCCTTGGCTGAGACGCTTTTCTATTTCCGCCAGTTGATCGTATCTCGACTCCTGGCGGCTGCGTATCTTCAGCTGTCAAACAGAGATTTCCGAATGGTGGCCCGGCATCACCACCACGCCATCGCAATTGAAGCATTCAAACGTTCGTACGCTCAAGTCCAGTCCGGCCGACCTGATCCGGACGAGCATCGGGGCTCGGCAATTTGGGCAAGGATGAAAGTCAATTTTGTTGGACGCAAAGCAAAAGAGCGAGTCCGAGACAGACATATTGCTCTCCTTCGATTTAGCTGTGAAGTCGATCCAGATCGGAGCCGGCTTGCGGCCCGCAATTTTGCGTTGCTGACCGATGCGCACCAAGCGCGGGCTTTTGATAGAGAGACTCGAATCCGCATTATGGTATTCCGGAGCACGCGAACTCGTGAAGTCACGCTCGATCTGTCGGTATCCTTCCATACCTTACTGCCTTCGATGCTATCCGGCACCGGACATGCGAGGCTGCGATTGACTGCTCCGCGAGCCTCGTGAACTGGACGAATGTCAGCTTGTGCAAAAATATATTGTTGTCCCGATAAATATACATTCGTGGATGGCAATTGAGTCCGCACGCGAGCTTGCCCACGGCACGCGACCAGCTAAAGTCAGCTTGACCTCACTTGAGGCGGTCGGAGTCGGAAACCGCGGTTTGAGACTGGAATGGTCATGAAGAGCCTCACAGTGTTACTCGCGACGATTACCCTGCTTGCCGGAATTACAGCAAGCCACGCGGCGTTTCGGATAGTAGATGACCCCGGCGGCCGCATCGGAACCTACATCGACAGATATGAGGGCGTGCGAACCTCGGGCGAGAGGGTGATCATCGATGGTTATTGTGCCTCGGCTTGCACCATCGTTCTCGGGACCATTCCTCATGACAGAATATGCGTGACCTCCCGCGCCAGGCTCGGATTCCACGCCGCCTGGGATTCCGGCTCCGACGGTCGCAGGATGACCAATCCCGAGGCAACGCAGAGCCTGTATTCCACGTATCCATTTGAGGTGCGGCACTGGATCGACCAGCGCGGAGGACTGACGCCACACGTGATTGTCCTGAGCGGTCGCGAGCTCGCGACCATGTATCGGCCATGCTATTTGGATTCACACGCTTCTTCGCGCTGAAGCAGCGCCCTCGCGGCGCTGGTGGTCAGCAACCGCAGACAAGACGCTTTCGGATTTCATCGAGCCGTTTGTCAAGCGCGTCAAATCGGGCATGCAGGCTCTTGTCGTGAAGGTAGAATATACAGCCGATCACCACGAAGCCAAAAAACCAGTGGTGGTGGTCCAGGTAACCAATAACCCGGTCGGTCGCACCGCCCACGAGAACAACGAATTCCCACAAGGAACTCATTTGAAGACGCTGCCTCCGTACCCGCCGTCCCCACGGCGGGCGAATGCCCCAGTCGGTAAAGCCAGGCCAATCGTTGCCAGCGCGACGATCGAGATGATCTGATTCCGCATCATATTGTTCTTTCCACCGACGAGATTGTCTCAGGTGTTAAGACCAGTTCGTCGGTCGGATTATTTCCGCGCGGTCGCGTCGGAAAAATTTTTGCGCAATCGGGAATTTCCAAACTCGAACCTGAGTCTCGCTATCAGGGGTCATCATCGTGGGGCTCCGTGATGTTGGTTTGCGTCGTGGATACGCCGCGCCATTTTTGGGGGGGACGCTCGTGAAACGGACCATTTTATCTGCAGCGGCGGTCTTCACCGTCGCAACGGCAGCGCATGCCGGTGAGCTTTCGGACATCCAGGCTCAGTCCAAAGAGCTCCGCGAGCAAAACCAGGCGCTTACCAAACGAATCGCGGACCTCGAAAGACGGCAGCGCAAGCTCGAAGCGCGGCCCACAAAACCGCCCGCAGTCGCGGCAAGGCCTGCGAATCCGGGAGATTCGATGGCCGCCGATCTCGCCTACAAGGCGGAATACAAGAAGGCCCCGGTGGATGACAGCCTGACCTGGCACGGCATTACGCTATACGGCCTGGTCGACATGGGCGTGACCTACCAAAATCACGGCGCCCCGTTGAGCAACACCGCCGGGCTCGGATTGAACTACCTGATCTCGAAGAACAGCAACGGCTCGTATTTCGGCGTCGGCCCGAATGCGCTGAGCTCGTCCTATGTCGGTCTCAAGGGAAGCCAGGAGATTGCGGATGGTCTGTCGGCCATATTCAATCTGCAGACCGGATTCAATCCACAGTCCGGCAAACTTTCCGACGGGCTCGGGTCCATCGTTCAAAACAACGGACTGGCGATTGGCCAGCAGAACTCGTTTGCCGATTCCGCCAAGGACGGCCAGGCGTTCAACGTGGCGGCCTATGCCGGCCTCAGCTCGCCGATATATGGAACGCTGACTTACGGCCGGCAGAACGCGCTAACTTCTGACGGCGTAGTCAACTACGATCCCATGAGCAATTCCGGCGCTTTCTCCTTGATCGGATTCCAGGGAGCTACCGGCGGTGCGGGAGATACCGAGAATCGTATCTTCGACAATTCGTTCAAATATGCCGTGAATGTCGGCGCCTTCCGTGCCGCCGTGGAAGCCCAGATCAGATCCGGAGCCTTTAGCGCTCCAGGCAATGCCGTCGAGGGACAGGTCGGCGCGGACTATATGGGCCTGTCGGTCGACGCGATCGTCAGTCACGTCACGGATGCGGTTTCGTCAGCTCCGCTCAGCACGGCGCAAATCACAGCCGCGGCCAACCTGGGTATAAACCAGGGGGCCGGACTTGTTTCGGGAACGGTCTCCGACAACACCAGCGTTATGCTTCTTGCGAAGTACACGTACGGGCCGGTCAAGTTCTATAGCGGCTATGAGCATATGCAATTCGCAAACCCGAATAACCCATTGGCGCCCGGCAGTTTCATCACGGGCGGATATTCGCTCGGCGCCGCCAACAACACCAATTTTACCACCGACAAGGTCCTCCAGGTATTTTGGGGTGGTGTGAAATATGCGGTCAGGCCCGACGTCGATCTGAGTGTCGCCTATTACCATGAGGAGCAGAACAGCTTTCAGTCGGGCGCTGTGAATGTGGGAGGTATCTGTACAACCAGCGCCTTCGCGCAATGCAGCGGACAGCTGGACGCGGTTTCCTTCGTCGCGGACTACCGATTTGCGAAGCGCTTCGACACATACTTTGGCATCATGTGGTCGCAAGTGTCGAATGGTCTCGCCAATGGCTTCCTGCAGAGATCCTCGATCGATCCGACCGTTGGCCTGCGCTTCCAGTTCTGAGGCGAAACCGGGTCGATAAAACGGGCCGGCGCCAGCCGGCTCCCCCTGCTCAAAGCGAGTCGTCGAGGAGCCGCAAGTCAGACGCTTTCGCGCGATCTACCTGACGCGGGAGATTGAATGCGAAATGATAAATCGGGTTCGATCATTGCACGAACGGCGTTGGCGCTCGCTTGCGCTCCCCTGATCATTGGCAAGCGCGCCACAATCCTGGCGCTCCTGCTTCTCTATCACGGCACACTCTCCGCGAAGGCGGACAGTTGTCCAAGCATCAAGGACGAGATTGTTACCGATCGGCCTGATGTCACGAATTCCAGCGTGGTTATTCCCGCAGGTAGTCTGCAAATCGAGAACGGCGTCAATCTCAGTGCGCGCGACGGCGATCGGGTCATTGACGGCACGAATACGCGCCTGCGCTTTGGAATTGCAAACTGTCTTGAATTTCTCGTGGATACGCCGACCTATTTTGCAAATCTCAGCAATCCCCAAAATTCCGGTTTTTCCGATGCAGCACCGGCGCTGAAGTGGCAGATCAGCCCCGTTCCGGGAAAAGTCGATCTATCCGCAGTGTTTGGCGTGGCATTGCCGACCGGATCAGCCGGTATCGCCGGCCCCGGCGCGCAGCCCTATTTGCAATTTCCCTGGTCGTGGGAGTTGCGCAGCGGATGGGGATTGAGTGGCATGTTCACCGAGTTCTTTCGTCCCTCGGATCCGACCAGCAAGCAGGTCACAGAAACCACTTTTGCGATCGAAAAGCAGGTGACCGAGAGGGTGAGCTTGTTTGTGGAGTACGTCGGTGACTATCCGGCGAGTGGCAGTCCGGCCCAACTCCTGAATTCCGGCGGATTGTATCGCCTCGGCCCAAATCAGCAGCTGGATTTCCACGTCGCCCTCGGGCTCAACCACAACGCGCCCAGTTACATTGTCGGGGTCGGATATTCGGTGCGCTTTGATGAGTTGTTCCCGGTCAGGCGAGGTGCTTCCATCGCCCTGCGCGACTAGAGGGCAGGGGTGCGATCCGGACAACATCGAGCGATGACTCATCCCGGCCATCTCGTGTTGGGATCGACAGCATGATCCGGAGTTCCGGCAGCCGGCTTGATGGCTTGCCCTGGGGCCCTTAGCCAGGGGCGCTGCTGAACTGTCCGAGCCGCGCCGCGGTACCAGCGGCGAGTTGCAGCAGAACGCCGATCGCCCACCCGAAACCGATCCCGACATTCCAAATGACGGGCGGGGTCTCGTCAAAGATGATCATGTAGACCGATACGAGCGCGGCAAAAGCCGCGACGAATGTGCCGATGGCGCTTGCCAGCGCTATCGTCTTCGGGCCCGAGCCGGTGTTGGAAAAAGTACGGCTGGAAGACAGCAAGGGAATGTTGGTTCCCAAATAGAAGCCGAGCGAGCCGTACAGCACCGCGGAGAAGAGCGCTCCCAGAGAATTGATCTCCTCGATACCCGCTTTGGCTACCATGGCTGCAACGAAAAGCCCGCATAGCGCACCCATGATGGCGAGACCGGTCCGTTCCATGACCTGGGCAAAGCCGTTGAGGGGGTAATGGGTGGGTACTGCCGCATCTGCTCTATTTGCCATGATCGAACTCTCTCTTCCTTGATTGATGAGACCGGATCGGCTTCCTGGTCGAGCTTTGCAGAGCCACGCCATGGAGCCGAAAGAACTTTTGCGCATCGATCAGGAGACTGGACGCGCGATTGTTTTATTCCGGTGAAACTCCACTCGCTTCGACAGCGCAGCAGATGATCCGGCCATTCGCCGGATCAGGAACCACGGGTTTGATCTGAAGCGGGAGATAGCGACTGCGCACGAACGATCAATGCGTTTTAGATGATCGCTAAAAACCGGGAATAAAGTGCGTCAGCAAGGAGTCCTTGTCGTGGTGAAGCAAGTTGTGGTGTCGAATGAAGCGCGCACGCACAGCATGCATCATTCATCCGTCGTGTTGAGCCGATCCGTATCGATGCGCCGCCTGGGCCCCAGCTTTTCTCCCGAAGCTGGGGCCGCTTTTTTGCAGGCCAAGCGAGTCTGCCCTCAATAAAAAAAATGTGCGCGAATTCGGGAATTTCATCACGCGAAGGTGAGTCTTCTGTGAGAGGCAGCGCGCGTCCAATTCGCAAGAAGGCGCAGCTGCGCAACTGCCATTTTGATTCGTCTTTCTGCCCGGCGTGCGGTGATCGGCGCGCCTCCGGCAGATGGCTCCAACCCGAACAAGGAGATTGGTCGTGACAATTCGTGACCCGATGCGCTTCTTCGCAAATTCGAAAACCTCTTCACAGGCCGGCGGCAAGGCGCAAATCGTTCTGCGCGCGTTGAGACTGACCGTCCTGTTCACCGTTCTGGCGTCCGCCCCGTGCCTGGCCGAGGAGGCGAACAATGCCGGCGCCGGCCCGGTAGCGACCGTGACCATGGACCATAACACTTTCATTCCCGGCGAAATCACCGTGGTGCCCGGCACCACCGTGACCTGGGTCAACAAGGAAGCCATGCCCCACACCGTGGTGGATTCGAACAAGGGGTTCCGATCGAAAATTATCGCCAAGGACGCCAGCTTCTCCTTCACTTTCGCCACCGCGGGCGACTATGACTACCTGTGTTCGATCCATCCGAACATGAAAGGCAAAGTCATCGTCAAGCCAGCCAGCTAATGTCCTCGCTCAGCGACATGGTGCGCATGGCGATGCTGCCGCCTCCGGCGCCCGAATCCGGCATCAGTACGGCCGGCGCCTGCCCGGATTGGGAACTCGTTCTCCACGCATTTTTCGACGGAGAATTGGACGCGACGGATTCGCTGGCTTGCGAACTGCACCTCGGCCGATGCCAGGGTTGCTCCCGCGAGTTGAAGAACCTGAAATCGATGAGGCTGAAAATCAGGCGTTCCGTCATCGGGTGGGCTGCGCCCGACGCCTTGCGAAATCGTATCGGCTGATCGTGTCCTTCGAGGGAACATTCGCTGGAGATTTTGGCGCGGGCGCGGTCATCGTTGCCGGCAATTCGAGCCGAAAATCCACGGATCGGAGAAACTGTATATTTTTGGGAATAAAGCTCGAGCTGGCCGAGTCTCCTGTTTAGCGGCGCAATTCGGCGCCATTTGGTGCCGTTCGGCCCACAGGGAGAGTGCGACATGGCCAAAAAAGGCTTGGAAGATCGTGGACAGGGATTAGGCCGCCGGGAAGTGCTGGAATGCATGGTCTGGGCGGGTACCGGGGTGCTTTGGACCGTGAGCGGCGGCGTCCCCCACTCGGTGGGGTTGATCGGCGATGCGCTTGCCGCGGAGCCGACGGGCTTCACCTTCCTGCAGATGAGCGACAGCCATATCGGCTTTGACAAGGCGGCGAACCCGGATGCGCTCGCTACGTTGCGCGAGGCCGTCGCCATCGTGAAGGCGATGCCGGTCAAACCGTCCTTCATCATTCACACCGGCGACATCACGCATCTTTCCAAGCCTGCCGAGTTCGATAACGCCGACAAGGTGTTCGGCGAGACCGGCGTGCAGGTTCATTGGGTGCCCGGCGAGCACGACATCATCGACGTAGACCGCGGCAAAGCCTATCTGGATCGCTACGGCAGGGGCACGAAGGGCGCCGGCTGGTACAGTTACGACGATCACGGCATCCACTTCATCGGCCTCGTCAACGTCGTCGATCTGAAGGGCGGCGGACTCGGCAATTTCGGCGCCGAGCAACTCGCATGGCTCGAAGCCGACCTCAAGGACAGGTCGAACAGCACGCCGATCGTGGTGTTTGCGCATATCCCGCTGCAGGTGATCTACAAGGAATGGGGCTGGGGCACCGAGGACGGCACGCAAGCGCTTTCGCTGCTCAAGCGCTTCGGTTCGGTCACCATTCTGAACGGGCACATTCATCAGCTGGCCCAGAAGGTCGAGGGCAACATGACCTTCCACACCGCGCTATCGACGGCATTTCCTCAGCCGGCTCCCGGTACCGCACCTTCGCCGGGTCCGATGCTTGTCCCCGCTGACAAGCTTCGTTCCTTCCTGGGATTGTCCACCGTCAATGTGGTGCAGGGCAACAAGCCGCTCGCCATCATCGACAGGACGTTGGTCGCTTGATCGGGGATCCTACATGAAAAATCTGATCAGCCAGTGTCGAAACGTGGCGGCCCGGTTACCTCTCAGCCGCGCCCTAATGATCGCAATGCTTTTGGGTCCGATTGCCGGAGCGTTGCTGGCCTACGGCGCGGTAGCGGCGCAAGAACCGAACGTGGTCACGATCGACAATTTCACGTTCGGGCCGAAGGAATTGACGGTCCCGGTGGGAACCACGGTCAAGTGGGTCAATCACGACGACATCCCGCACACTGTGGCCAACAAGGACAAGCTGTTCCGGTCGGCGGCGCTCGATACCGACGACTCCTATTCCTACACGTTCGCAAGCGCCGGAACGTTCGACTATTTCTGCGGTCTGCATCCGTACATGGTCGGGAAGATCATCGTCAAGTGATGGTAGTGCCTTGAGATGTGGCGAACATGACAACGACACCCTTATCGGTACGCCGGTCGAATTTCCAGCGTACCGGACTTGACGAAGTGGCGTTGAAAGAACGATTGGATGGTCCAGATCGTTTGGCTGGCCAGCAACAGGCGTCGGTCGTAGTTGTGCAGAACAAGGATGAACGCGCAGTGTTCGATGAAGTCTTTCTGCCGCACATGGCCGAAGCCTATCGTCTTGCGCAATGGCTCACCGGCAATTCATACGACGCCGAGGACGTCGTGCAGGATGCAGCCTTGCGCGCGTTTCGCGGCATCAAGAGTTTTGGCGCCGTCAATGCCCGAGCGTGGTCGCTGACAATTGTCCGCAACACGGCCTACAGCTGGTTGATGAAGAACCGGCCAAAGTCGGTGGTTTTCACCGACGACCTCAGCATTACGGAGCAGCAGGAACTCGAGCATGAAGGCCCGCAGGGAACGAGGGTAGAGACGCCGGAGGAGATCGCGCTTTTCAAGGCGGAAGCGGAAGACGTTCAGCGCGCCCTGGCACAGCTGCCGGCGCAGTTTCGCGAAGTTATCGTCTTGCGGGAAATCAATCAGTTGAATTATCGCGATATCGCGGAGATCACCAACATTCCAATCGGAACCGTAATGTCCCGTCTGTCCCGGGGCAGGCAACTTCTGATCGCGCTTCTGGGAGACCGAAAGTAAGCTATGATTGCATTGATGAAAGATAACGACGAACTGCAGATGAACGCCTATTGCGATGGCGAGCTCGATCCGGCTTCCGCGATCGAGTTCGAGCGGCGGTTGTCTGGCGACGAGTCCTTGAAGGCCCGGTATAACCGCTTGCTGTCGTTGCGCCGCGCCGTTCGTTCGCTTCCGCAATACGACGTACCTGCAGGTCTGCAGGCCCGTATTCAAGCGGCGTTGGATACCGATCGGCTGGTGCAGGCGGTTCGGCCGGGCCAGGCTGGTCGTCCGGTCCAGGCCGGACGTCCGCGTCAGCGAAGCTGGTCGTTCCAGGCGTTGGCCGCGGCAGCGGTGTTTGGCGCGGTACTCTCGAGCTCCGTCATGATGACGATGGACCGTTACGATCGACACCAGGATGTCGCCCGCGAAGTCGTTGCAGGCCATATCCGGGGCCTATTGGCGCCGCAGCCGTTCGATGTCGCGTCTTCCGATCGCCATACGGTCAAGCCATGGTTTACGTCGCACCTGCCGGAATCGCCTCAGGTGCCTGACCTCACGGCCCAGGGCTTTGTGCTCGTGGGCGGCCGCGTGGACGTCGTTGGCCACGATCCGGTTGCAACGATCGTCTACAAGCACGCCAAGCATACGGTCAGCCTGACAACGTTGCCGCCCGGTCAATCCGTCTCCGACCAAACGATTGCCGGATACAATGTCCGAAGCTGGAGCGATGCCGAATTCACCTACATTGCGGTTTCGGACATTCCCCCCGAAGATCTTGCGTCATTCGAGCGTGCATTCTCTGAGGAGTCGCCGGCGCCGGAAGTCAAATAGGCGTGCGAAATCGTCTCGTGTCCGGCTG
>Ga0210389_10005198_pt1 | contig 10090 bp, 6 predicted proteins | sample IncBWH28OmetaG_FD_160127 | JGI IMG/M metagenome (GOLD analysis project Ga0210389, IMG submission 160127) | Forest soil microbial communities from Barre Woods Harvard Forest LTER site, Petersham, Massachusetts, United States - Inc-BW-H-28-O ...
GTGGCTCGTGCTCCTCGTCCTGATCTGGCTGCTTCTCGTCTGGTCGCTCATGGCCAACAACCCGCTTACCGGGTTCGTCGACGCCGTCAAGATCGAGGTGCGCACCGGCTGGTGGGTCTTCATCCTGATCGGCCTTGAGCTGCTGCACCAGCTGCACTTCTTCATCAGCGAGCGCTCCGCCGCCTATAACCAGTTCTGGGTCAAGAAGGTATGGGGCAAGTGGGCGCGGTTCAGCGACCGCAGGATCTCGGCGTGGACGAAGTTCCGGATCACCCGGGTCATCAGCTGGATCGTGGTCATCGCCGTCATCGCGATCATCACCGGCAAGATCATTCACGCGCAACCACTGAACGCGCTGCTGCGCATCCCGCAGATCGTGTGGAGCGCGATGCCCTTCGTGGTCCAGATCGTGTTCACTCTGTTCTTCGTGGTCGCCCAGTTCGGCATGCTGTTCTGGTTCCTGTCCAGGGGCGGTGTCGACGTCTACTACCCCGACGACATCAAGACCAGGTTCTCCGACGTGTGGGGCCAGGACCACGTGCTCGAGCGGGTCAAGGAGAACATCATCTTCCTTGAGAACCCCGAGCTGGTCGAGGACCGCGGCGGCTACGTGCCCGGCGGCCTCCTGCTGTGGGGCCCGCCAGGCACGGGCAAGACGCTGATGGCCGAGGCGGTCGCGGGCGAGACAGGCAAACCCTACGTGTTCGTCGACCCCGGCGCGTTCATCAACATGTTCATGGGCGTCGGCGTGCTGAAGGTCAAGGGGCTGTTCCGTAAGCTGCGCAAGCTCGCGCTGCGCTACGGCGGCGTGATCGTCTTCTTCGACGAGGCCGACTCGCTCGGCAACCGCGGCATCGCCATGGGCGGCGCGCCCGGCGGCGGCAACGTCGGCGCCGCGCCGTTCACCTCCGGCTGCCACGGCTTCTCCTACCTGTCATCCGACAGCCAGTGGCGGATCGCCCGCGACGTGATGAGCTCGCAGTTCACGGACCAGGCCGAGCCGGGGACGGGACGGAACAAGCAGATCGTCGGCGGCATGATGAACGGCGGCCAGGGCGGCGGCGGCATGGGCACGCTGCAGGCCCTGCTCACCGAGCTGTCCGGACTGAAGAAGCCGCGCGGGTTCATCAACCGGGTGGTCAGGCGGATGCTCGGCATGCGGCCGAAGCCGCCGCCGCACTACCGCATCCTGGTCATGATGGCGACCAACGCGCCGACCGCGCTCGACGAGGCGCTGCTGCGGCCGGGCCGCATCGACCGCATGTACCGGGTCGGCTACCCGTCCAAGGCGGGCCGCATCCGCACTTACGAGGGGTACCTCGCCAAGGTCTCACACGAGCTGACCCCTGAGCAGGTCGACAAGCTCGCCACGATCACCCCTTACGCGACCGGCGCCACGATCAAGGACATGGTCAACGAGGCGCTGATCATCGCGATCAGGGACGGCCGCGACGTGATCACGTACCAGGACGTGATCAAGGCGAAGCAGTTCAAGGAACTTGGCCCGCCCGAGGACGTCGAGTACATCGAGCGGGAACGGCACGCGGTCGCGATCCACGAGGCGTGCCACGCGGTGGTCGCCTACCGGACCAGGCAGCACATGGAAATCGACATCGCCACGATCGAGAAGGGCAGCGACTACCTCGGCATGGTGTCGTCGATCAAGCCGGAGGACCAGTTCACCCGGTGGCGCAGCGAGTACGAGTCCGACATCCTCGTCGCGCTCGGCTCGCTCGCCGGCGAGCGGATGTACTTCAACAGCGACAGCTCGTCCGGCGTATCCGGCGACCTGGACTCCGCGACCACCGTCGCCTCCTTCATGGAGGGGTACTGGGGCATGGGCAAGACGGTGTCCTCCGCCGCCTCGGCTCGCCGCCTCGAGGCCGGCACGCCTGGCGGCAGTAACCGGGCCGCCGCGCCGGGGGCCGGCGCCGGCGGCAAGGAACACGGGCCGTCGCCGTTCGCCAGGCTCGCCGACCGGATCGAGGACAACCTGGGCCTGCTGCTGGTCAAGGCCGAGGAGATCCTGCGCGAGAACGAGCGGCACGTGCTCGCGCTCGCGCACGCGCTTGAAACGCACAAGACGCTCAGCGGCGAGGACGTCACCGCGGTGTTCGAGGGCGGGCGCGGCCCGCTGGTAGACGGCGCGCCGTACGCGGATGACGCGTTCATCGACAAGCTGCGCGAGTATCACGTGGCCGCCGAGCGCGCGCACCGGGAACACAACCAGCCGCAGGTGTCGCTTCCTGTCGCCGAGCCGGCGTACGCCATCGCCGACGGCTATGGCGCAGGCAGCTTCTTCGACGGCTCGTTCAACGGGAACGGCAGTGGAACCGGCGGCGTCTCCGGCACCGACGACGTGATCGACTTCGGCGGTCTCGGCACGGGGAACGGGTCGCACGGCCCGCTCGGCGCGCCGACCTACGACCCGCCGTCGGACGGTTCCGGCAACGAGCAGCCATAGCAAGTGCGCTCCAGGCACCGGGTCCGGCTGGCGGTCAACCTGCTCAACGGGTCGACGCTGGCCGGGCTCGGCGCCGCGAAGGCGGGCGGCGCCCGCCTGGCGCGCGCGCCGGGCGGTCTGCACGTTGGCACGGGTTACCGGCTGCCGGTGCCGTCGGCGCCGGCGTTCACGCTCGGGAACGTGATTATCACCCGCCGCGCCGTCCTTGAGCCTGACACGCCCTTGCTCAGGCACGAGGCCAGGCACTCCACCCAGTACGCCTGGTGCGGCGGCCTGCTCATGCTGCCGCTCTACTTCACCGCGGCGGGAGTGTCCTGGCTGCTATCCGGGGATTTCGGCGCGTGGAACGTCTTCGAGCGCGGCGCGGGCCTCGCCGACGGCAACTACGCCGCCCGCCCGCTCCGGCCGGCGCTCAGGCTTCGTACATCATCGCCCGCGCCCCTTCGAGCAGACGCTCCACCTGACCTCGGTTCCGGTCAGGGATGAGCCGCACATGCCGGATCGAGCGCCAGCCCTTGCCGGTGAGCAGGAACTCGCCCGGCTGATCGAGCGCGGCGATGCCGTTCATGACCATCTGCGGGTGGGTGTGCCGCTCACCGGCCGCCTGGGCGTCCACCACGTCGGTCACCGCCCCCGTGTCCAGGTCGATCCCGGCGAGGCACGTGGTCCCGAGGACGTTCGCCCACACCAGTCCGCCCGCCCAGGCGAGATCGTTCAGCCAGCGCACCCGGCGTTCACCGCACCGCACGTGGACGACCGTGCGCGGCGCGAGCGTCACCGGGTCGCGCCGCACTAGCTCGCTGCTCCCGTCGCTGGTTACCACTTCATCCACAGGGATATCCACAGCATCCGGGCCGGTATTGCTCGTGTTATCCACAGGCAGGTCATTCACGGGCAGGTTATCCACAGGACGCGTATCGGCTGGTACCGCGCAGATTCCCCAGCCCTCGCGGTTGAACCGGATCCTCTCGGCGAGTTCCAGCGTCCCGGCGTCCCAGCGCAGCGCGACCCGTTCTTGCCAGGTGAGCTGCAAGATGCTTCCGCCCACCCGGCAGATTCCCTCGGCGAAGAGTTCCGGGGGCAGTCCGGCCTCCGCGGTCACCTCCGCCGCGCCAAGCTCGTACCGTCGCAGCACCGACATCCCGTACTGGCCGTCCGACTCCCAGACGGTCTGCCCTTCCGCCATTAGCCCTTGGGTAAAACCTCGCCCAGGGTGGGGCAGCGTCCGCACCACCTTCACCCGGAAGAACCGCATCCCGCGATTATCTCGCTAAGACGCGGGCGCGCAGGGCCTTGATCAAGGCGGGGAGCACCGCGTGCAGGTCGCCGACGACCGCGTAGTCGGCGCGGGTCATCATCGGGGCGGACGGGTCGGTGTTGATCGCGATGATGTGCCTGGCGCCTGAGCAGCCGGCGAAGTGCTGGATGGCGCCGCTGATGCCGCAGGCCAGGTAGAGGTCGGGAGTGATCTTCGTGCCGGTCTGGCCGACCTGCATCGAGTGCGGGCGCCAGCCTTCCGAGGTCACCACGCGGGACACGCCGACCACGCCGCCGAGCAGCCCGGCCAGTTCCTCAAGCGGCGCGAAGCCATCGGCGCTGCCGACGCCGCGGCCGCCGCCGACGACCACGCGGGCGGTCGCGAGCGAGGCGCCGCCGGCGCCGGCGCCGGCCGGGGATTCCACCGCCCGCACCACCAGGTCGGCGTCGCGCGCCGACGGCGAGATCTCGTGCACCATGGCGGCTCCCGGCGCCGGCGCCGGTTCCTGCGGTACGGCGTCGGTCGCCACGGTGAGCAGCGCGGCAGTGGCGTCGAGCGCCGCGTCCTCGAGCAGCAACCCGGCCCAGCGCTGCCGGACGATCTCGAGGCCGCCCGCGTCGGCGGAGGAGGCCGCGACGCAGTTCGCCGCCATCGGGAGGCCGGTGATCGCCCCCAGGTGGGCCAGCACCTCGTTCCCGCGCTCCGTTCCCGCCGCGACCACGGCATGGCGTGAAAAATCCGGTGCAGTGGCCGCGGCGCCAAGCAACTCGGCCAAGACGCGGGCCCACGCCTGCGGCGCGTATCCGTCGAGGCCGGAGACCACAAAGACGTCGCCGACTCCGTACGCCGCGATATCAGGCGCCGGCACAACTTCCCTGGCGCAGAAGACCACCGCGGCGACCCCGGTAGCAGCGCCCGCCGCGAGTCCCCTGGCGAGGGTAAGCGCGCGCAGCGAGGCGTCGGCGACCGTGTCGCCTTCCAGTTCGGTCAGGCAGAAGACGGTCATGCCAGCACCCCGATGTCCGCGAGCACCGCGACAAGCGCGGGCACCGCGTCCGCGCCGTGCCCGAGTACGGTCGCCTGTTTCCGCGGCGTCTCCGGCACGCGCAACCGAGTCATCCGGACATCGTTCCCTGAGCCCGGGCCAGGGTCGCTGACCGGGACCCGCGCGATGGACGCCCGCTTGGCCCGCAGCCGGCCGGGCAGCGAAGGGTAACGCGGCAGGTTGATGCCCTCCTTGACCGTCACCACGCACGGCAGGGGCAGCGTAAAGGTCTCCACGACCCCCCGGTAAGTCCGTGACGCGGAAAGCGAGGACCGGTCGTCAGCCACAGAGATCGCCTTGATGCCGGTCGCCACCGGCCTGCCGAGCAGGTGGGCCAGCCGGACGCCCACCTGGTAGTCGCCGGTGTCGGACGCCTCGTTACCCAGGAGCACCAGGTCGAAGGCGCCCGCGGCCGCCACCGCGTGCAGCGCCCCGGCCGTGGTGATCGGCCCGGTCTCGACGCCGTCCGCCGTCTCGAGCAGCACCGCGGCCGAGGCCCCGAGCGCCAGGCACGCGCGCAGCTGCTCCTCGGCGGCCACCGGGCCGAGGGACGCGACGGTGACCGAGCCGCCGAACCGTTCGACGAGCCGCACGGCCTCCTCGACCGCGCACTCCTCGTGCGGGCTGATCGTGAACCCGGATGTCTTGGTGTCGATGGCCCGCTTGTCGGCGGTCAGCGTGAGCACGCCGCCGACCGTGGGCACCCGCTTGACGCAGACGAGGATCTCCATCGCTCACCGCATCCGCTCGCCGGAAGGATCGAACACGGCGCCCTGGGAGGCGACCGTCACCGGGTACTGCTCGCCCATGTACTCCACGAGCAGCGGGGTCCCGACGGCGGACAGCTCGGCCGGCAGGTAGGCCATCAGCAGGTGCTTGCCGACCGACGGCCCTGACCCCGCCGACGTCACGACCGACGGCCGCCCGTACGCGTCGACGAGGCGCGCACCGTCCAGGGTGAGGACCGGCTCCCCGCCCAGCATGTACCTGGGCGTACCGTCGGCGGACGCGTGCGAGTCGACGGTCAGCGTGCACAGCACCGCGGCGGGCGTCGCCACCCGGGCGGCGAGGTACGCCTCCTTGCCGATGAACGGCTCGGCCTTCACCCGCGGCCTGGTCATCCCGGCTTCCACCGGGTCGTACTCGGGTGTGAGCTCGGCGCCGAAGGCCCGGTACCCCTTCTCGAGCCGCGCCGTCGTCCCGTAGACGCCGATCCCCACGGGCACGAGCCCGTGCGGCCGCCCGGCGTCCCACAGCAGGTCCCACAGGTGTCCCGCTTGCTCCACCGGCACGTGCAGCTCCCAGCCGAACTCCCCCACGTAGGAGATCCGTGACCCAAGCACGACCGCTCCGCCAAGCTCAAAAAAACCAGTCATCCCGAACGACAGCGGCGGACTCTGGTCGCCATCACCGCTTACCGCGGCGAGGATGTCGCCCGAGCGGGGTCCCCAGAGGCCGATCGTGGCCCACGCCGAGCTGACGTCGGTAAGCCTTGTGTCGTCCGGCAGCCGGTCGCTGATCCACTTGGCGTCCCTGCCGCCGTCCGCCGCGCCTGTCACCACCCGGAAGCTGCTGTCACCGAGGCGCATGATCGTGAGGTCGGCGACGAACCTGCCCGCCTCGTTGAGGAACGGCGTGTAGACCGTCCTGCCGACCGGCACGTCGAGCTGCGCGACCGCGAGGTGCTGCAGCCCGGCGAGCGCACCGGGGCCGGTGACGTCGAGGATGGTGAACGCGGACAGGTCGACGAGCCCGGCGCCGTCGCGCATCGCCAGGTGCTCGGCGTTGATCACCGGCGACCACCAGCGCGACTCCCACTCGGCGGCCCGCTCCATGAGCTTGCCCGCGTACTTCTCGAGCAGCGGCTCGTTGGACGCGTACCAGTGCGGCCGTTCCCAGCGTGCTGTCTCATAGAACACGGCACCCAGGTCCCTGGCCCGCCCGTAAAGCGGTCCTGTGCGCAGCGCGCGCAGCGACTCGTACTGCTCGGCGGGGTGCACGATGCCGTACATCTTGTTGAATGACTCGGCCGCGCGGGCGCGGGCGAACCCGGCCGTCCGCGACGACGGGTAGAACCGGGCGACGTCGGCCTCGTGCACGTCGACGGCCGGCACTCTGCCGGACATGAGCTCGGCGACGGCCCGGCCGCAGCCGGGGCCTTCCTTGATCCAGCTAGCCGCGGCCGTCCACAGGCCCTTCACCTCGGGGGTCTCGCCGAGCAGCGGGTGCCCGTCTGGCGTCATCGAGATCAGCCCGTTGATCGCGTACCTGATTCCCGCCTTCTCGTCGCCGAGCAGCTCGGGCATGAGCTCAAGTGAGGCGGCGAGCTGGGGGTCGAAGTCGTCGGCGGTGAACGGCATCTCGGTCGGTGAGAGCACGGCCTCCTCGTTGGACGGGATCGCCTCGGGCCGCACGATGATCGGCCGGTGCATGTAGGAGCCGACCTCCATGTCGCCGCCGTGCTGCCGTTCGTACATGCCCTCGTCGACGTCGCGGACGATCGGGTAGGAGATCTCGCCGGTCGCGCCCGCGAACAGGCCGATCGGGCCGACGCTGATCATCTGGTGCACGATCGGGGTCAGCGCCAGCCGTGCCCCGGCGAGGGCGGCGACCTGCGCAGACCAGACGCCGCAGCAGATCACGACGTGGCCCGTGGCGATCTCGCCCTTGCTCGTGACGACGCCGGTGACCCGTTCGGCCTGGGTCGTGATGTCAAGGACCTCGGCGCCGGAGACGACCGTGAGCGCGCCGCCGGCCTGCGCCCGCTCGCGCATCAGCGTCCCGGCCCGCAGGCTGTCGACCACGCCGACCGTGGGGAAGTAGCCGCCGCCAAGGATGACGGACGGGTCGAGGTAGGGGACCAGCTTCTGCACGCCTTCCGGTGTCAGGTGCTCGGCCGGGATGCCCCAGGCCTTGGCCTTCGTGACGCGGCGCTTCAGCTCCTGCATCCGCTCCGGCGTGCGGGCGACCTCGATGCCGCCGGACTCGGTGAAGACGCCGAGTTCCTTGTACTGCGCGGTCGAGTCCCTGGTCAGCTCGAACATCAGCCTTGAGTACTCGATCGGGAAGACGAAGTTGGACGCGTGGCCCGTGCTGCCGCCCGGGTTCGGCAGCGGGCCTTTATCCACAAGCACGATGTCTTTCCAGCCGAGCAGGGCCAGATGGTGCACCAGGCTGTTCCCGACGATGCCTGCTCCTATCACCACGGCGCTCGCGCGCGTTGGAACGTCGCTCATTGCTTCTCCTCAAGCAATACGGCTAGGGCTGCTTCGAGTCCCGTGGTGCCGGTGTCGATACGGGTCAGTGGCAGGTTGAATTGGTCGGCGATCCTCGTGGCTGCCTCTTCTAGCTCTGACGTTGCTCGCTGAGCGAGCCAGACCACGCGGGTGTAGTGGCCGAAGTAGTCGCTCCACAGGTCTGGGCGGCGGTCTAGGCCCAGGGGCTTGATTACTGCTTTGTCGAAGGACTTGATCAAGTAGTCGGTTAGCAGGTAGGTGCCTGGCTCTTCGGCGAAGAGTTGCTCTATCTGTGCCTTGCCTGCGTACAGGTCGTAGCAGTGGAGGCCGGGGAGGCGGCTGACGCCGGCCTCGGCCGCCAGGTCGTCGAGTGCCCCGTAGGTGCCGCAGTCGGCGTAGGCGACTACCGCTCTTGCGCCGGACTCCTTGGCCGCATCGATGGCTCGCTTCGCGTCGCCCGCGATCCGTTGCGGGCGGTTGTGGAGGGCGGCCGCGAGCGGGTGAACCGTGACTCGCCAGCCGCGGCGGATGGCGATTTCACGGATGTGGCCCGCCAGGGCGCCGCAGGCAACGATCTCTACTTGGCTAGAAGCCGAGTTGGTCGATGAAGCGGTCGTTGAAGTCCTGGCGGTCGCTGAGTTCGACATATTTCACCTCCTCGAGTAGGGCCAGGGCGGCGGCGCGGTCGCGCATGGAGAGGAGGGCCATCTTCGCGCCCTCGCCTGCCACGTTGCCCGCGGCGATGATGCGGCGGGGGCCGACGTCGGGAACCAGGCCGATGCGGATGGCGGACTTGGCGCCGAGGTAGGAGCCGAAGCTGCCCGCGAGGAGTACCTGCTTGATGTCCGCTGTCTCCAGGCCGGCTTCTTCCAGCAGGATGCGCCAGCCGGTGGCGATCGCGGCCTTGGCGAACTGGAGCTCGCGGATGTCGCGCTGGGAGAGGTAGACGCTGCTGGCCGGGTCGCGGTCCGTGGACCAGTGCAGGACGAAGACGCGTTCTCGGCCGACCATGGTGAGGCGGCCCGTCAGGGGTGAACCAGTGACCCCTTCCGTGCGAGGGAGGCGCTCCCCCGCTGAGCTTTCCTGTACGAAGCGGCCGGATGCGTCGACAATGCCGGTCTCGGTAAGGGCGGCTACCGCGTCGACTAGGCCGGAGCCGCACAGGCCGACTGGACTTGTGTCGCCGATGACGGTCAGCTTCAGGTCTCCGTCTTCGGTGACCGCGACCGCCTCGATGGCACCGTCGGCGGCGCGCATGCCGCAGCGGATCGACGCGCCCTCGAAGGCAGGGCCGGCCGGGGCGGCGGTCGCCAGCAGCCAGTCGCGGCCGCCGAGGACGATCTCGCAGTTCGTGCCGATATCGATGAACAGCCGGATGCGGGGGTCGCGGTCCATGCCGCTGGCCAGCAGGCCGGCGGTGATGTCGCCGCCGACGTAGGCGCCGAACGCGGGGAAGACGACGGCGCGGGCCTGCGGGTGGGCGGGGACTCCCAGGTCCCTGGCGCGGACCTCGGGCAGCAGGCGGGCGGACATGATGAACGGTGCGACGCCGAGTGGCTCGGGGTCAATGCCGAGGACCAGGTGGACCATGGTGGCATTGCCTGCCAGGGCGACCTCGTACACCTCTTCCCGCGGCACGTTCCCTGCTTCGCAAGCGGCCGTGCCGAGCTCGGCCAGGGTCTCCTGGGCGAGTTGCCGAAGCTTGTCGCGGGCGGCGGGATCGAGCATCGTCGCGGAGATCCTGGCGATCACGTCAGCACCGAACGGCTGCTGCTTGTTCAGCATCGACTCGACGGCGACAGGGGTGCCGGTGGTCAGGTCGAGCAGGGTGGCGACCACGGTCGTCGTGCCTAGGTCGAAGGCCAGGCCGAACGCGCGGCCCGTGGTGTCGCCCGGCTCCACCGCGATCAGCGTCTCATCGGCGACGACGGCGGTGACCTTGAAGTCCGCCTGGCGGAGCGTGCTGCCGAGGGTCCGCAGGACAGCCAGGTCGGCGACCGGGTTGAGGTCGGTCAGCGCGCCAAGTACCCGTTCGAGGTCGGTCACCTGGTCGGCGAGAGACGGCTCGGCGAGTTCCAGGTAACGCT
>Ga0210389_10005199_pt1 | contig 10090 bp, 9 predicted proteins | sample IncBWH28OmetaG_FD_160127 | JGI IMG/M metagenome (GOLD analysis project Ga0210389, IMG submission 160127) | Forest soil microbial communities from Barre Woods Harvard Forest LTER site, Petersham, Massachusetts, United States - Inc-BW-H-28-O ...
GCGACGCTGGCGGGATCGATGAGGTGGTCGATGATCACGGCGTGCGCGTCGTCGACGACGGGCTTCGCGAGCCCCTTGAGAAAGCCCGTCGGCTGGCCGGCGTCGGAATTGCATCCCAGCGTCGGGCAAACGCGGGTGCCGTCGAGCATGATCGCCATCTGGCATGTGCCGTTCAAACCCATCGCGACCTGATCGCCTTTGTCATTCCGAACGAGCGAGACGCCGGTCAGACCGTTCAGCATGTTGGTGATCTTGTTCGGATGCCGGAACTCTATCTCTTCCGGCCCGATGAACGCGGCGCTCAGCAATCCCTTCTGCCGCATCGTCCAGCGATCGTAAAAGGGCTGGAGCGCGACCGACTCGGTGCTGCGACCGGAAATCCGAACCTCGCCGAGCGCCTGCGCGACGCGCGGCAGCGCGACCGTGAGCGTGACGGCGGTATCGGGAAAAGTCAGCTTGCCAAACCACTGCTCGTAACCGATACGGCGGACGTTCACGCTGTACATCTTTGTTTTTCCGGCGCCGAAATTAATCTCGCCTTTCTCGTCCGTGATCTCGCCGTTGCCGCCGTCGAACGTGACGAACGCGTAGACGATCGGCACGCTGTCGACAGAGATAACGCGGAGTTTTCGAACTTGTGCGTGCGCCGCGGAGGGTATCGCAGCGGAAAGCGCGATGGTCAACGCAATGAGAGCCTTGCGATGTCGCATGCTACTGCCACGACGCAAGCGTCGCCCTGCCCCACTCTTCCAGTTTGTGCACATAAGTGTCCGCGTTGAACTCGCCGAGGTCCGCGATGGTTACCGCATATTTCGCCTGCGAAGCCGGGCGCGCGGGAAGCGCCGGAACGCCCCATTCCTCAGGCGGCAGATTCTGACGTTCACGCATCGCCGCGGCGAGCTTCGCGCGATTGTCGCCCTTGATCCACACACGATACAGCATCACCCAGCAGGCGGCGAGCTGTTCCCGCGTGCGCCCTTCAGGGTGCTGCATTGCGAAAGTCGAAAACGCGAGGCCGTGGCGACTCCCCCACGGCTGCACGCGCGAGTGATCGAGCGCGAGAAGTTTATCGAACTGCTCTTCGCACGAGCTCGTTTCATCGGCGAACGTTGCGCCGCACTGCGGACAAGGTGTACTCACGAGATTTTCTCCCTCTTCACCTTTGATAACCCTGATAGAGCTACAACCCGCGGACCCAGTTGTCGACCGTCTCCGCGATCCGCAGATCGGTCGGGCCCGTGAGTCCGAATATCTCCATCGGCGTCGCACCCGCAGGCACGGGCTTGTACATGTGCTGGAGTTCGGGAAAGAACTTATACGTGGTCGGCCTCGAGCCGCGACTGTCGCGCAGTCGCTCGGCGTGATGCACAGGCACGCTGGAATCAATCCCGCCTTGAACGATTAACACCGGTTTCTCATACCCCGCAATCGCCGCGACGGGGTCGGTCGCGTCGCAGTCGCGCATGTACACAATGGCATCGGGCGGCATGGTCGCCAGCGCGCCCGCGCCGAAGCCGGTGCCTGCCCTGGCCTTCAAGTCCGCCGGAATTGTGCCAGCCGCGCGAATGTGCGCGACGATCTCCTCGAGCAGCGCCACCGATTCGTCACCCGCGCCGGGCGGCACCATCGCACGCGACTGCTCGATCATGATGCCGAGAATTCCGATCGACGGGCCTGAGAGAAGCACAACACCATCGACGTCTGCACCTTCCGCCGCCATCACAGACGCAACCACCGAGCCCTCGCTGTGGCCGGCGAGTACGGTGCGCGGCGCGCGGATCCCGCGCGCGGCCAGTTCCTCACGAAAATGCGCCAGCGCCGCATGTGCGATTCGCGCGCGGCCGGCCCAGCTGCGAACGAGCTCGGGTTCCGCGTCGGCGGTCTCTACGCTGCCGGTGCCGGGCCCGAGCTTGGCGAACCGATACACCACCAGCCCCCGCTCTGCCATCTGCTCGGCGAGATACGCGTACACACGCGGAAAAGTATTCCACGCGGGAAAATCGCCGTCGACGTTCGCAAAGAGCGAGCCGGGGATCAGCAACACCGCGCCGACTGGCTCGCCCTCAGGAATCTCGAGCGCGGCCGGGATTTCGTACCCGTGAAGGCGAAGCGTGACGTCGTGTCGCACTGTTTCTATTTTCGTCTTGGTGGACTGCGTTCAGCCGAGCCGCTCGCCACCCATCACGACGGCCATGATCGCCTTCTGGATATGCAGGCGATTTTCGGCTTCGTCCCACACGACACTCTGCGGACCATCAATGACATCCGCAGAGACTTCCTCGCCGCGGTGCGCGGGGAGACAATGCAAAAAGATCGCGTCGGGTGCGGCGCCGCTCATCAGCTTCGAATCGACGGTGAATCCCGCGAATGCTTTGCGGCGCGTGGTCTGTTCTTCTTCCTGGCCCATCGAGGCCCACACGTCGGTGTTCACCGCGTGCGCGCCGGCTATTGCCTCGCGCGGATCGCGATGCAGCGTGACGTTCGCATTTTTCTGCGCACGGGCGAGGAGCGTTGCGTCGGGGTCGTAGCCTTCCGGGCACGCGAGTGCGAGATCGAAGCCGAGGCGGTACGCGGCGTCGAGCCAGGAGTTTGCGACGTTGTTGCCGTCGCCGATCCAGGCGATTTTCTTCCCCTCGTATGTGCCGAAGTTCTGGCGGACGGTGAGGAGATCGGCGAGCACCTGGCAGGGGTGCTGAAGATCGGTGAGGCCGTTGATGACCGGGATGTCGGCGTAACGCGCGAGCTCGTCGACATCGGCGTGCGCGAAGGTGCGGATCATGATGCCGTCGACCATGCGCGAGAGGACGCGCGCGGTGTCGGCGATCGGCTCGCCGCGGCCGAGCTGGAGGTCGCGATCGCTCAGAAAGAGTGCGTAGCCGCCAAGCTGGGTGACGCCGACTTCAAATGAGACGCGGGTGCGCGTGCTCGATTTGGTGAACAGGAGTGCGACGGTTTTGCCCACGAGCGGTTTGCGCACGTGCACGCCGCGCTTCATCCGGTCGGCGAGTGCGAACAGGCCGGTTAACTCATCCTTTGAAAAGTCGGGGATGGTCAGGAAATCTCGGTGGGACTGGCCGGATGTCATCTATAAGAATACGACGCGGGACGCAGGGTTGGAACGCGGAACGCAGACAAACTCGCCACTTACAGAATGTACTTCCGGAGATCTTCGTCTTCGGCGATGGCTTTCAGGCGGTCTCGCACGACCTTGGCATCGATGTTTACGGGGTCGGTGCCGCGGTCGGGGAGTTCGTACATCACGTCTTCGAGCAGAGTGGTCATTACGGTGTGAAGACGTCTCGCACCGATGTTTTCCATGCGCGAGTTCACCTGCGCGGCGGTGCGGGCGACTTCGGCGATGGCTTCTGCGGTGATCGTGAGTTGCACGCCCTCGGCGGCAATCAACGCGGCGTACTGTTTGGTGAGCGCGTTTTCGGGCTCGGTCATGATCCGGACGAAATCGGCCTCCGTCAGCGGCTTGAGTTCGACGCGGATCGGAAAGCGCCCCTGCAGCTCCGGGATCAGATCGCTCGGCTTGCTCACGTGAAACGCGCCGGCCGCGACGAACAAGACGTGATCGGTTTTGACCATGCCGTATTTCGTCTGGACGTTGCTCCCTTCGACGATGGGCAGCAGATCGCGCTGAACCCCTTCGCGTGAGACATCCGGACCACCGCCTTCGCCGCGCGTCCCGGCGATCTTGTCGATCTCATCCAGAAAAATAATTCCGAGTTTCTCGACGCGCTCCAGCGCATCGGTCACGACGTCGTCGAAGTTGATCAGCTTCTCGAATTCTTCGTCGAGAAGAATCCTGCGCGCGTCGGCAACGGTCACCGTGCGTTTTTTCTTTTTCTTCGGCATGAGCTCGGAGAGCATTTCGCCGAGGTTGCCCATTCCCTCGCCCGCGCCCTGCTGGCTCATGAGATCGAGGACCTGCGGCGACTGCTGCGTGACCTCGATCTCCACTTCGCGCTGCTCGAGCTGGCCGTCGAGCATGAGCTGCTTGAGCTTGTCGCGCGTGCGTTTGTGGCGCTCGCGAGCGGCGAACGCATCTTCGGTTACGGAGCCCTGGCTCGACGCGACGAACACGCGCTCGGCGGACGCGTCAACTTGCGCGACTTGTGCGTCCGTCGGCGGCGGCAAAAGGAGATCGAGGATGCGTTCATCGACTCGATCGTTGGCGAGATCTTCCACCTCGGTCTCGCGCTCGTGCCTGACCATATCGATGGCGCTTTCAACGAGATCGCGCACCATCGACTCGACATCGCGGCCGACATATCCGACCTCGGTGAACTTCGAGGCCTCGACTTTGATGAACGGCGCGCCCGCGAGCTTCGCGAGGCGGCGCGCGATCTCTGTTTTGCCGACTCCGGTGGGACCAATCAGAATGATGTTGTTCGGCGCGATTTCCTCGCGGATGCTTTCCGGCGTCCGCTGGCGACGCCAGCGGTTACGGAGCGCGATGGCGATGGCCTTCTTGGCCTCGCCCTGTCCGACGATATAACGGTCGAGCTCGGCGACGATCTTGCGCGGGGTGAGATCGGCAAGGCGGGCGAGCGCCTGTTCGGTGCGGTTGGACGGCATAGCATAATCTAACCCCGGCTGAAACCCGTGCCCCGGGCGTACCGTACCTATAGGTGTCGGCCAACCTCAGCCGGGACAATGCCATGCGACGCTCGATCTTCCCTCTTTCGATGGCCATGATTTCCGCCGCCGTGCTCGGCGCACAGTCGCCGTCGACATACAGCTACGATTTCCGCGCCAAGGGCGATCACGACATGGACGGGATCGTCGGAACCGTGCGCGTGAGCAACGGACGCGCGCGCATCGATGTCGACGATCGCAACGGTGACGACCAGTACATGCTCGTTTCGGCTGACGGCGATATCGTCACGATCGTGAAGCCGCACGAGCGCACGTACACGACGTTCAGTTCCGATGACTTCGCGCACATCGCATCGCTCGGACTGCGCGCTGCCGGCAAAGCCGTGACAATGAAGCTGCGCGATTCAAACTTCGAGACCGAACGACTCGGCGCCGGCGAGAAGATCGCAGGGCGCTCGACGCAGCATGTTCGCGTGACCGAGCACTGGACGATGGAAGTCGGCGCGATGGGATTCACGACGCCGGTACGACAGACGGTCGAGATGGACTATCTCTTTGATCCGTCGCTCAAGCTGGCGCGGAATCCGCTGATGGAGATTGTCGCGTCGGCAATGACGGTGCTACCGTCGACGGACGGCGACTTTGCGGCACGCGCCGACAGTGTGCGGCACTCACTGGTGCGTGGGACGCCACTGCGGACAGTCATTACCGAGCGCGAGGACAATGGGCGGGAGTCGCGGACGGTGCTCGAGGTGACGCGGATTGGGGCGGATCGGGTAGCGGAGGCGGAGCTGAGGGTGCCGGCGGGGTACACGAAAAAGGACGGGGATTTGGGCAGGTTCAAGGTGAAGATTTGAGATAGAGCTGCCGCAACGTGCCTTCCTAGTTCGCCGGCTCGATCACGGTGATATTCGCATTCGTGTAAATGCAAATCTCACCGGCGATCTCGAGGCCTTTCCGCACGATTTCCGAAGCGCTGAGCTTGGTCTCTTTGAGCAAAGCCCGCGCCGCCGCGAGCGCGTATGGCCCGCCCGATCCAATCGCGAGCACGCCGTCATCCGGCTCGATGATCTCGCCGGTGCCGCTCAGAATGAAGCCGCTGGTTTTGTCGACGACGACGAGCAGCGCCTCGAGCCGCCGCAGCACGCGGTCAGACCGCCAATCCTTGGCCAGCTCGACGGCGGCGCGCTGAAGGTTTTCGGGGTGGCGTTCGAGTTTCTCCTCGAACTTCTCGAACAGCGTAAACGCATCGGCGGCGGTGCCGGCAAAACCGGCGAGGACCTTGCCGCCTTTCAGCGTGCGAACCTTCACGGCGTTCGCCTTCATCACCGTGTCGCCGACGGTGACCTGGCCGTCGCCGCCGATGGCGACGCGGCCATCTTTGCGGACGGCGAGGATGGTGGTGGCGTGGATCGCGGGAATGGACATATCTATAGTATAGCGAATCAACTACGCGTAATCGGTCATTGGTCATAGGTCGTTGGTACTTAGCGAAATACCAATAACCAATGACCAACCGCAGATTACCCGCTGTTCATTTTGTGACCGCCCCACCCCTACCGGGGTTATACAGTCGTGATTCAACCGCCCGACTCAATCGTGGTCCAACGTGTCATCGCCGGCGATGTCGAAGCGTTCGCGCTTCTCGTCGACCGGCACCACGGCCGGCTCGCGCGCTACGCCTTTCACCTCCTCGGCTCCGAAACCGAGGCAGAAGAGGCCGTTCAGGATTCGTTCGTGCGCGCGTACCGTTCGCTCGGCACGTACAAGGAGCGGGAAATATTCGGCGCGTGGATCATGCGAATCCTCGTGAACCGCTGCCGCACGCGGCTCGTGCGCGACAAGCGGCGCGAAGAAACCGCGGCGGCCTGGGTTCGCGAAGCCGACCAACCGTTCGAACCGTCCGAACGGCTCGCGATGCGCGACGAACTCAGCGTAGCACTGTCGCGGCTGCCGGCGGATCAGCGCGAGGCCGTTGTGCTTCGCTATGCCGACGAACTCGGCTACGACGAAATCGCTTCAATCACCGGCGCCAGAGTCTCGGCGCTCAAAATGCGGGTCAAGCGCGGGTGCGAGCGCCTGCGCGCCATACTGGAGGCAAGCCGTGCCGGATCGTGAACAGTTTCTTCCACCTGAACTTCGTGCAAGGCTGCGCGCTCCCATCGATCTCGGTGCCGGTGCGCGTGCGCGGGTGATGCAGCGGGTTCGCGCCGCGGCGGTGATGGCGCGCATCGTGCCGGAGCCGCGCGGGATGGCACGGCCCTCAGTGCTCGGCGCCCTGCTCGCAGCATCGTTCGTCGCGGCGCTCGTGACGGGGAGCGCGCGGTCCGGTTCAGCCGGCGACGCACAGGCGACGCTCGCGGATACCATCGCGATGCATTTCGAGGCCGCGGCGGAAATCGCAACGAAAGCACCGGTGATCGACCGCGAGCGGTTCGTCGCCGTGGCTGATGAAACGCGGAACCCGGCGCCGAATCCGGCAACGCAGCAGGCGTCCAGACCGATCCACCGGGATTGAGCGTGCGCACAGTCATGCTTTGGATCGCGACGGCCATCGCGATAGCCTCCGGCTACGCGTTGCTCGCGGGCGGCGGAACCACCGCACCGGCGCTGCTCCTCGTGGTTGGGTATGTGGTGCTGGCGCCGCTCGCGATTTATGGCGCAGGCACACTCCGCGCCAAGAATGACACCGCGCCCGCCGACGACGCACCGCCTTACCTCTGGGCTGGCCTCGTCGCGCTGGTGGTACTCGCACTGTACGCCGCAACACTCGCGCCCACCACCGCGATGTGGGACACGAGCGAGTACATCGCCGCGGCAAAGGTGCTTGGCATTCCGCATCCGCCGGGGAATCCGCTGTTCGTGCTGATTGCCTATCTCTTCGGCGCCCTGCCGATTGCATCAGAGTTCGCGGTGCGCATCAACCTGTTGGCGGCCGTCTCGAGCGCCGTATCAGCCGGTCTCTGGTTTCTGATCGCACACGAAGCGACCTCGCGCCTTTTTCAAGAACGATGGGAGCGGCTCACAGCGGCAGCGGTTTGCGCGCTCGTAGGCGCGACCAGCTTCACGGTGTGGAATCAATCGGTCGTGAACGAGAAGGTTTATACCGTATCGCTGCTGCAACTGACCGTCGTCATCTGGCTGACGACGAGATGGATGCGACGACCTATTGGATCAGGTGCTGATCGGCTTTTGGTTCTCCTCGCATACCTGCTCGCACTCGGCTACACGATCCATCCCGCGGGTTACCTCGCGGGCCCGTGCATCGGCGTGGTGGTGCTGATGCTCGCGCCAAAAACCATTCTTCGGCCGCGGACTATTCTCGAGGCCACCGCGGTAACGCTGTTCGGACTCTCACTCTTTGCATTCGAGCCGATTCGCTCTGCAAATCAGCCGCTGCTCAACGAAGGCGAGCCGACCGCGTGTGTTTCCGGGTTCGCCGTGAAGTGCACGCTGAGCGCCACGACGCTCGAACGGCTGCGCATGCAAGTTGCGCGCGAGCAGTACGGAAAGCCGGATCTCTCGGTGCGGCAGGCGCCGTTCGGCGCGCAGCTCGGGATGTGGTGGCAGTACTTCAGCTGGCAGTGGTTCCGTGATCCGACCGGCGCGAATCCCGAGGTGCAGTTCGTGCTCGCGATCATGGTGCTCGTGCTCGCGGTGGTGGGCGCGCGCGCGCAGCTGAAAGTCGATCGCGCCGGATTCGTGCTCTTCGCCACGCTGCTGGCCACGCTGACGGTCGCGCTCGTCTTCTACCTGAATTTCAAATACGGCTACACGCAATCACCGGAACTTGGCAGCACTGTGCCGCGCGAAGTTCGCGACCGGGATTATTTCTTTCTCTGGAGCTTCTCCTGCCTCGGCGTCTGGTGCGGCCTCGGTATCGCGCAGTGCTGGCGGATGGCCGCCGCGCAGCTCAAGCGTCCCGATGCGCTGCGTCTCGCGCTGCCGGTGCTCATGATCGCGCTGATCCCCGTTGCACTCAACGCACACTCCGCCTCGCGCGCGGGCCAGACCTTCACGCGCGATTTCGCGCACGATCTGCTCGATTCGGTCGCGCCGCACGGCGTTCTCATTACGAGCGGCGACAACGACACCTTCCCGCTCTGGTACGCGCAAGACGTCGAAGCGTACCGCACGGACGTCACCGTGATCGTCGGCTCGTACCTCGGCACCGACTGGATGCCCTGGCAGCTCATGCGAAAAGGAATTGCTCTGGCCGCATCGCGCGCGGCAGCCGACTCTGTGCCGGTGGCCGTACAGCTCCCGGCGCCGCAGCTGTTCGAGGCCGGCGCGATTCGCGCGACGATACCGGCCGGCTACATCACGCGCGAGCAGCTGTTCGTGCTGCAAATGATTCGCGACGTGATGCCGACGCACCCGATCTACTTCACGAGCTCGCTCTATCCGCGCGGTCTCGGGCTCGAGCGGTACCTCGTGACCGAAGGGCTTGCGGTGCACCTGATGCCGGCGCTGGTCGCTGAATCGGATACGATGGTGCGGACGGCCGCAGGCGTCGTCGATCTTCCCAAGTCGCTCGCACTCTGGCGCAATACGTTCAAAGGACGCGCGGCTTTTGAAAAGCAGGGTGAGTGGATCGACCCCGCATCACTCGTCATGCCGGCGCAGTATGTGGTCGCAGGCTCGATTCTCGCGGAGGCGCTCAGCAAGCGCGGACAAACGTCCGACGCGACCGCGATCAGCGACGAAGTGCAGCGCATGATGGGGATCGCGAACCTTGCCTCCGTTTTCGGCGGACGCTAATAGAAACAACGTCGCTAAAACGACACCGCCCCTTCGAGCATCAGCCCGCTGAACTTTCCGCCATTCAGGATGTTGTTGCTGGGAAAGCTGTTGTACGTCTGATTCACCCACTCGGCTTTCGCGAGCAGATTTTTTGTGACGAAGATGCCGAGGCCGAATTGCGTGCGCTGCACGCTCACATCGGTCGGTGCTCCCACGATTTCACCGGTCGCCGTGTTGAGCCTCGCGGCGATGTACATGCGGTCCTTCGGGAAGAATCGGTACACGAGATCGCCCGAGAGCTGGCGCCAGGTGCGATTCGACGTTTCGGTTGCCGCCGCGCCGGTGGCGGTTTCGATATTGCCGAAAAATTCCAGATGGTAGTATTTGACGAACGGGTTCAGCACGTACGATGCGACGTGGTCGGTGAAGCCCGGCTGGATGTTGCCCGACCATGCGTTGCCCGTTTCAGTCGACGTCGTGTTCTCGAGAACATCGAAGTAGTGCGAGCCGGCGCGGTCGCCGGAGTAAAGCACATTGTCGGTGGATTTTGCGTCGGTGTACATCGAGGCCGTCAAACGTATGCGCAGGTTATCGCCCGGCTGCCCGTCGAAGCCAACTTTCGCGAGATACGCCGGCTGATGCTTGCCGGGTGAAGTCACCTGGCCATCCGATGCACCGCCGGTAAAGCCGACCATCGCCATCAAGCCGCCGAGCCGCACGGTCGCGTCTGCCCCGATCTCCG
>Ga0210389_10005201_pt1 | contig 10086 bp, 10 predicted proteins | sample IncBWH28OmetaG_FD_160127 | JGI IMG/M metagenome (GOLD analysis project Ga0210389, IMG submission 160127) | Forest soil microbial communities from Barre Woods Harvard Forest LTER site, Petersham, Massachusetts, United States - Inc-BW-H-28-O ...
TTTGGGGGCCATGTCCAGAAGGTAACCACAAAAGCCCGACCCGAAACTGGCCTCTAACGGGACCCAGGCATCACGACCTGGTTACTGTTCTTCACCGTCCGATTCGCCGTCCGATTCGCCCTCCGATTCGTCTTCCGGGCGGCGCTGGGCTTCCGGGACCGGCGGCAGGTTCCCGTCCTCATCGAGGTCAAATTCCCCATCCCGCACGCCCAGCACGAAAGCGTCCCACTCCGCCTGCGTGAAGTACAGCTTGCCCGCCTCCGGCCTCACGGCGTCGTACATCACGTAGAGGTAAGGCTCGTCCGCCTTGTGCGGCGCGGCGGACGTGTCGTAGGTGATCTCGACCTCGACCCGGCTCTCTTCCTCGAGGCCGTTGAGGCCTTCCGTGGCTTCCATGCCGCACAGATTAGCGCTCCCCGCGCGCCCCGTGCGCACCGTTGCCGACGTGTGATCGGGACCCGATCGGCAGCCGCGAGGCTAGCGGCGGTAGCCGGGATACAGCTCGTCTGACGAGACGATCTGCACCCCCAAGGGGAGCAGCGAGATCGGTATCAGCTTGAAGTTCGCGAGGCCGAGCGGAATGCCGATGATCGTCAGGCACAGGGCAATGCCGCTGCTCAGGTGGCCGATCGCCAGCCACCAGCCGATCAGGATGATCCAGATGATGTTGCCGATCACCGACATCACCCCGGCGTCCCGCCGCATGGTGACCGACCGCCCGAAGGGCCACAGCACATAGCTGGCAATCCGCCAGGACGCGATGCCGAACGGAATCGTGATGATGAGGACGAAGCAGATCAATCCCGCCACCAGGTACAGGATCGCCATCCACCAGCCGCACAGCACGAGCCAGATCACGTTGAGTATCGCCCTCACGCCTGGTTAGCTACCCAGCAGCTGAAGCCTTAGTCGCAACCCTTAGCAAGAAGCCATGGTCAGCGGCAGCCGGGGCTGCGCCGGAGTTAGCTAGCTTGCGGACGAGGCGGCGCCGCTCCCCCCAGCGTGCCCCGCACTTCCAGCGCGTCGAGCAGGCGCGCGCTGGCGGCGGTGATCTCCGCGACAGCCGCCTCGAACGCCTCCGCGTTATGCCCGGCCGGGGTGCGGAAGCCGCTGATCTTCCGCACGTACTGCAAGGCGGCGGCCCGCACGTCCGCGTCCGTCACGTCCTCGGCGTACGGCGGCCGCAGTGTCTTGATGCTCCTGCACATGCACCTGAGCCTACGCCAACCCTGCCGACCCTGAGCCGGGCGCCAGAAGGCACGCGCTGGCGCCATCGCCGCTACTCCAGAAGGCATGCGCTGGCCCCATCGCCGTGACTCCAGAAGGCATGCGCTGGCCCCATCGCGGGTGCCATAGGACCCGCGATGGTGCCGTCGCATGCCCGATTGGGCGACAGCACCTACGCCATCGCGGGTACCCGGCGGCGGCGCAGCACCGGCCGCCCCTGCTAGTCCAGGCCCAGGAGGGGCTCGATGCCGACCGTGAGGCCCTGCGGCAGGGACGACAGGCCGCGCACGGCGAGCAGCACGCCCGGCATGAACGAGGCTCGGTCCAGGGAGTCGTGCCGGATGGTCAGGGTCTCGCCGTTCCCGCCGAAGAGCACTTCCTGATGCGCCACCAGCCCGGCGAGCCGGACCGAGTGCACCCGGACCCTGTCCACGCTCGCGCCCCGCGCGCCCGGCACCTCCTGCGTGGTGGCGTCCGGCGACGTGCCCAGGCCAGCCGATTCACGCGCCTGCGCGATCAGCCCGGCTGTCCGCAGGGCCGTGCCCGACGGCGCGTCCATTTTCTTTTCATGGTGCAGTTCGATGACCTCGGCGGAGTCGAAGAACCGCGCGGCTTGCGCCGCGAACCGCATCATGAGGACCGCGCCGATCGAAAAGTTCGGGACAATGAGGACCCGAACGACTCCGGCCTTATCAGCCCATTCCCGCGCATCGGCAAGGCGCTCATCGCTGAAGCCGGACGTGCCGACGACGACGTTGAGGCCGTGCTCGACGCACCAGCGGAGGTTGTCCATGACGGCACCCACGTGCGTGAAGTCCACCACCACGTCGGCCGCGAGCAGGGCGTCCAGGGAATCCCCGGCATCGACCTGGGCGACGAGCACCGCGTCAGGTGCCTCGTTCACGGTGGCGCAGACCTGCTGCCCCATCCGACCCTTGGCCCCGAGTACCCCGACCTTGATCATGTCGCCTCCCGCAGATGAGAAAGCCCCGGCAGGGCCTGCCGCTCTGGCAGCAGATCCTACCGGGGCTCTCCAGGCTAACTTCCGGCCCCACCCGAAGCGCAGCTCCCGTTAGCCCAGCGCTCCCGCGAAGGACGCCGCGTCATCGAATGGGCCAACGACCGCGAGGGCCTTCGGGCGGGTGAGCACCGCCTCGGCGGCAGTGCGCACGTCGTCGTGGGTGACGCCGTTGATCGAGGCGATGACCTCGTCCACCGGCTCCAGGTTCGGGTAGACCAGCTCGGCCTTCCCGAGCCGGGTCATCCGGGAGGACGGGTCCTCCAGCCCCAAGACGATGCCGCCCCGGACCTGGCCCTTGCCGCGCTGGAGCTCCTCGTCGGTGAGGCCGCTCTCGACCACCTTGCGAACCTCGGCGGTGCAGATCGCCAGCACCTCATCGGCCTTGGACGGCAGGCAGCCCACGTAGACGCCCCATAGCCCGGTGTCGGCGTGCTGGGAGGCGAAGCTGTACACCGAGTACGCCAGGCCACGCTTCTCCCGGACCTCCTGGAAGAGCCGGGACGACATGCCGCCGCCGAGCGCGGCGTTGAGCACGCCGAGCGCGAACCGCCGGCCGTCGGTGCGGCACAGCCCCTCGCAGCCGAGCACGAGGTTGGCTTGCTCGATGTCGCGGGTGACCAGCGTGACGCCCGCACCGGCCGCGGCGCCGTAGCCATCCAGCATGCCACTGGAGTCGCGCAGCCGGGCAGCCGCGGGCGATGCCCCGGCGAACCGGTCGAGCACCGGCCCGAACGCCGCCTGCACCAGCGCCACGACCGTGTCGTGGTCAAGGTTGCCGGCCGCCGAAATGACCAGGTTCGGCGGGGTGTACCGCCCGGCGTAGTGCTCGTTGATCTGCTCGCGGGTGATCGCGTTGATGGCGTCGACGGTGCCCAGGATCGGGCGGCCGAGCGGCGTGTCGCCGAACAGCTTGCTGGTGAACGCCTCGTGCACGGTGTCCGAGGGGTCGTCCTCGTTCATCGCGATCTCTTCGAGCACGACGTTGCGCTCGGCGTCCACGTCCCGCGGTTCGATGAGCGAGCCGGTGACCATGTCCGACAGCACGTCGATCGCCAGCGGCAGGTCCGCGTCGAGCACTCGCGCGTAGTAGCACGTGTACTCCTTGGCGGTGAACGCGTTCATCTCCCCGCCGACGGCGTCCATCGTGGAGGAGATGTCCAGCGCGGTCCGCTTCGCGGTGCCCTTGAAGAGCAGGTGCTCCAGGTAGTGGGTGGCGCCGGCGTGCGCGATGTCCTCATCGCGCGAGCCGACACCGACCCAGATCCCCAGGGCAACCGACCGGATGGCGGGCAGGTATTCGGTGACCACCCGGAGCCCGCCCGGAAGAACGGACTTTCGGATGGTCGTTTGGGGGGGTGTATTCATTTAGCTGTTGCGCTCCCGCGAACGGTGCCGGGTGCGGGAGCGGCTGTCGCCGTCCCGGTCTCGATGTGGCCGGTCGCCCCGGTCGCCACGGTCCGGGCGCTCGGAGCGCTCGCCAGGGCCGCCGGGCTCGCCGCCGGACAGGTCCTCGCCGGCCGCCTCGCGCTCGATGACCTCGACCGGGACCAGCGACAGCTTGCCGCGGTCGTCGATCTCGCGGATCTCGACCTGGATCTTGTCGCCGACGTGGATGACGTCCTCGACGTTCTCGATGCGCCTGCCGCCGTGCAGCTTGCGGATCTGGGTGACGTGCAGCAGGCCGTCCTTGCCGGGCAGCAGCGACAGGAACGCGCCGAACGTCGTGGTCTTGACGACCGTCCCGAGGAACCGCTCGCCGATCTCCGGGACGTGCGGGTTCGCGATCGCGTTGATCGCGGTGCGCGCCGCCTCGGCGGACGGGCCGTCGGTCGCGCCGACGTAGATGGTGCCGTCGTCCTCGATGGTGATCTCGGCGCCGGTCTCGTCCTGGATCGAGTTGATCATCTTGCCCTTCGGGCCGATGACCTCACCGATCTTGTCCACCGGGACCTTCAGGGTGATGATCCGCGGCGCGAACGGGGACATCTCGCCCGGCCCGGCGATCGCGTCCCGCATCACGCCGAGGATGGTCATCCGGGCACCGTGCGCCTGCTTGAGCGCGGCGGCCAGCACGGAGGCCGGGATGCCGTCGAGCTTGGTGTCCAACTGCAGGGCCGTGATGACCTGCTCGGTCCCGGCGACCTTGAAGTCCATGTCGCCGAAGGCATCCTCGGCCCCGAGGATGTCGGTCAGCGTGACGTACTGGCCGCCCTCGTGGATAAGGCCCATCGCGATGCCGGAGACCATGCCCTTGAGCGGCACGCCGGCGCTGAGCAGCGACATCGCGGAGGCGCAGACCGACCCCATGGACGTGGACCCGTTGGAGCTGATCGCCTCCGACACCTGCCGGATCGCGTACGGGAACTCCTCGCGCAACGGCAGCACCGGGAGGATCGCCCGCTCGGCGAGCGCGCCGTGGCCGATCTCGCGGCGCTTGGGGGAGCCGACGCGGCCGGTCTCGCCGGTCGAGTACGGCGGCATGTTGTAGTTGTGCATGTAGCGCTTGGTGCGCTCGGGGTTCAGCGTGTCGATCGCCTGCTCCATGCGGAGCATGTTGAGCGTGGTGACGCCGAGGATCTGGGTCTCGCCGCGCTCGAACAGGGCGCTGCCGTGCACCCGGGGCAGGACGCCGACCTCGGCGGCCAGCGGCCGGATGTCGGTCAGGCCACGGCCGTCGATGCGCAGGCCGTCGCGGATGATCCGCTCGCGGACCAGCTTCTTGGTCAGGCTGCGGAACGCGGCGCTGATCTCCTTCTCGCGGCCCTCGAACTGCTCGGCCAGCCGCTCCTGGGCGATGCCCTTGACGCGGTCCTGCTCGGCCTCGCGGTCGTGCTTGCCAGCGATGGTCAGGGCCTTGGCGAGCTCGTCGGAGACGGACGCCTTGACCGCCTCGTACACGTCCTCGGCGTAGTCCACGAAGATCGGGAAGTCGGCGGTGGACGCCGGGCTGATCCCCGCCTCGGCCGCCTCAGCCGCGAGCACCTTCTGCGCCTCGCACAGGGCGGCGATGAACTCCTTGGCCGCCTCCAGGCCCTCGGCAACCGTCTCCTCATCCGGAGCGATCGCGCCGGTGGCCTCGGCGTTCGCCAGCAGGCCCAGCGTCTGCGGGGTGGACTCGGCCTCGACCATCATGATCGCGACGTCGCCGTCCTCCAGGACGCGGCCCGCGACGACCATGTCAAAGGTCGCACCGGAAAGCTGCTCGTGAGTCGGGAACGCCACCCACTGGTCCTTGATCAGCGCGACGCGCACGCCGCCGATCGGGCCGGAGAACGGCAGCCCGGCGAGTTGCGTGGACATCGACGCGGCGTTGATCGCGATCACGTCGTACAGGTGGTCCGGGTGCAGCGCGAGGATCGTGCAGACAACCTGGATCTCGTTGCGCAGGCCCTTGACGAAGCTCGGGCGCAGCGGCCGGTCGATGAGCCGGCAGGTCAGGATCGCGTCCTCAGACGGACGGCCCTCGCGGCGGAAGAACGAGCCAGGGATGCGGCCCGCGGCGTACATCCGCTCCTCGACATCGACGGTGAGCGGGAAGAAGTCCAGGTTTTCCTTCGGCTGCTTGCTAGCGACGGTCGCCGACAGGACGACGGTCTCGTCGTCGAGGATGGCGACAGCGGAACCCGATGCCTGGCGCGCGAGGCGCCCCGTCTCAAATCTGATCTTGCGGACGCCAAACTCGCCGTTATCGATAACGGCCTCGGCGCTTTTCACACCCTTCACGGGTGAGACCTCCTTGCGGTAGATCCCGCACCCACCCGCCGCCTGCCGTGGTTGGCTCTGGCGCGCCCGCCGTACTCTAAAAATTCGCAGCGGGGCGTCGGCCGGTCTTCGATCGAAGTCCTCGGGGCGTCCGTCGTCCGTGCTTGCTCATCAGAAGCTTGATCATCAGAAGCTTGCTCATCACTACGACGCGACCCCGGGGACCACTACCGAGGACCGGCCCGGCGCTTGGGCCGGGGGCTACGGGATGTGTCTTGTCGCTCGTATTCAGTTATCTGTTGGGTCGGACTACACGTTACCGACCCGGTGCCCACCGGGTCCAGCATCAACGGAACCCGGTGTGGCGGGCTAGCGGCGACCTGCGCAGGCCTCCCGGCGAGAGCAGGGCCGCCAATGGACGGCAGGGCCTACCGGCGAAGACCGAGGCGCTCGATGAGCGTCCGGTAGCGCGCGATGTCGGTGTTGCGCAGGTAGGTCAGCAGACGGCGGCGACGGCCAACCAGCAGCAACAGCCCGCGCCGGCTGTGGTGGTCGTGCTGATGCAGCTTGAGGTGCTCGTTCAGGTCGTTGATCCTGCGGGTCATGAGCGCGATCTGGACCTCCGGCGAGCCGGTGTCACCCTCACTGGTCGCGTACTCCGCAAAGATCTGGTTCTTGACTTCGGTGTCGAGCGGCACGTGGCTCCTTAAAACTCTGCTGCACTCTTGCTTGGACAGGCAGCGACGAATGATCCCCGAGGGACGGCCGCGTTGAGGGTGCAGCACATCCCCGCCGGTTCTATGACCGGTAGCGTTCCACAGTACCATGCGTCGCGGGGCCGTTACGCCAAATGGCTAAGCTCCCGCACTTGGTCCGGGTGCGCATGTCCGATATTACCGATTCATTATCAGTCGGACGACGCCAGAGTCAGCACCAGCGTCCCGTGATACCAATGTTCACGTTCGCACCGGCACGGGTCAGGTTGGGGACCAAGGGTGACAACCTTGTTTGAGGGCCGCTGGCAGGATCCTGGCAAGGGCCGGCACCGGCGGGGCAGGCGCCCTCGCCTCAGCCTGATGCTGATCGATCCTCCCAGCGCGACGGGACTGCCTGCCGGGCAGCTCAGCGTCGTCCCCCTCCCCCGCCCCTTCACCAAGGCTCGGGCGCGCGCGATGGTGGTGGCCATCGTGGCCGCGGTGGCACTGGCGCTGTCTGCCTTCGCCGGGGTCTCGGTCGCACTCACCCCTCCCCGCCGGCCTGCGGCGTTCCCGTACCTCACGCTGGTGACCCCGTTCCCCTCCGCGACGGCGGGCGCACGGCCAGGAGCAACCGCCAGCCCGCCGGCGCACGCCACGATGCCCGTGATGACGGCCCCGGTCACCCCGTCCCCGGCCATGACCACCACTCCGGCTGCTTCCCCAAGCCCCACGGCCTCGCCAGGCGCGTCGGTCACGCAGCCGACGGTAACCGTCGCCTATCGTGCCATTTCCGAGACGGACGACGACTTGGTGGCCGAGGTCAAGGTCACCAACACCGGGTACTCGGCGATCTCCGGCTGGCAGATCGTCGTGGCGCTGCCGTATGACCAGTTCACCGCGGTCTCCGGCAACGCCAGCGGATACGCCAGCCATCACATCCTGCTGCTGCATCCGGCGACCTACGCGGACTCGGTGCCCGCCGGGGGAACCTTGTCCGTCTTCTTCACTGCCTACGGAAGGCAGGCAACGCCGGAACTGTGCGCGTTCAACGACATCACCTGCGGGTGACGCCGGGTCCCTACTGCGCCGTGGTCAGTTCCCGCACGAGGTCCACGTCCAGGCGCATCTGCTGGACGAGCGCTTCCACCGACTCGAACCGCAGCGTGCCACGCAGCCGGTGGGTGAAGTCGACCGCCACGTGGACGCCATACAGGTCCAGGTCGTCCCGGTCCAGCGCGTACGCCTCGACCGTCCGCGCGTTCTCGCCGAACGTCGGGTTGGTCCCGATCGAGATCGCCGCCGGCCACCGCTCCGCCTCATTGCCATCGGTGTCGAGCCGGGCGAGCCAGCCCGCGTAGATGCCGTCGGCGGGGATGGCCGTGTGCGGCGGCGACTCCAGGTTCGCGGTCGGGAAGCCAAGCTCCCGCCCGCGCTGGTGGCCCCGGATCACGGTGCCCTCGACGCGGTGCGGGCGCCCCAGGGCCGTCGCGGCGGCGGCCACGTCGCCGGCGTTCAGCATGGCGCGGATCGCGGTGGACGCTATCGTCTGCTCGTCTTCGATCAGCAACGGCAGCCCTTCTGCGGTGAAGTCGTACTTTTCGCCCAGCTTCGCCAGCAGGTGGACGTCCCCGGCCGCCTTGTGCCCGAAGCGGAAGTCCTCCCCGACCACGACCGCCGCCGCGTGCAACCGGTCAACCAGCACGACCCGCACGAACTCATCCGGCCCAAGGCGGGAAAACTCCAGCGTGAAGGGCAGCACGAGGACGGCGTCAATGCCGAGGCCGGCCATCAGCTGATCGCGCCGGCGGTTAGAGGTCAGCGAGGCCGGGTGCGTCCCCGGACGGGTCACCTCGTCCGGGTGCGGGTCGAAAGTCACCACGACAACGGGCAGGCCAAGCTGTCCGGCGATATCCCGAGCGCGGGCGAGATCACGCTGATGACCGCGGTGCACGCCATCGAAGACGCCGATCGTAACGACGGACTGGCCCCATCCTGCGGGCACTTCATCGAGGCCGTACCAGCGGTACACGGTTGCTTGCCCCTCCTTCGGCTCGCCAACAAGGGTAGTCGTGCCGCGTTACGGCTCTGGTTCCGCCACCGCTCGCCATCACGACCGCGAGGTTTTCCCAGCTAGGCCGGCTGGGGCGACCTGAAGACCGCAAGCGACCGGAGGCGGCCAGACTCGACAGCGACCAGCGCGACTAGGGTGTCATCAGGGGCGAACGCAGCCAGTGGGTCATCTGGGGCCATGGCGGCGAAGGCTTCCCGCGCGCCATCGTCGGACTGAAGCTCGCGGAGGGGCAATTGGGCGCCGTGAGCCATCCGCTGCGCCTGGGCCTCCGTCAACTTCACCACCGGGAACGCTGCGGCCGCGGCCTTGGACAGGGGAATCGACTGGAATCGTTCGGTCAATTGGTCAAGGGTCTTGGCCTGGGTGATGTCATAGGCGCCCACCGACGTCCGGCGCAGGGCCGTGAGGTGGCCGCCAACGCCTAGCGCTGCACCCAGGTCGCGGGCCAGGGCACGGATGTAGGTACCGCTGGAGCAGCGGACGGTGGCGTCGACGTCCACGAATTCACCCACCTGCGCCACGTGGGCAACCGTGAACGCGTAAACGGTCACCGGGCGCGGCTTCATCTCGGGGGCGATGCCCGCGCGGGTCAGCTTGTAGGCCCGCTGGCCGTTCACCTTGATCGCGCTGACGCCGGGCGGGACCTGCATGATCTCGCCGGTCAGCGCCGCGATCTCGGCGTCGAGCGCCTCGCGGGTCACGTCCATCGCCGGCGCGCCGCCGGTCGGCTCTCCCTCGCCGTCATCGGTACTGGTCGACTGGCCCAGGCGAATGGTGGCCTGGTACTCCTTGGCCGTCAGCGACAGGTGGCCGAGGAGCCGGGTGGCCTGCTCCACCCCGATCACGAGCACGCCAGTCGCCATCGGGTCGAGCGTCCCGGCGTGCCCCACGCGACGGGTCCCGGCCAGCCGCCGGATCCGCGCGACGACGTCGTGAGACGTCATCCCGGCAGGCTTGTCCACGATGACGAGGGATGATCTTTCCGGTTCCCCGTTACTCGTCGTCATCCTGGTCGTTTTCAGCGTCGTCGCCGTCGGCCCACTCTTCAGCGGGCTTGCGGTACGGGTCGGGGTCACCGGCCCACTGCGCGCCCTCGCGGGCACGGGCGAGCTCGGCGTCCGCGTTCTTCGCGGTGGCGACGAGGTCATCGATCCGGCGGGCGCTGTCGGGCAATGCGTCGGCGACGAACGTCAGTGACGGCGTGTGCCGCAGGCCGAGTTGCCGGCCGACCTCGGTGCGGATGATCCCGGTAGCGCTGCGCAGCGCGGCCGCGGTCTCCTCCCGCTCCTCGGGTGACCCGTAGACCGTGTAGAAAACGGTCGCTTCACGCAGGTCGTTGGTCAGGCGCGCCTCGGTCACCGTGGCGA
>Ga0210389_10005203_pt1 | contig 10085 bp, 9 predicted proteins | sample IncBWH28OmetaG_FD_160127 | JGI IMG/M metagenome (GOLD analysis project Ga0210389, IMG submission 160127) | Forest soil microbial communities from Barre Woods Harvard Forest LTER site, Petersham, Massachusetts, United States - Inc-BW-H-28-O ...
CGGATCCCGCCGATCCCGAGAACATACGCGATGCCTTCATGCAGTCGTTTCGCCTGCGCGGCATCGTCGCCGAGGGCGCCAAATTCTTTTCCGAGGATGCGCTGCGCTGGGACGCGGTGCGGCCCAATGCGCTCAAGCCCATCACCGGTCTGGTGTTCGGCGATCCCAACGGCCTCACCAAGCTCGAAAAGGACACCAACGGCGATATCCTGCGCGAATATGTCAGAACGAATGCGAAGCTGCTCGGCTTCTTGATGGACCAAAACGGAGCGGACATCGAGATTCCTTCATTCCATCCGACCTTCCGCATCGGCCCCGACGGCAGCCTCAAGATCGACATGGTGGTCGAAGCCGTGCAGACGCGCTTCGCCAAACTCGACGACGCCAACGGTTCGTTTCCAATGCGCGGCGGGGTTACGCTGATCGTGACGCAGCAGCCGCTCGACGACCATGACCTTCGCCCGCCGCCGAAAGTCCGCTACGTGATTCATAATCAGCTCAGCAAGGAGCGCGAGCAGAAGCAGCGGATGCATTATTTCGCGCACGGCTATGTAAAGCACTTTCACGCTGATGAAGCCGGGCACCATGGCCATGGTCATGGTCACGGCAAGGGCGCCGGGGATGATGACGACGAAGCGCGCTTTCAAATCAATTTCGGCCTCATTCACGGAGGGCTTTGATCATGGCCGCAAAGAAAGCCAAACGCGCGGCAAAGAAGCGCGCTCCGAAGAAGCGCGCGGCGGTGAAGAAGCGCGCGGCGACGAAGAAGCGCGCGGCGCCCAAGAAGCGGACCACGAAGGGAAAGACCAAGCCGCGCAAGGGCAGTTCAACGAGTCCAACCAACGGCGCCTCGAGCACAGGTTCTCCGGGCACCGGATCGTCGACAACACCCGCCGACGGTACCGTAGGCCCGAGCGGAATTCGCATCCGCATGTATCGCGTCGGCTTCGGCGACTTCTTCCTGTTGAGCCTGAAGACGCCGGCCGGCGACTTGAAGCACATCCTGATCGATTGCGGCGTGCATGCCGGCGATATCGGCACGATCAGTGATGCGGTCGCCCATATGGCGACGGTTACCAACAACAACCTTTCGCTTCTCATCATGACTCACCGTCATGCCGATCACATTTCGGGTTTTGCCAAGTGCAAGGATGTCTTCAGCCAATTCAATGTCGAGCAGGTCTGGATGTCGTGGTTTGAGAACCCGGATGATCCTGTTGCCGTTAAATACCAGAACGGCATGGCCATGGTGGCGCAGCAGTTGACGATGGCATTGGCCGCCCGGTCCAGTCCCGCCGACAAGGAACTCAAGTTCATGGCGGAGAACATCACGGGAGAGCCGATGGCCCTCAGCGACGGCGGTGGCGGCAGCAACGCCGTCGCACTCAAGGTCCTTCACGGCGGCTTCAAGAACGCAGCGCCCGTTGCCTATTACAAGGCGGGCGATCCGCCGACATTGCCCAAGGATTTGCTCGATGCCGGTCTGACCGCGCAAATCCTCGGCCCACCGCATGATTTGGACCTGATAAAGCAGATGGACGGCAAGAACGAGGAATATCTGGCGGGAAACGATCCCGCCGTTGCCGCGAAGATCGAGCCGTTCGATAAGGTCTTCCGGCTCAAGGGTAGCGCCTACCCGAAGGAGGCGTTCCACGATTACGGCCGCAAGGACGTCGAAAAAGGCGTCAGCGACGCGCAGCCGGACATGCTTGCGGCAAGGGCGAGGCAGGCCGACAACACGCTGAATAACCAAAGCCTGGTGGTGCTGTTCTCCTTCCACGGCAAGCAGCTGTTATTCGCGGGTGATGCCCAGTGGGGCAATTGGGAGAACTTCCTCTACGGCAGCAAAGTCGGCGTCGGTCCCAACAAGCTCACCGACACCAGCAAAAAGATATTGGCGTCGCTCGATTTCTACAAAGTCGGCCACCACGGCAGCACCAATGCGACGCCAAAGGACGCGCTCGCCGCCATGCGCGAAGGCGTCGTGGCAATGGTGTCGACCGAGCCGGGCTACTACGGCAAGGAGAAGAGCGGCACCGAGGTGCCCCGAATTCCCTTGCTCGCAGCGATCGAAAAACAAACCGACGACCAGTTGGCGCGCAGCGACCAGATCAAGGTCGGTGACGTGGAGGCATCAGCCGGGCTCGACGCACCGGGCAAGCCGTTTTCCACCGCCGACGGATATATCGACTACAATTTGTGACGCTGTGCATGAGCCGGACGGCGGCTTCGGCCCGCCGGGTATTTTAGACGTTGAATTTCAGGAGACGTGACATGGCTACTACACCGCTAAGTCAAGATAACCGCCCGCCATGCTCGATTCCGCTGCCGGACGCGGATTTGACCTTGGGCAACGCCAACTGGACCAAGGGCCTCCAGGCGATGTCGGACTGGATTTGGAGCGGCAATCTCAATCCCGCCGCGTTCCCCAACAATCTCGGCCGCTACTTCCTGCAGATTCCCGCGGTATTCGAACAACAATTGAATTTTTCCACGACGCTGATCTTCGACGAGCCGTCGTTTCGCAACGGCATCCAGGTTTCCGGATTCATCGAGCGGCCGGTCCGCGAACTCGTCACCAATTTCATCGGCCAGCGGCGGCGCTCGTGGTACACGACGACGCACCACGCCATCCTCGGCACGCTCACGGCGAGGAAGCACGGCGTTCCCGCCGATGTGTTCGCCAACAAGCTCATTCAGCTGACGGAGGCGGCCAAGCATCCAGAGACGTTCAATCCGCTTGAACAGGGTATCCTGAAATTCTGCGAGGCCTTTGCGACAAATCCGAAGACGTGGACTGACGCCGACTGCGAGGCGCTCAAGGCACTGTTCCGGGCGGACAACAAGCGCCGCTACGCCAATGACGGCCTGTGGATGACGAAGCTCAACGCCGCGCGATCGGCGTGGCGCGGTTGCATGGCGCTGGGTGACATGCAAAGCGCCGGCCAGAGCGCGGCGGCCGCGGCGGCACAAGTCTCGACGGATTTGCCGGACGACGTGAACGAGCGGATGGTCGATGCACAGCTCGTCGAGATGGCCTTCCTCTGCCTGCAGTTCATCGCCCTGACCGACGTGTTTTCCGGCCTGAACATTCCGGATGAATCGTTTCTTCCGGACACGATGACGCAGCTGCTGACGCCCGAAGTCATCGCCCATATCAACGCGCTCAATCAACTCGGCGGTACAGGCCTGAGCGGCCTCGTGCCGCCCCGAGTGTCGTTGCCGCTCGACGATATCCGGGCCGGGCGCTTCCAGGTGGCGCCCGCACCGTTGAAGGGCACGCGGGTGCCGTTGAGGTCCTACGAGGTCGATCAGATCCAGGCCACGCAGGACAAGGGCGCGGCCGTCGGCGGCGTTCAGGTCGGCGTGTGGGGCTGGTCGTTCGGCTCCTATTTTCCCGGCGGCCTGATCTATCTGATGATGCACCATCCCGAGCTTGCCCGTTTCGAGGCGCCTTACTCGCTGCCGGTGCTGTTCAATGAGGACGAATGGCGCAACGGCACCCAGACCGGCGGTTATGTCACGCGCCGCATCAGGGAATTATCCTATCTGACGATCTATACGACGACGCGGGCGCGCTATGGACTCGAACATCACACGATGATTCTGACCAACCTCTATCTCGAGGAATACGGCCTTGGCCGCCCGCCAAATCCGCCGCTGAGCGACGCGCAAAAGGCCGAAGCGCAAAAGCGCGCGCTGCAGCACGTCGAGAATGTCGTGCTCTACGTGCAAGAGCCCGCTGACGCGCCGGCCGGGACCTACACCATGCTCGAGCTGGCGGTTATCGAATGGGTCAGGGCTTTGATCACGTTACCCCAGGACGCGCACCTGCACGAGAAAAAGCTGCGCGATGGGCTCGACGCCGACAACAAGGCCGGCGTCGCTGCCGGCATTCGCAAGCTCGATACGACGCCGACCTTGTCCGACGCGGATGCATACAAGCGTCTGCTCGATCACCAGGTGGCGGAGCTCGCGATGCTGGTGGGGCATATGGACGGTTTGGGTCGCGCAATGACGATGCTTCGCCTGGAGGGGGAGGACGCCGCCAGCGTCGCCGACGGCTACATGACGAACCGGGCGAGCTTGTTCCAGATCTACGACGCCATCGGCGTTCCCAAGACGGTGCAGACCGCGAACGAACTGCGGCTCAATCCGGCGCTACTCGAACAGCTCAAAGCCGGAACAAGGAAATCTCCCGTTTCCGCTCGGGATGCGGCCGGCAGCGGCGAATTCTGACGCTGTGATCGAACGAGGAGATGCAAATGCACGACGGCTGGAACTGGGATGCCGCATTGCTCGTGCTTCGGTTGTCCGAGGCCTATGTCTTCCTTTATGCCGCGTGGCTGAATACCAAAGACGCCGCCGCGTGGCAGTGGACCGTCAACGAAACCGGCTTGCTGTTTCAGAAATTTCCGGAACCGCAGCAAAAGAAGCTGGCGTTGCTGTGCTCGATTGCCGGCATGATCATGATGTACGGCGGCGGCATTTCCGTGCTGCTGGGCCTGGAGCCCCGGCTTGGCGGCATCATGATTGCGGTCTTCAGCCTGATGGGCATGAAGCTTCACGCGATCCGCCGCGACCAGGCGTTGAAAGCTGCCCAGGGCGGCGATCAGATGGGTTGGGTGGCCTATAGTGCCAATGTAGCCGCGGGACTCAAGAACTGGGGTTTGGCCGGCGCCGGCGTTGCGCTGGTGCTGACCGGAGGAGGGCTCTATGGCCTCCGCGTCGATTACCTCGGCCTCCTCATCGGGCTTAAATAAATGGCGCGGTGACCGATCGGATGGAGGCGGCGGTCGCGCCGCGGCGCCATCTCTGGTCCGGCGGGACCAAGTATCACAATAAATGCAAATGGAGCACTGACATGGATGCGGCGGGCGAAATACGGCAGCTGATCGATCGCTATGTCACAGCTGGCGGCAAAGGCGATCTGCAGGGCGTTCTGGATACCTTGACCGACGATGTCGTCTTCCTGCCGCCCAACGACACGCCAAAAGTCGGCAAGGAAGAATTGCGCCGCTGGCTGCAGCCGTTTCAGGAGCACTATACCAGCAAGGATATCGCGCAATCGCGCGAGCTCCGTGTCGCCGGCGACATTGCCTATGAATGGGGCCTGTTTCAGGAAACGTTTACGCCGAAGGACCCGGCGAGTGGCAACAAGCCCATCAGCCTGGATGGAAAATTTCTGCGTGTTTATCATCGGCAGCCGGACGGCTCGTGGCGACTTGCGCGCGCATGCTGGAACAGCAATCTTCCGGCAGATTCCTGATTGTTGCTGCGCAGGCCGAGAGCCGGCGTCATCGCTTGAGCGTCCGCGTCTTAAATCTGCGCGGCGACCTTTTCCAGCCCGATCAGGCGGGCGAGCGTGCGCACTTCCTGCTTCTGGTCTTCGCGCAGTTGAAACAACAGCGGCATCGCGGCCGATTTCAGCTGCTGGACTTCGGGAGCGTCGGGATCGATCGGCGCGCCGGTCGCATGCGGATCGACCTGGCGCGCGGAGTGAATCCTGCGGGCCACGGCGCGCAGCGCGTTTTCCACCGCCGGCCAGTAAGATTCCTGGTCGGACGAAAGCCTGAGCCGCTCCTTGATGCCGGCGATCTGCACGTCGCTGAGCAGCGCGTAGGATTTCTGCGGGACCGGTTTGCTGGCGAGTTTCGGTTTCGGCGGCACGGCAGGGAGCGCCGCGGGCGCCGCGATCTTCGCCGCCTCGAGGTCGGCGGGGGTGCTGGAAGCATAGGCCTGCCGCAGCGGCTCGCTCAGCGCCGAGGCCTGCGGCGGTTCGAACGACGCCAGCGCGAGCCGGGCGACCTTGAGCCGGTCCTGCTTGCTCTCACGGTTGGCGACGGGACTTTTGACAGCGGCGGAAACTATCGCCGCCCCGGCCGCCGGCACACTGTCGCGGCCGAGAATGCTGGTGGCGGCCGCGCCGGCGAGGAGCAAACATGCCAGCGCAACGATGGTAACTATTCTCGTCAAGCAGGTCTCCGTTTCGGCCGGTCAACCATTGTCACTTTCCCGATAAGTGGGCGGTAATTAAGGCCTAACCATGCCGCCGTGGCGAGGATGACGAATTTCGACGTCTTACCAATGGCTTAGAACGCAAAAAATCAGGCCGCGATCGAGAGATCGTAGGCTTGCTGGATGTCGGCGACGATATCGGACGCCTCCCAAAGCGCATCGGGCGCGACCGAGCGCAGGCTGATGGTCCAGTTACCGCCCCTGCTGGTGCGGGGCATGCTGACGATGTCGAATTGCACATCGCGGCACAGCGGATGCCGCTCAAGGGCATAGGCGACCCGGGCCCTGATCTCCTCGATGGTGGCCGGGGTCTTTGCAAAGAGTGTCTCGAAATCCATGTCGCATTCCCTTGAACAGCGGTCCCATGGCGCAGCCGCCATGGCCGGAGGTGCACGGCCTCAGGACAGGATTGTCGGGGCGGGATGGTTAATGGCGCGTTAAGGATCACCAACGCCGTTATCGGAGTTGCGTGGCGCGGTATTCCGCGATTGGCGGGCAACGAGTTCATCGATCGACGGCACTTCAGTCACGCCTGGAAAGCCCATCGCCGCGCTTGCAGCGCGGCGCATAAGTGAACATAGCGTCAAGAGCGGAATTTAGGTCTTGTTTCGCTTCACGAGCATGGCCTCGTATTGCGCCTTGACCGCCGGATCCTCGGTCGTGCCGAGAACCTCGTTTAGCTCGGCGTCCTGCACGCTTCCATCCAACCCGGGCGCCTGGACGATCGCGGTCGCGAGTTCCTCATAAGCGACCGAGTCGCGCATGAACGGCTTCAGAAAGGCGTCGAGATGGCCCTTGAGTGGATTCTCAATCTCCCCGGTGAGCGCGTCGAGATAGGCGTCTTTCTTCGTCGCCGACCAGTCGATGCTGAAGCCCGCGCGTTGAGCGAGCACGGAATGCACCGTCATGATGGTGCGCCCGTTACCGTCGAGAAACGGATGCCCATAGGCAAGATAGCCCAAGATCTCGCCGGGCTTGGCCTTCATGTAGACCTTGTCCTGCCCCTTGCGTAGGGCGAACTCGACCGCCGCGCGGATTTCCGGTGCGTTCGCAAAAATGACCGTGCCCTTCTTGATGGTCAGTGTCGGTGCGGTCCGGCTGCGATCCTGTCCGGCCCAGGGATAGACCGCACCAAACAAAATGCGGTGGGTCGTGAGCACATCGTCGTAGGTGAGCACCTTGGACTTGGCGAGATGCGCAAAAGCCTGGTCGAGACCCGTCGTGAAGGACGCGTTCTCCGCACGTTTCACGATTGCGAGGTCTCTCTCTCTTTCGAAGTTGCGCAGATAGCCTTCGGTCGCGAAATCGCCGAATGGATCAAAGGTCACGGCTTGGCTTCGCGCAGATATTTCACCTGAAGGTGGACGAGTTGCTGGCGGTCGAGATGGCCGGCACGATGCAAGGCAAACAGCATGCATTCAATCTCGTCGGGCTGGATGGCGTCATCCGCAAGCCGCGTCATGTGTTGCGCGAGCAGATCGGATTGGGTCTGGACGTAGGTGACGTGATGCTGCGCCGCGAGCCCACGGATATAGGCGGCGGTGGAGTTCTCCGTCACTGTTTCAGGGCGTTCGGCCATGGCTTGTCCTCACTGGAAACATAACATTCCTCACCCTGAAAATCCATTGACTCGCAGGCGTTGTCGAATGGAAATCGACTGACAAGCTATTGTTTTTAAAGCCTTATTTACCGCAGCCTATTTACCGCCACGCGGCCAGCGGACAGGACGCGCGCATGTGCAACGCCTCGAATCATTCCTACGGCGAAACCATTTCTATCGCTGCTCGATCACGAGGCTCTGCACCGCGCGGCCGAAATAGCCGCTGGCATCGGCGAGCCGGGCCGTGGCGAGGCCGGCGCCATCGGGACCGATCCAGGATTCCGCGTCGACCAAAATCCACTCGCCAAGGGGCTGCCGCGCGAAGCTGACGGTGAGGTCGGCATTGATGAAGGTCCATTGCCGGAAATCCAGCGCGGCCGAGGTGCCGTTGCAGAAGTCGGCTGCAACCACCGCCCGCATCGCCTGCGAGACCGCAAAACCCTCGACCAGCGGCCGGTCGACCCGATACCAGATCGCCCCCGGACCGGGCACGCCGAACCGGCCGCGGGCAGCGCGCAGCGACATGCCTGTCACGAAAGCGCTGTTCGAGAAGTTCGCGGGGTCTACTTGCGACTGATCGGGTCCGGGAAGCTCGACCGGCAGGTCGGCGACCTCGGGCGGCAATTGCAGCGCCTGTGTCTTGATCTTGAGGATGGTGGCGCCGACCACGACGACGCCTTCGGCCCGCAGCCGGACCGCGCAGAGCTGGATCTTGCGGCCTTGGCGCAACACTTCGGTTTGAATCGTCAACGGCGCCAGCGGCACCGGGCGCATCAGATCGATAGTGACGCGCGCGATCCGCATCGGCTCCGGTGTCGGGATCGCTTCCGCCGCCCACACGGCCAGCGCCGCCGGCGCCGAGCCGTGCTGCATCCCGGCATCCCAGGGACCGGCCGCGTTGGGACTGGTGACGGCGCGATTGCCGTCGACGCGATAGATGGCGTCCATCAGACGTCGGCCATCTACTATTCCCTGACCACGCGCACCGCGCCTCGCGCGGCGCTGGTGGTGAGCGCCGCATAGGCCTTGAGCGCCATCGAAACTTTCCGGCTGCGTTTCGCAGGTTTCCAGGCGTCGGTCTTCCTGGCCAGCATCGCCTCCCGGCGTCGCGCCAGAATCGCTTCGTCGACCACCAGGCTGATGGAACGCCGGGGAATATCGATTTCGATGCGGTCGCCTTCCTCGACCAGCCCGATCAAGCCGCCTTCGGCGGCTTCGGGTGAGACGTGACCGATCGACAGACCCGAGGTGCCGCCCGAGAAACGGCCATCGGTAATCAGCGCGCAGCTTTTGCCGAGACCTTTCGATTTGAGATAGCTGGTCGGATAGAGCATCTCCTGCATGCCGGGACCGCCGCGTGGACCCTCATACCGGATCACGACGATATCGCCGGCATGGACCCGGTTGGTCAGGATGCCTTCGACCGCGGCATCCTGGCTCTCGAAAATCCGCGCCGGCCCTGCAAATTTCAGGATGCTTGCATCGACGCCCGCCGTTTTCACGATACAGCCGTCGACGGCCAGATTGCCGGACAGCACCGCAAGCCCACCGTCTTTCGAGAAGGCGTGCTCGACATCGCGGATGCAGCCCGCGGCGCGGTCGGTATCGATCTCGTCAAAGCGCCGGTCCTGGCTGAAAGCGACCTGGGTCGGCACGCCGCCGGGCGCGGCCCTGTAGAAATTGCGCACATTCTCGCTTTTGGTTCGCCTGATGTCCCATCGGTTCAGCGCATCCTCGAGCGACTTGCTGTGCACCGTCGGCAGTTCGCGATTGATCAGCCTGCCGCGATCGAGTTCGCCGAGAATGGCCATCACGCCGCCGGCGCGATGCACGTCCTCGAGATGCACGTCCGGGACCGAGGGCGCCACCTTGCACAGCACCGGCACCCTGCGCGACAGCCGGTCGATATCCTGCATGGTGAAGGGGATCTCGCCTTCGTAGGCGGCCGCCAGCAGATGCAGCACGGTGTTGGTCGATCCGCCCATGGCGATGTCCAGCGTCATGGCATTTTCGAACGCCTTGAAGCTGGCGATCGTCCGCGGCAGCGCGGTCGCGTCGTCCTGCTCGTAGTAGCGGCGCGCCAGATCGACGATCAGATGGCCGGCCTCGACGAACAGGCCCTTCCGATCGGCATGGGTCGCAAGCACGGAGCCGTTGCCGGGCAGCGCCAGGCCCAGGGCCTCGGTCAGGCAATTCATGGAGTTGGCCGTGAACATGCCCGAGCAGGACCCGCAGGTCGGACACGCCGACCGTTCGATGGTCTCGACCTCGGCGTCGGTCATGGTGTCGTCGGCGGCCGCGACCATGGCGTCGACCAGATCGAGCGAGCGGATCTTGCCTCTGATGCTGATCTTGCCGGATTCCATCGGTCCGCCCGAGACGAACACGGTCGGGATGTTGATCCGCAACGCGGCCATCAGCATGCCCGGCGTGATCTTGTCGCAATTGGAGATGCACACCATGGCGT
>Ga0210389_10005206_pt1 | contig 10084 bp, 6 predicted proteins | sample IncBWH28OmetaG_FD_160127 | JGI IMG/M metagenome (GOLD analysis project Ga0210389, IMG submission 160127) | Forest soil microbial communities from Barre Woods Harvard Forest LTER site, Petersham, Massachusetts, United States - Inc-BW-H-28-O ...
CGGCGTACTCGATGCCAGCGAGATTCCGCCGACGTTCGGCGCGCCGCCCGATCTGGTGCAGGGCATCATCGCGGGCGGGATGGCGGCGCTGACGCGGTCGCAAGAGGGCGCCGAGGATCGCCCGGACGGCGCGCGCGATGATCTCGATCTCGCCGGTGTGCGCGCGTCCGATTTTGTGATCGGCATCGCGGCCAGCGGCACCACACCGTATGTGCGCGCCGCGCTCGAGCACGCGAAGAAACTCGGCGCACGCACGGCGATCATCGCCTGCTCGCCGCCGCCGGCCGAAACGCTCGCGGCCGCGGATATCGCGATCGTCGTCCTGACGGGGCCGGAAGTCGTGACGGGATCGACGCGCATGAAAGCCGGAACTGCGACGAAGCTCGTGCTCAACACGATCACGACGGGCGCAATGATCCGCCTCGGGAAAACGTACGGCAACCTGATGGTCGATCTGCAGGCGTCGAACACGAAGCTGCGCGACCGCGCCGAGCGGATCGTACGCGAAGTGTGCGGCGTAACGGCGGCCGAGGCCGGCGATTTGCTGCGCGCCGCGGACGGGAGCGTGAAGCTGGCGATCGTGATGAAGAAACTGAACGTCAGCGCAACCGACGCGCGCACCGCGCTCGACAAAGAGGGCGGCGTGATTCGTCGTGTGGTGAAAGGCGCGCCGCCACCGGTGGAGCCCGAATGACGGTTATCGTCGGGTTGATGTCGGGAACGAGTCTCGACGGCGTTTCGGCGGCCGTCGTGCGCTTTCGCGAGACCGAAGATGGGATCGGCGCGGAGCTGCTCGCGTTTCTCACGCGGCCTTATTCAACCGCGCAACGCACGCAACTCGAGAGCGGGCTGCTTGGTTCTACCGCGCGCAATTATGCGAGACTCGACTTCGATTTAGGCGCGTGGCTGGCCGACGCGGCGGTCGCGGCGATGGCTGACGCCGGCATCGCGCGTGCCGATGTTGCCGCGATCGCGTCACACGGCCACACCGTTTGGCACGACGCACCACATGCCACGTGGCAGATGGGAAACGCAGCGGTGATTGCCGAGCGCGCAGGTGTTCCGGTGATTTCGGATTTCCGTTCGCGCGATGTCGCGGCAGGTGGACAGGGTGCGCCGCTCGTCGCAATCGTCGACGCGATGCTGTTCAGCTCTCCAGATAAATGGCGCGCGACGCTCAATCTCGGCGGAATCGCGAACGTTCAGCTTCTCCCGCCACGCGGCGTGATCGAAAGCGTTCGTGCGTTCGATACCGGGCCGGGCGTCGCCGTGCTCGACGCGACGGCGCGCGAACTCTTCCCCGGAGTGCCGTACGACGTCGACGGCGCGATCGCGCGCCGCGGCACGCCGGTCATCGAAGTCGTCGAGGGCTGGCTGAACGCGCCGTACTTCAAGGCGCCGCCACCAAAATCGACCGGGCGCGAAGTCTTCTCCGCGCTGTTTGCGCTGAGCCTGATTGACCAATGCCGGCGCGCTGCCGCCGGTTGTTCGAATGAAGATATTGTCGCAACCGCAACGCTCTTCACCGCGCGGAGCATCGCGCTTGCGTTCGAGAAATTCATTCCCGAGCCGGTGGAAGAGGTGCTCGTCGCGGGCGGAGGCGCGAAGAATCCCGCGCTGTACGACGCGATCTGCGTCGAAATCGCAGCCGCCGCGCATCGCACGAAATCGCGAGTGCCGGAGATCGCACCGTTCGAGAAATACTATTTCGACGGCGAAGCCAAGGAATCCGTCGCTTTTGCATTCCTTGGCTGGCTCCATTTGCAGCGCCGTCCGGGTAACGTCCCCAACGCCACCGGCGCGCGCGGCCCGCGAATCCTCGGCTCCTACACCCCGGCGTGACACTCGCGTCGCTCCTGGTTCCGGCGCTGCGCTGGAATCCCGAGCATGGATTCGCGCACCTGCGCCGCACGATCGACGACGCGCTTGGCGCCGGCGTCGGCGGATTCCTGATTTTCGGCGGGCCGCGGGCCGTAGTCGCCGATCTCACAGCAGAGCTGCATTCTCGCTCCGCCATTCCGTTGCTCATCGCCGCCGACGCCGAGCGCGGCGCGGGGCAGCAGTTCGACGAATGCATCGAACTGCCGCCGTTCGGCGCGCTCGGACTTCTCGAGAATCCGGCGGTCATGCGCCGCGCCGGTCAGATCACGGCGCGCGACCTCAAGCGAATTGGAATCAACTGGGCGCTCGCGCCGGTGTGCGATCTCGATCCCGCTCCCGGGAATACGATCATCGGGACGCGCGCCGCGGGTGAGAATCCCGATGGTGTTGGTGCGCTGATTGCCGAGTGGGTCGACGGCTGCCAGTCCGAGGGAGTGATGGCGTGCGCGAAACATTTTCCGGGACACGGTCGCGCCGACGCCGATTCGCACGACACGCTCCCTGTGGTCACGATGAGCCAGACATGGATCGAGCATGATGAGCTCGCGCCATTCCGCGCGGCGCTGGACGCCGGCGTGGCCTCGGTGATGACCGCACACGTCGCGTATCCGGGGCTCGATTCGTCCGGTGCGCCAGCCACCCTCTCCGCGCCGATTCTGACATCGCTGCTCCGGCACGCGATGGAGTTCGACGGACTGGTCGTGAGCGACGCGCTCGAGATGCGCGGCGTGCTTACCACCGGCACCGAGGAAGAAGCAGCCGTGCGCGCCCTCGCCGCGGGGTGCGATGTGCTGCTGGCACCGGCCGACGCCACCGGTCTCGCGCGCCTGCTCGGTCGCGCGGCACAGCGCGGCGAGCTCGATGCGGGGCGCGTGCGCGATGCGATCGAGCGTCGCGATCGGTGGGCGCTTTGGGCGCGCCCCGCAGCAGGGCGCGAGCCGTCGCTCGATGATGAAATGTGGTCCCGTCAGGTCGCCGATGCCGCTGTGCATCTCGTGCGCGGCGCGATTCCGCGAGTTGGCGGCGCCGTGGAAATCGTTCAGGTGGACGACGACACGAGCGGTCCGTGGCCCGTGCCAAGCCGCGCATTTTTTTCCGACGCGCTCGGCACGCTGGAGATCGAGGCCAACGTGATCGACATGAGTTCGGCGGGCACGCGTGTACCGGTACTGATCGCGGCATTCTCCGATCCGGTCGCCGGAAAACGGGAGCCCGGTTTTTCGCGCGCGAATCGCGACCGCATCGAGCGGGCCGCTGCGATCGCGCACGAGCAAAAGCGCGAATCGCTGGTCGTGCTATTCTCTCACCCGCGTCACGCGGAGCAGCTTCCCGCTGTGCCGAATGTGCTGTGCGCCTGGGGCGGCGCGAAGCCGATGCAGCGGGCGGCGGCGCGGGTGATTGCGCGCGCATCGCACGGCGCCTGACATACACGCTCAAGTTTTTCCCGCGAACCCGCTCAGTGCGCCAGGTCTGACCGGCGCGGCACTACTGGACGTCACCGGATAATCGCGCTTCCCTCTGGCGGCATCTGCGCGGCGAGCTTGGTGCCAGGCACCGCGTAGATGATCCGCCCGTTACTCTCGGTCTGGCCGCCGAACAGCACGCCGACGACAAATCCCCTCGAGTCGAACACCGCGCTGCCGCTCGATCCAGACGCGGCGTACGCGTCGAACTGCAGCGTGTCCGTGAGCACTTTGCTCACCGTGCCGAGCCCGAGCGTGTACTTGGGCACGAGCTTGTCGATATCGCCGCCCATCCCGGCCGTGCTCGTACCGAGCGGATAGCCCATGATCGCGACTGGCGTGCCGACGCGTACGGACGACTGCTTCGCGACGCCTGCGACCACGGGATACGTGCCGGCGTCGTCGATCTTGATGAACGCGAGTTCGTCCGTCGCGCTGACTTTCAGCACATGCGCGCGCTTCCACGCGCCGTGCGTGTTATCGAAAATCACTTTCAAGCGCTTGGCGGGACGGCCCTGTGTGTCCTGGACCACGTGCCGGTTCGTGATCACCAATCCAGACGGTGATACGTTGAATCCCGATCCGCTGACAAAATTGCCCGCGGCTTCCTCGACGGCGATGAACACGATCGCCGGCCCGTTCTTCGCCGCGATCGATTCATAGTCGACGCTCCCGGCTGAAACGAGTGCGCGCTGCCGCTGCTCGGCGATATCAAGCCGCGCCGAGAGATCCTCGACGTTCGCATCGCCGCCTTTCTGCATCTCGCCCTTGATGCGCGAGCGGATCTGATCGGTTTCGCGCTTCGACGACGCGAGCGCGGAATCGAGTCCGGCGACGCGGCCCTTCATCGAACCGACCGTCTTCTCGAACATCGCGCTCAGCGAGTCGTTGCGCTTGAGCAGTTCATCGACCCGCGCCGCTGATTGCGCAGACTCACGATGCACGATCCAATACGCGGCGCCCGCGCCGAGCACGACGATCACTCCGAGGCCGATCACCATTCTGCGGAGCGCGCCGGTCTGCTGCTGCACGGCGTCGGCGATGCGTGCCGTCGTATCGCGCCGTGGTGTCGATGCGCGCGGTGCAGCGGGAGCGGCCGGTGCAGGCGCATCGCCGCCAACATGCGTCTTGTCCGGCGCGGCGACGGCGGCCACGGCATGGAACTCCACCGCCGGTCCCTCGCGCCCGAACGACATGAGGTCGCCGTCGAACAGCGCGCGCTCTCCGGCAACGCGCTGACCATTCACAAAGGTGCCGTTCGTGCTGTCGAGGTCATGCAGCGTCGCTTTATCGCCGAGGATACGGATTTCCGCATGGCGAGAGGAAGCGTCGGGATCGCGCTCCGGATCGAACCGCAGATCGTTGAGCGGATGGCGACCGATGCTGATGACCGATTTATCGAATAGCTCGCGCTGGCCAGCGCGCGACCCGCTGGTGATGCGCAGCTCGACGCGCATCAGCTGCGATACTTGTAGATGGCGTAGGCAACGACGCCGAGCGCGATCGCGCCGAAGATCAGGCGCAGCACGCTCTTCGGCACGCGGCCCTCGGGGAGCGGGCGCGAAACCGCAGGTGCCATCGGCGTCGTCGGGGAGTTCCGCGTCACGGGCGTCAGCCGCGGCAGTGTGGCCGCGTGGTCGCTTTTCGGCGTGGTGTTTGCGTGTGCTTCGGCGTCGGCGGCCTGAATCGCTCCCAAATCCACCGGGATGGTCGCGCGCGCCTCCGACTGGCTCGTGTACACCTGATGGCCAACTCCTTCGCCGGCGGATGCAGAGCTCAGTCCCGCGCCGTCGAAGCGCACGGCGATCACGGTGATGTTATCGGGGCCGCCGTTTTCGTTTGCGAGGTCTATGAGATGTTTGCACACATCGACGAGATCGGCATCGTCCGTCACGACGCGCGAAATGTCCGACGTGCGGATCTGGCCCGAGAGTCCGTCGCTGCAGAGGATCAGGACGTCGTCGCGGCGGACCTGCTGATATGTGAGATCGACCTTCACCACCGGCTCGGGGCCGAGCGCCTGGAGAATGATGTTGCGGCGCTCGCTGACTTCAGCCTCCTCCACGGTAAGCTCGCCGGCTTCGACGAGTTTCTGCATCAGCGACTGATCTTTCGTGATCTGCAGTGCGACGCCGTTGCGAACGAGGTACGCGCGGCTGTCGCCGACCTGTGCGAGGTAGAGTGTGTCGCCCAGGAATCCGGCAATCGTCGCCGTGGTCCCCATGCCGCGGTTTTCGGGATGTTCGGCGGCGTAGCGATTGATGCGGGCGTTCGCGGTTTCAGTCGCGGCCTTGATCGCGCGGGCGAAGGTCTCGGTGTCGTGCTTGGTTGCTCCGCGCCAGCGTGTGTCGAGTTCCTGAAGGACGACCTCTGTGGCCATCGCGCTCGCGATTTCACCTGCGGCGGCGCCGCCCATGCCGTCGGCAACCATGAAGAGCGACCCGAGCTTGCCGGGGTGGTGTGTGCGCACCTCGGGCTGGAGGGTCGCGTTCATGGTGTTGAGGTCTGCGACGACGAAGGAATCTTCGTTGTGCTCGCGCGTCCGCCCGACGTCGGTTTTGCCGAAGACGTGGACGATAATCTCGCCGGAATTTGGGAAGCTGTTGGCGGTCACGAAGGCGAGGTTACGTGGCGGGCTGAATATTGGACAGTGGAACCTAACGCGGCAGTCGGAGGGTGCGCGAGGAGCGGGTCTACTATTTGCCGGTGACCTGGGTCACAAGCGCGACTACTGGCAGTTCTTGATGAACAAGTCGATCCGAGCTTGGTGGGATCCCTTTGCAAGCGTCTTGGCACTCTTGGCCGCATCACACGTACGAGGGTCGTTGAACGTTGCATACGCGAGCATCTGCACGAAATAGGCCTCGCCCAAAGAGGTGCCTGATAAATTCCCCATTAGCGCATTGACCTTCTGCAACACACTACGGCCGACTGCTTCAGTTGGATTCCCCGAATCGACTTCGTTGAGAAGTTGTGCCAATTGTTCGTCCGCACTGGGCGCGGATGAGCTCGCCGGCGGATTGGTCGGCATCACCGTCGTCGACTTACCCATCTGCTGAACCGCAGGCACCTTCGTTCCCGCCTGTTTTGTGTCCGCGATCCCCGCCTTCGGGTCAGCTGGAGTCGTACCCGGAGTATTCACCGGCGCACTCGGCGCAGGCGCGGCAGCGTCCGTCTTGGTTGCCACCGGTGCCGCACCTCCGCCGCCCTTCATCAGCAGCGCCGCCGCGCCGCCGCCCGCGATAATCACCACCGCGGCGGCAATCATCAGCACCGGGCTCTTCTTCGCCGGAGCGGCGGCTGCGACCGGCACCGGAGCGGGCGCCTCGATCTTGGCCGTCGCGCCGCCCTTTGGCGCCATCCGGGTCTTCGGCAACGCTGCCGCCACGGGCGCGCCAATCACGAGCGTCCCTTCGTTCGCCGCCACAGCCGCCGGCATATTCTCGACGGCCTTCGAAATGTCGCGGCCGAACTCATCCGATTTCTGATAGCGCTCGTCCGCGTCGCGCGCGAGAACGCGGTCCATCACCGTCTGCAGCTCCGCGGGCCACGCGATGTCCGGCTTCATCTCTGCGAGCGTCTTCGGCAGATCGGTCAGCCGCATGATCATCGCTTCCTGCGCGGTCTCGCTCGGGAAGGGAAGCAGTCCCGTCAAACAATTGAACGCCACGAGGCCGAGCGAATAAATGTCGCTGCGGCCGTCGAGCTTGTCGCCCGCGAGCTGCTCGGGGCTCATGTATTCCGGCGTACCGACCACCAAACCGGTCTTCGTCACTTTCTGCGCGTCGCTCGAGCTTGCCTTCGCGATTCCGAAATCGACGACCTTCACCACATCCGCACCATCACGATCCTTCGCGATCATGATGTTGTCGGGCTTCAAATCGCGGTGCACGATTCCATAATCGTGTGCGACGGCGAGTGCGTCCGCCGCCTGATGGATGATCGAGGCCGCGCGCGGAGCCGCGAGATACCCGTTCTTCTCGATCAGGCTCGTCAGCGACTCGCCCTCGATGAACTCCATCGCCAGATAAATCAGGCCGTCGGATGTCTCACCGAAGTCATAAATCGCGCACACGTTCGGATGATTCAGCCGGCTCGCATTCGCGGCTTCACGATTGAATCGCGCGATTGCATCGGCATCGGTGTTCATGCCGGGGTTCATCACCTTCAGCGCGGCCTTGCGCCCCATCTTCACATGCTCGGCGAGGTACACGGTGCCCATGCCGCCTTCGCCGAGCTTTTTCAGGATGTGGTAGCGTTCGGCGACGATCGCGCCGAGCAGGTCGGCGGTTGTACTCGCACTGCGCAGCGCGGTGCCGTCTCTCGGGCAGAATCGTTCCGAGAGCGGATACTCGGTGCCGCACGTCGGGCAAACTTTCTGGTCGCTCACACACTCTCCACGCGCAGGGTCTGGTCGCCGATCAGGAACCGCTGGCCGGCCTTCACCGGTCTTTCGCCGCGCACCGCGACGGCGATGCCATTGCGGCTGCCGTCGTCGAGGACGATGAACTCGAGATCTTCGCTGCGGACTTCGGCGTGCTTGCCGCTCATCGTTTGATCGTACGGAAACACCCAGTCGCCCTGATCGCGGCCGATTTTCACGCTGCGTGCAGGAGAGAGGTGCATCGTATCGCGCGCGCTGCCATCCGCGCGCAGCTGCGCGAGCACCGCGATATCCGCGCTGGGCGTGAACGAACCGAGTCGCCGCGTTTGATCGGCCTCCGGCGGGTGCGGGCCCGGGTAACCGAGCCGGCGGAACCGGATGAGCTGCGACCCGATCAGAATCGTGTCGCCGTCTTGCAGCCGGTACGGACCGTCGGTGAACACCCACGTTCCGTTGCGCGAACCGAGGTCGCGGACGAGGAGCATGCCGTCGCGCATCGCGATCTGCGCGTGGACCGGGCTCAGAAAAACATCTTCGGGAAATCGGATATCGCCTTCGTTGCGGCCGAACGTTGCTTCGCCGCGATCGAGCGTGAAGGATTTCTTCACTTCGCCCGACTCATCGAGGAGCGAGAGTTTCGGGCCCGTCCCCGTGCCACGTGCAGTGAACGTCGCGGTACTGCTGCGCTTTGCGGCGCCGCCATCGAGACGCGTACCGCAATGCGGACAGAAGGGGAGCGCGGCATCAGCCGACTTGCCACAGTTGGGGCAAACTGTCACTTGGCCTCCCTTTGACGCGGCCGCAGACGACACACGGGTATCCGGCATTCCCTTCGAAGCGCGGACCGGTTCGGCACTCGACGCGCGGTCACTCTGCTTTCCCATCGCGGGCACCGAGATGACACGGGCCCCGCCTTTGACGACGGGTTTGCCGCAGTCGATGCAGAACTTCGACTGCTCGTCATTTTCACGGCCACAGAAGCCGCAGCGATTCACTCGATAATCTCCGATAGCGGCCGCCAATTCTCGGCGGATGGTCATTTTGCCCTAAGCGGGCCGAATATAGACCGGGGTTCGGGTAGCGGCCAGTCAACCGCCACCACTATAGTTTTCGCGCATGCGTCTGGCACTGTCCCGCCGAGCCATCGCGCTCGTTTTTCTGGCCGCTTGTTCGCAGTCTCCGCGCCCGGCGTCTGCACCTGCTCCGGCGACCGCGCCGGCTCCCGTCAACAAGGCTTCAGCGCCCGCGACGGCGAGCGCACCAACTGTATCCGCCACCGCACCCGTTTCGGCGCTTGCGCTGCCGCCGATCCCGCAGGTCAGTGGTCCACTGAATCTACGTGTCGTGTACCCGTCGCCCAACCAGCAGCTGACGGTTCGCGACTCGAACTACATCTTCGGCTCGACCGGATCGGGCGGCGCACGCCTGACGATCGACGGCGTCGACGTGCCGGTTCAGCCGAACGGCGCATTCTTTGCCTGGCTCGCGGTGCCTCCCGGCGACACGCCGCATTACGACCTGCATGCGACGCAAGGCGCTGAGACGGCAACACTCTCGCTCAACGTGAGGCTGCCCGCGGTGCCAGCGCCGCTCCCCGACACCGGGCGGCTCGTGGTGGATCGCGGAAGTGTTGCGCCGTCGGGGATCATCGGGCTGCGCGGTGACGAGCGCGTGCGTGTTTCGATTCGGGCGCCGGTCAATGCGAGCGTCGTGCTGCGCCTGAGCGACGGCTCTTCGCTCGCGCTTGCGCGCGGCGCCGGGGAGACGTGGAGCGCCGATGTCTACGCGCGCGATCTTGCACATGCCGCGTCGATCGTCGCATCGCGCGGCCGCGATTCGGTTGTCGTCGCTACCGCCGCGATCACGCAGATGGATGCCACACCGCGCCGCTACGTCACGCTGCTCAACTCCGATGTCGACGCGACGTCCGACACCGATCAGGTGACGATTCTGCGCCCGTCGCCGAATGGCACGTACAAATGGTTCCTCTTTCCCGGCACGGTGCTCGAACTGACCGGAATGCGCGGCAGTTCGTATCGCGTGCGCCTCGACGTGCAGCTCGAGGCGTGGGTCGATCAAAAGTCCGCGCGCCTGCTGGACGCTGCCGCGGCGGGCCCGCGCCGCACCGCGTCGAACGCGCGCGTCACCGCAGACGATCGCTACACCGACCTGCGCATTCCGGTGACGGAGAAGCCGGCGTATCAGGTGGAAGAGAGTGGCGACGCGCTCACGCTGACGCTGTACGGAACCATATCGAACGTCGATATCGTAAACCTCGCCACGAGCGACGCGACGGTGCGAAACGTGACGTGGGAACAGGCGGCATCGGACCGCGTGCGATTCACCGTGCACCTCC
>Ga0210389_10005208_pt1 | contig 10081 bp, 12 predicted proteins | sample IncBWH28OmetaG_FD_160127 | JGI IMG/M metagenome (GOLD analysis project Ga0210389, IMG submission 160127) | Forest soil microbial communities from Barre Woods Harvard Forest LTER site, Petersham, Massachusetts, United States - Inc-BW-H-28-O ...
CGCGTGGGCCTGTCGCTGCCGACGGGGCCGGCGATCACGCCGCAGGCCTCATCCGGGTGGTCTTTCCTGGCGTGATCGATGATCTTCTCGTAGAAGGCGCGCGTGATCGTAAGCATGACTTCTCAGATTACCCGGCGATCGCCCTGACCAGAGAGTCCTGAATCGCGCCCAGCCAGCCGTAGACCTCGAAGGCCGCGGCGCGCGGGTCCTTCGGATCGAGGGCGGCGTACTGGTCCTCGAAGTCCTCGGTCACCTCAAGCCGCACGCCGAACATCAGCCGCACGTCGTTCAGCGCCCGCAGCCAGTCTCTGGCCTGGTCGGCGGTGAGCTTCACCCGGCCGCCCTTGGATGGGAGCGTGTCGACGACCGTCTGCGCGAAGTACTTCTTCGCTTCCCTCAGCGAGGATTCCGTATATTTCCGGAACTCGCCGGCCGCTTCCGGATCGTCCTGGTAAGCGTCGGGCAGCAGCCTGGCCAGCACCGGGTCGACGGGCGCCTGCGGCGGCTCGGCGGCCGTCTCGTTGAACATCTTCTCAAGGTCGTCAAACAGATCCGCCGACTCGTCGGACGCGGGCTCAGACGGCGCGGGCTCAGCCGGGGGAGCTGGCCGATCCGGGTCGGTGAGCAGCTCCGCGATCGACGTGACGAGCGTCCGCAGCAGCGTCGCCTCTCCGGCGGACAGCCAGATGGAAGCGCCGCCGCCCTTGGTGGGCCGGAACATCTACTTATCCTGCCTAACAGTCGCCCACAAGCCGTACCCGTGCAGCACCTCGACGTTGCGTTCCATCGCCTCGCGGGTGCCGCTCGCCACCACGGCCTTGCCCTTGTGGTGGACATCGAGCATCAGCTTCTCCGCCTTCGGCTTGGGATAACCGAAGACGTGCTCGAACACGTAGGTCACATAGGACATCTGGTTGATCGGATCATTCCATACGATCGTCAACCAGGGCAAATCCGGTGTTATCTCCTCCGCTGACCACGGGAGATCGACCTCAGCGGGTGCCACGCTCACTCGCCCGCACCTCCTTATCCGTAGTCTTCCATCTGTGACCACTATGGTGAACAGCGGGACAACCGCACTGCTGACTGACCACTACGAACTCACCATGCTCCAGGCTGCGCTGCGAAGCGGTGCGGCCTCGCGGCACGCTGTCTTCGAGGTCTTCGCCCGGCACTTGCCCCACGGCCGCCGCTACGGCGTCGTCGCCGGCACGGGCCGGCTACTCGACGCGCTTGAGCGCTTCCGCTTCGGGCCGGACGAGCTGTCCTTCCTGCGGGACAACCAGATCGTGGACGAGGCCACGCTCCAGTACCTGTCATCGTATCGGTTTTCCGGGAACATCTGGGGTTACGCCGAGGGCGATGTGTACTTCCCCGGATCACCCATTCTGGTCGTTGAAGGCACATTCGCGGAGTCGGTCCTGCTGGAGACCCTGCTGCTGTCGGTACTCAACCATGACTGCGCCGTGGCCTCGGCGGCATCCCGCATGGTGACGGCCGCCGGCGGGCCAGGCCCGGACAGCCGGCCGCTGATCGAGATGGGGTCGCGGCGCACCCACGAAATGGCGGGCGTGGCCGCCGCGCGGGCCGCGTACCTCGCCGGCTTCGCGTCCACGTCCAACCTGCAGGCACGGCTCAGCTACGGTGTGCCATCCGGTGGCACCTCGGCACACGCGTTCACGCTGGTGCACGACAGCGAGCGGGAAGCATTCGACGCCCAGCTCACGTCGCTTGGTGCCGGTACCACCCTGCTCGTGGACACGTTCAACGTGGAGCAGGCGGTCAGGGCCGCGGTCGAGGCGGCTGGGCCGTCGCTCGGCGCGGTGCGGATCGACAGCGGTGACCTCCCGGCCCTCGCGGTGTCGGTGCGCGCGCTGCTCGACTCGCTCGGTGCCACGGACACGCGGATCATCCTCACCGGCGACCTCGACGAGTACTCGATCTCCGGCCTCGCCGTCGCCCCCGTCGACGGGTACGGAGTGGGAACCTCGCTGGTCACCGGCTCCGGGGCGCCGACCGCCGCGCTCGTCTACAAGCTGGTCGCCCGGTCCGACGAGCCAGTCGCCGACGGCGATGCCGTCGACTACGCGACGCTGCGGCCGGTCGCCAAGCGTTCCGTGGGGAAGCCGGGACGGGGCGGGCGCAAGTGGCCGGTGCGGGAGCATTCGGTAACCGGCGAGGCGACGACCGAGCGGATCCTGCTCGCACCGCCCGCCAACCTCCGTCCTACCGACCGCGTGCTGCTGCAGGAACTCGTCAAGGACGGGAAGATCGTGGGTCGCGAGCCGCTCGCCGAGGCCCGCACTCGGCACGTCCGGGCACTTGCCGAGCTTCCTGGGTACGCCCTGCAATTGTCACGCGGCTATCCCGCGATCCCGACCGTATTCGGCAGCGACGTTACCGAAGACTAGGCGTAAGGTACTCCCGTGCGCGCGCTCATTATCGTTGACGTGCAGAACGACTTCTGCGAAGGCGGCTCGCTCGCGGTCGCCGGCGGGACCGCGGTGGCCCGCTCCATCAGCTCGCTGCTGACCTCGGGCGACCACGGCTACGACCATGTGGTAGCCACCAAGGACTACCACATCGATCCCGGCAGCCACTTCGCCGATGAGCCGGACTACTCGCACTCCTGGCCGAAGCACTGCGTCGCTGGGACAACCGGGGCCGACTTCCACCCCGACCTGGTGACCGGGCCGATCGAGGCGGTGTTCCGCAAGGGCGCGCACGCGGCCGCCTACAGCGGGTTCGAGGGGACGGCGGACGATGGCACCCCGCTCGCGGACTGGCTGCGCGCGCACGGGGTGGACACGGTCGACGTCGCCGGTATCGCCACCGACTACTGCGTGCGCGCGACCGCGGCCGACGCCGCCGCCAACGGCTTCAGCACCCGCGTCCTGCTCGGGCTGACGGCCGGCGTCGCTCCCGGCACCACGGCCGAGGCGATCACGTCGCTGCGCGACGGCGGAGTCCAGGTTTCTCCCGCCTGAAAGCGCTGGTCAGCGACGGGTCAGGGCCCACTGGCGGATCTTCTCGATCCGCACCCTGATCTGTTCCGCTGACGCCTGTGGAAGCGCGGGCCCGCCGCAGGAGCTGCGCAGCTCGTTGTGGATCACGCCGTGCGGCTGGCCGGTACGGTGCGACCAGGCACCGACCAGGCCGTTCAGTTCCTTGCGCAGCGCGGCGAGCTGCTCGCGGCTCACCGTCGGCGGCTTGACAGCAGGCTCTTTCGCTGCCCCGCCTGGCAGGGCGAACAGGCCACCGTCCGCCTGGTCCGCGTCCCTTGCCACCGCGGCGGCGGACCGGGCGGCGAGCTGCGCCGCCTGGCGCTTGCGCAGCAGCGTGGCCACCTGATCCGGCTCAAGCAGGCCGGGCAGCCCGAGGTAGTCCTGCTCCTCCTGGGAACCCGCCTCGGTCGCCGTGCCGAACTCGCCGCCGTCGAACAGCACCCGGTCGAAGGTGGCCGACGCCTTCAGCACCTCGATCGACCGGCCGACGAGCTCCATGTCGTCCTGCGTCTTGCGTTCCCGCTGGGCTTCCTGCAGCTCGGCCTCTGGATCGGAGTCGAGGTGCCGCACGACGTGGTCGCGCTCGGCCTCAAGCTCGGCGGCGAAGCCGAGCAGGGTCGGGACGGACGGGACGAACACCGACGCGGTCTCGCCGCGTTTGCGAGCGCGGACGAACCTGCCGACCGCCTGGGCGAAGAACAGCGGGGTGCTCACGCTCGTCGCGTAAACGCCAACCGCCAGCCTCGGCACGTCCACGCCCTCGGATACCATCCGCACCGCGACCATCCACCGGTTGGTATTGGCGGCGAAGGCCGAGATCTTCTTGCTGGCCGTCGGGTCGTCGGACAGCACGATGGCCGGACGCTCGCCGCTGATCCTGCGCAGCAGCGCCGCATAGGCGCGCGCGCTCTCGTGATCGGAGGCGATCACCAGGCCGCCCGCGTCGGGCATGCCCCGACGCACCTCGGTGAGCCGCTTGTCGGCGGCTTCGAGCACTCGCTGTATCCACTCGCCGCTCGGATCGTGCGCCGTCCGCCAGGCCTGTGCGATCTGCTCCTTCGTCATCGGCGTGCCGAGAGTGGCGCTGATCTCGTCGCCCGCCCTGGTGCGCCAGTGCATCTCGCCCGAGTAGGCAAGGAAGATCACCGGCCGCACGACGCCGTCGGACAGCGCCGGGCCGTAGCCGTAGACGTAGTCGGAGGCGGACCGCTTGGACCCGTCCGCCTCAGGGACGTAGGTGACAAAAGGGATCGGGTTCGCGTCCGACCTGAACGGCGTCCCGGTCAGCGCGAGCCGGCGCTTCGCGGGGTCGAACGCCTCCTTCACCGCGTCGCCCCAGGACAGCGCGTCGCCCGCGTGGTGGATCTCGTCGAAGATGACGAGGGTCGTGCGGTTCTCCGTGCGGCCGCGGTGCAGCGCCGGGTGCGCTGCGACCTGCGCGTAGGTAACCGCGACACCGTGGAAGTCGGCGCCTGCCCTGCCCTGGGCGTTCCGGTAGGACGGGTCGATGGCGATGTCAAACCGCTTCGCCGCCTGGGCCCACTGGTACTTGAGGTGCTCCGTCGGCGTCACGATCGTGATCGCCTGGACCTCGCGCCTGGTCAGCAGCTCCTTGGCGATGGTAAGCGCGTATGTTGTCTTTCCCGCGCCGGGCGTCGCCACCAGCAGAAAATCACGCTTAGCAGCGTCAAAGTACTCAGCGTAAGCAGCTTTTTGCCAGCCGCGGAGAGAAGGCAGATCTTGCTGCAGAACGGGGGCGGCTGACTCGGAGGCGGCCGCCACTACTCGTCGTTGTCGCCGTCGCCGGACGGCAGCGACTCGTAGATTTCCTTGCACTCAGGACAGACGGGGAACTTCTGCGGGTCCCGGCTTGGCACCCAGACCTTGCCGCACAGCGCCTTGACGGGCGTGCCGAAGACAGCGGCCTGCATCATGTCGTTCTTGTCGACGTAGTGCGCGAACCGCTCGTGATCGCCATGAGACGTATCGACCTTGAGGTCTTCGTGAACCTTCAGGTCGCTGTCTGGCATAACTTCGGTGCTCACGTTAGCAAGCTTACCGTCTCGGCTGGTGTCAGGAGGTGAGTGGGGGCGAGCCGCCTAGTTCAAGGTCGGGTCGTCCGGGTAGGTGGCAAGGAAGGCCAGGTCGCCGTCCTGGCGGCGCAGCACCTGGCGCCAGAGGCGGTCAGGGTCCACGGCGAAGACGTCGCCTGGCTCGGCCGGCAGCACGTACCAGGCACCCTCGTCGATCTCCGCCTCCAGCTGGCCGGGCGACCAGCCGGAGTAGCCCGCGTACACGCGCAGGCTGGTAATGGCGGGGGCGAGCAGCCTGGGCGGTGTGTCAAGGTCGAGCAGGCCGAGCCTGGCGAGGGCGGGGGCGCCGTCGAGCGCCCGCCAGCCGATCGGCTCGTCCCTGCCCGGGATCATGGCGAGGGCGAGCGCGCTGTTCGGCGCCACAGGGCCGCCGCGGAACAGCACCGAAGGCTCGGTGACGTGTTCCGTCCACTGATCAAGCACCTGACCCACGCCGATCTCGGTCGGCCGGTTCAGCACGACGCCGAGCGTCCCCTGGACGTCCTCGTGCTCGACGATGAGCACCACGGCGCGTTTGAAGTTCGGATCCCCGAGCAGCGGGGTCGCCACGAGGAGCCTGCCAGCCTTCGGATCCGAACCTGTGTGGTCCATGACTCCATCATGCTGCAGGTTGGGTGGTGAAGGGTGCCTCTCGCGATACGGTTCTTAACCTTTGTCTGGATAACTTCTCAGCCGCGCCGGGCGGCCTCGCGAACCGCGGCCGCCACGCCGGAGGCAACGTCCGGGTGAAACACCGACGGGATGATGTAATCGGGGCCGAGTTCCTCGGCGGGGACCACGTCGGCCAGCGCCCACGCCGCCGCGACCAGCATGGCGTCGGTGATCTTGGTGGACTGCGCGTCGAGCAGGCCGCGGAACACGCCGGGGAAGGCGAGCACGTTGTTGATCTGGTTCGGGTAGTCGCTGCGCCCGGTGGCGACGACGGCCGCGTGCTCGCGCGCCTCGTCCGGGTCGACCTCGGGGTCGGGGTTGGCGAGGGCGAACACGATCGCGTCGTGAGCCATGTTCTTGACGTCGTCGCCGCCGATCACATTCGGCGCGGAGACGCCGATGAACACGTCGGCGCCGACCACCGCGCCCGCCAGGTCGCCGGTGTAGCAGGCGGTGTTGGTGTGCTCGGCGATCCAGGTGAGGTTCTCGTTAAGACCCTCCTTGCCCCGGTAGACCGCGCCGTTGATGTCGCAGGAGATCACGTTCTCCGCGCTCGCGCCCGCGTTGAGCAGCAGCTTGAGGACCGCGGTGCCGGCCGCGCCCGCGCCGGCCATGACGATCTTGACGTCGGGCAGTTCCTTGCCGACCACGCGCAGCGCGTTGGTGAGCGCGGCGAGCACCACGATCGCGGTGCCGTGCTGGTCGTCGTGGAACACCGGGATGTCGAGCATGGCGCGCAGCCGGCGCTCCACCTCGAAGCAGCGCGGCGCGGAGATGTCCTCCAGGTTGATCCCGCCGAAGCCGGGTGCGATGGCGGCGACCGTCGCGACGATCTGATCGACGTCCTGGGTGTCCAGGCAGATCGGCCAGGCGTCGATGTTGGCGAACCGCTTGAACAGCGCCGCCTTGCCCTCCATCACCGGCAGCGCGGCGTACGGGCCGACGTTGCCAAGGCCGAGCACCGCGGACCCGTCGGTCACGACCGCGACCGAGTTGCGCTTGATGGTGAGGCGTCTCGCGTCCTCGGGTTTCGCGGCGAGCGCGAGGCTCACCCGCGCCACGCCAGGCGTGTACGCCATGGACAGGTCGTCGCGGTTGCGCAGCGGGACCTTGGAGCGCATCTCGATCTTGCCGCCGAGGTGCAGGAGGAACGTGCGGTCGCTGACCTTGTGCACGGAAACACCGGCAATGGCGGCCATCGCGGAGACAAGCGACTCCGCGTGCGCGGTGTCGGTCGCGGCGCAGGTCACGTCCACCCGCAGCTTCCCGCGGTTCCCCGAGTTAACGTCGAGGGCCGTTACCACGCCGCCCGCCTGCTCTACGGCACGGGTGATCTCGCTGACCGCACGGCCGTGCGAGGCCACCTCAAGCCGTGCCGTCATCGAGTACGACACGCTTGGCGCCATGCTCATCTCAGTTCCGCCCTTCTTCCGCGACACTGCCGGAAAACAGCCTTAAGGATATTGAGGTCCGCCCGGCACCGCGTAATCTTCATGCATGGCGCGGGATACAACGATAAGCCCGTCGACCGTCGGAGCGAGCGCGATGCGTACAGAAGCCGGCGTGATCGACGTTACGCGGCTGCGGGTAGCCCTTGCCAGGCTGTCCCGGCGGCTGCGCAGGCACGCGCTGGCGGGGCTGACCCCTTCCCAGCTCGCGGCGCTCTCCACCGTGGAGCAGTCCGGCCCGCTCCGGCTCGGCGACCTGGCCGCCGCGGAGGGCATCGCGCCATCCACGCTGACCCGGATGGTGGCCGCGCTCGAAGATCTCGGCTACGTCAGGCGCGACTCCGATCCTCGGGACGCCCGGGCGTCGACGCTGGCGATCACCACTGAGGGCCACGACACCCTGGAGCGGCTGCGCGAGGAGGGCACCGCCCTGCTCACCCAGTGGCTGACGCAGCTCAGCCCGGAGGAGCGCGCCGCGCTCGCCACCGCACTGCCCGCGCTCGAGGCCCTCGCGGAGCCGGAAGCGCCCGCCCCGCGCCCGGGTAGCAGATGACCCGCGCACAAGCACCAGATAACACAAGCACTAGGTAAGTTGAGGAATCAGGGCAAGCCGCCGCCCTTGTGCGCGCGGGCGGGCCTGATACGATCGCGGTTTTTGCGATCAGGCCCGCCCGCGCGCACAGCGGGGGGTACGGGGGGTCGTCCCCCCGGGAGACAACAGCCCCCCTCAAAACAACAGCAGGGTGAGCTGGGTCCTGGCCCGCTTAAGCCGCTCGTCATCGGGCGAGAGGACCTCGAAGAGGTCGAGCAGGTGCAGCCGCGCCGTGTTCCGCTCGGCGCCCGAGGTGCGCTTGATGACGGCGAGGAGCCGGTCGAAGGCCTTGTCCGCGTCCCCGCTCGCCATCTCGAAGTCGGCGACCCGCAGCTGCGCGTCGACGTCTTCCGGGTGCGCGGCGGCCTCCCTTGAGACGGTCATCGGGTCGTAGGAAGACACCCGGCGCATGAGGTTGACCTGAGCGAGCCAGCCCTTCGCCAGCGGGTCGCCCGGGGTGTCGGCAAGGACCTTTTCAAGCGCCCGCGCCGCGGCGTCGAGGTCCCCGTTCTCCATCGCGTCCCTGGCCGCGGCGAGCGACGGCGGCAGGTCGTCGAAGGCCTCGTCGGCCTCGGTGCCGCCTTCCACCGGCGCGCTTCCGACGCCGAGTTGCTCGGCGACCGCGAGGACCTGGGTGATCCACTGCTTGACCTGGGCCTCGGGCATCGCACCGAGGAACGCGTCCACCATCTGGCCGCCGACGATCGCGACGACCATCGGGATGGACTGTGCCTGGAACGCCTGCGCGAGCCGGGGGTTGGCGTCCACGTCGATCTTGGCGAGCACCCATGCGCCGTCGGCCTCGTTGGCCAGCTTCTCAAGCACGGGGCTCAGCTGCTTACATGGACCGCACCAATCCGCCCACAGGTCCACGATCACCGGCGTGGACCTTGACCGGAGCGCGATGTCGTTGTTGAAGGTCTCTTCCGTTACGTCGAATACGCTGGCCGAGGCCTCACCGCCGGCGGGAGCGCCGCCGGCATCGGCGGCCGCGGCGGCCCGCGCCGCCTGCTGCCTGCGCTGCGTGGCGGCCTGTCGCGCGCCAAGGTCAACGGCACCGTACATAGAAAAGTCCCGCGGCGATTGCATAGCTCTATCCTGCATCAAAACTTGGCGTGATCGTGACCAATAGGGTCGGTCACGTTGCTGTTTCGAGTGGCAACACGTTGCGGAAATGAGGCCGACTGTAGCATGTCATGTGCTACAGTCGCCGCATGGCACAGAAGGGCGACCGGCGACGCGGCAAGCCGCTCAACCCGGACCTCGGGTACGCGGGTGATCCCGTGCACCACGCGACATCGAACCTGCCCTCGCAGCGGATCGGCATCCGCGAGCTCCGGCAGCACGCCAGCGTCTACGTCGACCTGGTAGAGCGCGGTTACACCGTCGACATCACCAACCGCGGCCGTCTCGTCGCGCAGATGATCCCGGTGCGTGACCCGGAGAGCCCGCTTGAGCGGTGGATCGCCAAGGGCGTCGTCGAACGGGCAGAGGATGACGGCAGCATCCTGGAAATCGACCCGTACCCGGGAACGTCCGCCGGGCAGCCGGTCGCGAGCCAGGCGCTCGCGCAGTTGCGCGCCAGCGAAGACGAGGAGCGATCGTGATCTACCTCGACTCATCAGCTCTGGTCAAGCTCGCGGTCAATGAGCCGGAGACCGCGGCCCTCACCAGCTTCATCGCCATGCGGGGCGACCAGGCGCTCGTCTCGAGCTCCCTGCACCGGGCCGAGGTGCTCCGCGCGATCTGGCGGGCCGAGCCGGGAGCGCTCCCCCGCGCCCAGCGGATGATCCGCCGGGTCTCGCTTATCACGCTCAGCCACGACCTGCTCGACAACGCGGCGACCCTCCCGCCTGGCGACCTCTCCACCACCGCGGCGATCCACCTGGCCTCGGCCCTGGCACTCAAGCGGGACTTGACGGCGTTCGTCTGCTACGACAAGCAACTCCTCGACGCCGCCGAGTCGGCGGGCCTCCCGGTAGCCAGCCCGGCCTAGAAGACCGGAGGTTCCGTGTAGCTGCCCCAGACCTGGCGGAGGGCGTCGCAGATCTCGCCGAGGGTTGCCTCGGCACGGGCGGCCGCGAGCATCGGCTCGACCAGGTTGGCGTCCGTGCGGGCGGCGTCCGTCATGTCGGCCAGGGTCCGGTCCACCAGAGCCTGGTCACGGGTCTTGCGCCTGGCGGCAAGCTCCCCAACCTGGGCGCGCTCGACCTCCGGGCTGATGCGGAGGATCTCAAGCTCGCCGCCGACGGTCTCGGAGTGGCTCGTCATGCCGACGATGCGCTTGTCGCC
>Ga0210389_10005210_pt1 | contig 10079 bp, 10 predicted proteins | sample IncBWH28OmetaG_FD_160127 | JGI IMG/M metagenome (GOLD analysis project Ga0210389, IMG submission 160127) | Forest soil microbial communities from Barre Woods Harvard Forest LTER site, Petersham, Massachusetts, United States - Inc-BW-H-28-O ...
CACCCAGGGACGGGATCTTGGCGCGGTCGCATCCGACATCCGCCGCATTATCAGCGAGACCAAAAAGGACGTTCCTGCCGGCTCCTATGTGGCGCTGCGCGGGCAGGTCCAGACGATGACGAGCGCCTATGACCAGCTCTATCTCGGCCTGGCCGGCGCGATCGTGCTGATCTATCTGGTGATCGCGGTCAACTTCCAGTCCTGGCTCGATCCGCTCATTATCATCTCGGCATTGCCCGGAGCGCTCGCCGGCATTGTCTGGATGCTGTTCATCACCGAGACGACGTTGTCGGTGCCCGCTCTGACGGGGGCGCTGATGTGCATGGGCATTGCGACAGCCAACAGCGTTTTGCTCGTCAGCTTCGCGCGCGAAAAGCTCGAGGAAGGTTTGGATGCCACCGCCGCGGCGCTTGAGGCCGGGTTCACCCGGCTTCGACCGGTGATGATGACCGCCCTCGCGATGGTTGTCGGCATGATGCCGATGGCACTGGCGATGGGCGACGGCGGTGAGCAGAACGCTCCGCTTGGGCGAGCCGTCATCGGCGGGCTCCTTGTTGCAACAGTAGCTACGCTGTTCTTCGTTCCCACGGTTTTCAGCCTCTTGCATCGTCGCCACGGTCGAGTGCCCGAGAAGAGATCGGGTTCCGAACCGATGGCGGAATCTGCCACGTGAATTAGGAGAGCCGGTATGCCGGAACACGAAGACAAGGCGCCAGAAGTTACGCCGGCGAAGCGGCAGCCGCGCTTGCTGAGCGTGGGCGCCGTCGCGCTTGTGGTTGCGATCGCCGTTGAGGGAATATGGCATCGGCAGTCGCAGGAGAAGGCGGTCGCAGCGTGGACCGATGCCGCCGCGATTCCCGTTGTCGACCTTGTTCATCCCACGAAAGGTGCGCCGCAGCAGCGAGTCGTCCTTCCCGGCGATATCCATGCCTGGTACGAAGCGCCGCTTTATGCGAGGGTCAACGGCTATCTGAAAAACTGGTACTTCGACTTCGGAGCTCAGGTGAAGAAGGTTGATGTACTCGCCGATATCGACACGCCGGAAATCGACGCCCAGCTGACCGCCGCCAAGGCCAAGCTCACTGCGGCAAGCGCCGCGGTCAAGGTTCGCGAAGCCGAAGCACAGTTCGCCAAGTCCGCCTACGAGCGTTGGCGGGACTCGCCGCGCGGCGTCGTATCCGTCCAGGAACAGGAGGCCAAACAGGCGGAGTATGAGAGCGGCGTCGCACGCCTCAACGCGGCCAAAGCCGATATGGCTGTCGCCCAGGCTGACGTTGACCGGCTGGAATCGCTGCAAGGCTTCAAGAAGGTGGTTGCCCCGTTCGATGGCGTCGTCACGGCGCGCGAAACCGACATCGGTGCGCTCATCAATGCCGGCAGCAACGGCACGGCGCGGGAACTGTTCAGCGTCGCGGACATTCATAAGGTGCGCGTCTACGTCAAGGTGCCGCAGCGGCTGGCCGGCAACATTCACCGTGGCCTGACGGCCGAGCTACGGCTGCCGCAATATCCCGGCAAGGTCTTTACGGCAAAGGCGACGACGACCTCACATTCGGTCAACACGTCATCGCGAACGCTGCTGGTCGAGCTTGAGGCAGATAACCCGGATGGGCTGCTTCAGCCCGGCACCTACGTCGAAGCTCAGTTGAACCTCCCGACTGATCCAAACACCGTGCTAATTCCGTCAAGCGCTATATTGTTCAGGCAGCATGGCCTGGAAGCCGCTGTCGTTGGCGACGACGACAAGGTCACGCTGAAGAAGATCAGTTTGGGCCGGAACCGCGGCGTGCAGGTTGAAGTGACGGATGGTCTCATGCCGTCCGACCAGGTCGTCGATAGCCCGCCGGATTCACTCGGATCCGGCGACCTCGTGCGCATTGCTGGCCATCCCGTTCCAGGCAACCCGCCCAAGGGGTCAGAAAAGGAAGCTGAAGCGGACTAAGGCTGCAACTTGCGATGGTCCCAGTCATTGGACGTTGGAATAGGCTCGTTAGATCGACCGGCTTGCGGTGATGGCACTTTTCCGAGCGGCCGCGAAATGGGCAAGCCACCAACGTAGGACTACAGAGGAGCCGTCAGCCTTTGGTGATCAGCGGCGGTGGCGCGGCCGGCTTCCAGAGCGGGACGATCAAGCGAAACCTGCCGCGCGTATCCCGGCCGCCGTAATTGCGCTCGTACACCTCCGTGGTGGCGTAGACCTGCAAAGTCAGCGGACCAAAGTCATAACCGAACAACCCGCCATCCGCGAACTGGCTTTGCTTCAGATAGCTCGCGATCGGACTCGTGAGGTCGGTGGAGCCGTAGGCCACACCTCCGAGTCCCAGCATCCGCCGTTGTCATTGTCGCTGCCGTCACCAGCCCGCCTGCGGCTGTCGCCGCCAAAATGTCGCGCCTCGAGAACACGGGGCGCTCCTTGTGTCAGCATGAATTTGAACAATTCGGAGGTAGCCGCGAGCACGCCCAGCCCCGGCAATGCCGGGGCCTTTCTTCGATACATCGCAGGATTAATGACCAGCGATCCCCGACGCCATCGCACCATTGTCCTCGCTCCTCAGGTACGACCGCGCTACAAAATCACCGGGTGCGGCATAGGCATTGCTGTTCCGGATTTTCTCGCTTACCACCGCGCGGTCCGTCGTTCGCGCTCGGTGGCGTTCGGAGGCAGTCGCCGCTTGCGCGGTTAGTGCAGCAATCAGCGGAACACAAATCACAGTGAGAATTTTATTTCGCATCGTCATCTCCATCGTTAAAATCTGAGGTGTTCATTTCGATGAAATAAGTCCGTCGATGCTCTCGCCTAGGTAACTTCCGCGTCACTCCCGGTAACGGTTTAGTGCGCCCGTTAATTGTTGCGGCGCAACGATATCACCCGGCCTCCTTCAACGACGCCGTCCCATCGCACCGGCGAATCTGCGACACCAACGATCGTCCTTTCACGTGAGAAAATTACGCATGAACTCGCTGTGCGCCGAACGGGATTCCGTGCCGAAGACCCCTGGTAGTCGAAGGGTCTCATCAACTCCTCCCTGGAGCTTCGGCTGTTGCTAGGTCGGGCTCGGGCCCGCTGGCAACGGCTCGCCCGCCGGCGAGGTCATCCTGGTCGCGATCGTGATCCAAAAATTGCGCCCCGATCATGTCTCACTCCTTGCACTGCTTGTGGGATACGGGTGCGATCGGACTGAACGTGAAGTGGCCAACGATGCCCTCAGCGGCATCGGTAGGTCCTGTAGCCATTCGCCGCTTGCCTACGTCGTGACTGCTCGTCATTCGCGGCTGTCGTGATCGAGGTCGAAAGTGAAGAGCCCGTCGAACGTTTTAGGCCGCTCCAGAACCTCAGGATGCCGCAGGGTGCGTCGCGCATCATGGTATCCCGCACGCCAATGCTCCTCCATGCTGGCTCGCGAGAACTCATAGTCCTTGGAATGCCGTTCATAATTTCTGGTACGGTAAATCAGGTGTATGATGTTAAAGACCTTGCGATCAGCGACCGTGCCGAGTAGCTCCGCTTCAGGCGTGTCTTTCAGATGCTCGGGAAGCTGTTCCAGGAGACCGGCCGCCGCGCGTCGTACCTTCTGAACGCGCTTGAACTGGTCGGTGCCAGCCCGTGTGCGACTGGAATACCGGATTTCCTTCTCCCGCGTCATGGTGTCGAACATGGTTCGCGGGAAATTTCCTCGCGCGCTCCAGACATCAACCTGAAAGGCCAGGGTGTCGCGGCGCGGCTCGCTGTCGACGACCCATTGCAGAGGAGTGTTGGACACCAGACCTCCATCCCAATAGTGCTCACCTTCGATTTCAATCGCGGGGAAACCGGGAGGAAGTGCGCCGCTCGCCATCACATGCTCAGCCCGGATCGTGTGCGTCGTCGTGTCGAAGTAGACGAAATTTCCTGTCCTGACGTTGACCGCGCCCGCGCTAAAGCGAAGCAAGCCGGCATTGAGGCGGTCGAAATCGACCAGGCGCTCCAGTGTACGTTTGAGTTCACGGGTGTCATAGAAGCTCGTTGCCTCGAGTGTCCCCGACGGCTGCAGCCACGGGGCGAGCAGCCTGGACGTGAAGAAGCCATTGGCTCCCAGTATCAGCGCGAGGTTCGCGCTGAAATGATTCATCAGGTTGCGCGCGCCGTCACCTTGTGCCTTGGCCCAGCCGAACCAGTGCTGCGATGTCACCCGGGTCCAGAATTCCCGAAGCCGGTCGACCCTGGTGTTCGGAGGATTGCCGGCGATGATGGCCGCGTTGATGCTCCCGATTGAAATGCCGGCAATCCAATCTGGTTGGATGCCGGACTCGGCAAGGGCTTCGTATACTCCAGTCTGATAGGCGCCGAGTGCGCCGCCGCCCTGTAACACCAGCGCGATGCGTTCGAAGGGAAGGTTTTTTTGCGTCATTGCCGTATAAGGACTTAGCCGAACATTCACGGGGCTTTCTCCCTTGATTGCGATGCACTTTGTAGCGGTATCTAACGAGCGTCCTTGCCCGGCTCTTGTTCGGGCGTGATCGGATCGTGTCGGATCCCGACCGTTACACCGGAGATTCGCGATCGCATGGCATCTGTCGTTTGCTGCTCGCCCGCGCTATCGTTCTCCGTTTTGACGTCGCGCGACAGTTCCAGACAGACCTGCAAGTCGACATAGCTCGCTAAATTGCCAATCGTCGCTGAGGCAATGCAGGTTTTCTTGTCGGCGCCGGAAAATTGCGCCCACGTGTTTTGAAGCTCTTTAAGAGCGGTCGCTTCGTCGCCCGAGCAGCGGTCGAACGTGCTGGTCGATCCGCCCTCGAACCGGCATTCTCTCACGATGTCGAATTTCGGCACCGCCTCTGAGGCGACAACGGGTGAAAACATTGACGCGATTACAATTGGCAGATGAAGCAACATCTCGAACTCCCTTGTGAGAACATTTCTGCAAAAACTCCGACCACTTGCGGTCGGTCTACGTGGCCGGCGCGTCGAGGCGTGGCCGCACCCTGCTGCCGTCGCCAAGATTGACTGGCGGATTGAGAATGACCTGATCCCCAACCCGGATTCCGCTATCGACTTCGACCCGCGTGCCCAAATCACGCTTCACGTCGATCTTGCGGAACTCCGCCTTGCCATCGTTGACAACCGCCACCTGGATTCCGTTGCGGTTGAAGATGACGGCGTCGGCCGGCACCAACAGGCTCGGTGTCTTGCGCGGGATATGGAGCTCGACCGAGCAGTAGACTCCGGTTCTGAGAGCGCCATCGGGATTCGGGATGTCGATTTCCGTCAACAGCGTCCGCGTGCCCGACTGCAGCGCGTCGGCTATCCGAGTGACGTTGCCGTGAAACTCGCGATCGGGAAGTTCGGGAACGCGCACGACGGCTTCAACGCCCGGCGCCACGCCAAAGGATGAGTCCTGCGGCACGTAGACCCAAACCCGGATCACGTTGTTTTGCATCACCTCGAACATGAAGGTACCGGACGCCGCATTACCTTGCACCAGACTGCCGACGTCGACATTGCGCTGGGTGATAACACCATCAAAGGGTGCGACGACCGATGCGTAGTCCCGATTCTGCCGGAGCACCTTGAGTAGATTCTGTTGGGACGACACGTTAGCCTCGGCGACCGCGACCGCCGCCACGCGCCCCTGCAAAGTCAGCCGATCGGTGTCGCCTTGTTGCGGAGTAAACCAGCCTTTCTGGACGAGGGGCGCATCCCGATTCCAGGTGACTTGGGCGAGATCCCTGCTGGCCACAGCCTGCTGCAGTGCCGACTTGAGCTGATCGAGCGTCGCCTCGTTCTGCGAAATCTGGTCATCGAGCTCCGGGACATCGAGCTCCGACAACAACTCTCCCGCCTTGACGTGATCCCCGATATCGACATTTCTCTTGACGATGTAGCCGGTTGCGCGGGCATAGATGTTCGCGGCAGCAAACGCGGCCGTCGTGCCCGGGAGGGTGACCGAGACCGTCGCGGGGTTCCCCTCGACGGTTGCAACACGCAAACTCGGCACGAAATCACGCTCCTGTTTTGCCGTCGCCATCACCTCCTGTTTCAGCGAATAATTTCCCCAACCACCCACCGCGAGGCCGCTGGCAAGCAGCAGCGATCCGCCTAGCGCAAACAGAAGCCCACCACGCCGGCGTCGCGCACGCGTGCGGCGTCCTGGCTGCTTCCCGCTCTCGCGAAGGAACGTTGGGCCATCCAGTTGATGCGGCTCGATCGCGTCATTCTTGTTGGCTCGAAACAGATCATTCATTGGGGAGGTCCTCGAATACGCCATAAGCCGCGACACCGTCATTGCGCTTGCGCAGCATGGCAAAGAGATAGGGGACGATCAGCAGGGTGGTGGGAGTGGCGAACAGAATCCCGCCGATCACGGCGCGCGCCAATGCTGCGTTCTGCTCCTCGCCGGGGCCACCAATCGCCATCGGGATCATGCCGACGACCATCGCCGCAGCCGTCATCAGCACGGGACGGATTCGGGTACGGCCCGCGTCAAGGGCAGCGCGGAACGCGTTCCTTCCCTTGAGCTGCTGCTCGCGGGCGAATGTGACCAGAAGAATGGAATTCGCGGAGGCGACGCCGACTGCCATGATCGCCCCCATCAGCGACGGGACATTGAGCGTCGTGCCGGTCATGAACAGCATCGTGACGATGCCGCAGAAGGTCGCCGGCAACGCCAGGATCACCACCAACGGGTCGCCGAAATTCTGGTAGTTGACGACCATCAGCAGGTAAACGAACACGGCTGCAAACGCCAATCCGATACCGAGATCCCGGAAGGAATCGTGCATGCTCTGGATCTGTCCGAGGACTTTGATGGTGTTGCCGGGCTTGAGCTCCTTCTGCAATTCGGCGACGATCCTGTCGATGTCGCCGGATACACTGCCAAGATCGCGGCCTTGAACACTGGCATAGATGTCGTAGACCGGCTGAATATTGGTCTGGTTCAGATTGGTCGGCACGCTCTCGCGCTTGAGCGTCGCCACGTTGCTCAACAACCCCGGTATGGGCGGCCCGTTGGCAGCGAGCGCGGTCGATACCGGCGTGTTGCCGATCTCGTTGAGCGAGCTCACCGAGCGCTCCGGCGTCTGGACGGCGATATAGTAGGGAATGCCGGCCGCCGGGTCGGTCCAGAAATTGGGCGTGACCTGTTCCGAGGAGCTGAGGCTGATGTTGACGTCATTGGCGACGGCCTGCGCATTGAGTCCAAGCTGCAGCGCCCGCGAACGGTCGATGTCCACCAGGAAGGCCGGTGCGTTGAGCTCCTGCTGAAGATGGACATCGGCCAAGCCCGGAACGGCTGCGAGACGGCGGCGCAGCTCCTCCGCCACACCCCTGTTACTCGCGCGATCGCGGCCTACGACCCGAACGTCGACCTGGGCCGGCAGTCCGAAATTGAGGACCTGCGTGATCATGTCGGCCGCCTGGAAATAGAAGGTCGCGGAGGGAAATGCGGCCGGCAGCACCTCGCGGAGCTTGCGCACGTACCCGGCCGTCGGCGCGTGTCCTTCCTTCAGCGACACCAGGATCACGCCGTCATTGACGCCGATGGTCGATCCGTCGGTGAAAGCGAGGTTGTAAAGCCGCTGCGGTATGCCGATGTCGTCGACGATGAGGTCGCGGTCCCGCTCCGGAATGACCTCGCGGATCTTGTCTTCGACCTCCTGGAAGATACGTTCGGTCGCTTCGATCCGGGTTGCCGCCGGCGCCCGGACATGAAGCTTGATCTGTCCGCCATCGATATTCGGGAAGAAGTCGCGGCCAACCTGCGTCGCCATGCAGCCGCCCAGCGAGAGCAAGACCGCGGCGATGACCGGAACGATGAGGCGCCGCTTGAGCAACATGGTCAGCACGCGAACATAGCCTCGGCGAAACAGCTCGAATCCGTGCTCGAAGCGCTGGTGCAGCCGCGCGAACAGGCCGCCCGAGCCGTCCGTTTCGCCGTGGTGCTCGCCCTTGAGCAGCAGGCCGATCATGACAGGCGTCAGGGTCCGCGACAGCCCGTATGACGCGAGCATCGCGAACACCACCGCAAGCCCGAGTGGCGTGAACAGGAACTTTGCCGGACCTTCGAGGAACACCACCGAGGTGAACACGCAGCTGATCGCCAGCGTCGAAACCATGGTCGGCACGGCGATGCCGGCAGATCCGTGCAGGGTCGCCGCGGCGAGACTCATGCCTTCGCCACGCAGCCGATGGGTGTTCTCGATCGTGACGGTGGAATCGTCGACCAGGATGCCGACCGCCAGCGCCATGCCGCCGAGCGTCATCGTGTTCAACGTATGGCCCATGAAGTAAAGAATGACGATCGAGGTGAGAATCGAGAGCGGGATCGAGATCAACACGATCACCGTCGACCGCCATGACCCCAGAAACAGCAGGATCATCAGCCCGGTGAGGCCGGCTGCGATCGCTCCCTCGCGCAGCACGCCGGCGATCGACGAGGTGACGAGTTTGGATTGATCGAACAGCTCGTTGATGGTGAGGCCGGGAGGTGCCGCGGCGCGGGCGACCTCGAGAACCTTGCGGACTCCGTTGACGACGGCCACCGTCGAGGCATTGCCGTTCTTCAGCACGCTCAGCAGCACGGAACGCCGGCCGTCATTACGGACGATATTCTGCTGCACGGCCCAGCCGTCATGCACCTGACCGATATCCTTGAGGAACACGGTCTGCCCGTTGACATATTTGACCGGAATGTCGTTAAGGTCGTTGATGCTCTTGGGCATCGCGTTGGTAAGTACCGTGTATTGAGTATCGCCGATCTTGGCGAGACCGGAAGGCAAGGTCAGGCTCTGCGCATTGACCGCGTTCACCACGTCCGTCGGCGTCAATCCCTTGCCCTGAAGCTTGAGCGGATCGATGTCGACCATGATCTGCCGGTACTTTCCGCCGTCGGGGGTCGGAAAGGTAACGCCCGGGACCGGCGCAAGCTGCTGGCGCAGGTTGTAGTAGCCGTAGTCATAGAGCTTCTGCTCGTTGAGACGGTCCGACTTCAGACTGAGCTGCAGCACTGGAACGCTTGAGGCGTTGTAGCTCACGACTAAAGGCGCTTGAATCCCGGCGGGGAGTAGCACGCGTATAAAATTTGTGGCGGCGACGATCTGCGAGATGGCGAGGTCGAGGTTGACGTCCGGCTGGAAGTAGATCTTCTGCACTGAGACGCCGTTCAGCGTCTGCGCCTCCATGTTCTTGATGCCGGATACGCTCGTGCTAATCGCGTACTGACTGTAGGTCGTGACCCGCTGCTCCATCTCCGGCACGCTCAACCCGGTGTATTGCCAGATCACCGTCACCACCGGAATGTTGATTTCCGGGAAGATGTCCTCCGGCATGACCACGATGGCCGAAATGCCAAGAAACAGAATGAAGGCCGCCAGCACGAAAAACGTGTATGGAAACCGGAGCGCAAAACGAACGATACCCATCTCTCTGCCTCTCCCCGCTAAAGGATTGTTCGGCCGTCGCGATCATGGCTCGACGAAACCACAGTCGTTTCCTGCGGCACCATCCGACGGACAGGCTTGGCATCAAGCTGAACGAGACTGAGCAACGCCGAGACCAGGACGACGGCGGAGGCGTCGCCGCGCGCCAAGGCGACGCTGGCCGCGATCAGGATTCCCTTCAGGATAGCTACAGCCGCAAGAAGCTTGGTCATCGGACACCTCGTTGCCTTCGATTTTAGTGACGGTTACCGGAACGCCATCCCTGTTTGGAATGAAACTACCGCTCCCCGCAAAATGGGCCTATTGCGTCGGCGCGATAAGCGCGCTGCTCATTGAATGACCTGTGACTCTTTTTGGGGAAATCGACGGACATTGTGAGTGCGCTCGAATTCATGGTCGAGATATGTTCGCTTTCGGCGCTAAGGCTCATTGGCGGACCTCGCAAGCATGTCCGCCAGTGACCCGCAGCAGCTAATCCGCCGGGAGATTCCATTCCCGCTATCAGGACTGAAGCGAAGTCGCCCTACCCAACCCACGAGATGAGTTAAGCGCGCACCTAAGATGCACCCTTATAGATGTCAATCATCATATAATAATTTCGTGTTGTGTTGTGATCCGGTGTGATGTGGGCCGGTGGATGATTGGATGGCGCCCCGACCGGC
>Ga0210389_10005212_pt1 | contig 10078 bp, 8 predicted proteins | sample IncBWH28OmetaG_FD_160127 | JGI IMG/M metagenome (GOLD analysis project Ga0210389, IMG submission 160127) | Forest soil microbial communities from Barre Woods Harvard Forest LTER site, Petersham, Massachusetts, United States - Inc-BW-H-28-O ...
ATTCCCCCATGGTTCGTGGCCTGGTTCTGTTTTACCTGATGTCGCCATTGCAGGCTGGGATGACACGCGCCCGCGGCTTTTGGCAGCCAGTAGCTATCTCGTTTCATTCAGATGCGGTGGCTGGTGTCAATTAGCTAAGGCGATTCCCAAAAACGCCGACAAATCATAGGATGCCTCAAGCAGGCCAGCCGAATTAGGGTCGCGCACCCGCGACACCTGACGCGAGGTCAGTCAGCTAATGCGTCGGGCGGCCGAGGTCGGGATCGTCGGGAACATCCAGGCCGTGCTGCCGCAGGCGGCTAGCCCGGATGTCATCGGCATAGGCGGTGACCGTGAACACGCTGCCGCAAAGGATCAGCCCGACCATCATCACCGCGAACCAGACGGGTGCTGGCGAGAGCTCAAGCAACCCGGCGGCAACCGCGGCGCAAATCGGGATGATCACTGCCAGGTGCCGCAGCACCGTGCGGCTGCGCCAGCCAGCGTCGGTGAGCTCGTGCCTGACCCAGTCCCGGTTCTGATCAGGCAGCCGGAATCCGGCCGCGAATTTCAGCCAGGCGGCCACACTAGGATCGCCGGGCAGCCGCGCCATCAGCGCAGCTGGCAGATTACGGCGCCAGCGGGGACCGTCTGGCCGACGGTGATGCTCAGCCCGGTAACCGTGCCGGCCTTATGCGCCGTCAGCGGTTGCTCCATCTTCATCGCCTCCAGCACGACGATCGGGTCGCCGACGTCCACGTGCTCGCCGTCGGCAGCGACGATCTTCACGATCGTGCCCTGCATCGGGCTGACCAGCTCGTCGCCACTCGGGGCGCCTGCCGTCGCCGCGCCAGCCCGGCGCCCGGCCGCCTTAGGCCTGGCCTTCGGGGCCGCCGCGGCGCCCCAGAATCCGCCCGACGCGCTGCCGAATCCGGCCGGCACAGTGACCTCAAGGCGCTTGCCACCTACCTCGACGGTAATCCGCTCGCGTTCCGCCGTCTCGCCTGCTGCCGCCACTTCGCCTGAATACGGCGGTATTTCCCCGGCGAACTCAGTCTCGATCCACCGGGTGTGCACGCGGAACGGCTCGTCGGTGAAAGCCGGGTCGGTCACGACGGCGCGGTGGAACGGCAGTACCGTCGGCATGCCAACAATCTCGAACTCGGCCAGCGCCCGCCGGGCACGCTCGAGCGCGTGCTCGCGGCTGGCGCCGGTAACGATGAGCTTCGCGATCAGCGAATCGAAAGCCTGCGGCACGGTTTGACCAGCCGTGTAGCCGGCATCGAGGCGCACGCCGGGGCCGGCCGGCTCTCGCCAGCCGGTGATGGTGCCGGGAGCTGGCAGGAAGCCGCGGCCGGCGTCCTCGGCGTTGATGCGGAACTCGATCGAGTGGCCCCGGCTCTCCGGGTCGGTGTAGCCGAGCGCCTCGCCGTCGGCGATCCGGAACATTTCCCGCACCAGGTCGATGCCGCTGACCTCCTCAGTCACCGGATGCTCGACCTGCAGCCGGGTATTTACTTCCAGGAACGAGATAGTGCCGTCCTGCCCGATCAGGAATTCACAGGTTCCGGCACCGACGTAGCCGGCCGCACGCAGGATGTCCGCCGACGCAGTCCGCAGTTGCTTGTCCTGCTCCGTGGTGATGAACGGGGCAGGCGCCTCCTCGACGAGCTTTTGGTGACGCCGCTGCAGCGAGCAGTCCCTGGTCGACACGATCACGACGTTGCCGCGGCTGTCGGCGAGGCACTGCGTTTCCACGTGCCTCGGCTTATCCAGGTAGCGCTCGACGAAACACTCACCGCGGCCGAACGAAGCGACTGCCTCGCGCACCGCGGATTCGAACTGGCTCGCAATCTCGTCGGTCGTTCTGGCTACCTTGAGGCCGCGGCCGCCACCGCCGAATGCAGCCTTGATCGCGATGGGCAGCCCGTACTCCGCCGCGAATGCGATCGCCTCGTCCGCACCACTGACCGGGCCATCGGTGCCCGGTGCCAGCGGAGCGCCGACCTGCTGAGCAATGTGCCGGGCACGTACCTTGTCGCCCAGTGCCTCGATCGCCGCCGGAGGCGGGCCGATCCAGGTAAGTCCGGCGCCGATGACGGCACGGGCGAACTCGGCGTTCTCAGCGAGGAACCCGTAGCCGGGGTGCACGGCATCGGCGCCGCTGTCGGCTGCTGCCGCCAGTATCTTGCCGATATCCAGGTAGCTCTCGGCCGCGGTCTCGCCGCCGAGTGCGTAGGCTTCGTCGGCCATCGTCACATGCAGCGCGTCCAGGTCGGCCGTTCCGTACACCGCCACGCTGGTCAGCCCCGCGTCGCGGCAGGCCCGCACTATCCGGACCGCGATCTCGCCACGATTGGCGATCAGGACCTTGCGCACTCCATGTCTCCTTCCGACTTCCAGGAGTCTAGGTGAGACCGGGATCGGGCCACCCGACGGACCGGCACCGTTAGTCACTATCCGCGCGAACACCGCAATCTGGCGGCAACCGGGGCACTAGGCCCGCTGTGCTAGCAAGCACTGCGGTATGTGCCGGACGGCGCGGTCCAGAGCCTGCGGGCCGCCAGTGAAAGCAGAACAGTCCTCGCTCAGTGTGTTAGCTGGGCGGTGTTAGCCGGGTTGGGCTAGCCGGGCAGTGCTAGCTGGGTTGGGCGCTCGAGCGCCAGGCGCCAGGGCCTGCGGCGACCGGCTGGCGGATCAGCCTGTCCCTTGCCGCCCAGCGAGAACGTCGCGGCTGGCTGACGGCGGCCTGAGCGCTCGAGTTCGACCTGGCGCCGAGAACGACGATAAGAGCGGCCAGCTCAGCCGTGGTTGGCTCCCCGCGCACGACACGCACCTCCGGCACCGGAGCCGGCTGCACCTGAGAATCTGGCATGCATCAGCCTTTCGACTTGCCGACCCCGAGGCCGAACTGGCGATGCACTCTGGCCCAGAAGGCGTCGCGCAGCCACTCCCTGGCCTCCTGATACGAGCGCAATGACAGGCCAAGTTCCTTCTCCGCGTCGACCAGCAGTTCCTTGTCGATGACGGGAGGCAGGATCGGCCCCGGCAGCAAGTCGCGGATGTTGTCCTCGCCGCGGGTCAGGATCCATTTCTGCGCGACGTGCTCGCCGGCCTCCTCGACCCGTTCTCGGTCCGGGCCTAGCCGGCTCGGCGGCAGATGGGTGATCGGCAGCGGCCGCGACATCGGCCGGCTCGTGTGCCGGTCGCCGAACACCTGGGCTGGCGAAGGTGCCTGGGCGCTTTGCGCCGGGAGAGGCTGGCCGGCCCTGGCCGTGCCAGTCTCGGCAGCGGAGGCCGCGGTCGGCTCGGGGGCCATCTGGCGAGTGAAGAACGGCTCGATGAAGGACCGCTCGATGACGTCGACAGTGTCCGACTCCCAGACCAGCCGCTCGGCCTGATTCGTGCCGTAAGGCGGCTCCACACCCCACAGATGAACGCGAACCCCGAACGCCTGTGCTGCCTCCACCGCGGGCACCATGTCCTCGTCCCCGGCAACCAGAATCGCGTCGGTAATAGCCCGGTGCCGGGCGAGCGCTTCCATGTCAGCGCGGATCTGCGCGTCCACGCCCTTCTGCTGGCCGCGCGCGTTCAGGTTGCCCAGCCTGAGCTTGACCCACGGCATCTGCGCGATGACCCGCTGGTCGAAGGTCGGTACCCGGTCCCTGGCCGCGTCATACCAGTAGACCCGCAGCAGCTCGCCCCTGACGTGGTCCTCGGCGTGCCGGCTGATGGCCTGGATGAGCTTGTCAGCGTCGACCTTGTACTCTTTCCTCGCCGTCGCGCCAAACAGCAGCTCTCCCGCAGAAGCGTAGATATAGCCCACGTCGACCATGATCGCGTAGCGGGAAAGCAGTGGCAGCGGCGCGCCAGTCTCGGTCATAGTACTGACGACTCTAGTAGCTCTGGTGGGTGCCGAACTGCCAGTGGCGGTACCGGTCCGCCAGCAGCCGGTCACACTGTGGTGATTTCTTCCTGGTCAGTGCCGTCACCCCAAACAGATATCGGCCCCGGGCGGCGGTGGACGCAGCTAGAGCGGGATGTTCCCGTGCTTCTTCGGCGGCAGGGTCTGTCGTTTGGTTCGCAGTGCGCGTAGCGCCCTCGTCACCTCCGACCGGGTCTCGGCAGGCCGGATGACCGCGTCCACGTAGCCACGCTCGGCTGCGATGTACGGGTTAAACAGCGTGTCCTCGTACTCGGTGATCCGCTGGCGGCGCAGGTTCGCCCGCTCCTGCAGGTCTGTTACGTCGGCCAGGTCCCGCCGGTACAGGATGTCCACCGCGCCGTCGGCCCCCATGACCGCGATCTGCGCCGTCGGCCAGGCCAGGTTGATGTCGCCGCCCAGGTGCTTGGAGCCCATCACGTCGTAGGCGCCGCCGTACGCCTTGCGGGTGATGACCGTGATCTTGGGCACCGTCGCCTCAGCGTAGGCGTAGATCAGCTTGGCGCCACGGCGGATGATGCCGCCCCACTCCTGGCCGGTACCAGGCAGGAAGCCTGGCACGTCAACAAAGGTCAGGACAGGGATGCTGAATGCGTCACAGGTCCGGACGAACCGTGCCGCTTTCTCCGAGGCATCTATGTCCAGCGTGCCTGCCGAATGCATCGGCTGGTTGGCGACAACCCCGACCGAAGCGCCGTCAACCCGGCCGAAGCCGACAACGATGTTCTGTGCGAAGCCGGCGTGAATCTCCAGGAACTCGCCGTCATCGAGGACGTGCTCGATGATCTTGTGCATGTCGTAGGGCTGGCGCGGCGAGTCCGGGATCAGCGTGTCTAGCTCGGCGTCGTAGCTGGTGACCTCGAGCGCGGCGGCCGGATCCGCGGCGCCTGTGCTGGCCGGCCCGGCGGGCGGGTCGTCGAGGTTGTTAGACGGCAGGTAGGACAACAGGGCCCTGGCGAAGTCCAGGCAGTCCTGCTCATCGGTGGCCTGGTAGTGAGCGACTCCGGACTTGACGTTGTGGGCGTGTGCCCCGCCGAGTTCCTCCTGGGTGACTTCCTCGCCGGTGACGGTCTTGATCACTTCGGGTCCGGTGATGAACATATAGGACGTCCCCTCCACCATGAGGGTGAAGTCCGTGATGGCCGGCGAGTAGACAGCACCGCCCGCGCACGGTCCCATGATCAGGGAGATCTGCGGGATAACCCCGGAGGAGATCACGTTCCGGTAGAAGATCTCGCCATACAGGCCGAGGGCAACGACTCCTTCCTGGATCCGGGCGCCGCCGCTGTCGTTGATGCCGATCATCGGACAGCCGGTCTTCAGCGCGTAGTCCATAACCTTGACGATCTTCTCGCCGAACACCTCACCGAGCGATCCGCCGTTGACGGTGAAGTCCTGGCTAAACACGGCTACCGGGCGAGCGTCGATCGTGCCGTACCCGGTCACCACGCCATCGCCATAGGGCCGGTTCCTCGCCATGCCGAAATCAGTGGCCCGGTGCCGCGCGAGCTCGTCGAACTCCGTGAACGAGCCCGGATCCAGCAGCGCATCGATCCGCTCGCGGGCAGTCATCTTGCCCTTGGCGTGCTGGCGCTCGACTTGCCGGGCGGCACCGGCGTGCACCGCCTCGTACCTGCGGCGCTCCAGGTCGGCCAGCTTCCCGGCGGTCGTGTGCAGTTCTGCCGGCTCGGGCGCGCCAGGCGGCGCGGATGCATCGTTGGCCATGCCGGACAGGTTAGGACAGAACTGCCGCGTGCCCCCTGCCGGGCCGGGTGCCCAATGCTAGGCCGGGTGCCAGGGGCCAGACGCGGCGCGAGAGAGTTAAGAGATGAGCGGCCCGACAAGGCATTCGCACCAGGCTCGCCTCGCCGAGCCAGCCCTGGCTGACACGCTGCTGGCCGGATCACTGCTGTACACCAGCATCCAGGTCGTCGATCAGACCGGGTCGACGAACGCGGACTTGCTGGCCGCCGCCCGGTCCGGGGCAGCGACAGGCACGGTCCTGGTGGCTGAGGAGCAGACGGCCGGCCGGGGCCGGCTCGACCGCAGCTGGCAGAGCGAGCCAGGCGCTTCACTCACTTTCTCTGTGCTGCTGCGGCCGACGGGCGTGCCGGCAGCGAGCCTGGGCTGGCTGCCGCTGCTGACCGGCGTCGCGATGGTCTCGGCGCTGCGCGCGCAGACCGGCCTGGAGATAAGCCTGAAGTGGCCGAATGATGTGCTGGCCGGGGCGGCAGGCGCCCGTGCTGCTGGGGGCAGTGCTGCCGGGGGAGGCGCTGCCGGGGGAGGCGCTGCCGGGCGAGGCGGCAAGCTGGCCGGTATTCTCGCGGAGCAGACCGGGGACGCGGTTGTGGTAGGCGTCGGCCTCAACGTCAGCGCGACCGAGTCAGAGCTGCCGGCCGGCCCGGCAACGTCGCTGTCGCTGGCCGGCGCGGATGACCCGGACCGGCAGGCGATTCTCGTTGCGCTGCTGACCGAGCTAGAGCGCTGGTACCTGCGATGGTCGGTCGGCCCGCGTCCGGGCGATGCGGAAGCCTGCGGGCTCCGCGCCTCCTATCTGGAGTGCTGCGCGACGATAGGGCGGGATGTCCGGGTCGAGTTGCCCGGCGGGAAGATGCTGACTGGCCGCGCTGCCGACGTAGACGGCGTCGGACGGCTGCTGGTGAACGCCGATGACGGCGTGCACGCGGTCAGCGCGGGCGACGTCGTGCACGTGCGCTGAGCCGCGGCGCGATTGCCGTCGCAGGATCGGCGCTGTCGGTCGCGCGTCCGCGCGCATTGACGCAGTTCGTGTAAGCATGAGGGTTATGGCCAACGCGGCAGGCCTCACCGAAGGCGAGCACCTGGTTCTCCGGCTGCACCAGCATTGGAAGACGGTGCTGCGGCCGTTCCTGATACTTGCCGCCACCGTGATCGCGCTGCTGGCCCTGCTGCTGCTCGTGTCTGCCGTCCGCGATTCGGCACCCGCCCGGATTGCCCTCGCCGTGGTCACGCTGGTGGTCGTGCTCACCTGGGTCGCGCTCCCGCTGCTGCGCTGGCGGACCACCAGTTACGAGCTGACCAACCGGCGGTTGCGGCTGCGCACCGGGATCGTCAGCAGGACCGGCCGGGACTTCCCGCTGTCGAAGATCAGTGACGTGTCGTTCCAGCAAGGACTGCTGGACCGGCTGCTTGGCTGCGGTCGCCTGATCGTCGAGTCGCCGGGCGAGCGGGGCCAGCTGGTCCTCACCGAGATCCCGCATGTCCAGGACGTGCAGGCGACGCTGTTCCAGCTCGTCGAGAATGAGCAGGACAGGCTGGCACGCGAACAGCTGTCCTGGGAACAGCAGCCGCCGCTGCCTGGTTAGCCTGGGCGAGTCTGTTCTTTCAACCATCAGGAACGGGGCGTGCTGTGTCTGATCTGCCCCGCCAGATCTCGGTCCGCGAGGTCGGTCCGCGGGATGGCCTGCAGAACGAGGATCCCGTGCCGACGCAGGCGAAGATCGAACTGATCGACCGGCTCTCCGGCACCGGAGTCCAGCGGATCGAGGCCGTGTCGTTCGTCCGGCCGGACGCGATCCCCCAGATGGCCGACGCTGAAGAGGTGTGGGTCGGCATCGACCGGGCCGCCTCCGTCCGTTACTCCGCGCTGGTGCCGAACTTGCGGGGCGCGGCCAGGGCACTGGACAACGGACTGACCGAGATAGAGGCCGTGGTGTCGGCCTCGGACACCCACAACCGCAAGAACGTCAACCGCGGCACGGCCGAATCGCTGGACGACATCGCGCAGATCATCGCGCTGGCGCACGAGCGCGGTGCTACTTGCCAGGTCATTGTGTCGACGGCGTGGGGCTGCCCGTACGAGGGAGACGTCCCGGTCGAGCGGGTCGTCGCCACGGCCGGGCGCGCGCTGGCTGACGGCGCGGACGCCGTGTCGTTTGGCGACACGACCGGGATGGCAACGCCAGGCCGCGTCCGGCGCTTGATCGGCGAATTCCGGGCTGCGCACCCGGAGGCAGAGCTTAATCTCCATTTCCACAACACCAGGGGCACCGGCCTCGCCAACGTGCTCGCCGCGCTCGAGATGGGTGTGGCCGATTTCGACGCCTCTGTCGGCGGCCTGGGCGGCTGCCCGTACGCGCCCGGCGCCACCGGCAACATCGCCACCGAGGAACTAGTTCACATGGTCGAGGACATGGGCGTCGGCACTGGCATTGACCTAGCGGCACTGATCGACGCCGCAGCGGACGCAGAGCGCATTATCGGCCGCCAGCTGCCGTCACAGGTGCTGCGAGCTGGGCCGCGTTCCCGCACTATTGCCGTTTAAAAGCCGCGGCGAATGGTGCCGGGAGCGGCTCGGCACTGCCGATGTTTAATGGCCGGCTATCCGGAGACTTGGTGGGTTGCTAACTCACGGTTTGCCGGATCGGAGTCAAAAACATGGCTATATTCAGCGGCCGCGGCAGGTACAGCTGGCTCTTCGTCATCTGGGTGATCATCGGGATCGTGGTCGCATGGGGGCACAGCTACATCACCCTTCACCTGGTGAAACTGGTGCTGTCCGCGGTTCTTGCGATCTTCCTGTGGCCGCTCGTGCTGCTCGGCATCAGCCTGCATATCCACTGACCTCGCCTGAGCCCGTGCTGGGGCGGTGGCCCCCTCCGCTCCCGCCGCCCCGGCACGATTGCCGTACGCTCGCGAGCGTGAGCTCAGCAGGAGAAGGCCAGTCTGGCCAGGAAGCACGGGCGGGCCAGGAAGCACGGGCGGGCCACCCCGACCTGGCCGAGATCCGGGCCAGGATCGCGGCGGGCGGCGCAGAGCGCTATCACGAGCAGGCGGCCGCGCAGGGCAAGCTGTTCGCCCGGGACCGGATCGAGTTGCTGGTCGATGCCGGCAGCTTCACCGAGGACGGCGCGTTCGCCAACGTGCTGGCGAGCGGGCTGCCGGCGGACGGGGTGATCACCGGCACCGCGACCATCGACGGCCGTCCAGTCGCGCTGATGGCCAACGACTCAACGGTGAAGGCCGGCTCCTGGGGTGCCAGGACCGTTGAGAAGATCATCCGCGTCATCGAGCAGGCATACGGCGCGGGCCTGCCGATGATCTACCTGGTCGACTCCGCTGGCGCGCGGATCACCGACCAGGTTCAGATGTTCCCCGGCCGCCGGGGGGCCGGCAAGATCTTCCACACCCAGGTCCGGGCGTCCGGGTCGATCCCGCAGGTCTGCGCTCTCTTTGGCCCGTCGGCCGCGGGTGGCGCCTACATCCCGGCGTTCTGTGACTTCGTCGCCATGGTGGACGGCAATGCGTCCATGTACCTGGGCAGCCCGCGCATGGTCGAGATGGTGGTCAGCGAGCAGACGACACTCGAGGAGATGGGCGGCGCGCGCATGCACACCTCCGTGTCCGGCGTCGGTCACTTCCTGGCCTCGTCCGAGGCTGAGGCAATCGGTGCGGTCCGCTCGTTCTTGTCCTACTTGCCGGCTAACTGGCAGCAAGCGCCGCCGGCTGCCCTGGCGCGCGAGCCTAAGCCAGTCGATCTGCGGGCCATGGTGCCGGTCAGCGAGCGGCAGGCTTTCGACATGCGCCGGTACGTGCGCGGGATCGTGGACGAAGACTCGCTGTTCGAGATCCATGCGCTGTGGGCACGCGAACTGGTCGTCGGCTTCGCCCGGCTGGACGGGCAGGCTATCGGCGTGGTGGCGAACAACCCGATGTTCAAGGGCGGGGTGCTGTTCGTGGACTCGGCGGACAAGGCGACCCGGTTCATCCAGCTGTGCGATGCATTCAATGTGCCGCTGCTGTTCCTTGCGGACGTTCCGGGTTTCATGGTCGGTACTGCTGTCGAGCGGCAGGGCATCATCCGGCACGGCGCGAAGATGATCAGCGCGGTCTCCGAGGCGACCGTGCCGAAGATCAGCGTGATCGTCCGCAAGGCTTACGGAGCCGGCCTGTACGCGATGGCCGGGCCTGGATTCGAACCGGATGCGACGCTCGCGCTGCCGACCGCGAAGATCGCGGTGATGGGCGCGGAGGCTGCGGTCAACGCGGTCTATTACAACCGGCTGGCGGCACTGGCCACAGCGGACGAACGGCAGGCCGAGACGCAGCGGCTTCGCGACGAGTACGAGGCCGACATCGACGTGCTCCGGCTGGCCGGCGAGCTCGGGGTGGACGACG
>Ga0210389_10005213_pt1 | contig 10077 bp, 8 predicted proteins | sample IncBWH28OmetaG_FD_160127 | JGI IMG/M metagenome (GOLD analysis project Ga0210389, IMG submission 160127) | Forest soil microbial communities from Barre Woods Harvard Forest LTER site, Petersham, Massachusetts, United States - Inc-BW-H-28-O ...
CCGCTACAAGAAAAACGCCAAACGGTTCAAGTCCATCTACGTGCCCCACATGATGAGTTATGCTCTCTGCTATTTGTGGGAGAAGTATTCGAAATGGTCAGAAGGGCAATTGCCACCGGTCTTCAATCGGATGCGCTGGCACGCGGAATGGAAGAAGACGCGCTACAGCAACCAGAAGCTGAAGACTCGGCTGGGGTGGAAGCCAAGAGTGTCAACTGCGGAAGGACTACGACGGTATATCGAAGCCTGTGGACGGGGTGGACGATATGCTTAAGGTCGCGATTGTGGGATGCGGCAAGATCGCTGATTCGCACGCGGCGCAGATTCAGAGGATCCAGGGATGCGAGATCGTTGGGGTGTGTGACCGCGAGCCGTTGATGGCCAAGCAGCTCTGCGAGCGATTTCCAGTTAAAGCCTACTTCACCGATCTGGCAGAACTAGTGGATAGAGCCCGGCCGGATGTAATTCACATCACCACACCCGCAGAAAGTCACTTCGACGTTGCCAAATTTTGCCTGGAGCAGCGCTGTCACGTATATGTCGAGAAACCATTCACGCTCTATGCGGAGCAAGCGCAACATCTCGTGGACTTGGCCGAAACACAGGGAGTCAAGTTAACGGTAGGCCATAACGACCAATTCAGCCATGTGGCACGCCGCATGAGGGCTTTGGTTCGGAGCGGCTATTTAGGCGGCCCTGCCGTACACGTGGAAAGTTATTACTCCTACGATCTTGGTGATCCCAGCTACGCCCACGCGCTCTTTGGAGACAAGAACCATTGGGTGCGAAGATTGCCAGGAAAGTTGCTGCAGAATGTGATCAGCCACGGGGTCGCCAGAATCGCAGAATTTCTGACGAGCGATGCGCCCAACGTGATCGCGCACGGCTTTGTGAGTCAGCTTCTGAAACAAGCAGGCGAAACCGAAATCGTGGATGAACTCCGCGTTATCATCAGCGAGGAAACGGGCACAACAGCCTATTTCACCTTTTCTTCCCAAATCAGGCCCGCAATTCACGAGCTTCGGGTCTATGGCCCGAAGAACGGCCTGGTTCTTGACCAGGACCATGAGATTTTAATCAAACTGCGCGGCCAGAAGTTCAAGAGCTACGCTGATCATTTCATCCCCCCTGTCCTGTTTGCCAAGCAACATTTGGGGAACTTGTTCAACAACGTAGGGCTTTTTTGGGACCGCGACTTTCACGTGGACTCGGGCATAAAGTATCTCATTGAGTCCTTCTACCGTGCGATCCGAGAAGACTCTCCAGTGCCCATTCCTTATCGTGAAATTTTACTAACCGCCAGAATCATGGACTCGATCTTTGAACAGCTCAGCGCCAGACATTCGCAAGATCAAATCCGTCCTCAGCTGCATCACGTTTCGTCTGGAAACGTGGGGCCTGGGATCGATTCCTAATGTGCGAGTCAGTCACCGTGGCGACGGGCGCATGCACTTAGCCGACACTGGCGGATAGATACGATGCCTCCCCTCTTAGCTCTCGTGCTCTGGTTTGTCCTGCTTATCGCATTATTGTGTTTCGACCCAGCCAAGGAATCGAAGATTTCGGTTGCCCTATGGGTGCCCGTGGCGTGGCTGTTTATAACGGGTTCGCGTCTGCCGTCACAATGGCTCGGGGGATCGGTGGGGCGCGCGTCGGATGCTCTTGAAGAAGGCAATCCGGTAGACCGACTTATCTTCACTGCCCTCATCCTGCTTTCAATCAGCATCTTATTGTTGCGATCGTTTGATTGGGGAAGATTTTTCCAGCGCAACTTTGCCCTGATACTACTACTGGGTTTCGCCCTGGTGAGCGTCGTTTGGTCCGACTTCCCCTTTATCGCGTTCAAGCGGTGGTTTCGAGATCTGGGAAACTACCTCGTTATCCTCGTCATATTGTCGGATCCGCGCCCGTTGGAAGCGGTTGGTGTGGTACTGCGACGTCTCGGTTACTTGCTGATCCCACTTTCAATTTTGATTTACAAGTACTACCCCGAGATGGGCAAGCAGTACGACAATTGGACGGGCGCCGCCATGTTCGTGGGAGCCACGACGAGCAAGAACATGCTCGGCGTCCTGTGCCTGGTCAGCGGAATTTTCTTCTTCTGGGATACGGTGACGCGCTGGTCCGATCGCAAGAACCGGCAAACTCGAAAGATCATCGCAGTCGACCTCGCATTTTTCGGAATGACGCTGTGGGTCCTGAACCTCTCTAACAGTGCGACCTCCACCGTTTGCTTGGCGATGGCCTGTATCATGGTTGTTGCAGCGCAAAGCGGATGGACTGAGCGCCATCCCGGCCTTTTCAAAAGCCTGATTCCGGCTATTTTTTTCGTTTACCTGATTCTGGCGTTTGGCTTTAACGTAAACGGCGCTCTCGCCGGCGCTGTCGGCCGGGACCCAACGCTCACCGGCCGCACCGACATTTGGAAAGCCGTTCTCGCCACAAATACCAATCCTCTGGTTGGCACGGGCTACGGTAGTTTCTGGTTGGGCCCTCGGCTCAACTTCATTTGGAGTCGGGTAGGCACCGTGAATGAGTCTCACAACGGTTACCTCGAGACCTATCTCAATTTAGGCTTAATCGGGGTCACCCTGCTTCTCATACTCCTGATCACAAGTTACCGGGCTATATGCAAACGACTCTCGCCTTCTTTCGGCCTCGCTTCACTCGGCTTGGCGCTTTGGACGATTTTACTCTTCTACAACATGACCGAGGCAGCCGCCTTCAATGGCCAACTCCTGTGGGTCGTTTTTCTGACAGTAGAGATCATCGTGGCTACCCATACGCCGATTGCTCACGACGATCCTCCCGTCAAACAACCCTTGGTTAAGCGACGACCAACTCGGGTGCGAGAGCGCGTCGCGGCATGAGTCCGAATTCTATCGGCGCTAACGTTTGCCACGATTCCAAGCAAGTGACCGGGAATCTCGGGGGTGCGGAACTCTTGACACAGTGGAATGTGCTGCGATTGGAGTAATTATGAGCAAGAACCCAAATACGGACGCGGCGGTCATATCGCGCACCGTCGTCCCGCCTCAAGGCCCAATGACAGGGCCCCTGTACGTTGACATGGACGGCACACTATTGGCGACGGACGTTCTTTGGGAGTCGCTCATCCGGCTTCTGAAGACCAAACCCTGGTTCTTGCTTCGCGTGCCACTCTGGTTGATAAAAGGTAAGGCATTCTTCAAGCGCCAACTCGTCTCTCAGATCACTCTTAACCCGGCGCTTTTGCCTTACAACGAGCCGGTAATGGCCTATTTGACGCGTGAACACCTGGGTGGTCGCGAACTCATTCTTGCCACGGCTTCGGACAAACACATTGCAGTGAAGGTTGCGAATCACGTTGGTCTCTTTTCGGATGTGCTTGCCACCGACGGTACCGTAAACTTGGCGAGCCACGCGAAGCTTTCAGCAATACTTCAGCATGCGAACGGCGCCGCGTTCGATTACGTAGGAAATTCGTGGGATGACCTCCCTATATGGCAACGCGCATCGCGGGCGATTCTTGTGGACCCTTCGCGTCGCCTGCTGGCCAAGGCAAGCCAAGCATCGCCGGTCGAGACTGTATTGTGTCCTCGACCGCCACTTCTGAGAATCATCCGTAAAACGCTTCGCGTCCACCAGTGGTCAAAGAACGCTCTCCTGCTGGTTCCGCTCCTGCTCGCGCACAAGGTATCCGACCCCGAGCGTCTTATCAGCGGCATGCTCGCGTTCGTTGTCTTCTGTCTCGCAGCATCTGGTGTGTATATATTGAACGACCTGCTCGACCTAGAAAGCGACCGCCAGCATCCCAGCAAGCGCTCGAGGCCACTCGCCGCTGGCGTCTTGCCCATTCCCGTCGCACTGGCGACTGCGTTTTTCGCGATCGCTGCGAGTCTTGGAATCGCCCTAGCCCTTCTTCCCCGTCATTTCATTGGCATATTGCTTCTTTATCAGGTAACCACGATGGCGTATTCGTTTGTCCTCAAGCGAATTGCGGTTCTCGACGTATTCGTGTTGGCCGGTCTCTACACAATTCGAGTCCTCGCAGGAGCCGTTGCCGTGGACGTTCCCGCCTCGCCGTGGTTTCTAGCATTTTCAACGTTTCTCTTCCTGAGTCTCGCGCTCGTGAAGCGGTATGCTGAGCTGCGGTTGGCTGAACAACGTGGCGGAACGGAAGATTTTCTCGCGGCGCGCGGATATCAACACGGCGACCTCGATCTGCTTAGTAGTGTCGGCACAGCGAGTGGATATGTTGCGGTTGCGGTTTTCGCACTCTACATCAACAGTAGCGACGTGCACGTCCTCTATCGCCAGCCGGCTGCGTTGTGGCTGATAGCGCCGCTCGTGCTCTATTGGATTACGCGTGTTTGGTTACTTGCACATCGCGGACAGATGCATAGCGACCCGGTCGTCTTCGCATTCACCGATCGCGCAAGCTACGTTCTTGCCGCACTGGTTGCGATCCTTCTGATGGTGGCGTCGCTGGCGTGAAGTCCCATCAATTCATTCGGAGCTTGCGTCGCTTTCGCTCATTCGTGTCTCTGGATGCGCCTAAGAAAATGTTGCTGGACATCACGCGATGACGACAAATCCTCTCGGGAAGAGCTCGGGTTTCAACGACAGCTCCGTTTCCGATCGAAGCTCACGCGCCGAGACTATCTGTTATTTTGTTCTCACAGTTCTCGGATTTTCTTTTTGGTTCTTAATGGTCGTTCCATTTGCAAGTCACAGAGAAACCTATTGGTGGCTGGCCATGGTGCACAGCCAGCCCTTTAGCTACGCATTCGGGTTTATAACTTCCACTTATCGTCCGTTGGCCCAGGTAGCAACTTGGGTGGCTTTCCGAGCCCTGAATCCGGATGTTTTTCCGACCAGCGTCCCTCGTCAAGCTTTGCTGCAAGGATTAATTTATGCAATGTTTGTTCTCGCTTGGTGGTTCATTTATCGTGCGGCGCGCGAACGGCGCCTGTTTGCGCTGATCGCGTTCATCGCGGGGGCTGTCTTTTTCTCCGGTTACGTCCATCTTTTTCATGTGTACGGAGTCTTCTACGTTCCCGTCATACTCACCCTTGCTGGTTTACTGAGCTTCTACGCTTCTGGCACATTCCAGAGGCGTGAACTCTGGTTTGCGGCAGTCACGACGCTGCTCGTGTTTTGGCACCCGTTCGCAACGGCGCTCTTCGTAGGCTTCTATTTTGGATTCTATCTTGAAACTTTTTCGCAACGCGGCAAAGCCCAACACGTTCAGGCAATTTTGATTTTGCTCGTTGGTATGACGGCAGTCGCTATGATGGTCGTTATCTTCCCGCGGATTACCACAATGGTGGGCAGCTTCCCGCGGACGGTGGTAATGCCTCTCGACAGCCGGCTATTCGGATTCCTGGTAAGTTATCAGACCAACGAGGTCAATCGGTTTGCGTCCCTTGTGGCATTCCTGCTGGCTCAAACGGCCATATTTAGTATGCAGCTCTCGCCCCGGATTAAGTTGGTGGCGGTTCTCTTGCTGTCCGCGCTCAGCAGTGTATTTCTCCTGAAGGGACTGCCGCTGCTGCTTCTTTGGTTCGCTGTAGTCCTAATTAAACTCTTCCGTTCGCGCTACTGGGGACTGTTTTTCCTGATGTGTACAGCTGTATTGCTACCGTTCGGAGGAGGCATCGGCACACCGATTTATGTACTCTTTGCCATCATTGTAGCAACCTATGTGACAGCGCTGGGTTGGGCACAAGCTGAGAGAGTGCTTTCCTTCGTCAAGACCAAGTATGTCGTCGCGGCTGTAGTTGCGACGGCCGTCGTCATCCTTCTCGTTCGAGTGGGAATTAAGGTACCGATTGTGACAAGAGTTGCGAGTCCTCTTCTGACGGAGCGTGAGAGAACGTATCAGCTGGAAAACATCCTCGCTTGGCTGCACAATTCTGAATACTGCGGCTACGAGATCTCGTTTCCTGAAAAAGCAGGGAGTCCGGTCGATTCCCTTGAAACCGCAATTTCAAGAAAGAACCGGCCACCGGCTCAGCTCGAAGATGTCCAGCTGTTTTGGAACACAGATTTAAAGTGCCAGATGGCCGCCGGTATCGGTAACCAAGCTGGTACTGCCGTCGTTACGTTCGGCGCTCCTGTGTTGGCCGGTTCGAGCCCCGTATATGAAGTCAAAGGAATATACGCTGGCGACGCCACCGTATGGGTCAGAAACTCTCAAAATTAGTGGGCTCGGCCTACTAACTTGAGACCCAGAGCCGCAACATCTTGTGGCCGGGGTGCATGAGCAAGCAATAGAATTCAGCTGCCCGGGCTGTCTGCTCCTGCGCCTGTTCGATTAAGACAAGTCCGAGAAAAAGAGATGAACATGGCCGATCAAGCACCGAATTCAGCTGTCGAAACACGTCTTCAATCCTCGCGAGGAAACATGACTGTCGGCGTCACCGAGATCCGGGTAAAGGGAAAACCTGTAAGGGTCCCATCCACATATATTGACGGCAGGACGGTGCTCTCAACTGGCGGTTGGCTCAAGACCGCGGTCCTCCAAGATGAAGAGCTGATTGAATATGAAACAGTCGCGAATCCAGACTCGTTCGTATCTCAACTGAAGGACAGCGGGCTCGATGCGGACATATTTACGTTTGGCCAAAAAATGCCAGACGCAACTCCCAAGCACCCGTATCACTTGGAATGGGACAACTTCGCCATCATACCGATTACAAAATACGCTGAGTGGTGGGAGAAACGTACCGAATCGAGCGTGCGCCGAGCTGTGAGGAAGGCGGCAAAGCAGGGCATTGTCGTGAAGGTAGCGGAATTCGACGATGAATTTGTAAGAGGCGTGGTCGGAATCAACAATGAGACCCCAATCCGACAGGGCCGGGAATTTTGGCACTTTCAGAAAAGCTTCGACGCCGTGAAGGACGAAAACTCAACCTATCCGGGGAGAAATGAATTCCTCGGCGCGTACTACCAAGATGAATTGATCGGCTTCATGAGAATTATTTACGCGGGCAAGGTGGCCAGTGTCGTTCAGTTACTCAGCATGATGAAGCATTACGATAAGCGGCCGGCGAATGCGATGATTGCGAAGGCCGTTGAGGTTTGCGAGCAGAAAGGGATGTCCTACCTGCTGTATTGCAATTACGTCTATCACGATCCCACCAGTTCGCTTACGGAGTTCAAACGAAGAAACGGGTTCGAACAAATGATGCTTCCCCGGTATTACATTCCACTCACGCCGAAAGGAAAGCTCGCGCTGCGACTAGGGTTTCACCGTGGACTAGTGCAGCGCATTCCCAAGCCAATAATCCGCCGGCTCCTGAAATTCAGAAATTCTTGGTATGAACGCAAATCGAAAGCTCCGGCAGAATCCCTCTAGGAGTTCCGTTGCCAGGAATCGTCGGAATTATCACAAAAATGCCGCGCGAACGCGCGGAACGAGAACTCCTCCAGATGCTCGAGGCCCTGCGTCACGAGAATTTCTACGTAACCGGCACTTGGGTGGACGAGTCACTGGGCGTGTACGTTGGCTGGGTTGCTCGAAAGGGCTCCTTCTCCGACGGAATGCCTCTGCGAAACGAACGGGGAGACGTCGTTCTAACCTTCGCGGGCGAGGAATTTCCGGAGCCAGGTACGATCCAACGTCTGAAGCAGTCGGGGCATCAGCTCGACGCGGATGGTCCTTCTTATCTGGTTCATCTGTACGAAGACGATCCATTCTTTCCGGCGGGTTTGAACGGTAGATTTCACGGACTCATTGCGGACCGGAATCGTGGAACCGCGCTGCTGTTCATTGACCGGTATGGGATGCAGAGGCTCTACGTTCACAAGTCTAAGGATGCTTTCTATTTTGCGGCTGAAGCCAAAGCCATCTTCGCAGTGCGGCCGGAACTACGGAGACTGGATTCTAGAGGGCTAGGAGAGCTCGTTGCGTGCGGAGCGGTTTTGGAGAACCGCACGCTATTTGAAGGGATTGAGACTTTGCCGCCCGGTTCCGGCTGGGTCTTCCGGAACGGCTCCCTCGAAAACAGAGGCAATTATTTCCGTCCTCACGAGTGGGAGAATCAAGAGACACTCGATCCGGAATCCTATTATCGAGAACTGCGACAGGCTTACTCACAAAACCTTGCGCGCTATTTCAACGGCAAGGAGAAAATCGCCATGTCATTGACGGGTGGGTTGGACACCCGCATGATCATGGCCTGGCAACAGTGCGCACCAGGAACTCTTCCCTGTTACACCTTTGGAGGAACGTATCGCGATTGCCAGGACGTAACTTTAAGCCGGCGGGTGGCCGCTATGTGCGGACAAACCCACCAGGTAATCCAAGCTGGACAAGAATTCCTCTCGCGATTTCCCCACTACGCAGAGCGTGCTGTGTACCTCACAGACGGATGCGTGGAAGTGAACCGCTCCCCGGACGCTTACTTGAATGAAAAGGCGCGCGAGATCGCACCCGTCAGAATGACGGGTAACTTGGGCGGTGAGCTACTCCGAAGAGTCCGAACGTTCAAGCCTGTGGTACCGCTACCGGGGCTATTCCGGCCTGAGTTTCTTAGCCACGTTCGGCAAGCGGGGGAAACCTACACCAAAAATGTTCAGGGAAGCGCGCTATCCTTCGCGGTTTTCAAACAGAGCCCGTGGAATCATTTTGGAATACTCGCACTGGAACAGACGCAGCTCGCCCTGCGAACTCCATTCCTTGACAATGATTTGATACGGACAGTGTTCCGCGCGCCCGCGTCCGCCTTCGCTAGCAACGCGGATTCCCTGCGATTAGTTGCCGACGGAAAGAGGGACCTGCTGCGCATTCCTACCGACCGTGGCGTGGCGGGAGAGCATGGACGCCTTACGGGTGCGGTCCACCGGGGATTACTGGAATTCCTCTTTAAGGCTGAATACGCGTATGACATGGGAATGCCCCAACGGGTAGCCCAGATCGATCACGCGTTCTCCGCTTTGCATCTCGAACGCCTATTTCTCGGAAGACACAAGATGGTCCACTTCCGCATCTGGTACCGAGATGTGCTCGCCGGGTACGTTCAGGAAATGTTGCTAGATTCGCGCAGCCTATCTCGGCCATATATCGATCGAAAGGGACTTGAGGCAGTAGTACGAGGGCATCTCAAGGGAGACAGGAATTACACCAATGAGATTCACAAGGTCTTAACTCTTGAAATCATTCACCGCCTGTTTCTAGACAATGCAGCAACAAGCGGTCTTGGCGGACGCTCCCGAGTGCCTGTCGCCACCGGTGAGCACTACTGAACCGTTGCGGATAACCCGGACGGCGCGGTAGGGCCGCCACTTCCCGTTACGAGAGCCCTAAGTGGATGTGGATAGGTGTACGGCGCCCAGCCAGGTTTCGCACCGCCGCTGCAACCGTCTGTCGTATCGCATAGTAAGATGTCCCGACCTTTTAAAACCAGGTCGACTGTACTCCACTCCTGTCCTGTAGCTGGATTCACTGGCACGACGGACGTGTTGCAGAAATCGCTGGGTGACTCGGGAGAACCATCCACAAAGCCACCTGCAAGGTGCGCCAAGCCCGAGCCAGTCCCCGTGTTGTTCCAGATATAGATGGGGTCTGAGATTTGCTTGGAATCCTGTCCCAGAGGCACGGGACCGCCGCCCGATGGATTAACTGTTGGAGGAGTATTCGTGGGCGAGTGAACCGCGCCGTCTGATCCGCTCCCGGCCTGGTGCCAACACATGTATCCCACACAGCACCCCTTGTTGGCCGCACGCTGCGCATTCTCCGCGCTGAAAGCCCATGTTGGCTTGTTCGGATAAGACGCGCCGTTGATCCATTGAATGGTGTTTCCGGTAACTACGCCCGTGCCGGCGCGCCACCAGAAATAGCGGTTCATGTTGCGAGCGGGAACGAGCTGGGGATAGGTCAACGCGCTGTTGTAGAATTCTACGAAGCGGCCGCCCTCCGCGCTTGTTGCCCCGTGCGTCAGTCCAGACGCGCCGTTGTACGTGACGTGCCTGAGTACTACCCTGCCGTTGTCGTCAATATCCGGACACTGATCCACAAGGTTGAACGTCGAATCCTCGATGTACAGATTGCTTGTTCCTTGGGTGTCGAGAGTGCCCATTGTCGAGGGGCTG
>Ga0210389_10005214_pt1 | contig 10077 bp, 8 predicted proteins | sample IncBWH28OmetaG_FD_160127 | JGI IMG/M metagenome (GOLD analysis project Ga0210389, IMG submission 160127) | Forest soil microbial communities from Barre Woods Harvard Forest LTER site, Petersham, Massachusetts, United States - Inc-BW-H-28-O ...
TTCATGTATTTCTCGATCGCGAGTCGCGTGGCCGGGTCGTCCCAGGAAAGCGGGAGGCGCACGATGCGCGTCGGCACTTTCAGGCCTTCGAGCGCCGGCATCGCCGCCTCCGCTCGATCCACCAGACCCAGCACCCGCGAACGCGAAAGCTTGCCCGCGTCGTAGTGAATCTGCAGCGAACGGATGCCGGGAGTCAGGTCGATGATGCCGTCCGGCTTCTCATCCTCGAACCAGTTGAGCAGTTCCTGCACGCGGAAGCGAAGATTCAGGTCGAGCACCGGCTCGCCGAATTCGATGAGCAGATAGCGATCCCCTGACACCCGGCAAACCAGATCGCGCACGCGATGCACGACCTCCGGCTCGGCATGACGCTGGCGGAAGCGCACGCTATCGCCCGGGCGAAGCTGGCCGGTCTTCCAAAGTTCGTCGTCGAGGATCACCGCCGGGCAAACGAACCCACCGAGGCTCGGTCCGTCGGGGCCGAGGATGACCGGCATGTCACCGGTGAAATCGATCGCGCCGATCGCGTAGGCGTTGTCGTGGATGTTCGACGGGTGCAACCCCGCTTCTCCGCCATCGGGACGCGCCCACTCCGGCTTCGGACCGATGAGCCGGATACCGGTGCGGCTGGAATTGTAGTGCACACGCCACACGGTCGAGAAGAACGTGTCGATATCGTTTTGGGTGAAGAAATCCGGTGCGCCATGCGGACCGTACGCTACTTCGATCGTCCAGTCGCTGCGGATGGATGGAATTTCGACGGTGAGGTCGGGATTCGGCGTCGCGTTCGGCGCAGCATCGTTGAGGTGCAGAACGTCTCCGGTTCGCAGCGCACGCCCGCCATGCCCGCCGAATCCGCCCAATGTGAACGTACTCGCGCTTCCGAGGTAGGAAGGCAACCGCAGGCCACCATGGAACAGAATGCAGGCGCGCATTCCCGGCCCCTTGCATTCGCCAAGTTCCAGCAGCGAATCCGCCGGAATGTGGAGCGCTTTCCACATCGGCACGGGGCGCCCGTTCAGACGCGGTCCGAAATCGGCGCCGGTAATCGCGATCCAGGCTTCAAACTCGAAGCGCAGCGAAGGCCCGGTCACTGTGCACTCAAGACCCGCGGCCCCGTCTTCATTCCCGAGTATCCGGTTGCCCAGCCGGAAGGAAAGCGAATCCATCGGGCCCGAAGGAGGCACGCCCACATTCCAGTAACCAATGCGGCCAGGATAATCCTGAACCGTAGTCATGGTGCCGCCGTCGATGACTTCGATGCCGCGACGCCGCCACGCAAACGTGTTGAGAAACGCCGTAGTCAGGCCACCAACCGTGAACTCGGGCGAAGCCACCACCTGCTTCAGGTAATTCAGGTTGGTCTCGATCCCGGCCAGATGCGTCCTGTCAAGCGCAGCCCGTAGTTTCGCAATCGCCTGCGGCCGCGTCTCGGCGGACACAATAATTTTTGCCAGCAGCGGATCGTAATAAGGCGTGATCTCGGTGCCGCGCTCCACCCAGGTCTCGGTGCGCGCGTAGGGCGGAAAACCGGCTTCAGTGATAAGTCCCGCGGCGGGCTGAAAATTCTTGCCTGGATCTTCGGCGTAAACACGAACCTGAATCGAATGCCCGCGCGGCGAAGGCTTCACCGATGCGAGTTGCGGCATTTCTCCGGCAGCCTGCAGAAACATCCAGCGCACGATGTCGACGGATGTCACTTCTTCGCTGACGCCGTGTTCGACCTGCAGGCGGGTATTCACTTCGAGGAAATAAAACGCGCCCGTTTCTGTGTCGTAGACGAACTCGACCGTTCCCGCCGAGCGGTAGTTCACCGCCTTCCCCAGCATGATGGCGGCGTCGATCATCTCGCTGCGAACGGCTTCGGGCAGCTTATGCGCCGGGGTCTCTTCGATGACTTTCTGGTTTCTGCGCTGTACCGAGCAGTCGCGCTCGCCGAGCGAAATCACGTCGCCCACGCCATCGCCGAAAATCTGCACTTCGATATGCCGCGCGCGCTCGACGAACTTTTCAAGATAGACGCCGCTGTCCTTGAAGCTCGATTCGCTGGTGCGAACCACGGACTGGAAGGCCTGCTCGACCTCGGATTCGGCCCGGCACAGACGCATGCCGATGCCGCCGCCGCCGGCCGTGCTCTTGAGAATCACCGGGAAACCGATCGCAGCAGCGATTTCGCGAGCCTCTTTGGCGCTCTCGAGCAATCCGGTTCCGGGCAGCAGGGGGACGCCGTTCGCCTTTGCCAGTTCGCGCGCCGTGTGCTTCAGACCGAAAGCGCGGATCTGCGCAGGCGTGGGCCCGACAAATTCGATGCCCGCGTCCTCGCACGCCTGAGCAAACTCGGCGTTCTCGCTGAGAAATCCGTAGCCAGGGTGAATCGCCTGAGCGCGAGTGTACCGGGCGGCTTCAATCACCTTCGGAATATTGAGGTAGCTCGCGCGCGGCGGCGCCGGTCCCAGCAAAACGGCCTCGCGCGCCTGGGAGACATGCAGCGAATGCCGGTCGGCCTCGGAATAAACGGCGACCGATCCAATCCCAAGGCGGTCCAGCGTGCGGATGATCCGGCAAGCAATCACCCCGCGATTCGCAATCAGGACCTTTGAGAACAATTTCAGGCTCCCGCGCTCCGTACCGAAGCATTCCAGATCAGCACCTGAATCGGCGTCGGATTGTATCCGTTGCAGGGATTGTTCAGCTGCGGACAGTTGCTGATCACCGCGATCACATCCATCTCGGCGCGCATTTCGACGTACTTCATCGGGTTCGAAATACCGTCTTCGAACGTTAATTTTCCCTGCGGCGTAACGGGAACGTTCATGAAGAAATTGATGTTGGCGGCGATATCGCGCTTGGTGAGATCCCACTTTGGGTCTTCGATCGCGAGTAAAAAGCTATTGCGGCAGGCATGCATGTGCCGCTTCTCGATCGCGTATCGCACCTGATTGCTTTCGACCGCGCAGGCTCCGCCCAGCGTGTCATGGCGGCCGCAGGTATCGGCGACGATGGTCAGCATCGGGCGCCGCAAGTTTGAGAGCAACGTGGTTCCGGTGGTCAGGTAGATGTTGCGCTGGCCGACAATCGTGTCGGTGGCGCTGTAGCGCTCGGATGTGTCGTTCGCGTTATAAAACAACGTATCGACAGCCTGGTTCCCTTCGAGGTCCACGATGCGGAAGATCTGGTTGGCTTCAATCCGATAAATCCAGCCCTCGCCAGCGAGCACAGTCTTGTCATAAATCGCAGACGACGGGCAAAGGGTGCTCTCGTTCACAGAAAATACCTTTCCGTATTGATGAAGCCGCGCGCATTTTCGGGCCGGAAAAGGCGGCAGGGGTCGTCAGCCGCAACCGGCGCGGCCTCGCGAACGGCGAATTTCACAGGCTTCGGCGCATAGCGTGGATTCGGATCGAGAGGGTGCTGGCCGGTGTCCAGAATGACCAGAAGATTCATCTCCGCTCGCAGTGTAACGGAATCGCCAGGCTTCGAGTTGCCCTCGACGAACTTCATCGCGCCGTCGTCGGCCACGACAATCCTGCTGAAGAAATTCACGTTGGCCGGCAGGTCGCGAATTCCCAGCCCGTACTTGGCCAGCTCGACCAGGAAGTTGTCGCGCGTATTCCGGTGCCACGCATTTCGCTCTCGCTGATAGCTCGACTCGCCGTATTTCTTCCCGACCGCGGCGGCATCGTTGTGGCTCCCCAGCGGATCGTGCCAGCCGCACGTGTCTTCAGTGATCGAGCAGAGAACCCGCCCCATGTCCGAATACAGCACGAAACCGTTCGTCAGGTGCGCAGTGTGCTGTGCCTTCAGCGTATCCGGCATGTTGTAACGCTCCACCGGACAATCGAAATTGTAGAAAATCGCCCCTACGTTGGCTCCACCTTCCAAGTCCTCGATGCGCAGTTCGCGGCCGCGGCGAAGGATGAGAGACCAACTGCTTCCGGGTTGTACTGTGTCCCCCCAAAGGATCGGGCGTGACATGAATGAAACTCTCCTGAAATTCAAAAATTCAGATCCCGCCCGCTGGGTGCCGGACGAAAAAGATCCTGAGAAATGGCCGCAGAATTACCGGATTGTGGGGGGGCCGCAGCAGACATCCATGCGCGTCAGGCGCAGGAGCACGCGGATGGAGATCTTGCGTTCTGCCGATTCATGCCGCAGGATCACCATGGGTACTACTATGATGGCAAGCGGCGCGTTAACCCACAAGACAAAACAAATCTATCCAATCCATAGAAAATTCTTTGCCGCTGCATAAAGGTCCTGGTTCGCAGCCTGGTTTACAATCAGAGTTTTCCCTCACGGCCCGCGTCGGCCTGATCTGCAGCGTTGCAGAGACCGGATTTCCAGGCTTTCATGCGCCCGCTTATCTTATTCGTCCTGTTCAGTTTCTTCTCTGGCCTCGCGCCCGCGGCCGACAAACCCTCGTTCACCGTGGGCTGGTCCGTTTACGTCGGATGGAATCCCTGGTACTACATGGCGAAGTCGGGAATTCTTAAGAAATGGGCGGATAAGTACAACGTCAGTGTGCGCGTACAGCGGTTCGATTATGCGCCGTCTCTCGACGCTTTCGTGGCCAAAAATATAGATGCCTGCGCCATGACGAACATGGAGGCGCTCGACATGCCGGCCGCCGCGGGCGTTGATACGACTTCCATCATTACTGGCGACTATTCGAACGGCAACGATGCGATCCTCGTGCGCCGCGATCTCACCCTGCAGCAACTCCCTGGCAGGAAAGTGCTGATGGTCGAGAAGACGGTTTCCCAGTATCTATATGAACGCGCCATGGTGCTGAACGGGCTCGAGAGCCAGATCAAGAAGGTTAAGCTCGTCAACACCTCCGACTCGGATATCGCGACGGCATTCATCGCAGACACTTCGCAGGACGCGGTCGTCACATGGAAACCGCTGGTGTCGCAGATCGCCAAAACCAACGGAGTGAAAATGATCTTCAATTCTTCGAAAATTCCCGGAGAAATCGTAGACCTTATGGTGGTTCGCAGCGACATTCTGAATCGCGCCGACGGGTCCGGCCAACGCTTCGCCAAAGCGATCACCGGCGCGTGGTACGAAACCATGAAACTGATGGCCGGCACGGGTCCGGAGACCGACAAGGTCCTGCAGGCGATCGCGGATGGATCGCAGGACACGCTCGCTTCCTATAAAGAACAGCTCGGCACTACCCATCTTTTCTCCACAGCGGATGCCGCGACCGCATTTACCATTTCGCCTGATTTCGTGCAGAAAATGAACCTGGTCCGCCAGTTCGTGTTCAGCCACGGCCTGCTGGGCGAGCACACGAAATCGGTGGATGACATTGCCATCAGTTTCCCGGGGAAGACGGTTCTTGGCAGTCCGGATCACGTTCGGCTGCGGTTTGACGCCAGCTACATGCAGATGGCGCAGCAGGGGAAACTCTGATGTCGCCCGGTATTTTCCGGATCGATGCCCGGCCGGGAAAGATGACCGCATTCGTGCTGTCGTGGTTCCTGTTCGCGGCGGGTATCGCCCTCTACTTTCACGCGTCGCACACGCGACACGCGGAAAACCCCGATGACAAAGTCGCGCCGAACATCGTACAGCTTGCCCAAGGCGTCTCCGACGCGATTCTCAAGCCCGCCGATGACGACGCCGTGAATCCCGAAGACGCGGCGCAACCCTGGTTCCGGAAATTTCTGAACAGCATGCTCTGGAAGGACACGGTGGCGAGCGCGAAGCGCTTTGCGTGGGCGATGCTGCTGCTGGTTCCGGCCGTGATTCTGGGAATGCACATGGGACTTTTTCCCGTAATCGGCACATTCTTTCTGCGTTTCATCCTGTTTTTCGATAAAATTATTGCCCTGTCGGTGCTGCCTATTCTCTTCATTGCATTCGGCATCGACGAACTGTCCAAGATCATGCTGATTGTGATTGGCGTGACGCCGACGATCATTCTTGACACATTCAATCTGACCAAAAGCGTGCCGCCGGAGCAGGTGGTGAAGGGCTTTACGCTGGGCGCGCGCGATTTCGGCGTGGCCTACCGCATCGTGCTGCGGCAGATTCTGCCGCGAGTCATCAACGGCATCCGGCTCAATCTCAAGCCGATCATGCTGTTCCTTTTCGCCGGCGAAATGATCGCCTCGCAGGACGGCCTCGCCTTCCGCATCGCGCTGCTGCGGCGGAACATGGCGATGAACGTCATCATCCCGTATGTGATGTGGGTGGCGCTGCTGCTTTTTCTGGTGGATCTCGGGATGCGGGTACTCAACCGCAAACTGCATCCCTGGTTCCGGGAAGCGTGAAGCATGTCGGAATGTATTCGGATTGAAGATCTATGCGTCGAGTACCGGATCAACGGGCATCCGCGCAAAAAGGTAATCGATAACCTCACCCTGGCGATTGAAGAAGGCCAGTTCGTGGCTGTCTGCGGACAGACGGGCTGCGGCAAATCGACTCTGCTGCGCATGATTCTCGGCGCCGAGCGGCCCACACGCGGCCGCATTCTGATCGAGGGCTGCGAACTTCCACGTCCCGACCGCCATCGGGGCTACGTGCCGCAAAAGTATTCGCTGTTCCCCGACAAGACGGTACTCGATAACATCACGTTTGGGCCCGAGATGGAGGAGTTCGGACTGCTGCGGCGCCTGACGCCGCGCTTTTTCCGTCGCCGCGCCGAGATTCGCCAGGCCGCGTTCAGCTATCTGCGGCAGATGGGCCTGCAGGAAGCGGATGCCGGCAAATATCCCGATCAGCTTTCCGGCGGCATGCAGCAGCGCGTCGCGATAGCGCAGGCTCTGATCATGAAGCCGAGAATTCTGCTGATGGACGAGGCATTCAGCGCGCTCGATCCCGCAACGCGCAACGACATGCAGAAGCTGGTGCGGAGGCTGTGGCGCGAGACAGGCACCACAATTCTGTTCGTGACCCACAACATCGCGGAAGCCGTGTATCTGGGGACGCGCGTTGTCGTGCTGGGTAAAGAATCGCCGGAGACAAGCGCCAGGGTCGTGCTGGACGTCGAGGTTCCGGATTCGATTCGGGCGTCGGACGGCTATCCTCGCCGCGACGATTTGGATGGCTTCACGCGAAGGATCGAAGATGCAGCGATGGAGGGAAGGCTTGAACTGGAGATGGCGGAGTTCGGCGGCTAAAGCCGCTGCAACCGGACTTTTCTGCGCGGGGCTCGCGCTTTCGCAGGCGCCTGAACCCAAGGGAGCCGGCCTCGAACCAGGAAGATTTCCTGCACACTGGATCACGGGTGGACCCGACTGCGCCGCCGTGCCGAAGTGGCAGGTCCACGCCTACAATCCGGATCTCTACATCATCCGGGAGTCGGGCTGCACGAATTACGAGAAGCCGTTTCTCTATCTTTTCTTCGGAAAAGATCGCGCGCTGCTGCAGGACACGGGAGCCGGCGAGACGAACGTGGCCGAGGTCGTCAACGGAGTCGTCGCGGAGTGGTGCAAGCGAAACGGGCGCGCTTCGATTCCGCTTGTGGTCGCCCACTCACACGGCCACGGCGATCATATTTCGGGCGACGCGCAGTTCAAGGACAAGCCCGGTGTAACCCTGATCGGGTTGTCGGTCGAGGCCACGCAGCAAGCCTTCAGCATCGCAAACTGGCCGACGGATCGCGGATCGATCGATCTCGGCGGACGAGTGCTGGACGTGATTCCGATCCCCGGGCACCAGCCTTTCAGCGTGGCGTTCTACGACCGCCGCACTGGCATCCTGCTCACAGGCGACACGCTTTATCCCGGCCGGCTTTACGTTTCCGATTTCCCCGCATTTGCGGCGAGCATCCAGCGGCTGGTCGATTTCACGCGCGACAAGCCGGTGGCGCATATCCTCGGCTGCCACATCGAGGAATCGAACACTCCGTTTCTGGACTACGTGGTGCGCACGCAGTATCAACCCGAAGAGCACGTTCTGGAACTGTCCCACGCCCATCTCGTCGAGCTGAATGAAGCGCTGAAATCGATGGACGGGCACCCGGCCCGTTATGCCTTGCGCGATTTTACGATCTGGCCGAAGTAAAATCAGCGCCCGGCGGCGGAGTCGGACTCGCCAGACGTGGCATCGTCCGATGCTGACGCGGCAGGGGCCGGCGAACTCTGGACAACCTGCTCCTGCGGCGCCTGCCTCTGCAGCCACGCGTGGAGCCAGTTGTTTTCCTGAGCGGCAAAAGAAAATGCCGGCGCCGTCAAGTCGCGCTTCGAATGTCCTGCCTGGAAGATGCCCCGGTCGTCGTGCGTCCGGATGCCCGCCAGCATGTGATAAATCTCATGCGCGGTGACGCGCGCCAGCGCCCGTCCAAGCATTTCGTTCTTCCACGAGGAAGGCATTTGCTTCAATGCCGGTGCGATCAATGCCCGGACCCTGTCGCAATTCACCCCAGCAAAAGGAAGAACGTGACCATCGATCGTGTCGGTTCCCGCCAGCGCCTCACCGCCGGGGTTTTCCTCGCCGCCTTCAGCAACCCCCTCAAAGTTGCATAGCCCCTGGTACCGGAACACAACGAGTCCGGGGAAATCCTCTGCGCGGTCTTTGGAGCCATCGCTTGCGCGCCAGTCGGCCGATATTCCGGAGGGCGAAAGAATACGGGCCAACTCGGATTGCATTGCACGGAGCAGATTGGAAGGAGCGCGTGTGTCAAAGGAGTAGTAAACCCCAAGCGGCGCCTTTGCAGCTATTGCTGAACTCGCGCAGGCGAGCGCGCAAACCATCGGCAGGGCGAAGGGACGGATTCTCATATGGACACGCACCGGGTCCGGGGCACCAACGAGGTGCCAGCAAACACACGGTATCGTATCAGAAAATTTGACTTCGCTGGTTTATACGGAGGATGGGAGGGTCAGGTTCGCAACCCAATCGCAAAAAGAAAAGCCCGGCCCCCCCTTTTGAGGGGACCGGGCGATCAGGAACTCCGGTTATCGCCGGATTATCAGAACCGGATTATCAAAACGTGTAGCGCAAAGCCATTTGCAGGACGCGGGGCGCAGCGCCGAAAGCATAGCCGGTGATTTCACCAAAGGTTGTCGGTGACGCCATGCTCAGGTTCGGAATACCCCACTCGACGTTGTTGAAGGCATTAAACGCCTCGGCGCGGAAAGTGAGACTCTGGTGCTCCCAAGGCATCTGAAAAGCCTTACTGACTGCCAGATCGGTGTTGAAAAAGTGCGGGCTGCGCAAAATGCCGCGCGTCCCGACAACGCCCGGACCAGCGCCAACAAAGGAGCTCACGGCATTGGGATTGGAAAAAATGCTCGGTATGCCGTTGGAATCGAAGCGGAATCCATTGGATGGCAGAGCCACTCCCGGCGCCAGAAGAGCGTAGGCCGAAACGTCGTAATTCACGTTGTAGTCGCCGGCGTCGCTCACCGTAAGCGGCGTACCGGTATGGAAACTGACAAGTCCGCTGACCTGCCAGCCTCCGATGAGTTCGTTCACCCAGCCTTTGGTTGTATTGAACAGCAGCTTGCCTTTGCCAATCGGCAGCTCGGCGACAAAATCTCCCGAAATGGTATGACGGGCATCGAAGTCTGACGGTCCGCGGAATGCGTTCGGGTTAAATGCATCCTGCAGCAGCGCGCCGGTGCTGTAGTAGGCAGTCGGGCTCGCCAGGCTGGTCGTGTTCGCTGCGGTGAGTGATTCCGTGGCCGAGCCGTTGTCGATGGCATGGCCCCACGTGTAGTTGAAATCGTAGCCCCAGCCGCCGGAAACTGCGCGCCGCAGCACGATGGTCATCGCGTTATAGGAAGACTTGCCGTTGTTGGTAAAAACATCGAGCCCGGAGTTCTGCAGCATGAAAAAGGTGTTACAGCCGGTGACAACGAGGCAACCACCGTTCGATTGCCGGATGCGGTCGATGTCATTCAATGCATCGAGCCAGCTTCCCTGATAGTTGGTGTAAACATCGTAAAAGAAGTTGGCCGAGGCGCTGCCCGGAATGTAGTGATTGGCCAGGGCCGGAACCATGTCGTTAAACCACGCCTGGTTCGGAACCAGACCAGGGTTTGCCTTTACCTGAGCCCCGGTCAAGCCGGTGTCGAACAGATTGGCAAGCGGAGCTCCGGCCTGCGCGAATGTCTGGCCCGA
>Ga0210389_10005215_pt1 | contig 10075 bp, 8 predicted proteins | sample IncBWH28OmetaG_FD_160127 | JGI IMG/M metagenome (GOLD analysis project Ga0210389, IMG submission 160127) | Forest soil microbial communities from Barre Woods Harvard Forest LTER site, Petersham, Massachusetts, United States - Inc-BW-H-28-O ...
CGCGGCCGGAGCTCATCGAGACGGGAGAGAAACAGCCCGAGGATCGGCGAGCTGTTGGCCTTGCTGTAGCCGACCGCCAGAGCGATCGTTGGCGCTTCGCCCTCGAGGGGTCGGCTGACCACGGAGGCCGGCAGCAGGTTCTTGGCGTAGGCGGGCATGAGCGCCAACCCGCGGGTGGAGGCGACCAGGGACATGGCCATCGCCATGTTGTCCACCCCATGATCCAGTTTGCGGTCGACGCCGGCGCGGCGCAGATAGTCCTCGGTCGCGGCGCGCAGCACCGAGGCTTTGTTCGAACCGCCGATGAAGATCTCGCGGGCGAATTCCCGCGGGTGAATCGCTTCGCGCTTGGTGAGGCGATGGTCGCTCGGCATGAGGACAATCAGCGGCTCGTGGTCCACCACCTCGTAGGTCAGGTCGAAGGCCGGCTCGACGCGCAGGAAGGCCACGTCCAGCCGGCCGCGCGTGAGCGCCTCGGCCAGGTCCGGCGAGTAGTCGCTGGAGATGGTGACGTGGATGCTCCTCAGCTCGTCGCGCAGGACGTGCATGGCCCGCGGCAGCCAGTTCATCTCGTGACCGGTTTGGAAGCCGATGGCGAACGTCTTTCTTGCGGGCTGTGAGGCCCTGCGCGCCGCGTCCACCGCGGCGTCGACCTGCGCCAGCGCCAGCCGGGCATGGTCGAGGAAGGCCTTGCCCGCCACGGTCAGCTCGACCCCGCGCACGCTGCGAGAGAGCAGCTGGGCCCCGACCTGATACTCCAGATCGCGGATCTGCCGGCTCAGCGACGGCTGGGAGGTGTGCAGCCGGCGCTCGGCGGCGATGGTCAGACTGCCCTCCTCGACCACCGCCACGAAGTAACGCAGATGCCTGAGCTCCATGGCCTCCCCCATGCCTCGTAGGCATGCCCATCAGCCTACAAAGTCTTTTTTGCAGGCGCCATGGACGGCCACGATGAAGGCAGGGATTCGAGAGAAACAGGCATTCATCCAGGAGTTATTTCACCCACCCCGTTGCTCAGGAGCAAGCCATGGAAAACCCAGTCGTTTTGATCACAGGAGGCCTCACAGGTATCGGACGGGCCGCCGCCGTCGCCTTTGCCAGGAAGGGCGCGCGGGTCGTCGTGGCCGGTCGCCGTGATGAGGCAGGTAGAGCCCTCGTCAAGGAGCTGAGCGCTCTCGGTGCGGAGGCGGAGTTCATCAACGCCGACGTCCGCAAGGAGGATGAGGTCCGGGCCCTGGTCGACAGGACCGTCGCCCGGTTCGGCCGTCTCGATGTCGCGGTCAACAACGCCGGCACCGAAGGGCAGGTCGGTCCGATCACGGACCAGACCGCGGAGAGCTACGCCGCCACGTTCGATACGAACGTTCTCGGCGTCATCCTCAGCATGAAGCACGAAGTGCGTGCCATGAAGGAACAGGGCAGGGGGAGCATCGTCAACATCTCCTCGACCTACGGCCACGAGGGTGCGGCGGGGGCCTCCATCTATGTCGGCAGCAAGCACGCCGTCGAAGGCATCACCAAGTCCGTGGCGCTCGAGCTCGCCAGGTCGGGGATCCGGGTGAACGGCGTGGCACCCGGAACCACGGACACCGGTATGTTGACCCGCTTCACGGGCACGTCCGAGAACAAGGCGGCTCTGGTCGCGAAGGTGCCGATGGGTCGCCTGGGCCTCGCGGAGGAGATGGCCGACGCGATCGTCTTCATCGCGTCGGACGAAGCCTCCTACATCAACGGCCATTTCCTCAACGTCGACGGCGGCCTCACCGCCAATTGATCCCACTGATCCTGTCGGGCGCTCGGAAGCTCACCGCCGCGCGTGAGGGAGGATCGCTTCGGCGAGTCTCTGGCACCTGCCGTCGCACTCGGGAAACAGAACCAGGCGCTCCGCCTGGCCCCTGCAGTGGTCGTGGAGCGCGCCCGCCCGCGCCTCCGGCGCGGTGCAGGTGGCCTCCGTTTCGGCGAGCGAGCGCTCGAAGATCCGGGCGCGCTCGGCGGGCGGTAGGTCCCGGACGCTCCCCACGTTCTGCACCCAGTCATGCGCCGTGCTGGCAACGATCAAAAGCATCCAGCCTGCCAAGAGGGCCCCGCCCCAACCGGCGCCCCTGCGCTCCTCGAGGAACGCCACGTGCGTTCGCGGGCCGGCGGGCAGAGGGCGGCGGTACGACGAGATCGGGATGATTTCCAGACCGTGGTTCATGGCTTGCTCTCCCAGAGGGCTGCGACACCAAACTTCTGTGCAGTAGTGCAGAATCCGCGCCAACGATCGAGACCGCGCGAGACCGCGCGAGACCGCAAAAGTCGGCTGGCGCGGGCGTCAAGCCCCCTCGCCCTGTGCAGAATGCCGAGCGCTTCGCGGCAAGGACGTTGCGAACTGCCAGCGCTCTCCAGGGCGGCCTCTCCATGCGACACGCCGCGGTCAGTGGCCCGGCAGGCCGCTCATCACGGTCGGCAACACGTTGGAGATCCCTTCGACGATGAACTGGACCGCCGTGGCCGCGAGGATGAGCCCCATCACGCGCTGGAGGACGTTCATTCCCGTGCGGCCGAGCCGTCGCTCGACGTCGATGGCGGCGCGCAGGAAGCCGTAGGCGACGAGCGCGGTGAGAACGACCGCGCCGAACACCACCACGTACTGCCACGCACGTTCGGCGCGCGAGACCAGAACCATGACCGTGGAGGTCGCGCCCGGCCCCGCCAGCATCGGGATGGCCAGCGGAAAGATCGAGACGTCGGGGCGGTCCACGCCCTCGGCCTCCTCCTCGGGCGAGGTGCGCTGGCGGGACGGCTGGGCGCGGAGCATGTCCACCGCCAGCAGAAAGAGCAGAACGCCGCCCGCGATGCGGAAGGCGCCCAGCGAGATGCCGAGCACGCGGAAGATGAGCCCGCCCAGCGCCCCAAACGAGGCGAGCACGAGTCCCGCCGCCAGCGCGGCGCGGAACGCCGTGCGCCGCCGGTACTCGTCGGAATCGGACCTCGTCATCGACATGAACAGCGGAACGGCCGCCGGCGCGTCGACCACCAGCAGGAGGGTCGTCACGGTCGAAAAGACAAAAGGGAGCATTTGGGGCAGCACCGCCCGAGCATAGGCCCTGGCGATCTCCAGCGACCGCGGAAGTCGATCTTCACATCTGCACCACGACCTTCCCGCCGGCGCCCTTCTGTGCCGCCTCTTGCGCCTCGCGGATCTGCGACAACGAAAAGCGCCGCGCGATCGGGATGACCAGCGTCCCGTCGGCGACCGCGCGCAACAGCGTGGCGAGACGCTCGGGGTCGGGATGGGCCCAGACGTGGCGGACCTGGAGGCCGCGTTCCCGGGCTCCCGGAGGCTCGCCGAGCACGGTCCCCACGGAGCCTCCAGGCCGAATGCTTCCGAGAAGCTTCTGGATCGCCGTTCCCCCGACGGTGTCGGCGATGGCATCGCACGTCGGGATCCCCAGCTGAGCGCCCTCGCGATCGTCGTCGAGGACGACGACGCCCTCCACGCCGAGCTCGGCGGCCGCGCTCTTCTGCGAAGAGCGGACGCCGGCCCACACCTTCGCGCCATGCGCCTTGGCGGTGTAGACCGCGGCGCGACCGACGTTCCCGAGCGCGCCCGTGACCAACACGGTGTCGCCGGCGCGGGGGCGCGCACCCTCGTCGATGAGCTCTGCGCCCGTGAGCGCGACGAGCGGGACCGCGGCCGCGTCGACCAGGCTCAGGGCCTCGGGGACCTCGGCCCAGGCGTCCTCCTTCGCCACCACGCGTTCGGCGTATCCACCCCACACCAGGCCCGCCACCCGCACGCCGACGCGCAGGCGCGCGACGCCCGGGCCGACCTCGACGATCTCGCCGGCTGCGTCGCGACCGAGGATCGCAGGCAGGTCGAACTTCACCCCTGGGCGTCTCTCACCCTCGCGCAGCTTCCAGTCGATTGGGTTGATGCTGGTGGCGACCACGCGGACCTTGACCTCGCCGGGTCCGGTTTTCGGCTCGGGCACCTCGCGAACCTCCAGCTCCTCGACGCCGCCAAAACCGACCAACAGGGCTGCCTTCATCTCGGAGACTCCTTTCTCAGCGCCACAGGTTGGTCTTGGCGAGATCGAGCACCTCGTCCCCGCGTCCGCTGATGACCGCCTTGGCCATGAAGAGGGTGAAGCCCCTGGCTTGCTCGAGCGTGATCGTGGGCGGCATGGCCAGCTCCTGCCGGTTCACCACCACGTCGAGCAGGGCGGGGCCCTCGTGCGCCAGCGCCTCCCGGACGGCGCCCGGGAGCTCGCCGGGATCCTCGACCCGCACGCCGTGGATCCCGATGGCGCGCGCCATCTGGGCAAAATCGGGGTTGTCGAGGGTGGTGCCGCTGGTGAGGAGGCCGGCCGCCTTCATCTCCAGCTCGACGAAGCCGAGCGCGCCGTTGTTGTAGACCACGATCTTCACGGGGAGCTTGCGCTGCCGGATGGTGAGCAGGTCGCCCATCAACATGGAGAACCCGCCGTCGCCCGAGAGGGAGATGACCTGGCGATCCGGGAGCGTCAGCTGCGCCCCGATCGCCTGCGGCATCGCGTTCGCCATCGACCCGTGGTTGAACGATCCCAGCAGGCGCCGCTTTCCGTTCATCGTCAGGTAGCGCGCGGCCCACAACGTGGGAGAGCCCACGTCGCAGGTGAAGACGGCGTCGGGCGACGCCAGCTCGTCGACGACACGCGTGAGGTACTGCGGGTGAATCGGCAGTCGTCCCGGCACGCCGGTCGCGAGCTCGTCGAGCGACTTGCGGGCCTTGGCGTAGTGGGCGACGGCGTGATCGAGATGCGTGGTGTCGGTCTTCTTGCTCAGCAAGGGAAGCAGCGACGCCAGCGTCTCCTTGACGCCGCCCACCAGGCCGAGGTCGAGACGACCGCGTCGCCCGAGGTTTTCCCCCCGGAGGTCGATCTGCGCGACGAGCGCCTTCTCCGGATAGAACTGCGTGTACGGGAAGTCGCTCCCCAACACCAGGAGGACGTCGCAATCCATGACGGCGTAGTAGCCGGACGCGAAGCCGAGAAGCCCCGTCATGCCGACGTCGAAGGGGTTGTCGTATTCGACGTGCTCCTTGCCGCGCAGCGCATGGACGATGGGCGCCTGCAACGCGCCGGCGGTCGCGATGAGCTCGGCGTGCGCCCCCGCGCAGCCCGCGCCGGCCAGGATGGTCACCTTCTTCCCCTTGTCGAGGAGGGCGGCGAGCTGCGCCAGCTCGGGGCCCGCGGGACGCACCTCCGGCTGGGCTTCCGACGGGCCGAGGACGAACGGGCGCGACTCCGGCGCCTCGCGGAGGGCGACGTCGCCGGGGAGGGAGATGACCGAGACGCCCCGCTTGACCACGGCGTTGCGGATCGCCAGCTCCAGGACGCGCGGCATCTGGCTGGCGTGGTCGATGGGCTCGCAGTAGTGGCTGCAGTCCTTGAAGAGGATGTCGGGCCGCGTTTCCTGGAAGTAGTTGCTGCCCCGCTCCCGGCTGGGGATCTGCGCCGCGATGGCCAACACGGGGACGCGGCTCCGGTGGCAGTCGTAGAGGCCGTTGATGAGGTGCATGTTGCCGGGACCGCAGCTCCCCGCGCACACCGCCAGCTGGCCCGTGAGGTGCGCCTCGGCGCCCGCCGCGAAGGCCACGACCTCTTCGTGCCGCACGCCGATCCATTCGATCTTGTCCTGCTTGCGGAGGCACTCGGTAATGCCGTTGAGCGAGTCGCCCACGACGCCGTAGATCCGCTTCACCCCCGCGCTGACCAGCGTATCGACCAAGACCTTCGCGACGTTCGACCGTGCCATGCCGAATCAACCTACTTCCGATTGCCACACCTGCAACGCGCCACGCCCCGCGCGCCATTTCGCGGGCGTGGTTCGTTCCCAGCCCTGAAAGGCGCGCGTGAACGAATTGACCTCCTCGAAGCCGAGCAGAAACGCGACCTCGCCGATCCCGAGGTCCGTGTTCGCCAGCAGTTGACGGGCCGAGCGCCGCCGGACGTCATCGAGAACATCCTGGTACGTCGTGCCCAGCTCGCCGAGGCGGCGCTGCATCGTGCGCGTGCTCATGCCCAGACACTTCGCCACCTTCGCGGCGGCGGGACGGTCTCCGCACATGCCTTCGCTCAGCGTCGTACGCACGTCGTCGGCAAGCGTCCGCGCACGTTCATCCTCCTCGACCGCCTGCTCGAGCCCCGGCAGAAGAACCGAGAGAAGCTGGGCGTTTCGGTGGACCATCGGCAGCGCGAGCGCCTCTTCATCGAAGACCAAGAGGTCATGCGGCGCATCGAAACGGAGCTCGCAGCGGAAGTGCCGCTTGAGCGTCGCCTCGTTCGCCCGGCGCCTGATGAGCTCGAGGCGCCGCGGCCTCACGGGCGTCCGGGTTCCGCGCTGGGCGAGATTGGTGATCCCCGCAAAGATGATGTCCGTCAGCAGCGCCGGCGGCGCACCGTCGGCCAGCAGCCACTCGAAGCGCAGGCGAGCTTCTCCGCCCTGGACGTCAATCGAGATCTTCTCCGGGCACACCAGGCGCTTGTACCGGGCCAGCTTGTGCAATCCCTCGCCCAGGGTGGCGGAGTGCATCGCCGCCAGCGACACCACGTTGTCTTCGTCGGGCAGCACCTCGACGCCGATGCGTAGGCCGAGACCGGCGTCGTCGCTCTCCTCCTCGACGGCACGCCACAGGGCGAAGAATTCGGCGGTGGTCCCCTGCGGCTTGGGCACGCTGAATCGGGAACGAGGGAGCTTCGCGCGACGGAGAATCGCGCTGACATCCAGGCCCGCCCGCCGGAGGCGGTCGAACAGGTCGAGCGGGATGGGCACGAGGTCGGCCATGGCCTGCGCGTCAGTAGTATCGCAAGATCTGCCCCACGCTGGGGGTGACGAACGTCGCTTCGTCAACGCCATTCGCCTTTCGGGCGACGGCCAGGTCGGAGGCTGGGGCCTCGTAGCTCTCACCGGCGTTGTCGATGAGGCCGAAATGAATGGCGATGGAGTGTTGGCTGTGGAGATCCAGGTGCGCGCGAACGACCTCGCCGGGGTTCATGTGCATACGGTACATGAACCACCGCGGCTCATAGGCCCCGATCGGTAACAGACTGAGCTTGGGGGCGCCGTACTTCTCGAATATCTCCTGGAAGTGTCTCCCGTAGGCGGTGTCGCCGGCGAAGTAGATCTTCCCTTCCGGTGAATCGATCAGGAACGACCCCCACAGCGTCTTGTTGGTGTCGGACGGTCCTCGGCGGGAGGTGTGGACCGCCTCGAGGAAGACGATCCTGGTGTCCTTGACGGTGACCGAGTCGCCCCAGTCCAGCTCCGCATACGATGGGACGCGTTCTTTCTTCAGCAGCGCGCCGACGCCGAGACCGACCAGGACCTTCGGCGGAGCAGTTCGTTGCCGATCCAGAAGCGCATGAAGCGACCGCAGGTCCAGGTGGTCGTAGTGGTTGTGGCTGATGAGGATGACGTCGATCCTTGGAAGACTGTCGATGGCCACGCCCGGATCTGTGACCGTCTTGATCGAAAACGGTCTGGGACCGATGGCGTCGAACAGGACCGGGTCGGTGATGATGTTCAGGCTGGGGGTCTGAATGAGGGCTCCCGCGTGGCCGAACCAGAGGACCCGGATCCCGTGCAGCACCGGCTCCCGGGGAACCTCGGGGCGCCTGGTCTCGAAACGGGCGGGCCAGTTCTTCTTCTTGGTCCTCATCTGCCAGCCCACCTTCGCTTCCTCTCGGAGCGTGGGCTCCGGAGCGCCACCGCGATTGTGAAAGCGACGTCCGTCGAAATGGTCTGAAGCCGACGCGGTGGACAAGGCGCACCCCGTGAGAAAGAGAAAAGTTCCGCCCACCAGCTTTGCGCGGCGGAGAATCGCGTCCACCGCGCCCCTCGCGGTCATGACAGAGCGCGCTCCTCGATCCAGTCGACGTAGAGCCGCCGCTCCGAAAACAGCCAGCCACCGTCATTCTTGACGAAGGTGTCGCCGTAGCGAAGAGCGGCGACCATCAGGCTTCGCTTTCCACCTTCGACCGTCAGGTGGTGGGCCAGGGTGTAGGCCTCCCCTGTCGCGCGGTCGTCCGTCAGCGTCTGGATCGTGCTCTGTCCGACGAAGTGCATGGTCGCGGCGTATTTGTTCAGGTCCGCGAAGACCGGAGCGAGCGCCTGGCGCCCGTGAAGCTCCTGAGAAGGCGTGGGGTCCTTGGCGTTCATGTACACCACGAAGTGGGTGTCCGCGGTGAAGAGCGCCATCTGCCCCTGTGCATCGCGGCGGTCGGCGCAGTGTGCGTAGCCCTCCACGAGCTCTCGGATGGCCAGACGATCAGCGGCTTCACTGGGTGAGATGGTGACGTGCTTGCTCATGCTCGGGTCCTCCTTGCGCTCCTCGCAAGGTAGGTCCGACGACCGGGCGCGGGCGAATCGGATCGCGCCAAATGCAGATCGAATCACGCCAAGCTCAGGGGGACTTCGCGGGCCTGGTGCGGAAACGGCTCTTGTTGATGTTCAGCGCGCGGATCCTGGATTCCAGGGTCGAGCGCGGAATCCCCAGACGCACAGCCGCCCCAGACGGCCCGAAGACGCGCCCGCCCGTCGCGCGCAGGGCCTCTTCGACGATCGCCTTCTCGTGCGCCGTCACGCTGCTCGACAGCTTCGAGCGGGCGTCGACCACCCGTTTCGTCGACAGCCAGCTCTCGTCGACCGTGAATTCGTCCGTGTCGCACAGGATCACGGACCGTTCGATCACGTTCTGCAGCTCACGGATGTTCCCTGGCCAGGGGTACGACTGCAGGTGATCGAGGGCCCGCCTGTTCACCTGGCGGATCGACTTGCCGGCCTTTCTGGCGTAACGGTCGATGAAGTATTTCACCAGGAGGGGAATGTCTTCCCTGCGCTCCCGCAACGGTGGCACCTCCAGGGGGAACACGTTCAGCCGATAGAAGAGGTCCTCGCGGAACACCCGGCGTTCAATCTCGGCGTTCAGGTCGCGATGGGTCGCGGCGATGACCCGGACGTCGACTCGGATGGGCTGGGTCCCACCGACGCGCTCGAACTCTCGCTCCTGCAGGACCCTCAGGAGGGCCACCTGGATCTCGGGCAACAGCTCGCCGACCTCGTCCAGGAAGAGCGTTCCGCCGTCCGCCAGCTCGAACCGGCCCAGCCGCCGCTGGACAGCTCCAGTGAAGGCCCCTTTTTCGTGACCGAACAGCTCGGAGGCGATGAGCTCGCGCGGGATGGCGGCGCAGTTGACGGCCACGAACGCCCCGGACGCCCGGCCGGAGCGCCGGTGGATCGCGCGGGCGACGAGCTCCTTGCCGGTGCCGGTTTCGCCGGTGATCAGAACCGTCGAATCGCTGCCCGCCACCTTGGAGATTCGTGACAGCACGGCGGAGAGCGCGGGGGAGGCGCCGACGATCTCTTCGAACATCGAGGCCTTGTCGATCTCCTCTCGAAGCGCAACGTTCTCTTGTTGCAGCCTCTCCTCGGAGCGCTTGCGGTCCTCGATGTCGGTCGAGCCGAGGTGCCAGCGCGTGATCTTCCCCTGCTGATCGCGCACCGGCGTGCCGCGGGCGAGAAACCAGCGGTAGCTCCCGTCATGTTTGCGGAGCCGGGTCTCCATCTCGAAGCCGGAGCCTTCGGTGAAGGCGCGCGCCACGGGAGCCTTCAGGCGCTGCAGGTCGTCGGGGTGGGTGTCCGAGCCCATCGGCAGCAACCGCCAGTCATCGAGGCTCATGCCGAAGTAGGTGAGCGCCACCCGGTTCGCGTAGAGCCGCTCGCTCTCGGGTCCGTAGACGGTCACCAGCTGCGGCGCGAGGTCCAGGACCTGCCGGAGCTCCCGCTCCTGTTCCGCCAGCTGTTGCTCCGCCTTCTTGCGCTCATCGATGTCGGTCAGCATCGAGTACCACCGCACGATGCGGCCCTGTTCGTCGCGTGAAGGTCGCCCCCGCATCCGAAACCAGCGGTACACGCCGTCGTGACGGCGAAGGCGGTGGTCGATCTCGAAGGGATGGCCGCCCTGGACGGCCGCCATCCACCCCGCGCATGCGGCGTCGCGATCCTCCGGGTGAACCGCCTCGCGGGGCCAACGGTCTTTGATCTCTTCCCT
>Ga0210389_10005216_pt1 | contig 10074 bp, 10 predicted proteins | sample IncBWH28OmetaG_FD_160127 | JGI IMG/M metagenome (GOLD analysis project Ga0210389, IMG submission 160127) | Forest soil microbial communities from Barre Woods Harvard Forest LTER site, Petersham, Massachusetts, United States - Inc-BW-H-28-O ...
CCGTCGGCCCGCGACCAGCCAGCCCGTGACCCGCCTCCGCCGTGACGCCGCCGATGCCGTCGTCCGCGATCACCATCTCCAGCAGGGACTCCCTCACCCGCACCGTGACCATCGCGCTGGCCGCGTTGGCGTGCTTCACGACGTTCGCGAGCGCCTCGCAGGCGACGAAGTACAGTGCCGCCTCCACGGCGGCATCGAGCCTGCGCGCCGGCACCTGCACGCTTACCGGGAGCGGAAGGCGTTCCGTGACCTCCTCAAGCGCGGCGCCAAGCCCCCTCTGGGAGAGGACGGCGGGGTGAATTCCGTGTGCCAGGTCCCTGAGCTCGGCCAGCACCGCCTTGAGGCTCTCGCCCGCCTGGCGGAAGGCGGCCGCCGCCGCGGGATCGGAGGTCTTGGCCTTCGCGGCGGTGAGGCCGGCCGTAATGCCAAGCAGGTGCTGCTGCACGCCGTCGTGCAGGTCGCGCTCAAGGCGCCGCCGCTCCGCGAGTTCGGCCTCCATGATCCGCGCCCGTGAAGCCTTCACCTGCTCGAGCTTCTCCTGCGCGGCCCTCGCCTGAAGCTCGGCGTTTTGCAGCGCAAGCCCGCTGGCCGTCGTGGCGGCGTCAAACAGCTCGCGGTACCTGGCCAGGACCGGGTCGGCGACGACGACGGCGATGGGCGCGCCTTGCCCGGCGCGGATGTACGAGACCAGCCGCCCGGGTGAACGGCTGCTGAGCGCGCGCAGGGTGGACTCCGACGTGTCCAGTAGGTCCAGGGTCGGATCGTGCAGGACGCTGCGCAGCGCACCGCGCACCGCGCCGATATCGCCGCCCGCCGCGACCTGCGCGGTCAACTCGGTGACGTTCTTGACCAGGAGGAGCCGTTGCAGCACGGCGATCAGGAACGCGACGGGAATCGCGAAGTCCACCACGCTTTCGGTCAGGTACGCGGTGTTGGGCGTGGCGGAGAGGCTGAACATCATCATGGCGGCGGAGGTGATCGTAGCGATCACCGCGGCGATGCCGGCCACGATGATCGGGGTGATGACAATGCGGTCAAGACCCCTGGTCCGCATCAGCCGGATCACCAGCAGCACCATCAGCCCGATCCCGCCAAGCCCTTCACCGCCGTGGACCACGTAGTTAAGCACGTCGGACAGCCGCTGATCAGGGACAAGGGCGGGCCACCAACCGGACGGCGGGTCGCCGTTCCACTGCGCCGTCGACGTGACGGCTATCAGCGTGCGGCCGACCAGCATCCATCCAGTCAGCGTGACGAGATACCTCCGTTGGAGCACCGATAGCGATGAATTCGGGTAGCGCAGCAGTGCCCAGGCGCCGAAGACGCGGTCCACGCCACCGAATACGGTGGTGTACGCCGGCCAGGCCCCGTTCCAGGCATCGATGAAATCCACCGAGCGGAACAGGCCGCAGAGCATGAGCGCCCACGCCGTGACCCGCTGGCCTGGCTCCCGGCGAAGCATGAGGCCGGTGAAGACGAAAAGCAGTGAGACCGCCAGGTTGACCGTGGCGAGCGCGCTGGATTCCCGCCACTGCGGCCCTTGGACCAGGGCGCTGAAGGAACCGACAGCGGCGAGGACCCCTGTTGCCGCGAGCCACGGGTGGCGCACCTGCCAAATCCCGAGCCGGGCAGGCCACCGTGTCCCCTCCCGGCCAACCGCCTCGCTGTCGCGCCAGGTCCTGCTCAACCGCAACGGCAACGGCTCAGGCAATGAGGGAACGGTGGCGCGCATTCTGATCTGCCTCCCGCTCAAGGGCCGGTCGTCTAGCTGTGCCAGTTGAACCGCTCTCCGGGGGCAAGAGAGAGGCGGCGGTACCGCTGTTCAACCTTCGCGGGCGGGGGCACCGCGAGGCCGACCTTCCCACGGCTGGGGGGGAGAACCGTGTGGCGCGGTACCGCCGCACTCGGTAACCATACAAGTCCGGGTTGAAGGCTAACAAGTCTGACTTACGATGAATTTCGCCCGAGCGAGGGCGCGGGTCTCCTCATCAGCATGGATCAGTCAAAAGACGATCACTCCGAACGGGTGCGGGCCAACTGTGGCCCGCACCCGTTTCTCCGTCGTCCTTCTATGCCGTCTCGCGGGTGCTACTGATCGGCCAGGCGGAACGCGAGCTCGGTCACCCACTTGCTCATGTCCGGCTCCTCACTTGGGTCGGTGAGGTAGGTCTCAAGCCTGGCGCCCCACCGCTCGCCCTCTTCGCCCGGTGACATGTCCCAGGTCAGGCCCTGGGCGGCGGCCCAGTCAAGTAGCACTCCGGTGATCCCATAAAGCTCGCTTGGGTGCCCGACATGGGTCAGCGTCGCGTACCGCCCGGCGGGCAGCACCCCGGACACCACGCGGCCGTCGCCGCCCACCGCCGCGTCGACGGGCACGGCCACGTCGACCTCGAGCTCGCGCGCCATGTCGATGACGTTGTACCGCCAGAACGGCGCCCCGGCGGGCGCCACCCCGCGCGCGTCCAGCCAGGCGAACACCTCGCCGAAGCGGGCACCGAGCCCGCTGAGTTCGGCCATGGTCACCCTGGCCCTGATCGCCGCATAAGGCTGCGCGGCGCGGGTCTCTATCTGTGGTGCTGCTGGCATCTGCTCATCCTCCGCTCGCGTAAATGGGCTGCTGCAACTCGGTCACCCACCGATCGGGGTCGGTGGACCACTCCAGGGTCACCTCCCTGGCGTAACCCGCGGCACGGTAGCCGCTGGCGTCGATCCACCGCGCCAGCGCCTGCACGGCAGGCAGCACGTCGTCCATCGATCCGCGGTGAATGATGACCGCCGCGCGGTCAACCTCCGCCAAGTCCACGACGGCGAAGCCGTGGTCCCCGTCGGTCCCGCCGGCCACCGGCACGGCGGCGTGCACCACGATGGCGCCGTCGCTAGCCGGCGCATCCTCGTAATACGCCATCGCCGGACCCGCCGCGGTAACCGGGGCGCCGGCCATCCGCTGCCACAAGTCGCAGTACAGGGGCTGGATGACCGGCGTGATGGCCTCGGGTTCATAGCTGCAGGCCACGCCGGCCAGCTCGGCCACCCGGACGGGCGCCAGGCCCTTGATCACTACCCCGTCGACGGGCACCCTGGCCTCGTCCTCGATCGTGGCCAGCCGCGCCTCTACCCGGGCCAGCCGGCTCGTCTCCGCGTCGATCCTCGACTGGATCTCGGCCCGGCGCAGCCGGAGCATACCGCGCAGCTCCGCCGCGCTGACCTGCTCCGCCATGATCTCCTGCACCTGTTGCAGGGTGAAGCCGAGGTCCTTGAGCGCGATAACGCGGTTGAGCTGGGCCAGCTGGCTCGCCTGGTAGGACCGGTACCCGGTAACCGGATCCACGCAGGCCGGCCTGAGCAGCCCGATCGCGTCGTAATGCCGGAGCATCCGGACCGACACGCGGCCGTGCTGTGCGAACTCCCCGATGCTGAACATCACATGTCCCGGTTTACAGCCTCACACAGTGTCAGGGTCAATGCCAGGATGAGGGCATGCGCACACAGCGGTGCAGTGCCCTCGTCACTGCTGGTACTGGTGGCCGAGCGGTCGTGGTGGTGCCGTTTGACCCGGACGAGGCGTGGGGCGCTAAGGCCGCCCACCACGTCAATGGCACCGTGAACGGCAGCAGGGTCCGCGTGACACTTTCGCCTGGCGGCGGCGGATGGGCGTTCACCCTGGGCCAGGCACGGGCGCTCGAGCTGGGCGCCGTGATCGGCGGTGAGGTGATCGTCGAGCTGACGCCGGAAGGTCCGCAGCGCGCCGACCTAGCCGAGGACATCGCCGCCGCGCTCGCGGCCAACCCGGCCGCCGCCGCGTTCTTCGACACGCTGGCGCAGTTCTACCGCAAGGCGTACCTGCGCTACATCGATGCCACCACCCGCCGGCCGGACGTACGCGCGGCGCGCATCGCCGAGGTCGTGGAACTCCTTGCGGCCGGGGTTAAAGAGCGGCCACGATCGTGACCGCGCGGTCGGCGGACGCTCACCGCTTAAGGTTCTCGCCCATTCGCCGCAGGGAAGACGTCAGGTTCGCGACCTCGTCGTCGGCGAACCCGGCGAAGAGCTGCCTGGCCACCTCGCCGAACACCGCGGTGAGTTCCGGCACGAGGGCCAGGCCGCGCTCCGTCGGCTCGATGACCACCGAGCGCCGGTCGCTCGGATTGGGGCGCCGCTCGACCAGGCCCTTGGCCTCAAGCCGGTCAAGCAGCTTGGTCATGCCCGCCGTGTCCGTGCCGACGGCCTCCATGAGCTGGCTGGGGCTTGCCCCGCCGCTCGCGGCGTTGTGCAGCAGCGCGGCCTGCTGAGTGGTGACGCCTAGCGGCGCGAGCCGGCGGTCAAGAGTCGTGGTGACGTCTCGCGCGAGCTGGTGGAGCAGCGAGGCACCGCCGAGTACCTGGATGACATTGGCCATGCCCGCCAGGCTACCAGTCGCGACAGTAACTGTCACGACAGTTACTGTGCTTCACCGGCGGCAGGCGACCTCGGCGGCGCTGAACCGAACGGAATTCAGGCCGATTCCGCCGGCGGGGGCGATGGCGGCCACGTCGCTCGCCGACGGATAGGAAAAGCCCGCGACGCCGTGCGAGCGCATGCACGCGGTGTAGGCCGTGTCGGCGGGCGCCGGCGCCGATCCAGCGGGCGGCCGGACGGCGGACACGCCACCCGCCGGGGCGGCAGGCACATCCGGCCCGCGTGAGCAGGCCGCGGAGAGCAGCGTGACCCCGGTGACCGCGACCGCGAGCACGGCTCCCGCCACTGCCCGGCCGACGGGTACGCGAGCCGCGGGAAGCGAAGCCGGCCGCCCGCGGCCGGACCGCGCCCCTGCGCCCGGCGCGCGCCTGGCGCGGTGGGCCTGCCCGGAGCGGTGGGCCTGCCCGGCCCGGCGTGCCCGGCTCAGCCGCGGTGCGAGCCACGCCGCGGCGTCACCGGGAGTCAGCCGCCCCGACGCGAGCGCCTCGACGACCACCGCGGCGGTCGACGGCGGGTTCAGGTCGGCGCGCCAGCCGTTGAGCGAGAGGAACTGCAGCCCGGCCGCCACCGCCACCTGCTGTGCGTGCACCGGGAACGGCCGGTGGCGGAGCAGGGCCCGCACCAGCCCGACGCCGGCCGTGGCGGCGCCGGCGCGGCCAGTCAGCTCCATGCCGTGCGGCCGCGCCTCGGCCAGCGCGTCCTGCGCGGCGGCGATGTCCATCTGGTCAAGCGCGGCGTCGGTGCCGATGCCGAGGGTGCGGCCGGCGATCACCACGAGGTCGGCCGCGTCGAGCGCGATCACGGCTGGCCGTCTTGCAGCAGGTCGAGCAGCCGCTGGTGCCTGGCCAGGTTGTCCTCGAGCTGGCGGCGGAATCGCTTGTCCTTGCGGCGCGCCTCGACCAGCGCCGCGATCGCCTCCCTGGCGACGTCGGACACCGAGCGCCCCTCCACTTCCGCGACGGTGGCCAGCAGTTCGGCCAGGTCAGGATCGAGTCGCAGCACAATGTTCTTGGTCCGGGCCTTGCCGGCCGCGGCGGGTTCCAGGCTTGTCATGACAGGGTCATGATATCGAGATATCTCACGTCGGCAAGGGCCCAATGGCCCAATGGCCCGCGGGTCATGGCGTGGCGACCGGGTAACACACGAACTCGTTCGGGAAACTCTTCTTCTTGACCTTGACCTTCGCGTCGCTGAACGAGGACAAACCAGGCCAGGCCGACGGCGGTCATCATGATCGCGATGAAGAAGTTGAGCCGAAGCCCGAGGAAGTACGCCGAGGAATCGGTCCTGATCGTCTCCTCGAAGATCCGGTAGCCGGAGTACCCGGCGACGTACAGGGCGAACAGCCCTTGCGGCCTGATATGCCGGTGGTGGCCGAGCCAGACCAGCAACGCGGCCAGGGCCAGGTCGAAGATCAGCTCGTAGAGGAACGACGGCTGGAAGGTGGCGTACTTCAGGTCCGCCGCCGGGATCCCCGCGTTCACCCTGGCCGCCGGGCTGATCTCAAGTGCCCACGGCAGCCCGCTCGGCTTGCCGAACAGTTCCTGGTTGAAGTAGTTGCCGATCCGCCCGATCGCCTGGGCGACGAGCAGGGCGGGCGCGGCCGCGTTCATGAACACGCCGACGTTCGCCCCGGCGCGGCGCACCCGCCAGACGCCCGCCGCGGCCCCGGCGGCTATCCCGCCCCAGACGCCGAGGCCGCCCTTCCATATCGCCAGCGGCCCCCACCAGGCGTGCGGCGTGATGTCGAACGGGGTGGTGACGTCGAAGTAGATCCGCGCACCGACCAGCCCGAGCGGCACCGCCCACACGACAACGTCGTAGACCAGCGCGCGGTCACCGCCCGCCGCCGCCCACCGCCTCGCGGTGATGTAGACCGCCAGCGCGATCCCGATCGCGTACATCAGCCCGTAGGCATGGACGAACAGCGGGCCAAGGTGAATGCCGTCCGCCGGGGGACCCGGGATGAACGCGAGCACGGAAACCGCCTTCCTGACGCACAGGGCGAGGCCGGGCGAGGCGTCCCGAACCTTGTGCTAGATATCTAGATATCATGAAAACATGATGTCAGGAAAGCGGAAGGGTCGGGTCAGCCGGTGATCTCCTTCAGGTCGGTCAGGAGCGCGGCCGGTCGCGCAGTTCCCTGGCGATGGCTTCGACCCCGCGGTCAAGCTCGGCGAAGCTGGTGCTCAGCGGTGACAGCCCGATCCTGATGCCGTCCGGCGGCCTGAAGTCGGGGATCACGCCGCTTTTCCACAAGGCCGCGGTCACTTCGGCGAACCTGGGGTGGTCCACGGTGACGTGCGAACCGCGATCCGCGGCGTCGCGCGGGCTGGCGAGCACGGCGCCAAGCGGCGCGAGCACCTCGTCCGCCAGCGCGATCGCGCGGGAGGTGAGCGCGACCGACTTGCGCCTGACGGCCGCAAGGCCCGCCTCGGCGATCAGGTCAAGCATGTCCTTGAGCGGCTGCATCGCGAGCACCGGCGGAGTCCCGGAGATGAACTTGCGTATCCCCTTCGCCGGCTGGTACTCCGCTGCCATCGCGAAGGGGTCGCTTGCCCCCATCCAGCCCCAGACCGGCTGCCGCAGTTCGTCTTGCAGCCGCGTCGCGACGTAGCAGAAGGCGGGCGAGCCAGGACCGCCGTTCAGGTACTTGTAGGTGCACCCCGCCGCCAGGTCGACGTCACACGCGTCGAGTTCGATCGGCAGCACGCCGGCCGAATGACACAGGTCCCACAAGATCAGCGCCCCCGCCTCGTGCGCCGCCCTGGTGATGGCCGCCATGTCGGCGATGAAGCCGGAACGGTACGCGACATGGCTGAGGACGACCAGGGCGGTGCGCTCGCCGATGGCCGCCGCGACGTCCGCCTGGCGCACGCCCGCGTCGTGCGGCGGGGTCAGGTACCTGACCGACAGCCCGCGCTCGGCCGCGATACCGTCCACGATGAACCTGTCCGTCGGGAAGTTCGCCAGGTCGATGACGACCTCGTCCCGGCCGGGGCGGGCGTCGACGCCGGCCCTGATCAGCTTGTAGAGCAGCACCGTGGTGGAATCGGCGACGATCACCTGGCCCGGCGCGGCGCCGAGGGCGATCTCGGCCAGCCGGTCCCCCACGGTCACCGGCTCGGTCATCCAGGCCTCGTCCCAGCTCCTGATCAGCCCGCGGCCCCACTCGCCGGCCACGAAGGCCGCGAGCCGCTCCCCCGTCACGCTCAGCGGCCGCCCGAGCGAGTTGCCGTCCAGGTAGGCGACGACGGAAGGATCATCCGCCGCCACGAACCTGGACCGGAACCGCGCGAGCGGGTCGGCGGCATCGAGTTGGCTGGCAGGTTCGATGTTCATCTCGGATCCCGTCTGCTGGAACCGGCGGAGTCAGCGGGGCGCCGAGCGGTGGAGCCCGCCCTCGTTCGGGATATAGGTGTTGATGGCCGTTCGCCCAGGCTAGCCGTCGCCTTGAGCCCACCGGGTGCCGCTGACTGCGCCCGCCGCGCTACGTTGCTGAGAAAGTTTGGCCAGCGTGTCGATCCGCGCCCACGCCGGCTCGACCTAGGGGTGAACGGGCCGGGGAAGCGGCCCCAAGCTAGTCCAGGGAGCTAAGAAAATGAAGTACATGCTGGTCATGCGCGCCACCGATGAGGGCTACGCGACGATGGCGAACGCCGACTTCAACAAGATGCTCGAGGTCGTCGGCAAGTTCAACGAGGAGCTGATCCGGGCGGGCGTGCTGCTCGCCGCGGAGGGGCTCGCCGATCCCGCCGAGGGCGTGGTCGTCGACTTCTCGGCCGAGCCGCCCGTGGTCACCGACGGCCCCTACGGGGAGACCAAGGAGCTGTTCGGCGGGTTCTACATCCTCAACGTCGCGTCGAAGGAGGAGGCCGTCGAGTGGGCCAAGCGGTTGCCGATCAACGGCCCTGGCTTTAAGACCGAGGTCCGCCGGGTCACCACGATCGACGAGTTCCCGCAGGACAACGACTGGATCAAGAAGGAGCGGGCATGGCGCGAGGCCACCGGCCAGCTGTGAGCGTGCCCTTTTCGCGGAGGTGGGCACGGGATGGCTGACCCGGTCGGCCGGGAGGCTGTCGCCGCCGTGTGGCGGATCGAGTCGGCGCGGATCGTCGGTGCGCTCGCCAGGTACACCGGCGATTTCGCGCTGGCCGAGGACCTCGCGCAGGAAGCGCTCGCTGAGGCTCTGGTGACCTGGCCACGCGACGGCGTGCCAGGCAACCCGACGGGGTGGCTGCTTACCGTCGGCCGCCGCCGCGCGATCGACGCGTTCCGCCGGCGCGCCGCCCTCGACGAGCGGTACGCCGCCCTCGCCCGCGACCTGGGCGAGGGCGGCGCCACCTCAGGGAACCCGCGCGCCGAACCCGACAGGGATGGCGCGGACCTGCTGTGGGACCCGGACAGGATCGACGACGACGTGCTCGCGCTGATGTTCATCTCCTGCCACCCGCTGCTGTCGCGGGAGGCGCGGGTCGCGCTCACCCTCCGGGTGGTCGGCGGCCTGACGAGCGACGAGATCGCCCGGGCGTTCCTCGTCCCCGCCGCGACCGTGCAGGCCAGGATCACCAGGGCCAAGAAGACCCTCGCGGCGGCCGTGGTCCCGTTCGCGGTGCCGCCGGCGGCGCAGCGGGCCGAACGACTCGGCTCGGTGCTGAGCGTCATCTACCTGATCTTCACCGAGGGAGCCTCGGCGAGTTCCGGCCGCGACCTGATCCGGCTCGACCTCGCGGGCGAGGCGCAGCGCCTCGCCCGGGTGCTTGCCCGGCTGATGCCGGACGAGCCTGAGGTGCACGGGCTGCTCGCGCTCCTTGAGCTGACCGCGGCCCGCTTTCCCGCCAGGACAGGGCCGGACGGCGAGCCGGTCCTGCTTGACGAGCAGGACCGGCGGCGCTGGGATCAAGCCGCGATCCGCCGGGGACGGGCCGCCCTGGCCCGTGCGGGGGCGGCGGGCCGCGGCCTCGGGGCATACGGGCTGCAGGCAGCGATCGCGGAATGCCATGCCGTCGCGCCATCGGTCGGCACGACCAACTGGGAGCGCGTCGTGATTCTCTATGAGGCGCTCGGCAGGCTCGCGCCGTCACCCGTGGTTGACCTCAACCGGGCGGTGGCGGTCGCGATGGCCCAGGGGCCGGCCGCGGCGCTGCTCATCGTGGACCAGTTGCTCGCCGACGGCGCGCTGCCCGGGTCGCACCTGCTGCCGAGCGTTCGCGGTGAGCTGCTCACCCGCCTTGGCCGTTACGACGAGGCGCGCGCCGAACTGGAGCGCGCCGTGTCACTGTGCGGCAATGAGCCCGAGCGGACGGTCCTGCGGCGCAAGATCGCCGACGTCGCGCGCCTGGCATAAATTTGTGACGGCCGGTTCATGTCCACGGCCGGCCGGCCGGCTGGCGAAGGCGGAGGGCAGCATGAGCAACCTGGAAGCGAACCCGCCCGAGTTGGCGTGCCGCGGCCGGGAGCCCGCCGCCGGCCAGGCCGAGGTGCTCAGCGCCAGGGACGTCCCGCTTGGCGGGCCGCGGGCGATGCGCGTCCGGCGAACGCTCCCGCAGCGCCAGCGGTCGCTCATCGGCGCCTGGTGCTTCGCCGACCACTACGGACCCGACGACGTCAGGCTTGGCC
>Ga0210389_10005217_pt1 | contig 10074 bp, 11 predicted proteins | sample IncBWH28OmetaG_FD_160127 | JGI IMG/M metagenome (GOLD analysis project Ga0210389, IMG submission 160127) | Forest soil microbial communities from Barre Woods Harvard Forest LTER site, Petersham, Massachusetts, United States - Inc-BW-H-28-O ...
TGTACCGGGCTGGGCTGGACAATCGCCGAGCGGGGGGCGGTCAGCCAGCGGAAGCGCTCGCCGAGGGACTGCTCGGCGAGCGGGCCCTCGGTGCAGGCACGGGTGAAGGCCGTGAGCGCGGCCGTGACGGCTTCGGTGTCCGTGCCGGGATCTAGGGCCCTGAGGCGGCGCTCGTTCAGTTCGATCTTCGCCTTGAGGAACTTGAACGACTTGGAGTAGACGATCACGCCCACGTTGATTGACTCGCCGCGGTCGATCCTCGGGACCACGCGGATCAGGGCGTACTCGAAGAGCTCGCTCACAGCCGGATGACCTCCGGGACCACGGGTGCGCGGTTGAGCAGCTGGTCGACGTAGGCGTCCGCGCCGCGCTCGCCGAACCAGGCGGGCGGGACGTCGCGCGTGATCCGCTGCAAGGTTTCCGCTGTTATCAGCGGGGCTAGCTTCTCGTGCGCCTGCTCAAGCCGCTTCGCCCGATCCCTGACGACATGGTGTCGCGCGTCGAAGGGTTTATCCGGTGCCGCCCTCGACCAGTCGTGGTGGAAGTAGAGCGCGGCGCCGTGGTCGATCAGCCAGACGTCACCGTGCCAGACGAGCAGGTTCGGGTTGCGCCAGGTCCGGTCGACATTCTGGATCAGGGCGTCGAACCAGAGCAGCTCGCTAGCGAAGTCCTCGTCCACCGTCCAGCCCAGGGGGTCGAATCCGGCGGCCCCCGGGAGGAAGTCCACCGCCAGGTTGAGCCCCGCGCTCGCCCGGAGCAGGTCCTGGATCTCCTCGTCCGGCTCGCTCAAGGCGATCCTCGGGTCCAGGTCCGCGAGGGCGAGTTCGGGCACGCGCAGGCCGAGCTCGCGAGCCAGCTCGCCTGCGATGATCTCCGCGACCAGCGCGAGGGGTCCCTGGCCCGCGCCGCGGAACTTGAGCACGTAGGTGCCGAGGTTGTCGGCCTCTACGAGGCCCGGCAGGCTGCCGCCCTCCCGGAGCGGGGCCAGGTAGCTGGTGACGGTGACACGTTCAAGCACGCGCGCAAGGCTATCTGTTGCCAGCGAGGTCCTAGGGCGGTGCGAGGTCCCCGGGTTCCTCGAGTTCTGGAACGGTTCGACGTGACGGTTCATACTCCTCGCCTGGCGTTAGCCCGGATACGCGACAATGGGCGGATGACTGATCCTGAGTTGCCCGTGCGGCTGGCGGGACGCGTGATAGCGGTTGACCCGGTGGGGCGGGTGCTGCTCTTCGGCTACGACGACCCGCCGCCCAAGGGGAAGCACTGGGCCACGCCGGGCGGCGGGGTCGAGGACGGCGAGGACTTCTACACCGCGGCCTGCAGGGAACTGCACGAGGAGACCGGCTGGCCCGACGTGCCCGTGTCGCCGGAGGAAGTGCACCTGGAGAGCAACGTCCAGTTCTCGGGGTATCGCCAGGCGCTCATCAGGCAGTATGACCACTACTTCGTCGGGCGGGTAGCTGACGAGGAGCGGCCGCTCGGCGAGGTCGCGGCGATGCACGATCACGACGGGATCGTCGGCCACCGCTGGTGGACCCTCGCGGAACTCGACGCGACCGAAGAGAGCGTCTACCCGAAGGGCCTCGCGGACCTGATCCGGCGCTACCTGCCCGCCGACTCGTAGTAGAACTGCTGCCCGTTGTCGGAGCCGAACCTGCCCGCCAGCTCGTAGACGAACTGCTGGGAGTTGACCGTGCCGACGCCGGTGACCAGGTCGTAGCCCTTGCCCGCCGGGTAGCCCTTGACCGTGAGCACTTGGTCAGCCCCGAGCTGGTTGAAGGAGACGGTGTTGTTTCCCGAGGTCACGTCCGTGATTCCCGGGGCGTGCTCCGCTTCAAGCGTGTACAGGGCCGGGTTGATCAGGCCGAGCGGGTGGCCGGCGACCTGGTCGGCGAGCGCGACGACCGCGGCGAACTCGGGCGTCGCCTCGCTCGTACCGCAGGTCAGCGACCAGCCCGCGTCGCCCGGCTGGTAGCTGCTGTAGACGCTCACCGAGCCGTCGCAGGCGGCGCTCATCGCGATGTCTGGCACGCCCCGGTGCGCGCCCGTGACGGCCTTGACGTCGTTCTGGTAGGACGGTCGCGCGAAGAACTCGGACGTGCCGCCGCCGCTGGCCGCTGGGGAGGGCTCTATCGAGCCCGAGTACCGGTTCCACGCCTGGTCGTCGGTGTCGTTCCAAGCCACCGAGGTGTACCCGGTGCGCGTCTGCCGCAACTGCGTGCCGCCGACCGCGGTGACCAGCGGGTCGGTGTCCGGCCAGGAGCTGACGCGGCGGGTGTAGTACTGCATCTCGTTGGTCTCGTGGTCGGTGGCGCCCGCGTCGCCGCTGGCGGCCAGGACCGTCACATGGGAGCGCTCGGCGTCCAGGTAGGCGGCGCGCAGCGGTGCGAGCTGCGGATAGCCGGTGAACGTTTCCTCGGTCGCGCTGAACGACTGGCTGATCACCCCGACCTTGTAGTGGGCGAGGGCGTACTCCTCGGCCTTGACGATCTGCGGGAAGCCGGTGACACCCTCGGTCTCGGCGACCGGGGTCTCGACGAGCAGGATGTTCGCGCCGGGGGCGAGGGCGTGCGCGTACTGCACGTCGAGCGTGGTCTCCCCCGCCCAGTCGGTCATCTCCGGGTCGTTCGGGTTGAACTTAGGGATCTTGCCGACGGGGGCGATGATCGTGAACTTCGGCGGGGCCGGGTAGCCGAACTGCCGGTCGAATGTGGCCAGGTCGGTGCTGATCGTTGGCGAGCCGAACGAGTCGACGATCATGATGGTCACGCCCTTGCCCGTCACCCCGTTCGCGTACAGCGCGGGCAGCCGGTAGGCCGCCCTGAGCTGCGTGGGGCTGAAGCAGGCGATGCCGTAGGCCTTCTCGCACTGTGCCGTCGTGGACGGTCCTTGCGTCGGAGCGGCGGGGAGCCTGATCGCGCCGGGGCTGACCGTCACCCGGGCCTCCCGCGCGGCCGTGGCGGACGACCGTACGGCCGGCAGGGCGGAGCTGCCGGTGGCTGTGCTGCCCGTGATTGAGGCTGCCACCGAGGCTGCTGTTACCGCCGTTATGCAAGCGGCGAGGGTGATCCTGGCCTTGCGCATACGAGCACCATAGTTGAACACATCCGAAAACTAATCAACGGACACGGGATACCAGCCGTCCCGATTGCCGGGGTGCGACTGGAAGTCGTAGCGGATCCCGCTATCGGCCAAGGCGACGAGGGTCACCGAGGTGGTGCCGTAGACCCGGCCATCGGGCAGGTCGCGGCGGACGATGATGGCCGCCGGGTCGGCCGGGTCGAGGCCGTCGCCTGCCGCCAGGGTGAGCCAGTCACCCCAGGCCTGGGCCAGGGGAAGCGCCGGGTCCGCGGCCGGCCGGGCGGCGGCGAACTTGTCGGCGAAGTGCGCGGCCTTCGGGTCGCCGGCCGGGTCGCCGGGTTCCACCGGGTAAACGTGCCCGGCGTTGGTGAACATGTGCGTGCCGGGAGCGAGGCGGCGGACTTCGGGCAGCTCACGCACGATTGCAGTGTTCCCGAGGTCTTCGTCCGCGTGGGCGGGCCTGATACGATCGCGGTTTTTGCGATCAGGCCCGAGTGCGCGGACATCGGGGGGTACGGGGGGTCGTCCCCCCGGGAGATAACTGAGCTCGGTCACCGAGTCCGGGGTGGCGCAGATCAGGTGGAACGGGTCGTAGCGGGCAAGGGCGTCCGGGTCAGCGGCGAGCCGGCTGAGCATGCCGGGTCCTTCGGCGGCGGCGCGGAGCGAGAGGTCTCCCCTGCTGCGGCGGCCGGCCGGGTCGGCGAGGGAGCCGCGGGCGTTCAGCAGGCAGGCCACGCGCGGGATCTCGGGGTGGACGGCCAGCCACGTGCCGCCGGCCTGCTCGTCGATCCCGCCGATCAGCGGCGATCCCGGCCAGTGCCTGGCAGGCGGGCGCCAGGGGCGGCTGGTCAACTCGTCCCTGATGCCAAGCAGGCGCAGCGGAACCCGCTCCTCCGGCGCGAGCGCGACGACAACGGTACACACATAACAAGCATGACACCGGCCCGGTCGTCTCATGCCCGGGCAAGAGCGAAAATACTGGTATGGCGTCCGGTGACCTGGCAGAAGCAGTCGAGATGGAAAGTCAGCAGAAGTCGTTCGGGATATTGGCTGAGGTTTTCCGAATCGGAAACGTCGCGATCTTGAGCGGCGCCGGGCTGTCCACCGAGTCCGGCATTCCCGACTACCGGGGGCCTAGCGGGCAGGCGCGGCGGGCCGGGCAGCCAATGACCTACCAGGAGTTCACCGGCTCGGCGGAGGCACGGCAGCGGTACTGGGCGCGGTCGCATCTCGGCTGGCGGCACATCACCGGGGCCTCGGCTAACGCCGGGCACCGCGCCGTCGCCGCCGTTGAGCGGGCGGGGCTTGTCTCCGGGATCATCACGCAGAACGTGGACGGGCTGCATCAGGCGGCGGGTGCCGGAGCCGTGACCGAACTGCACGGGTCGCTGCACCGGGTCGTGTGCCTGTCGTGCTGGTCACGGTCCTCCCGGGAGGACCTCGACGCGCGGCTGCGGTCGGCGAACCCGTTGTGGACCGCCGACGCGGGCCTCGCGGTGAATCCCGACGGGGACGTGGCGGTTGAGGAGACCTCCGGATTCACCGTGGTGGACTGCCTTGGCTGCGGCGGCCTGCTCAAGCCGGACGTGGTGTTCTTCGGGGAGAACGTGCCCAAGCCGCGGGTCGAGTCGTGCTTTTCGCTGGTGTCTTCGTCGTCGGCCCTTGTCGTACTTGGATCGTCGTTGACGGTTATGTCTGGACTTCGGTACGTTCGGCGTGCTTCGTCGCTCGGGATTCCCGTGGTGATCGTGAACCAGGGCGCGACGCGCGGGGACGCGCTGGCGACCGCCACACTCGACGCGCCGCTCGGCAGCACGCTGACCGCGCTGGCGCGGGAACTGGGGCTGGCCGACTCTTCGCAGGAGGATGCACTCACGTGGTCCTGGAGCCCGCTGGGTTAAGGTCGATGTCGTCCCGGGCTCTCGCTACCGTCGTTCTCAGTTCGCGGAGGAACATGCGGGAGCGCTCGGGGGTGTAGCGGACCGAGGGGGCGGAGACCGACAGGGCGGCCACCGCGTCGCCGGCCTTGTCCCTGACGCACAGGCCGATGGCGCAGACGCCCGATTCCGACTCCTCGATGTTCTCCGCATAGCCCCGGTCGCGGATCAGGCGGAGCTGGCTGACAAGGGTACGGCGCTCGGCCGCGGTCATGCCTTCGGGCGGCCGGCCGTTCGTGCCCCGCAGCAGGGCCGTGAGCTGTGCGTCCGGGAGTTCGGCGAGCAGCGCCTTGCCGCCGGAGGTCCTCCACGCGGGCAGGATCGTGCCCTGCCGGTCACCCACCCGCAGGACCTGCGCGGACTCCACGGTGTGCAGGAAGCGCGTCTGGGTGCCGAGCAGGACCACCAGGTTGATCGTTTCCGCCACGTGGCCGCAAAGCACCTCCATGTGCGGGCGCATCACCTGGCGCAGCCGCGCGGCAGGCTCACCGGGCAGCGGCTCCGCGGACACCGCCGGGCCCAGCCGGTAGGAGCGGTCCTCGGCCTGCACGGCGAAGTCACGGTAGACGAGCATGGCAAGCAGCCGGTGCGCCGTCGACCGCGCGATGCCAAGTTCGGCCGCCACCTCGGAGACGCGGACCTGACCGGAGTCGCGCAGCATCTGAAGAATTCGCAGCGCGTTGTCGACTGACTCGATCGCGTACGGCGGCTTGTTCTTCACAACAGAATTTTAGGTGAAATTACTGTGAAAAACCCCTAAGCTGTTATGACCGGCATGTGGGGATCTGTGACGACACGAGCGGATTCAGTCCCTACGATTGGGAGTGAGCGCGGTGGAGATCGTCGTCATCGGCTGCGGAGTGGGCGGGCTCACCGCCGCGCTGGCGCTCGGCCAGGGCGGCCACCGGGTCCAGGTGCTCGAGCGCGCGTCCCGGTTCGCCCGGTCCGGTCCAGGCCTGCGCCTCGCGCCGAACGCGACCGCCGTGCTGGCCCAGCTCGATCTTCTTGATCAGCTGCTCGAACTTGGTGTGCGGCCCAGCCGGGCGGTGCTCCGCGACCTGGGCAGCGGCGCCAAGCTCGCCGAGCTTGACACGGGCGCTCCATTAACGGCGCGCTACGGGGCTCCGTTCGTCGTGATCGGCCGCGCTGACCTGCTTTCCCTGCTCTGCGATGCGTGCGCCGACGCGGATGTCGAACTCCGGCCTGGTCGTAACGTTATCTCGGTGGACCAGTCGCACTTCGCTTCGTCTGTCATGGGCGGTGCGGTTGTCACCTGTACGGACGGCCGGGTGTACGCCGGCGATGTGGTGGTGGCTGCCGACGGTGCCGAGTCGGTGGCCCGCGCGCTGCTCGGCGACGGCGAGCCGACAGGTGACGGCTGGGCCGCCTACCGCGCGATCGTTCCCGCCGGCGCGCCTGCAGACTCGCTCACCGGCTCGTCGGCCGACCTGCATGCGGGCGGGGAGATCGTTGCCTGGGCTGGGAGTGACGCATACTTCGCCAGGTACCCGATCCGGGTCAACGAGGCGTACGAACAGGTCGCCGTCTTCTGCAGCCATCTGAATCCCCTGGTCGGTGCCGTATCCCCGGGCGGCACCGACCAGGGGTCAGCGCTCCTTTCCCGTGACTGGGGCGGGCCCGAGGAGCTTGACAAGGCGTTCTCCCGTGCCGTCGAGCCAGTGCGCGCCGCGGTGCGCCTGATGCGCAAGGACCAGTGCTGGCGGATGATCGACCAGGCGCCGCTGTCGTCGTGGGCGGTGGACCGGGTCGTGCTGCTCGGCGACGTGGTGCACCCGATGCCCGCTTACCTAGCCCAGGGTGCCTGCCAGGCAATCGAGGACGCCGCCGTGCTTGCCGACGCGCTCGCTAGCTGTCCTGGACCGCGGGGCGTGGTGGCGGCACTCGTTGGATACCAGGCGCGGCGCGCACCACGGGTCATCCGCGTGTCACGGGCCCGGCAGGTCTGGGAGTCCGCGCCACTCCCCCGCCGCCCCGCCGACGACTACGCGGTGAGCGACTGGCTGTACGCGCCACCCCGCCAGCCTTTACCCATTTCTCGTCGTCGTTCAGGGTGCAGCCGTCATCGTCTGCGCTGGCTTCCGGGGAGGTCATGTACCGGACAGGCGGAGCAAGAATCCGTTCGGATTACTTCTGTTTTTGATTTCGGGCTTTTTGCGTTAGTCGTTGAGGAAGTCCTGGAGGGCGGCGGCGGTTTCCGTGGGGACTTCTTCGGCGGGGAAGTGGCCGCACGGGAGTGAGTGGCCCTGCACGTTGTCGGCGTATTCGCGCCAGATCGCCGTAACGTCGCCGTAGCGGCGTCCCACGAAGCCGTGCTCGCCCCACAGGGCGAGGGTCGGGGCGGTGATCCGCTGGCCGCGGGCGGCCGCGGCGTCATCGTCGTCCAGGTCGGTGCCGACGGCGGCGCGGTAGTCCTCACAGGAGGCGTGGATCGCGGCGGGATCCTTGAAGCAGCGGACGTACTCCTCGACCGCCTGCGGATCGAAGGGCTGGCCGCCGCGCCGCCAGGTGCTCATCCTGCCGCGCACCCAGCCGGCCGGGTCGGCGCCGATCTGGTGCTCGGGGAGCGGCTCGGGCTGGGCGAGGAAGAACCAGTGCCAGTAGCCGAGGGCGAAGTCCTTGTCGGCGGTGTGCAGGGCGTGCCTGGTGGGAACGATGTCGAGGACGGCGAGCTTGCTGACGGACATCGGATAGTCGAGGGCCATGCGGTGGGCGACGCGCCCGCCCCTGTCATGGCCCACCACGGCAAAGCTCTCGTAGCCGAGTTCGCGCATGACGAGGATCTGGTCGTAGGCCATCGTGCGCTTGGCGTACGCCTCGTGCGTCGGGCCGCCTGACGGCTTGCCGCTGTCGCCGTAGCCGCGCAGGTCGGTGAGGACGACCATGTGGTCCTGGGCCAGGATGGGGGCGACGTGGTGCCACATGACGTGGGTCTGCGGATAGCCGTGCAGCAGCAGGATGGGGGTGCCCGCATCGCGGCCGCCGACAAGGGTGTTGATCCTCACACCTCCCGGGGCAAGGGTGACTCTCTTGAACAGATCCGGCAGGGGGACAGTCATAGGGCTCTACCTCCCCCTTCGCGAAGTTGCCTAATCTCACCCCAACCATCTCCTACGGGACGTCGTCATAGGGGTGTTGAGAGTGCGAGGAAGCGGACTTTCCGCTCGTAGAAGGGATGACTGATCATGTTTGGTTCAGCTTCGTTGATGGTCAGGCTGGGTGGCGCAGTGGCGGTTGGGGCTGTCGTGGCTGCGGCGGCAGGGTGTTCGTCCGGGGGATCGTCGTCGTCCTCGGCGCCGGCGTCCGGTACGGCTTCTTCCTCGTCTGCCGCGACTGGTTCCTCGTCTGGCACGTCCGGGACGGCCGCATCTTCGTCGTCTTCGTCGGTGCCGTCCTCGGCTTCGTCGCCGAATACGGTCACGGGGGCATCGGCGACCGCCACTGCCAACGGCTGCACGACGCAAGACTTGAAGGCCACACTGGTGAACACGCAAGGGGCCGCCGGGTCGGTTTACATGAACATCGACTTCACGAATACCGGGTCGGCCAGCTGCACGCTGGACGGGTACCCCGGCGTGTCGATTGGCACGGGAACGCCGTTCAGCCAGGTCGGTGCGGCGGCCACGCGGTCCACGGCCGCCTCGCCGACCGTGGTTTCGCTGTCGCCCGGGCAGACCGCGAACGCGCTGCTGCGGGTCGTGCAGGCGGTAAACTACCCGAGCGCGACGTGCTCGCCGACGGCGACCACGTCCCTGCAGATCTACCCGCCGAACCAGCCGACGGCGATTTACCTGCCCTACAAGTCGACGGGTTGCACGTCCAAGTCGGTGAACATCCTGACCATCGGCGTGGTGCAGGCGGGCACCGGGCCCAACGGGCAGTAAGGCGTTAGGCGGCCGCTGCCGCGGCTGGTCCTGGGGTGAGGGCCGCAACAAGGGCCCTGGACCAGTCGCGGTAGCCGTCCTGGCTCGGATGGAAGTTGTCGACGGAGAACTTGCCAGCCCACGGTGGGATGAAGTGCCTGCTGACCTCGGCGACCCGCAGGCTGCGCTCGTCCGCGACCTCGCGGATCACCCGGTTGATGCGGCTGATGTAGGGGACGCTCATGTGTCCAACGATCCACCAGAAGCCGGAGAGCAACGGCAGGTCGAGCATGACCGTGTCCTCGGGAACCGCCGAAAGCAGGATACGCAGGTCGCCGAAGAGCTTGCCCGGCGCGCTGTACAGGATGTCGTTGGCGCCCGCGCCGCAGGTGACGAGGTCGGGCTGCTGGCCGTCAAGCCGCGGTAGCTGCTCGGCGAGCACGTCGCGGATCAGCGCGCCCGATACCGAGAGGTTGAGCACGCGCCAGTTCCTGCCCGTCGTGCGCCGCAACTGGTAGAGCGTCTGGCCGACGTAACCGCCGCGTGGGCCCGGCGCGCCGAGGCCCTGCGCGGTCGAGTCACCGAGGACGACCCACAGCGGGTCGGGTTCCTCACCGCTGCGCAGCGCGAGGTCGCGGTTGCTCAGCACACGGTCGTTGTGGGCGTCCCAGTAGGCGGCGAACTCCGTGCGGTCGGCGCGCAGTTCGGCCACGCCGTCGGTCCAGCGGCCGAGCTTGCCGCGGGAGATGCCGGTGACTCCCGCGTACGGGCTGTGCGTGACGACGGACGCCGCGTCCGCGATGATCTCCACGGGCGACTTCCTGCTGGCACCCCTCGTGCCGGTCATGGCGTTCATGGCATCGACCCAGGCCGGACGCGACACGGGGGACGTTGACCGCATCGAACTCGCTCCCATCCCCCGCGAACTACATGGACGCAGGGTTAACGACGGTAAACGATTTTATCGATAAATGTCAACGAATAGGCGTCTAAGGGAGGTCCCGCCGTCAGCGCTTTGCGCTGGTCAGGATCTCCGATAGGCGGTGCCTCGGGAGAGCTGGCGAGCGGCGGCCGTCGCGGCCGGTCATGTCCTCGTTGGCGATGAGGGCGTTGGCGACGGCTTCTTCTGTGGCCTGGACGACTGCGGTGAAGAACGGGTTCATCTTGCCCCACGG
>Ga0210389_10005218_pt1 | contig 10070 bp, 9 predicted proteins | sample IncBWH28OmetaG_FD_160127 | JGI IMG/M metagenome (GOLD analysis project Ga0210389, IMG submission 160127) | Forest soil microbial communities from Barre Woods Harvard Forest LTER site, Petersham, Massachusetts, United States - Inc-BW-H-28-O ...
CCGTTCAGCATCACCTTCATCAGCCGCCCGGAATGGGTGCCGGTGTGGAAGGTGAGCGGCAGCTGCATGATATGTTCGAAATAACTCGTCAGCACCGCCTGGCGCTGGCGATGCGCCAGCCGGTCGGCATGCAGCGCCACCGCAGCGCCGCACAGGATCGTGAACAGACCGAACGCCGCCCAGGCTGCCAGCATCGCCCAGGCCGGCGACGATCCCAGTGCGCCGCCGGTCGGCTTGCCGGAGAGCGTGTCAACGATTTTGCCGAACAGCACCGGTTCGGCGAACTGCGCGCCGGCAAGCAGGAGGTTGGCGCCGGCCAGGATCCATCCCAGGCGGGCTTCCTTGCCGAGCAGCTCGAGCACGCGCGTATAAAGACGAAGCAAAGACATGAGACCCCAGCACCGGCGGAGGGACGATGGCGCCCCGCCGGCGCATCTTAAACAAGGATCGCGGTGAAGGACCAGCGCCCCTTTATACCTGCGCGCCGCGAATATTCACTCCTCGCGATAAGCTATGGACGTGCCGGTTCGGGAAATAACTTAATTCTTGTCGTCCAACACGTGCGGATAATACTGTCGGTCCCATTCATCGGTTCGAAAAAGAATTGTGGCTGCACCGATAATCTTGTCACTCGGGCGATACGCGTTCCTGCCAAGTCTTACCTCCGCGTCATGCCAAGCAGCCAAATGAAAGTGGTCATTTTTCTCGTTGAGAGACTGCAGCTCTCGGATGAGCAGGTTGCGCCCTTCATCATAAGGTGGATTTCGAACCCGCCGCCGGTTGTAACGCTCATTGTGATACGAGGTGCCACGGATCGATCCTCCGATCATTGTCTATGCTTATTTGGTTTGGAGACAAATCCGCGATGGCGGGAAAGAGCAGGGATTTTTGCTCAATTGATCAGGCGGTCGCCGCGCGCGGGCAGGAAGCTATCGTCGAAAATATCCGCGGCTTGAGGCCGTTTTGCGAATTTGAAGCCCTGGCCGACCTGGTCGATCGCGCGCTCGAGGCGGGCCGCGTCGACCCCGCCGATGCCGTTGCGATTCACCTCGTCGGTCATGATGTTGTCGCGGACCACTGCATGCAGCCGCTGTAGCTCCAGCTCACGCGAGCCTTCCTCCATCCGGGTGAGAACCTGGTCGACTGCATGGCCTTCGTCGCGGAGGGTCAGGGCGGTGCCGGCAATCAAGGCCCGCACAAAACCCTTTACGGCCTCCGGCTTCTGGGCTGCGAATGTGGGATTGACGATCAGCGCGAAACCATAGGCCTCGCAGCCATAGTCGGCAAACCGAAGTACCGCGAGGTCATCGGCAGGAACGCCGCGATCCCTCAAGTTCACGGCGGATTGGTAGGAAAAACCGGTCACGGCATCGACCTGGCCGGCCGATAACATCGGTTCGCGCACCGCGGCGCTGATGCGGCTTTGCCTGACGTGCTGGAGATTGATTCCGTTCTGGTGCGCCAATGCCGGCCATAGCCAGGCCGAAAGGTCGCTGTCGGCGACGCCAAGCGTCTTGCCTTCGATATCGGAGAGGATGTGGATGCCCCGGCTCTTGCGGGCGACGATGGCATAGGGCGATTTGTTGAACAGCACGAAAACCGCCTTGATCTGCGGCGAGCTCTGGCTGCGAAAGCGGATCAGCGCGTTCAGATCGACGATGGCAAATTCGCTGGCGCCGGAGGCGACGCGCGCAATGGCCTCGGGCGATCCAGCGGTAATGCCGGTGGAGACCGCCAGCCCTTCCGAAGAGAACAGGCCGTCGGTCATCGCGACGATCATCGGAGCGGCGCCCGCGTTGATCGGACGATCGAAGGACAATTCGACCGCAAGCGGGTGGGCCTTTTCGGCGGCATAGCCTGCCTTCGGGCCCAGACCCGCAGGGCCGAACCACACGGCCAGCAGACTACAGGCAATCATGGTCTGAGTTACGCGCATCAACACCACACCAGGACCAGAGGTAAGTTGTTACGCCGGATATGTCGGTTCCATGACACCGTTCAAGGGCGCTTGGTTCATTGTGTCGTACCGAACCTTAACCGCAGATGAGCGGGGCGCCCGTATTATTACGGCGGTGACGCCGTCCTTTGCGACGGATAGCACGGCGCACGACCAGCGGGCCGCCTTGTGCGGGTCGATTCGACCCTCAGGCACCCGCAAATCTTACGACTGAATTAATCCACTGGTCACCGTCCGGCGGTTTTCCCGCAATTTGTGCAGCCGTTAACACGCTGGCTAGCCGTTTGGTTTATTTTTAGGGACATGAGTGATTCGCTCGAACGGCTCTATCAGGCGGTAGTCGCGGCCAGGGATCTTGATCCCTCGGTTTCGCGGACAGCGCGGCTGTTTCAGCGCGGCCCGGCCAAGATGGCCAAGAAGCTCGCCGAGGAAGCCATCGAAGTCGTGATCGACGCCGTCAATGGCAAGTCCGATGCCGTCATCCGCGAAAGCGCCGATCTGCTCTACAACCTCACGGTCCTGTGGGCGTCCGCCGGTGTGCGGCCCGAGGACGTCTGGCGCGAGATGGAGATGCGTGAGGACCTGCTCGGAATTGCCGAGAAGATGCCGAAGCAGGCCAAATTGCCGAAGGTTTCTTCGCCCCGGCTGGCGCGGCGACCAATTGTCGCGCTCGAGAGCCGCGCCTTACGCAAGCGTCAGCATCAGCCCTCCTGAATCCTGCTGAAATCATCCTGCCAAATCTCCTGGCCGCCCCGGCATGGACAAACGCGTCGCGTGATGCTTCATCGCGGCATGCTCAGACGAATTTACAATTGGTGCATCGACGCCGCCGACAAGCCTTACGCCCTGTGGATCCTGGGAGCCGTCGCTTTCGCCGAAAGCTCCTTCTTCCCGATTCCTCCCGATATCATGCTGCTGCCGATGTCGTTGGCGCGGCCGGCGCGGGCGTGGCTGTTTGCATCGCTTTGCACGATTGCTTCCGTCGCCGGCGGCGTGCTCGGCTACGCGATCGGGGCTCTTCTCTATGACTCGATCGGACTGTGGCTGATCAATCTCTATCACCTCGGCGACAAGGTCGAAGCCTTTCGCGCCTCCTACGCCGAATGGGGCAGCGTGATCATCCTGCTGAAGGGGCTGACGCCGATCCCCTACAAGCTCGTGACGATCACATCGGGCTTTGCGGGCTACAACATCTGGCTGTTCATCCTGTGCTCCATCATCGCCAGGGGTGGTCGCTTTTTCATCGTTGCGATCGTGCTCAATCGCTACGGCGACGTGATCCGGGCCGAGGTCGAGAAGCGCCTGGGCCTCTGGGTCACGGTGCTTGCGCTTGTCCTGGTCGCCGGCTTCGTCATCGCCGTTAAATTGGTCTGAAGCCTTGCTTCGCGGCCGGCTCAGACTACTCTGATCCAATGCTCGATCGATCCCGCCTCTTTTTGGCGCTGGGCCGCCCGCCGGTGGCGGCGACGATCGCCGTTGCAGCTCTCATGTGGATGATTGCCGCGGCAACCTGCCGGTCGCAGCCCGCTCCCACGCCGCCGCCTGCCGCCGCCCAACCGGCGGCGCCGGATCAGCCGGCACCGTCGCAGAGCGCGCCAGCGGCCCCCGCGGCGCGCGAGGAAAATCCTGGCCTGATCAACGAAATGGGCAAGGTGCTGGAGAAATCGCTGTCGATCCTGCCCACCTTGAAAGGCACGGGCGAAGCGCTCGACGATCTCAACACGCGCGCCAAGGATGCAGCCAAGGACGCCGGCGAAAGCCTGTCGCGGCTGACGAGCCCCTCTTCCCTGGCGACGGGCCGCATCCTGTGCCCCGTCTCCGCGAACGGGGCCTCCGATTGCAAGGTGGCGGCCGACAAACTCTGCGTGGCCAAAGGCTTCAAGGACGGCAAGAGCCTGACTACGGACTCGGTGCAGGTCTGTTCGCCGAAGGTGTTGATTCCGGGCCGGGCAAGAAAGCCGGACGATTGCCGAACGGACAATTACGTCACCCGCGCGCTGTGCCAGTAGCGTGACCGTTATTTAGGGAAGCGCGATTGCTTTCTTGAGATGATGTCTGGCATCTTTTGGTCCAAATACAGCTATTCTCGCCTTCGAAACGCATAAGGATTTCACGAATGTCCATGCCTGCTTTGTTCAAGGGCCGTCTGTCGATTCCGGTGATTGGTGCGCCGATGTTCATCGTCTCGGTGCCCGACCTCGTGATCGCCCAATGCAAGGCAGGGATCGTCGGTTCGTTTCCGGCGCTGAATGCCCGTCCGCCCGAACTGCTCGACGAATGGTTGACGCGGATCCGCGCAGCGCTTGCTGAGTACGACGCCGCTCATCCGGATCGGCCCTCGGCGCCGTTTGCCGTCAATCAGATCGTGCACCGGTCGAACAACCGCCTCGAGCACGATCTGGCGCTCTGCGAGAAGCACAAGGTGCCGATCGTCATCACGTCGCTCGGTGCACGGGAGGAGGTCAACCAGGCCGCCCATCGCTGGGGCGGCATTGTCTTTCACGATGTGATCAACCAGAAATTCGCGCACAAGGCGGTCGAGAAGGGGGCTGATGGCCTGATCCTGGTTGCCGCCGGTGCCGGCGGCCACGCCGGCGTGATCTCGCCGTTCGCTTTCGTGGCCGAGACGCGGCAATGGTTCGATGGTCCGATCGCGCTGTCCGGTGCCATCGGCAACGGTCGCGCGATCCGTGCGGCGCGTCTTTTGGGGGCGGATTTCGCCTATATCGGATCCGCCTTCATCGCCACGTCAGAGGCCAACGCGGTCGAGCGCTACAAACAAATGATCGCGGCGTCGGGCGCCGAAGACATCGTTTATTCCAACCTCTTCACCGGGGTGCACGGCAACTACTTGAAGCCATCGATCGTGGCCGCGGGCATGGACCCGGAAAACCTTCCACAGTCGGATGCATCGAAGATGAGTTTCGGAACCGATGCTTCCGGCGAGCGCAGCAAGCCGAAGGCCTGGAAAGAAATCTGGGGCTCAGGCCAGGGAATCGGCAGCGTTGGCAAGATCGTGCCCGCCAGTGAGCTGATCGCGCGCTTCAAAAAGGAATATGAAGAAGCGGTCGATCCGCCGTTGTAAGGCGCAGAACTGCCCAGGCGCTCTCAAGTCCCAAACTTTGATACCGACTCGAGATTTACGCGCGCGATTGACCTTGGTCGCGGCGCTTTCGCCGCTTAACCGGCCATTAACCAAGCCCGCCCCAACATTCATGTCCGGACCGCCCGCAAAGCGCGCGGCGTCTGAGACCGCTGTTGTAGGGGAGTGACATGGATTTCGAGACGCTCTTTGCGAAAACGCCGGCGACCCTCGAGGAGATCAAGCGCCGGGTCGCCTATGCGCTCGAGCGTCATCCGCTCTGCCGCGATGTGCAATTCGATGTCGTCGGCATGCCCCGTTCCAACAGGGGCGGCAACTGGACCGTCAGCTGGCAAACGGTCGCGCCTGACGCGCTTTGGGAGGCGTCCGACATCGTCGCCGATATCCAGGATGCCTACGAACTCACCGCCGCAGCCTGATCCGTTTCAATTTCGCTGCTGTCGGCTCGCGGGCCCCAATCGTCACTGCACCGGCACGGTTAGGCCTTAATTCTTGCCTGATTGTCGGGAAACTGACGTGATGCGCCGCAAAAACTGGAGACTTGCTTGTCGAAAGCAATAACCATTGTTGCCCTGACCTGCTTCCTGATCGTTGGGGCTGCCGCCGCCGCGATTTTGGGCCGCGACAGCGTGCCGGAGGCGGGAGCCGCGATGGTGGCGCCGTCCGCCCCCGCGCCGGAATTCGTCTCCAACAAGGCAAGCAAAAGCGATCGGCTCGCCGTTGCCGCGGTTGAGCCGGCCGTCCTGCCGCAAACCGTCATGGTTCCGGCCGTGATGGTTCCGGCCGTCATGGTCCCAGGCGTCATGATCCCAAGTGAGCCGCTGCGGCAGGCCTTCGCGGCCACTGAGCTAACCGAGATCGAAGGGCTCAAGGTGACCAATCCGGCGGCGCTGCCCGCGCCACCCAAACCGAAACCGGTCGCCAGGCAGGCGGTACAGAAATCCTACGCGCTGTTGAGCGATGCGCAGATCGCCGGCATCAAGGACCGGCTGAAGCTGTCGCCGTCCCAGGAATCCTATTGGCCCGCGGTGGAGAACGCGCTGCGCGCCGTGGCCCGCAAAATTCACGCCGCGCGGCAGGCCGATCCCGGCAACACCAGTGTGCCGCCGATCGACCCCGAGGCGGAGGAAGTCCAGCAACTGAAGTCGGCTGCGATGCCGCTGTTGTTTCAGCTGCGCGAAGACCAGAAGCGTGAGGTGCGTTCGCTCGCCCGCCTGATCGGTCTGGAGAAGGTTGCGGCGGCGATCTGACCGGCAGCAGCCGCGACCTAGGCGAGACTCAAGCCGCAATCTCTTCGTCGGCCAGCGATTCCCTGACGACGCAATTGCGCCCCGAACGCTTGGCCTGATAGAGCGCGCGGTCGCACCGTTCGATCATGTCGTCTGCCGATTCAGCCATGCGGAATTGCGCCACACCGATCGAGACGGTAAGGCTCGATACTTCCTCGCCGGTGGCGCGCGGGGTCAGTCGCGCTTCCGAGATGCGGCGACGGATTCGCTCGGCCACCTCGGCGCATGTCTCCAGCGGCGCGCCCGGCAGGATCGCCATCAGCTCCTCGCCGCCATAACGCGCCGCGAGGTCGCAATCGCGGACGCTCTCCTGCAAGACCCTGCCGACCAGCCGAAGAACCTGGTCGCCGACCTGATGGCCGTAGCTGTCGTTGAACTGCTTGAAGTGGTCGATATCGATCATCAGGATGCTGAGCGGCGTTCCCGCCTCCATCGCCGCGATCTGGGCGCTGCGCAGGAACGCCTCCAGCGAACGGCGATTGGCGAGTCCGGTTAGCGCGTCGGTGTTGGAATGCTCCTCGGCCTGTTTCAGCGAGTCCTTGATCTGATCCAGGTCCTGCGTGGTCTTGAGGAAGTTTGCTTCCAGCGCCGAAGAGCGGCTGGTCGCCTTCGACAACTCCGTCACCAGCTTTTCGATGATCGGCCTCGGATCGGCGGTGGCCTGGCACTCTGAGGAGACTTCGCCAAGCGTCGCCATCTGCGAGCGGTTGTCGGAAATGGCGGTTGCCAGAAAATCCTTGGCGCTGTCGATGACGCCGCGCAATTGGTCGGGAAAATCTTCGCTCGTGTTGCGGTCGGAATGCGGATTGATATAGGTGACGTAGAGATCGCGATTGACGACGGAATCGAACTTCCGCTTGTTGGCGATCAGGATGTCGATGGTTTTTTGCAGCGTCAGCGAGCCGACCATCGCGTAGTAGAACCAGACGGAAAAATTATCGGGGGTAGGCGGCACGCCGTGCTGCGACATCAATCGATTGGCCCGATCCGCGATGGTGGTCGCGTAATCGAAATCAATCTCGTCGTACGCGCTGCTCATTCCTTGAGTCCACTCGCGCCGGGATCGCTGAGGTCCAAATCCTGGAAGGTCAGTATCGTTTTCGGGTTTCCCGACGATCAGGGCAATCGCTCCATCAACATACCTCTGACATCTAAATGATGATTTAAGCTTCGCGGTTGCGGCGTGTATGGGGCATTCAAAACAGCCGAGAAACGCCCAAAATTCCGCTGAAATGCCCGCGATCCGCGCATGGGATTGCGCCCCCGGGCGGCTCGCGATTCCTCGCGCTTGGCTCGGGCGGCCAGTCAAAGTCTCGGAAATCGAAGGCTTGGAAATCCCCCGGCATCCTGTTCTTATCGTCCCCCGCGCAACCGGACGAGGCCCCATGAGCACGCGACGTGAACACGATCTGCTGGGCGACCGGGATGTTCCAGAGCAGGCCTATTACGGCGTCCACACCCTGAGGGCGGTGGAGAATTTTCCGATTACCGCGACACCGATCTCGATCTATCCCGACCTGATTTCGGCGCTGGCGTCGATCAAGCTCGCCGCGGCGCGGAGCAATTGCGAACTCGGCCTGCTCGATGCAACGCGTGCCGACGCCATCATCGCTGCCGCGGAGGAGATCAGGGCGGGCCGGCTGCACAAGGAGTTCGTGGTCGACGTCATCCAGGGCGGCGCCGGAACCTCGACCAACATGAATGCCAATGAGGTGATCGCAAACCGCGCGCTGGAGTTGCTCGGCCGCTCGAAGGGCGACTACAAGTATCTGCATCCCAACGAGCACGTCAACATGAGCCAGAGCACCAACGACGTCTATCCGACGGCGCTCAAGCTTGCGGCCTATTCTGGGATCATGCGGCTGGTCGAGGCGATGGCGGTGCTGCGCCGGGCGTTCGAGGCGAAGTCGGAAGAGTTCGTCGACATCATCAAGATGGGACGGACCCAGCTGCAGGATGCCGTCCCGATGACGCTCGGCCAGGAGTTCTCGACCTATGCGGTGATGCTGGGCGAGGACGAGCAGCGTCTGAAGGAAGCGGTGCTTCTGGTGTGCGAAATCAACATGGGCGCCACTGCCATCGGCACCGGCATCAACGCGCACCCAGACTACGCGCGCCTGGTCTGCCAGCATTTGCGAACCGTGACCGACATTCCAGTGGTCACCGCTTCCAACCTGATCGAGGCGACGCAGGATTGCGGCGCCTTCGTGCAGTTGTCCGGCGTGCTCAAGCGGGTCGCGGTCAAGCTGTCGAAGACCTGCAACGATCTGCGCCTGTTGTCGTCGGGTCCGCGTGTCGGCTTGAACGAGATCAACCTGCCGCCGATGCAGGCGGGCTCGAGCATCATGCCGGGCAAGGTCAACCCGGTAATCCCCGAAGTCGTCAACCAGATCGCTTTTGAAGTCATCGGCAACGACGTCACGGTCAGCTTTGCGGCCGAAGGCGGTCAGTTGCAGCTCAATGCGTTCGAGCCGATCATCGCGCACAGTCTGTTCAAGAGCGTCAATCATCTCCGCGCCGGTTGCCTGACGCTGGCCGAGCGCTGCGTGAAAGGCATCACGGCGAACCGCGAGCATCTTCGCCGCGGCGTCGAACGCTCGATCGGCATCGTGACCGCGCTCAATCCCTATATCGGCTACGCCAATGCGACGGAAATCGCGCAACTGGCGTTGTCGACCGACCAGAGCGTTTACGACCTGGTGCTCGCCAAGAAGCTTCTGACCCGCGAGCAGCTCGACCAGATCCTGCAGCCGGAAGTGCTGACCCGGCCCCGCACCTTCGGCACTGCGGACGCCACCGCGCAAACCCATGCGCTCAGCGTGCGCCGCGACCAGACCGACTGATTATCATCTGATGAAAATTTGCTCGCCAAGGCAAAGGGGAGGGATTTGCGGTTGTGCCCGCAGCGCGATAGGCTATTGAGAGCAAAAAGCCATGGATAGCCAAAGCCATGGGTCAGCAAGAACAATAGATTGCCTTGAATCAAGGGAGGTTGCCTATGCAGGAGCTGACGCCGGAAACCATCACGCAAGCCGTGCTTGATCAGATGGCCTCAACCCCCAATCCGCGCCTGAAGGAGATCATGGCGTCCGCCGTGAAGCACCTGCATGCCTTTGCCAAGGACGTGAATCTGACGCCGGCGGAATGGATCAAGGGCATCGCCTTCATGACCGCGGTCGGCAAGATCTGCACGCCGGCACGGCAGGAATTCATCCTGTTGTCCGATACGCTCGGCCTGTCGGCGCTGGTCAACGGCCTGCATGACGAGACCGCCATGGAAGAGGGGACGAACACGAGCCTGCTCGGTCCGTTTTATCGCGAAACCACGCCGCATCTCGCCGCCGGCAGCCAGATTGCCAAGAATGCCGATCCCGGCACGGAAATCATTCTTTACGGTCATGTGAGCGACGTGAACGGCAAGCCGCTCGCTGGCGCCACCGTTTCGCTCTGGCAGACCAGCGCCAGCGGCCTTTACGACATTCAGGAAAATCCCACTTCAGTCGACTATCGCGGCATCTTCACCACCGACGCCAACGGCCTCTTTCTGGTGCGCACGGTGAAGCCGCTCGGCTATTCGATCCCGATGGACGGGCCGGTCGGCGAAATGGTCACGGCGCAGCGGCGTCACGGCATGCGTCCGGCGCATATTCATTTCCTGGTCGGCGCGCCCGGTTATCGTGAACTAGTGACCGCGCTTTACCTGCGCGACGACCCGCATCTG
>Ga0210389_10005220_pt1 | contig 10069 bp, 8 predicted proteins | sample IncBWH28OmetaG_FD_160127 | JGI IMG/M metagenome (GOLD analysis project Ga0210389, IMG submission 160127) | Forest soil microbial communities from Barre Woods Harvard Forest LTER site, Petersham, Massachusetts, United States - Inc-BW-H-28-O ...
GGCGCAATTAGGGGAATGGTCGCGCCAAACAGAAAGGAACAAAAAGCGATGACATCGGAACTTGGTGATTACGTCCGGCTTGTTCAAAGGCGAGCGGGGGGCGCCTAAGCGATGGGCAAAACCGGGCTGGCGCGGACGGCGCTCGCGACTGTTGCACTCGGCGTTCCGGCGGCCGGCCTGATAGCCGTCCCGGCCGCGGCTCACGCGGCGCCACTGGCGCCCAGCGTTCCGCAGATGATCGCGCCGCAGCCGAAGGCGCCCGTCAGTGCCAAGCCGGCGGCCACGCTGAACTCCGAGCTCGCGGCGTACGCCAAGAGGCTTGAGGGGGTCCCGTATGTATTCGGGGGAACCTCAACCGCGGGCTTTGACTGCTCAGGCCTGACGCAGTTCATCTACCACCACTACGGCAAGAGCATCACGCGGACCGCCGACGGCCAGTTCCACGAGTTCAGGGCCATCAGCCACGCGAGCGCGAGGCCCGGCGACCTTGTCTTCTTCCACGTGTCCAGCAACCCGAGCAGTTACGTCTACCACGTGGCCATCTACGAGGGCGGCGAGTACATGGTGGTCGCGTCCACCAGTGCCGGGCGCGTTATCTTGCAGTCGTTCGCCTGGGCGGGCGATACCGTCACGTTCGGGACGATCACCCACTAGCACCCGCGGGGGTCTGGGGGTCGCTCCCCAGGGGATACCGCGGGGGCCTCGGGGTCGCTCCCCAGGAGATACGTCAGCCGGGGGCCTGGCCGATGGCCGGGTCCCCCGCTGTTTGCCTTGATATGCTACGTTTCCATGTCGGTCAGGATCATTTAAGTGGCGTATCCCGGGGATTCGCGCAGTGTTGAGTCGAGCACTGCTGAGTCGAACGCAGTTGATTCGAGTGCTGGTGAGTCAGGCACTGCGCCCAGGGTGTCACGGAGGCACCAGGCCGGCGCGTCCAGCGCGCGGGGCCTGCTGCTCACCGTGCTGGGTGAGCTTGTCCTGCCTGGCGACGGCGGGGCGTGGACATCGGCGCTGCTGGCCGTCTTCGCCCGGCTGGGCATCGCTGAGAAGGCGACCCGGCAGGCGCTGATGCGCACCAGCCAGGCGGGCTGGCTGCAGTCCGAGCGTGATGGCAGGCGGGCCAGGTGGGTGCTGACCCCGGCCGCCGAGGCGATGCTCACCGAGGGTGCCGAGCGCATCTACTCCTTTGGCCAGCTAGGGGAGTGGGACCGGCGCTGGGTGGTCGTCTCGGTTCGCATCCCGGAGGCGGACCGGCGCGCCCGGCACGTGGTGCGCACCAGGCTCACCTGGGCCGGGTTCGGGATGCTCGCCCCCGGCGTGTGGATCAGCCCGCACTCCGCGCGCGCCGCCGAGGCGGAGCGGGTGCTCACCGACGCCGGGGTCGGTGGCGACGCCAGCGTCTTCGTCGGGGAGCGGGCCGGCCTTGGCGGGATGCCGGCGATGGTGGCGGCCGCCTGGGACCTGTCGGCGCTTGAGGCAGAGTACGAGGAGTTCATGGCCGAGTTCAGTGCCCCCACCACACGAGGCCCGGCCAGCGGAGCAGACGCGCTGACCCGGCAGATCGAGCTGGTGCACGCCTGGCGGCGGTTCCCGTCCATCGACCCGGCCCTGCCCCGCGAACTGCTGCCGGCCAAGTGGACCGGCACCCGCGCCGCGCGGCTGTTCACCGAGCGGCACGAGGCGTGGCTGGCGGACGCCCGCCGCGAGTGGAGGCGCCTCAACACCATGGGCCTCAACACCATGGGCCTCAACGTCAGCGGCTGACCTGACGATATTGCGCGGACGGCGGACAATAAGGCTAAATGGGCGATACCTCTGGATAAGGACGGGCGATTGCGATGGGGCAGTTGTTCAACGCCTGCGACTACCTGCTGGACCGGCGGCTGGCCGCCGGGGACGGCGACCGCGTGGCGCTCGCCGGGTCGTTCGGCGAGATCAGCTACGCGCAGTTGCACGACAGGGTGTGCCGGCTGGCGGCCGGGCTGAAGTCGGCCGGCCTGGCGCCTGAGCAGCGGCTGCTGATGGTCATGGCGGACACGCCGGAGTTCGTGGTCACCTACCTGGCCGCCATGCGGATCGGGGCGGTCCCGGTCCCGGTGTCCACGATGCTGCGCGCAGACGGGATCGCCGAGTTGCTGCGCGACTCCCGCGCCCGCTTCCTCGCCATCACCGGCGACTTCGCCGAGGCGGCCGTCGCGGCGGCGGCGCAGGCTCCCGAGCTGGCCGCCATCGTGTCCGATTCCCCACTGCCCGGCGCACTGCTGGCCAGCACGTTGCCCGTACCGGTCTACCAGGCGGGCGAGCTGGGCGGAGTCGTTCCGGACCAGGGCATCTATGGCACCTCCCCGGACGCGCCGGCGTTCTGGCTGTACACGTCAGGGACCACCGGGCAGCCGAAGGGAGCGATGCACCGGCACGGGGCCATCCAGGTGGTGTGCGAGACCTACGGAGCCCAGGTGCTCGGCGTCCGGCCCGGGGACCGCTGCCTGTCGGCGGCGAAGGCGTTCTTCGCCTACGGCCTGGGCAACTCGGTGCTGTTCCCGCTGTCGGCCGGCGCCGCCGCGGTGCTGAACGCCCCGCCGTCCCGGCCGGATGCCATCTGCGAGCTGGCGGCCAAGCACGGCGCGACGCTGTTCTTCGCCGGGCCGACGTTCTTCGCCAACATGCTGCGCGCCGGGCTGCCGCCGGCTGCCCTGGCCGGGGTCCGGCTGGCCGCCTCCGCCGGCGAGGCGTTGCCCGCGTCGCTGTACGAGCGGTGGACCGGGCACTTTGGCATCGACATCATCGACGGCATCGGCATGACCGAAATGCTGCACATCTTCTTGTCCAACTACCCCGGGCAGGTGCGGCCCGGCACGACGGGCAAGGCCGTCCCCGGCTATGACCTCAAGCTGGTGGACGAGGAGGCCGGCGCCCCCGTGGGCGACGGCACGCCCGCGACCCTGTTCGTGCGGGGCGCGTCGGCCGCGACCGGCTACTGGTCCCGCTACGACGCGTCCCGGCAGGTGTTCCAGGGCGAGTGGCTGCGCACCGGCGACACCTACGTCCGGGACGCCGACGGGTACTACACGTGCCTCGGCCGCACCGGCGACATGATCAAGGCCAGCGGCATCTGGGTCTCGCCCATGGAGGTCGAGGCGCGGCTGCTGTCACACCCGGCCGTGTCCCAGGCCGTCGTGATCGCCGCGCCCGACGCCGACGGGCTGGAGAAGCCGGTCGCCTACGTCATCCTCGCCGACGGCACCGCGCCGGTGACCGAGGCGGAGCTGATCGAGCACTGCCGTGACGGGCTGCCCTCGTTCAAGCGACCGCGGAAGGTCATCTTCACCGACTCCTACCCGGCGACGGCCACCGGCAAGGTCCGCCGCGTGGAGCTCCGGGCGATGGCCGCTACTGTGCTGCTATGACGATCGACGGCATCCCCCTCATCGACGTGCACCTGCACGTCGCCCGGCTGCCGACGCTGAAGGACCCGTGGCGGGACTGGGCGCAGGGCTTCGGTGACCCGGCGGCGCTGGCCCGGGTGTACGACGAGTCCGGGACCGCGGACCCGGCACGGCTCGACGCCTACCTGGCCGCTGAAGGGGTCGATGTCGCGCTGCTCATGACCGAGTACAGCCCGAAGGTGACCGGCATCCAGCCGATCGAGGACGTGCTGCCGCTGTGTGCCTGGGCGCCCGGGCGGGTGAAGGCGATCGCGAACGTCAACCCGCACCTGCATTACCCGGTGGACGCCGAACTGCGGCGCCAGCTGGCCCTGGGGGCGGTGGCACTGAAGGTCCACCCCGTGCACGCCGGGTTCGCGCCAAACGACCAGGCCATGTACCCCGCCTACGACGCCTGCCAGCAGGCGGGCATCCCGCTCGTGGTGCACTGCGGGACGAGCGTCTTCCCGGGCAGCTCCAACAAGTTCGCCGACCCGCTCTTGCTCGACGACGTGCTGCGGGACTTCCCGCGGCTGAACATCGCCCTCGCGCACGGCGGCCGCGGCTGGTGGTACGACGCGGCGGCGTTCCTCGCGCTGTCCAACGAGCGGGTCTGGATCGAGCTGTCCGGCCTGCCGCCATCCCGGCTGCGCGAGTACTACGCGAAGCACAACTGGAAGCGGCTGACCCGCCGCATGATCTTCGGCACCGACTGGCCGGGCGTCCCGGGCATCGCGGCCAACGCCCGCGCCGTCGCCGGGCTGTGCCCGGACCCGCAGACGGCGGCGCTGGTCCTCGCGGGCAACGCGTGCCAGGTGTACAACCTGAAGGTGGAGGGGGCGCAGGAGTGAACGCACCGATTGGCGTCGTCGGGGCCGGCACGATGGGCGCCGGGATCGCGCAGGTGGCCGCCGTCGCGGGCCGCCGCGTCCTGGTCTACGACGCGCTTGACGGCGCGGCGCAGCGCGCGGTCAGCCGGGTGCGGGACCAGGTGAAGTCCCTGGTGGCCAAGGGCCGCCTTGCCGCGGGCGCGGATGCGCTCGACCTGTCGGCGGTTGGCGGCCTGGCCGAGCTGGCCGGCTGCGACGTGGTCGTCGAGGCCATCGTCGAGGACCTGGCCGCCAAGAAGTCGCTCTTCGCGGCTCTTGAGGAGATCGTCTCGCCGGACTGCATGCTCGCCTCGAACTCCTCCTCGCTGTCCCCCACCGCGATGGCCGCCGGGCTGGCGCACCCGGAGCGGCTCGTGGGGCTGCACTTCTTCAACCCCGTCCCGCGGATGGAGCTCGTCGAGGTCATCTCCGGCCTCGCGACCTCGCCCGTCGTCACGTCGCAGGCAGCGGAACTGGCCCGCGACTGGGGCAAGACGGTGGTGTTCGCGGCGGCCACGCCGGCGTTCATCGTCAACCGCATCGCCCGGCCGTACTACGCCGAGGCATGGCGGGTGCACGCGGAGCGGGCCGCGTCGTACGAGGTCATCGACGCGGTGCTGAGGGGGGCCGGCGGCTTCCGGATGGGCCCGTTCGAGCTGATGGACCTCGTCGGCCACGACGTTAACGACGCGGTCACCCGGTCGGTGTGGGCCGCGTTCGGCTACGACTCGCGGTTCGCCCCGTCCCTGGAGCAGCGGGCACTGGTCGAGGCGGGCTGGCTGGGCCGGAAGGCAGGCCGGGGGTGCTACGACTACTCCGGCGGCGGGGCCGGTGATGCCCCTGCTCCCGGGGTCGCCGTGCCGGCGCCCGCGTCCCCGGCACCGGCGCAGGTCACGGAGTACGGGCCGACCTCGCTGACCACGTTGCTGGCCCGCACCGGCGTGCGGGTCGTCCAGGGCGACCCCGACGACGACATGGGACTGCTCGACGGCACGGTCGAACTGCCCAGCGGGGCGGTCCTCGACCGGTGCAACGGGGCGACCGCCTCGTCGGTGTCCTTCGCGCTGGACCGCCCGGTGATCGTCGTCGACCGGACGCTCGATGACGCCAGCGTGGCGGCGATCGCCCTCGCGGCGTCGGACGGCTGCCCCCCCGCCGCGGTCGCCGAGGCCATCGGGCTGTTCCAGGCGGCGGGGCTGGCGGTCTACGTGATCGATGACATCCCCGGGATGATCGTCACCCGCACGGTCGCGATGCTGGCCAACGTGGCGGCCGACGCCGTGGCGAGCGGGGTGGCGTCGGGCGAGGACGTCGAGGTCGCGATGCGTCTCGGCGTGAACTACCCGCGGGGGCCGATCGCCTGGGGGCAGGCCTGGGGGACGCGGATCGTCTTGACCATCCTGGACAGCCTGGAGAACTGGTACCGGGACGGCCACTACCGGGCGTGCCCGGCGCTGCGCCGCGCCGTCCTCGCCGGCGGCGGCCCGATGACCGGCCGCGGGCCCGGCTTCGGCTTCGGGGGCCCCGCCAGCCCGTTCCCCCTCCCGCGGAACCCAACCCAGTAAGGGCCTCGTAAAGGCCCCGGGTAAAGGCCGCGGTAAGGCCTGGGAGGCCCGGTAAGACTAGCGGGCCGGTGAATGCCTCGATGTCGGCATCGGGGATCCAGTTGCCGTGGAAGCCGGCATTGTGGCGGTGCGGGATGTGAATGGTCGCGACCGGGCCGCCGAGCAGGTCCTGGGCGTGGAAGATCAGCACCTCGCTCGTGTCGGTCGGCAGGTCGATGACGCTGGTGATGAGCCAGCCGTCGTCTTCGGCGCTGCCTGGCGACAGGGGGACGAACAGCGTCTCGATGCCGACGCGCCCGGGTCCATGGTCGAAGAACTGGCTGGAACCGTTCCGCAGGTCGTGCTTGAGGATCCCGCTGTTGCCCAGCCGCGAGTTCATGTAGGCGAAGCGGTGCTCGCGCCCGGTCAGGCGCTCGTCCATCCGCGGCATCTCCTGCGGGCGGTCCGACAGCACGTCAACGGCCGACGTCCCGGAAACCGGGTCGAGCGTAAACCGGGCCAGGTGCGACTTGGAGTCGGTCGGGCCGGACAGGTCAGTCGCGAACAGCCGGGGGGCACGGCAGGCGTCCAGCACCACCCGGCCGTCGGGGAGGTCGAAGGCGTTCAGGTTGTGGAAGACGCACGCGCCCGGCGCCTCCACGTAGCGGACCTCGCCGGCGTCCGGGCCAGACCGGCGCACCAGGCCGAAGCGCACCGGGTAGCCCTGGTCCCAGACGAAGGGGAACTCATAGCCCGCGGCGTGCGCCGCCTCGTTGAACTGGACGGGCCCGTCGAGGAAGATCGCCCACGTGGGGGTGATCGCGCAGTCGTGGATGACCGGGTGCCCGCTCAATGGCACCTCTACCTTGGCCGTGACCTCGCCGGCGGCATCCAGCACCTGGTACAGCGCGTGGTCCCACTGCCAGAAGTACGCGACCCCGTGCAGCGCCCCGGTCGCGGGGTCGCGGTGCGGGTGGGCCGTCCACGAGCCGCCGAGGGTGCCACCGAAGTCGCAGCGGGCGACGGATTCCAGCTCGTAGCTGATCTCGATCGGCAGCACGCCGCCCTCGGCGAAGGAGTAGGTGCGCCCGCCCACGGCGAACACGTGCGTCTGCGAGACGTTGGCCTCGACGAAGCGGGGGCCTTTCCTGTCGCTGTAGGGCTTGACCCGGCTGATGGGCTCGGGGCCGGGCAGCCGGGGCAGCCCCAGGCTGCGCGTGATCTTGTCGTCGCGGACGAAGCGGTTCCGGTACCACAGCGCCTTGCCGTCGCGCAGCCGCACGCCCATGATCATGCCCGAGCCGGCGAACCAGTTGTAGGTGCGCGGGTCCTCCGGGTCGAACGGGTTGGCGTTGGAGCCGACGCGCAGGAAACGGCCGTTGAGGCCTGCCGGGATCGTGCCGGTGACCTTCAGGTCGAAGATCGTCATCTCCTGCCTGACCGGGGCGAACGGCCCGGCCAGGTAGCCGTTGGCCCCCTGGGTTCCGGTAGGCACTGCGGCTTCGGCAGGCAGGCTGAGGTGCGTCGATGCCATGTGCTCATGGCACTGCGCCCGGGCGGTGCAGTCAAGCCCTCCCGGCAGGCTTTGGGGCCGGCCCTAGAAGTCCCGCGGCTTAACCGAGAGCAGCGCCCAGACCCGCTTGCCCGACCAGCCCTTGGCGTTCTCCCAGCCCCAGTCCTCGCTCAGCATCTCGACCATCTCCAGGCCGCGGCCCGACTCGTCCTCATCGTCGGCGTGCTTGCTGATGGGAGCGCCTAGCACCGCCGGGAGGTTGTCCCATACCTCCAGCATCACCTTCTGCCGGTCCGACAGCAGCCGCAGCCACATGAGGTGCAGCCGCCCGTCCGCGTCGTAGCGCGGCTGGCCGCCGGCGCCAGTCGCCGCCTGGACCACGTTGGTGGCGAGCTCGCTGGCGATCAGCTCAAGGGTGTCAATGGGCTCGGGCATCCCCCAGCTGTCCAGCACGACATAGACGAAGCCGCGCGCCAGCCTGGGCGCCGTCGGCAGCGCGCCAAGCGGGCCCAGGAAGGAGCTGAGGGGCCATTCAGGCACGAGCGACCCGACACGTCACCCGAGGATGCCATTCAGTCCCCGCCATGTCGCTCCGCGTGGTCCCATTCTTACCAGTCAGCTGGTTTTTACCCCAGTCCGTTGCGTCCGACATCGTACCCCGTTGGACGACTTTCGCGCGTGCGTTAGCGAATCCCTTGCATCTGCATGACACGCTGCATCTTCCGATGCACGTTACGCTGCACAGAAGGTCCATGCGGTCACGTGGTGTACACGCCGGTGGGCCGGTCGTGGTAGCCCTTCGCGCCGACCGCCCGGGCCAGCGGGCTGCGCGGGTCCTCGTCCGCCTTGAGCGCGTCCAGCACGGCCCGGAAGTCATACCGGGGCGCCCACCCGAGCTCCGCCCGCGCCCGCGCGTTCACGTAGACCCGGTCGATCGCCGGAAACAGCCGCCACCCCCTGCGTCGGTACTCTTCCCCGGCATCAGGAAATTTATCCATAACGACTCCGTCCGCCCCGTCCCTGATCGTTCCCAGGTCGAGCGGGGTGAAGGGGGTCGTGGCGCTGATGATGTACTTCGCGAAGCCGATCCGCGGCGCCTTCTGCGCCGCCAGCAGGTGAGCATCGACGATGTCGGCGATGTCCGCCCGCCGGTGCAGGAACTCGTTGGCCTTCAGGTTGGCGCTGGTGTACAGCGCGCGGGCCGCGTCATCGTCGTCTCCCTCGGGGAAGAACCGCGAGGTGCGCAACACGATGACCGGCAGCCGGCACTCGGCGTGGACGAGCTGGCACAGGTCCTCGGCGGCCGACTTGGTGACCCCGTAGATGTTCCTCGGGATGCCAGGGACGTCCTCGGTGATCCATGCGGCGGGCTGTCCCTTCCCTGGGACCAGCGCGCGGCCGAAGGCGCTGGTGGTGCTCGTGTAGACGAACGCCTGGACCCCGCCCGCGACGGACTCCTCCAGGAGGTTCAGGGTCCCGGAGACGTTCGTGTTGATGAACTGCTGCTTGGCGTGCGAGCCGACGTGCGGCTTGTGCAGCGTCGCGGTGTGCAGGACCGCCGCCGGCCTTATTTCGCGGATGGCGGCCCGGACGAAGGCCCGGTCGGCGATGTCGCCGGTGATGGCGGTGTACGGCCCTGGCTTGAGGTCGAGTCCCGTCGCCTGCTGGCCCTGCTCCCCGGGGGCCCGGGGGTCGCCCCCCGGGACGGCACCGGTCAAGACGCGCATCAGCGCCTCGCCGAGGTGACCCGAGCTGCCGGTTACGAGTATCACGATGATCTATTCTGCCCGATTCGCCAGGTCCCCATCACGGTTCTCCCTGCGCTCGCGTGCCTGGCTACTGCTGGCGAGCATGACGCGCGCAACCCGAACGCGCAACCGCCCCGTCTTGGCCGGATCCGTGAAAATTTCACGAAACGCTGGGCCGGAACGCTCCTGCCCCACCAGATCTGACCAGGCACTATTAGCATGCGAAACTATCGGGTTTCACGTGGCTAGTGCGTGCCCGCCGGGCCGTGCCTAGGTTGGCGCCAAGTTTGTCAGCCGAAGGAGGCCAGATGGATTTCAGGAAGCGCTCCATCGCGCTCACGGCGGCGCTGATGCTCGCCCTCGGTGGCGGGATAGCCGCGCTCGCCGCCGGCGGCGCGCAGGCGGCTACGTCAACGCTCTGCGCGTCGCAGACCGCGCCGGTTTCTGGCGGCACGTACATCGTGCAGAACAACGAGTGGAATTCCAGCGCGTCGGAATGCGTCACGACCGATGGCGGCGCGGACTTCACGGTCGCCAACTCGGCGATCTCCAATTCCACGAGCGGCGCGCCGGGCGGTTACGCGTCCATCTACCAGGGCTGCCACTGGGGCAACTGCAGCTCGGGCGGGCTGACCACGACCCCGATCCAGGTATCGAACCTGAGCGCGGGCAAGGTGACGACGAGCTGGTCCACCACCCAGCCCGGCGGCAGCAACGACTATGACGTCGCCTACGACATCTGGTACAACCAGACGCCGACCACCGCGGGGCAGCCGAACGGAACCGAGATCATGGTCTGGCTGAACCACAATGGCCCGGTCCAGCCGTTCGGCTCCGAGGTCGCCAGCAACGTCAGCATCGGCGGGCACACGTACAACATCTGGGAAGGGAACCAGTCGACCTGGGACACGGTGAGCTACACCATGACCAGCCCGGCGACCTCCGTCAGCAACCTGGACGTCGGCCTGCT
>Ga0210389_10005221_pt1 | contig 10068 bp, 8 predicted proteins | sample IncBWH28OmetaG_FD_160127 | JGI IMG/M metagenome (GOLD analysis project Ga0210389, IMG submission 160127) | Forest soil microbial communities from Barre Woods Harvard Forest LTER site, Petersham, Massachusetts, United States - Inc-BW-H-28-O ...
TGCCGTCGCCGATCGCATAATGCTCGCATCGCAGTGCGCGCACGCGGATGCCACCGAGCGGGAAAATACCGGTTTCGACGGCGGCCTTGCGAACGACCTCGACCACCTTTGCCATGTCGACGCGCGGTTCGAGATTGGCGGAATATTCGATTCGAAAATGCGGCATGGCGCGATTGCTCCACTTGGCGGTTTCGTTCGGGCGAGGTGCCGCTCACGCGGCCGGATGCGCGACCATCGACACGGATTTCGACGGTCCAGCTTCGACGCCATGCGAGGTGCTGAAAAATGCGGGCGCTGGCGATTGACTAGCACGCTAAATCAAATCCGGTAAATCGAATGGAATTTGTGCAGCGCAAACCAACGGCGGTCGATCGATATTGTGGATGAACGGACACGCGATCACGGGCAGGCGGCACGCCTGCCATTTTCGCCTGCTGAGCATTTAGGCATCGGTCGGTATCGCATTGCGGGAACGGGCTCCCCGACGGCTTCACTCCGCGGCACGAGCTTGAGCCCGTCAAATCGCTGCAATATCAATTTACTCGTGGTGCAAGAGTTCGTAAGTAGCAGACGGCGTGCCGCGCGCTTTTACGGGTGCAGTGCGAGATATCAATAAGAGCCGGCAAACAAGCACGGTTCCAGGGAGGGTTGAATGAAACTGACGAGACGCGAATTTACGGCGGGAATCGCGGCCGGCGTTGCGGCCCCCTACGTCCTGAGGAGCGCAAACGCGCAGGGCGCGACGATCAAAATCGGCATGTGCGTTCCTGTCACAGGCCCTGCGGCGGAGCAGGGGCTCTGGGCGCAAAACGGCGCCAAGCTCGCGCTCGCAGCCGTCAATAAGGCCGGAGGTGTGCTGGGCAAACAGGTGGAACTGGTGATCGAGGACGATCAGACCACCAATCCGGGCATTGTGCTGGCGTTTTCCAAGCTGGCCGCGCAGTCAGACATCGTCGGATTTCTCGGCTCGATCCGTTCGACCCAGGTCCACGCGATGGCGCCCGACGTGCTCAAGCTGGGTAAGCCCGTGATGATTGGCGGAACGGATCCGGCCCTGACCCACATGGGTAACCCATGGCTGTTCCGTCACCGCCCCAACGACAGCTATTCCGGCCGCGTGATCGCCGATTTCGGCGTCAGCACGCTCGGCAAGAAGAAGTGGGCGATCGTGCATTCGACGGATGCATTCGGAACGGCAGGCGGCAAGGCGCTTTCGGCGGCGCTCGAGAAGTTGGGCACGCCGGCGGTGCTCGATCAGGGATATGCCAACCAGAGTCAGGATTTCACGCCGGTTGTGCTGGCCGTGAAGCAATCGGGCGCGGACGTGCTCGGTACCTACTTCACCTTTGAAAACGACATCGGCATTTTTGCGCGTCAGTTGCGGCAGCTCGGCGTCAACATTCCCTGGGTGGGGTCGCCCTCGACGGTTGCGGTGTCCTCGACCAAACTCGCAGGTCCGGCCCTGTACGGCACCTATGGCGTGGCCGATTACGCCGAGGAATCAGGCGACGCTCCGAGAGCTTTCGGCAAGGCCTATCGCGAGACCTACAAGACTGCGCCCGATATCCAGAGTGCCTGGACCTTCGACGCGATCACCAATCTTTCGGCAGCGATCAACAAAGCGGGCTCGATCGATCCAGGCAAAATCCGCGAGGCTATCCTGTCGATAAAGAAATTTCCCGGCGCCGAGGGCGAGTACAATTTCGACCAGAATGGCGACGGCCTGCACGGCTACAATGTCGTGCGGAACGAGAAGGGGACGATCGTCTTCGACAAGCATATCGAGTTCGACGACTGATGTGACGGCAAAGGCCTCCCCGGTGACGGAGAGGCCGCTGCCATTGCGGGCAAGTCGCGCGCTGCAACCCTGCCGAAGGCGGTAACGACCTCAACCCCGGATTTTCCAGATCTCGAGCCCGGCGCTTTCATGGACCTCGTACTGCAACTGCTGTTTACCGGGATCGGGATTGGCGCCGTTTATGCGCTGGTCGCGCTCGGCTTCGTTTTGATCTTCCGCGCCACCAATGTGGTGAATTTTGCGCAGGGCGAGTTCTCGATGGTCGCCGCCTATCTGATGGTGGTGTTCGCCGTTGATCTGGGCTGGCCATACTGGCTGTCGTTCCTGCTGGCGCTGGCCGGGATGGCGCTGCTCGGCGCGATCTTCAATCTCGGGGTTTATTATCCCTTGCGTCATCGCACTTTCCTGCCCGTCATCATTGCGACCATTGGCGCTTCGATCCTGATGACGAATTCGATGCTGGCGATCTACGGGCCGCAGCCGCAGGTGCTGGAGGGCTGGTTCGAAACGCCGGGCATCCAGCTCGGGCCGGTCTATCTCGACAGCCAGTATCTTCTCATCATCGCGGTGACGATCGTCCTCGTCATCTTCAACTACTGGTTCTTCGAGCACACGATGCTCGGCAAGAAATTGCAGGCGACATCGCAGGACAAGGAGATGGCCGCGCTGCTCGGCATTTCCGTCTCCACCATGATCATGATCACCTTCATCTACTCGGCGGTGCTCGGTGGCCTTGCAGGCATTCTGGTGGCGCCGGTCCTGTTCGTTTCGATCCAGATGGGGTCGACGATCGCGCTCAAGGCCTTTGCGGCCACCATTATCGGCGGCTTCGGCGACGTTGCCGGCGCGATCATCGGCGGCTTGGCGCTTGGCATCATCGAGACCTTCGGCGCGGCCTATATTTCGGTGCCCTACAAGGACGGCTTCGCCTTTCTGGTGCTGGTCGCGTTCCTGGTGTTCCGGCCGCAAGGCATCTTCGGCGAGCGGGTCGCGGAGAAAGCATGAGCGCGCCCAGCGAGAACATGGCGGTCGCTGTGGCCGCGCCCCGCGCAAAGCCGCTGGTGCTGCGCCACCTGCCGTATTTTGTAGGCTCCGCCGTCGTCGTGGGGCTTGCCGCCACGCTTCAATTCGATGGTTACGTCCACAATATCCTGATGCAGGCGACGACGTTTGCGGTCGCGGTGTTCGGCCTTTCGGTCGTGCTCGGCCTGTGCGGCCAGATCAATCTGGCGCAGGCGGCTTTTTTCGGCCTCGGCGCCTACGCGGTGGGCCTCGGCACGTCGGACTATCACTTGAGCTACTGGCTGTGTTTGGCCGGCGGCTGCGTCATCGCGTTGTTGGCGGGCGCCTTTCTTGGCATGTCGACGCTGCGACTCGGCGGGCACTACCTTGCGATGGTGACGATCTCGTTCCAGCAGATCGTCACGCTCGTCATGATCAATTCCATCTGGCTCACGCATGGGCCGGACGGCGTGTCGCGCATCGGCCGGCCCGACCTGTTCCAATCCTCGCAATCCTATCTCGCTTTCTGCGTCGCCATGCTGGCGCTGGTCGGCTACGCGGTCTGGCATCTTTCGGATACCAAGCTTGGTCGCGCCATGCGTGCGGTCCGCGATAACGAGTTGGCGGCCGGCGTCGTCGGCATCGACGTGTTCCGCACCAAGGTTTCCGCGTTTGGCCTGAGTGCGGTGCTCGGGGGACTGGCCGGCGGATTGTTCGCGGGCGGCTTTGCCTATGTCAGCCCGGATCAGTTTTCCTTTGCCGAGTCGGTTGTGTTTTTGACGATGTCGCTGCTGGGTGGTGTCGCGTCGCCCATTGGCTCGGCGATCGGCACCGGTCTGCTGATCCTGATTCCGGAATGGCTGCGCTTCCTCAAGAGCGTGCCCGGGCTCTATCTCGCGATCTACGGCCTGTCGGTGATCCTCATCATCCGCTACATGCCGGACGGCATCTGGGGTTTTGTCAATCTCGCGACCGGGCGCTGGCGATCGAAGGCGAAGCTGCGGGCGGCGGGTCCCGCGCTGCAACTGACGCCGGCGACCATTGGCGGCGATATCGTCCTTTCCGTCAGAGGCCTTTCCAAGCATTTCGGCGGACTCAAGGCGGTCGATAACGTCGATATCGATGTCAGGCGCGGCGGCGTCCATGCGCTGATCGGGCCGAATGGTTCCGGCAAGACCACGACGCTGAACGTGCTCTCGGGCCTTTACAAAGCCACCACCGGCACGGTGACGCTCGACGGCACCGACATCACCGATATGCCGCCGCACCAGCGCGCGGCCGCAGGCCTTGGACGTACCTTCCAGAATATTCGCCTGTTCCGCTCGATGACGGCGCTGGAGAACGTCGTGATCGGCGCGGAGCGGCCGGGCAATACCCTGGCGGGCCGGCGCGACGACGAGGCCCTCAACGAGCGGGCGATGTCGGCTTTGACCTTCGTCGGACTCGGGCCCCGCGCCAACGAGCTGATCTCGAGTTTTTCCTACGGACATCAGCGCCTGATCGAGATTGCGCGGGCACTCGCCGCCAATCCGACATTGCTGCTTCTGGATGAGCCAGCGGCGGGATTGAATTCCAGCGAGAAACTTGAATTGCACACGCTACTCAAGCGCATTGCGGCGCAAGGCCTCACCATTCTGATCATCGATCACGACATGACGCTGGTCAGCGAGGCCGCGCAGCATATTACGGTGCTCAACTTCGGGAAACGCATTGCCGATGGCGAATCCCTTGCGGTGCTGCGTCATCCCGACGTCGTCTCCGCCTATCTTGGAACCGAATAATGGCGCTGCTTCAAATCAACGATCTGATCGTGCGCTATGGCGAGATCGAAGCCTTGCGCGGCGTCTCGATCAGCGTCGACGAGGGCCAGGTGGTGACGCTGCTCGGCGCCAATGGCGCCGGAAAATCGACCACGCTGCGGGCGATTTCCGGATTGATCAGGCCGGCCGCCGGCGAAATCCTGTTCGATGGCAAGCCGATCACCGCCCTTGGGCCCGAGGCGATCGTGCGGCTCGGAATCTCGCACGTGCCGGAGGGACGGCGCGTATTCCCCGGTCTCTCCGTCAAGGAAAACATCATGCTTGGCGGGTCGAACCGGCGCGTCGGCAAATCCGAGCTATCGCGCGAGGCCGACGCCATGTTCGATCTGTTTCCGGACATCCGGAGCTTTGCCAATGCGCTCGGCTGGACGCTGTCGGGCGGCCAATTGCAGATGGTGGCGGTGGCGCGCGGCCTGATGGCCAAGCCGCGTCTGTTGCTGTTGGATGAACCGTCGCTGGGTCTTGCGCCCGTCATTGTGCAGGCCGTGTTCCGGATCATCTCGGAGATCCGGCGCAACACGACGGTCTTGCTCGTCGAGCAAAACGCACGCATGGGACTTTCAGTCGCCGACCACGGCTACGTCCTGGAGACCGGACGCATCGTACTCGGCGGCAAACCCGACGAATTGTGGGGCAATGAAGCCATCCGCGCTGCCTATCTCGGCGGTCACGCCAAGGTAAGCGCGTAACGAAAAGCTCGCAGCTCAAGCGCCGAACCAAAAAGAGTGACTATCCCATGGTGACGATCCAGCTTTCCAATCTCATCGACTTTGTTGCCGACGTTTTCGGCCATGCTGACTCGGCGACGGAAGAAGCCCGGCGCATCGCGACGTATCTGACGACCGCAAACCTCACCGGACATGACAGCCACGGCGTGATCCGGGTGCCGGTTTATATCCGCTGGAAGAAAATGGGTTCGGTCGTTCCGAACCAGAGTGCCGAACTCGTGGTCGATACGCCCTCATTGGCCGTGGTTGACGGCAAATTCGGTTACGGGCAGACCGTGGCGCCGCAAGCCGTCAGGATCGGCATCGAGAAATGCAAGAAGGCGGGGCTTTCTGCCGTTGCCTTGCGCAACGCCGGACATATCGGCCGGGTCGGCGACTGGGCCGAGATGGCGGCGGGCGAAGGCCTGGTCTCCGTGCATTTCGTCAATGCGGCCGGCTCGCTTCTGGTCGCGCCTTACGGCGGTGTCGAGAAGCGGCTGTCGACCGCGCCCTATTGCGTTGGCGTTCCGCGCGAAGGTGAGGCACCGATCGTGCTCGATTTCGCCACCTCGATCGTCGCGGAAGGCAAATGCCTGGTCGCAAGCCGCGGCGGCAAGAAACTGCCGAAGGGCGCGCTGATCGATGCGGACGGCACGCTGAGCGAGGACCCGCATGTGCTCTACGGCCCTTACACATCAGATGGCCCGCGCGATCACACCAAGGGCACCGGCGCGATCCGCGCCTTCGGCGAGCACAAGGGTTCAGGGCTTGCATTCATCTGCGAGCTGCTCGGCGGCGCGCTGACGGGGACGGGCGCGACCGCGCCCAACCGGCGCTTTGCCAACGGCATGCTCGCCTTCTACATCGACCCCAAGGTCGTCGATCCGGCACATTTCTTCGATGGCGAGATCTCCCGCTACGTCGATTTCATCCGCGAGACCAAACCGGTCGCCGGCGGCGAGCCGGTCATGATCCCCGGCGATGCCGAGCGCAAGACACGCGCTGATCGCACCAAGAACGGCATTCCGCTGCCGGACGATACCTGGGCCGCCATCGTCAATACCGCCCGCGAGGTCGGGGTCAGCGAGGCAAGCATCCAAAGGGCCGTGGAGTGATTTTTCCGCGAGGAGCGAAGCGACGAAGCAATCCAGCTATGCTGACGAGATGGATTGCTTCGCTTCGCTCGCAATGACGGTATTGTCGATAAACTGGAAGGAAACAACGATGGCAAACAAGGTCAAGGAAATTTGGGCGTCGGGCAAGGTGGTCGTGAACGCTTGGCTTGCGATTCCTTCCGGCTTCTCGGCCGAGGTGATCGCGCAGTGCGGCTTCGACAGCGTCACCGTCGACATGCAGCACGGCGTACAGGACTATCTCTCGATGGTGCAATGTTTCCAGGCCATGCACGGCCATCCGGTGACGCCGATGGTGCGGGTGCCGTGGAACGAACCCGGCATCATCGGCAAGGTGCTCGACGGCGGCGCCTATGGCGTGATCTGCCCGATGATCAACACGCCGCAAGAGGCAAAGAACCTCGTCGCCTACAGCAAATATCCGCCAATGGGCACGCGCTCTAACGGCCCGATCCGCGCCGGCCTGTACGGGACGGCCGGCAGCTATCAGAAGACCGCCAATGAAGAGACGGTGCTGCTTCCGATGATGGAGACCCGGACCGCTATCGAAAACATGGAATCTATTCTTGATGTCGAAGGCATCAACGGCGTGTATATCGGGCCGTCCGATCTCGGTTTCTCCTATGGGCTGGTGCCGAAGCTCGATCGCGAAGAGCCGGAGATCCTCAAGATCTACGAAAAGATCGTGAAGGAATGCGGCAAGCGCGGCCTCTATCCCGGCATCCATTGCTCCGGCGCCGATGGTGCACTGCGCGCGATCAATATGGGTTTCAAGCTTGTGACCCTGTTCAACGAGGTTGGCTTGATGGCAACCTACGCCCGAATGCAGATCGCCCAGACCCGCAAGGAGTCCGGCGGCAAGGCGTAATCTATCCTCTCCCTCTCCCCGCTCTTGTGGGGAGAGGGTTGGGGTGAGGGGCCTCTACCTGCAAATGTGGTGCTTGCATTTGAATCTATGCCTTGCCCCTCACCCGGATCGCTAACGCGATCCGACCTCTCCCCGTAAAGGACGGGGAGAGGTGAAGAGAAAAATCAAGGAGACCGCCATGGCCCCAGCTCCCGTCATTCGCCTGCACCCCGATGATGGCGTGCTGATCGCGCGTGCGAGCCTGCCGGCCGGCATCGTTGTCGCCGATGGCGTGACCACGGTCGAGCGCATTCCCGCCGGCCACAAGGTGGCGATCCGGCCCATCGCGGTCGGCGAGCCCATCCATCGCTACGGTCAGATCATCGGCTTTGCCACCGCACCGATTTTGCCCGGCCAGCACGTCCATACCCAAAATTGCGGGATGGGCGATTTCGCCAAGGATTACGCGTTCGGCGTCGACGTGAAGCCGGTGCCCAATTTCGACCTGCCTGCGACGTTTGATGGCATTCGCCGGTCCGACGGGCGGGTCGCGACGCGGAACTATATCGGCATCCTGACTTCGGTGAATTGCAGTGCGCATGTCGCTGGGCTCGTGGCGGATATCTTCAGGAAGAATCCGTTCACCGGCGACAATCCGCTGGCCGATTTTCCCAATGTCGATGGTGTGGTCGCGCTTACCCACAAGACCGGCTGCGGCATGACGCAAAACGAGCCCTTGACCATTTTGCGCCGGACGCTCGGCGGCTATGCGCGGCATGTCAATTTCTCCGCCGTCGTCGTGCTGGGGCTCGGCTGCGAGGTCAATCAGATCGGCGGGCTGATGCAGGAACAGAAACTCGCCGGCCGTCTGCGCGAGCTCGAAATTCAGGAAATCGGCGGCACGCGCAAGACGGTTGAAGCTGCCGTTGCCTTCGTGAAGGAGGCGCTTACGGACGCCAACAAGGTCAGCCGCGAGCCTGTTCCGGCGAGCGAGTTGACGGTGGCGCTGCAATGCGGCGGCTCCGACGGCTATTCGGGCATCTCGGCGAACCCGGCGCTTGGCGCCGCAAGCGATCTTCTCGTCCGCCATGGCGGAACGGTCATTTTGTCGGAGACGCCGGAGACCTATGGCGCCGAACATCTCCTGACCCGGCGCGCGGTCAGCCGCGAGGTCGGCGAAAAACTGGTCGGACTGATGCGCTGGTGGGAAGAATACACCGCGCGCGAAGGCGCTGAGATGGATGCCAATCCCAGCCCCGGCAACAAGGCCGGCGGTCTGACCACGATTTTGGAAAAGTCGCTGGGTGCGATGGCCAAGGCCGGCAGCACCAACCTCGTCGACGTCCTGAACTATGCCGAAGCCGTCACCAAGAAGGGCTTTGTTTTCATGGATACGCCCGGCTACGACCCGGTCGCGGCAACGGGGCAGGTGGCGGGCGGCGCGAACCTCGTCTGCTTCACCACCGGACGCGGCAGTGTGTTCGGCTGCAAGCCGGCGCCCTCGATCAAGTTGGCGACCAACACGCCGATGTACAGGCGCATGGAAGACGACATGGACGTCAATTGCGGCACCATCCTCGACGGCGAGGAAACGGTGCAGCAATGCGGCCAGCGGCTCTTCGACCTGATGCTCAAGACGGCGTCGGGCCAGCCGACCAAGAGCGAGAGTTTTGATTTTGGCGGCGCAGAATTCGCGCCCTGGGTGCTCGGCGCGACGATGTAGGGTCGTACACTGTCGTCGTTCCTGCGTAGGCAGGAACCCCCGCGCGAGCGGTTACGTTCGTCGCGATACCACAGGCCTTGGTTTTGCGGAAGGCGTCTGCCAACGCGCGCCATCGACAGATCCCGCGGTATGGGTCCCCGCGTTCGCGGGGACGACCGGGGGTCATGGGGCGCCACCTGCGATGATGACGAATATTCGGGATTTATTTCCGCTTTTGGCGGCGTAGCAGACATGAGCAGACTCGCCGCTGGCTTGGCCCGGTCGCGAGTGACCCTAACCGGAAGTCGAGTGCCTAGGCGGCCATTGCCGCATTCGCTGGGCCTTCGCGCTAGTTCTTGTTTTGATTTTTTTTGCTTGCGCCCCCCAGGTCCATTGTCGGTGTGAGCTTCGTTGGATCGTTCATCTCCATGCAGGTCAACAGCTCGACATAGCTGCCTTCTCCGAGAAGAGTCGCTTCTCGCTCGCAGCGCTCACGGACTGGACCTGAATATGTCAACCAGATGGCATCAACCCGCTGCTTCGCGTCATTCTCGTCACGCATGCAATTCTCAAAGGGTTGAGCGAGAACGGTCTTTGCGTCCTTATTTGCGGCCACATTAGCTTTGCACGTCTTCTCGACATTGATGACCGGTACATGATCTCCTGTCGGTACTACCAACGGACTTCCAAATTGACTGACAAGTGCGATTGATATGAACGCGGCAATCATGGGTTCCTCCCTTTCAGTACAGGGCTGACCATGCTCCGCACTCGTCACTCGTTTCGGGCCATCTCCATTGATCTAAATCAATCTCTTTAGGTCGGCCTGTGGCCCATCGCGTCATTTCGCTGCTCTGCGGAATTTTGTCGCCATCGGGGAATAGCGGACATCGTCCGTATGGCGGGTTACGCCTTCCGCCTTTGCTCTTCGAGCTACAGCGGATAAGTCGGCCTGCAACTCTCATCCTACAGACCTGTGTGATTTGCCCGACGAGGCTGGGCAAGAACTTGTGGTTTAGCTGAGCGAGATCGGTTGGGGGCGGCGGACAGCGGTGCATG
>Ga0210389_10005222_pt1 | contig 10066 bp, 8 predicted proteins | sample IncBWH28OmetaG_FD_160127 | JGI IMG/M metagenome (GOLD analysis project Ga0210389, IMG submission 160127) | Forest soil microbial communities from Barre Woods Harvard Forest LTER site, Petersham, Massachusetts, United States - Inc-BW-H-28-O ...
ATGCGCGGCAATTATAAAAGAAGAAAACGTAAATCCTTCTGAAACATATTTGGCAAATAAAATTGGGGTAGCTACGCTGCAAGGAAAAAAAGAAACCGCAACGTTACCGGCATATTTATTATCTGACACCTTGTTAACATCCGGAGCCTTTACTTATTTATATAACTACACTTTTAATAAACTGGAAGAACAGGATACGCTATTAGATTATACGCTGGAGCGTTATACAAAATATCCTGACAACACATTCTATATACCCAATCTTTTATACGCCAAAGCAGTACACTTATATTATTCGCAGACGAATGTAGATCAGGCAATGATATTGATGAAAAGTATTATTGATCTAGATAAATCTCCTGTCTATATTATAACGCTTGCTCACTGGCAACTTAAAGCGGGCTTATTTCAACAAGCGTATGAAACATACGACATGCTGAAAATGCATCCCGATCAGCGTATGGTTGCATACAAATGTCTGTCCGCAATGGATTTCGGAGATGTAGCATCTGTTCGTGAAACAATACATATACTTACCGAAAGTCAGATTGGGGAAGTAGCATCCATTGGTAACACCTTACAGGCATCAATCGAAAAACCTTCACCTGAACGGTATAAGGTACTTACTGACAAACAAAAGGTGCAGTGTTTACATTATCATACATTATCTGCTCCCGAATTTATTCTTTTCAAAAACATGATTACAGATCCCATTCAATCTTTATTATTGGATCTGCAACAGATACAGACACTGAATGAGCAGCATAACTATGCTGCCGCACTATCGGCGTGGAATGCACTAAACAAACCATCCGACACGCCTGAAGAGATTATTGCACAGGCCAATCTCGAATATTTAAAAATTCTTGCCGGCTTTAAGCAATGGGATGCGCTTACAAAAGAACTAAAAACGATTCCACTACTTACCAAAGATTTAGGATACAAAGATTATTTTACTGCGTTAACAATACAAAACAGCAAAGACAGTTTAAAAGCTTTGCCTTATTATAAACTTGCCGTTGCGAAAATTGGTTACGTAACTCAGGTACAACTGGATTACGCAGCGTATGTTTCTTCGAGCATTGACGAAGTACAAGGTTTAGAACAACTGATCGAAGCAAAAAAAGTAATTACTTATTCAAAACCACTAAGCATGGCATATATTGAAGCATGTATTCATTTAGGCTTATATAAATCTGCAGAAGATGAATTGCAGAATATATCATCTACCTTAAGCACTGCTGAAATTACAGCTATACAAAGCAGATTCTTTACTGCTTCTGCTACACCGGAATAAGCATCTGTTCATTTCATCTGTACCGACATGAAAATATATACGAAAGGCGGCGATAAAGGAAAAACATCTTTACTCGGTGGAACGCGGGTAAGCAAGCACCATGCACGTATTGAAGCTTACGGTACAACAGATGAATTGAATAGCGTAATAGGTTTGCTGATTGAAGAATTACCGTCAGACTCAGATCACAAACAAATTCTTAAAACGGTACAATATAAAATTTTTGAATTAGGCTCTTCGTTGGCTACCGAGCAGGACAAACAACAACTTTACACACCTGATTTAAAAGAAGCGCATATTGTTCAACTGGAAGAAGCTATTGATACCATGCAACTCGTACTACCTGTTCAAAAATATTTTGTTCTACCTGGCGGACATAGATCAGTTGCAACGGCACATCTTTGCAGAACCGTATGTAGAAGGGCTGAACGCCAAGTTGTTTTTTTAAACGAATCTGAACCGGTACATCCTGTTATTCTTCCTTATTTAAACCGCTTATCAGATTATTTATTTGTACTATCCAGAAAACTGGCTCAGGACTTTGGTGCGGACGAAGTGTTTTGGATACCTGAAAAGTAATATGTTCTATGTAATACGTTTTAAGAATCGTCTTTTAATAAATAACTGCATTCTATGTATTTATCCTTCTTAAAACATAAAACTTAATACTTAGAACTTTCTTATATTTGCATCTTAATCTAATCACAACATCCATTTACAATGACCAACGAACAACTAAAGGATTTAAAAGCGGATATTCTTGCTTTAAGAGGATATCTTGGCTACGATTCTAAAATGGACGAAATAAAAGCGGAGCAGGAATTATCGCTTGCACCAACTTTTTGGGATGATTCTAAAGAAGCTGAAAAAATTCTTCGAAGTATAAAGAATAAAAAAGTATGGACCGATCCATACGATGCACTTCTAACTAAACTAGGCGACCTTGAAGCATTAAATGAATTTTATCAGGCAGGCGACATAGACGACAAAGAAATGGACACTGAATTTGCTGCTGTTTCTAAAGTATTGGAAGAGCTCGAATTCAAAAAAATGCTGAGCGCGGAAGAAGATCAGCTGAGTGCCGTGCTTGAGATCAACCCTGGTGCAGGCGGAACGGAAAGTAACGACTGGGCAGATATGCTGATGCGTATGTACATTATGTGGGGTGAAAAGAATGGATACACCGTACGCGAAATCGTGAACCAGCCAGGTGAAGTAGCAGGAATTAAATTTGCATCGTTAGGTATAGAAGGCCAGTTTGCTTATGGAAATTTAAAATCCGAAATCGGTGTTCACCGTTTGGTGCGCGATTCTCCATTCAATGCAGATGGTAAAAGACAAACATCTTTTGCATCAGTATATGTATATCCGGAAGTAGATGAAACCATCAACATCGAGATCAATATGGGAGACGTCGAATGGGATACTTTCCGTGCAGGTGGTGCCGGCGGACAGAACGTAAACAAAGTTGAAACTGCGGTACGTTTAAAACACAAACCATCGGGCTTGATCATCGAATGTCAACAGGAGCGTTCTCAGATTCAGAATAAAGATAAAGCGTTGAAATTATTAAAGTCGCGCTTATACCAGATTGAAATCGACAAACGCAACGAAGCGAAGGCTGCTGTAGAAGGAACAAAAAAGAAAATTGATTTCGGTTCTCAGATCCGTAACTATGTTTTATTCCCATACAAACTAATCAAGGACGTACGCACTGGTGTTGAACGCACAGACGTTGAGAACGTACTTGCTGGTGACCTGAACGAATACATCAAAGCATATTTATTGATGAAGTAATTTCTTCGTTAAACCCTCATATAAACAAAAGACCTTTGCTAGTAAGCAAAGGTCTTTTGTTTATATGGAATTCCTTAACTTATTTATTCACTTTAAACATATAATAATTTCCGGGTTTACCACAACGATCCGGAACAGTTCCGAAAACAAATAGGCCCGATCCTATATAATATATCGTAGATGTATTTACAATAAATGTATCCATAACATCGTCATCTTTAAATAATCGAATATTATCCTTTGCTACTCCATTTAACGTATAAATAAAGCAATTCATTGAAGTCATTTTAAAGTTTGAAACAAAGCAATATAACAATCCGTCAATAAAAAAAATCTTAGGGACAATTTTCACAGTATTCTGCGCTCCACCAAGGTTTTGAGGATAATACATAAAATCGATACTCACAACATCACCTTTTGAATTCAAAACAACAATTGGATAGTCCATATATACTTTAGAAGTTGTAAGGTAATAAACATAAGATTGATTAAAACCTCCATTCAAAGGAAAGGCATTAGGATAATCTTCTGGCTTACCAGGATCAAATTTTTCACTTGGTGTAGTTATATAGTTAAATCTATCCAATACTAAAATCAAATTTCCGGAGATTGGATCAACACTAAATAATGAAGTTGATAAATATCTGTGGTAAAAATCTTTAGTAAGGATTACAGAAGATTTTTTTGAAACAAAGGTATTATTTGATCCAAAATCATATCCAAGGATTTTATAATCAAGAATTAAGTGGTCCTTTTTGTTGCTATAGGTAAGAAAATAAATTGAATCATTATTTATTGCAATATCAATATCATTTCTTTTTTGATCATCAAATATAAAATCAATGGGTACTTTATTTACCTTGTCAGTTTTTGCTTCAAAAATAAAATTTTCTATTACACTATTAGATGGGTCTTTAGACTTAGCTGAATTATAGGTTGAATAGATTAATAATATATATCCATTCTTTGCTACATGCATAATCATTTTTTTAGCAGTATTTTGAACAGGAATAGATATTCTTTCTGATTCTAACGTTGTAATATTTACTTTCTGAATGCTACAATTATCAGCATTTAACATGTAAATAAATTGATTTTGATATAATACAACATACCCATTAAAAGCATCAAATTTTTGTTGAATGGTTATTTTATTTCCAAAAGACAGTGTATAATAACTATATATTCTTTGATTGTCTTTATCCTGAAGTGAGAATAAATAAACAATATCATCAACTATAAATGAATAATATATATATTGATGAGCTTCTAGTACAATTTCAGCCTTATCTAAAATGTCCAAATTTTTATTCCATTTTGTAACAAAATAATTATGCCGATTCGTACTGATTGCTACTATTGATTTATCGGCCAAAGTAAATGTTCGATCAAATACATAATCACGAGAAAAATAATAATAATCATTAAAACAACTGGAATATTTGTTCATGGCGGATTTAACAATTCGCTGTGAATATGCATTTGAAAATATCAAAAAACATAAACTCAAAAACATTATACTTTTTTTCATGATTTGTAATTATAAAATATGTATTTAATTTAAATTCTTAATGAATTGTGCATTTACTTTAATGTTTCTAACCTTTTGAAATTTGCTACTTAAAATTCTATATGCTTACACCATTCCCTCCATCACACCCATACCAAACAGTGCAAAGTCATACTTCACAGGATCTTTGGGGTCAAACTCTTTTAAGTTCTCTGTAAGCTCTACTGCTGTTTGCCAATCTACCTGCGTGCGTGTTATAAGCCCCAACTGACGGGCGATACGATCTACGTGTACATCACAGGGGCAAATCAGCTGAGAAGGCTGAATCTTTGTCCAGATACCAAAGTCCACCCCTTTTTTATCTTTACGCACCATCCAGCGCAGAAACATGTTCAGACGCTTACACGCTGATTTTGTTTCCGGTGAAGAAATATGTTTGCGTGTGCGATGTGGATGTTCGAACGAGAAAAAATAATTCCTGAATGCGATTAAGCCTCCTTCAATGTTAGCTGATTTTTTACTCATGCCTTTCAAAAATACTTCTTCCATAGAAACATATTGTGTATACATTTCTTTTAAGACATAGATAAAATAAAGGAGATCGGTATCATTAAACGTACGATGTACAAAACCTTCCAGCTGCTGCAGATCTGTTTCCTGATGTTGTGTAATGAATTGATGCGGTGCACTATCCATACGTTCAATCAATTCGTTGCATTTATTGATAATAGTCTTGCGCTGCCCCCAGGCCAATACAGCTGCAATAAATCCCATGATCTCCACATCTTCCTGTTTCGAAAAACGATGTGGAATGCAAACCGGATCATTCTCAATAAATGCGAACTTATTATATTCCTTATACTTGGACTCCAGTAAATTATACAGTACGTCTCTCGAATATTTATTCATCAATACAAAAGTATCTTAAACAGAAAATCCGGTTTCAAGAAGTCGACACTTTTGAAATCCGGATTTTCTATAAATTTATTATTTATATCTTTTCCGTTATTACGGAATATACATTAGTGTAGCCGAGATACGTGCACCAGTACCTCCTATACGTTCGTATGCTTTTCTGGAAATACGAATAATTGTTTTCCCATCTACGCCTGTATCTGTAAGTTTTCCAACCACACGCACATATATCTTAATACCATTTGATTCATTCAGTAACTGAATAATGGTTCCAACCGGAGCTGTTTTATGATACGCCAGATACTTAGGTGTATCCTGATTGTCAGCCATTACATCTGCGAAACCACTTTCAGTAATCTTTTTAAAATCTGTTGCAGGTACCGGTTTAGTCGGTGTTGTCTGCGTCTGCATAGTTTCTAAACGCACTTTATCTTTTTGCAACTGTATCGTATCTGCTTCTACATTTGTAGTAGCAGGTTTAGTAGCCGTTGTTGTTGTGGTCGATGTTGTAGTGTTAGGAACCGTAGCGGGAGTCGTTGTTGTAGCTGTGCCAGTAGTTGGTTTAGTAGCAGTAGCAGGTGTCACAGGAGTTTGTGCAGCTACTTCTGTACCCGCAATCTTCAACGTTTGTCCTACTTTTAATGAGCCTACGCCAGGATTTGCTTTTTTAATGTCTTCAACACTTACGTTATACTTTTTGGCAATGGAATAAAAAGTTTCTCCGGAAGCTACTTTATGTTCAATTGTTTCCTGAGCGGTTTCAGTAGACGTTGCGGGTGTTGCAGCCATACTTTTCGATGGAAGCTTTAATTCCTGTCCTACACTTAATGAAGATGAAAGTCCCGGATTAGCTTTTTTCAAATCATCTACAGATACTGAATATTTTGAAGCGATGCTATACAATGTTTCGCCGGCAGCTACTTTATGTGTCTTAGCACCGTCAATCGCGGCATTTGCTTTTGACGTTACAGGTAATGTGCTCGGTACTTTTATTACCTGCCCCACTTGTATACCTTGTGCGGCTTCAGGATTTGTTTTCTTCAATTCATCTACAGTCACATTATATTTCTTGGCAAGAGAATACATCGTCTCTCCGGCACTGATCCGGTGCAGTATAAATAATTTTCCGTCTTTTCTTTCTACGCCAATTGAATCACACACGCCAGCATTAGAAACAATGCTCACAGAAACTGAAACAACGAATACTAAAAAAATTCTATTCAATACTTTTTTACTTAACAACATAAGCCTGTAATTCATTATTATTTTTAACTACAACTAATTGATCTTTCAGAACAAAGAATGTATCCATACCAATTCCTATTAATGCTCCATGAAGTTTTTCGTGCAATAAAACTGCACCCTTTTCATCTGCCACAAGCATAAAATTGGCTAATTTTTCTTCCTCGTAAATATAATAAGAAATCAGCACCTTATCGCCTTTCTCCAAATATTCTATCATCCTAACTGCCTTATGCTTAGTAATTATTGCAATGTATTCCTGAATTTTTATAAAAAAGGAATTTTCTTCTTCGAAATGAAACGGGTAATCCAATAAGGCTGACTGATGTGCTTTCTTATTGAAGGTTGAAAACATTTCCTTTACAGAAATATCACGCAGGTTATTTCCCGTGTTCCAATCTACTTTTGCATAACTGCTATCCTCTCCGACCGCCTGTGAAATGATGATTCCGTCCGTTTCAGTATGCATAACCTGAGCATCTTCCCTCCCCCATTTTATTTTTCCTGTAGCGCCGTCTACAACAACAAAACCTCGTTGCTCAGGCATCTCCGGATCATTAAATTTAACAATCAATACATTTCCATTCACCGCTGCTTTCAAACTGCTCCACCATGGATCCAGAACGGATTGACCGGACCACAAAATCTTCTTTACTTGTATATCAAGGCCATGAAAAAAGGCTTTCCGCTGATCACCATCGCGCGTCTCAATAAATAAGGTCCCCTTTTCACTGTCAGCAATTATTTTCCAGATTGTTCCATCAAACACCTTAGAAAAAGATGGAGTATATACAGGCATACGTATTATTTGTTAATTTTAGGTCAAAGGTAGGGAAAAGTTTTAAGTGTGAAGTACTAAGTTTTCAAGATCAGGCTTTACCCTTGGCTCGTTATCAAATATGTTATCTGTTCAATATGAAAAAATATATCGGGGTATTTTTATTCTTTTTATTTGCGTTAGCGCAGGCTTCGGCACAGAAAGTAATGATCATAAAAATCAGGGAAGAGATCAATCCGCAGATGTCGCATTTTGTTGAACTTGGTCTGGAAAAAGCAACGGCAGAAGCATCTGACTACATCATTATCGATATGGATACGTATGGCGGTGCACTTGCTGATGCAGATAAAATACGCTCGCTACTGCTCGAATATCCGAAACCGGTTTATGTATACATCAATAAAAATGCAGCTTCTGCGGGTGCATTAATTTCCATCGCCTGCGACTCTATTTATATGGACGAAGGTTCAAACATTGGCTCTGCAACTGTTGTAGATGGAGAAGGCAAGCCGGCCCCGGATAAATATCAATCCTATATGCGTTCACTGATGCGCTCTACGGCAGAAACAAATAAACGCAATCCCGAAATCGCAGCCCGCATGGTAGGTACTGTGGTAGGTACCGACAGCATTACGGTTGGCAATGTTACTGCTTTTACAACTTCCGAAGCCATTACAAACCACTATTGCGAAGCAGAGGTACATTCACTTGATGAATTACTTACACGACTGCATTTTCAACAAGCAACAGTTCATACGTTTGAATTAAGTACGACAGACAACATCGTTAATTTTTTCATGAATCCGGCGCTTAAAGGTCTATTGCTATTACTTATTATCGGTGGCATTTATTTTGAACTACAGTCTCCCGGGATTGGCTTCCCGCTTGCTGCGGCAGTTGTCGGAATGATCCTGTATTTTGTACCGTCTTATCTGAATGGATTAGCTGAAAATTGGGAAATTATTATCTTCTTTATCGGTGCTATATTATTAATTCTGGAATTCACAGTCATTCCCGGCTTTGGCGTTGTTGGTGTATCAGGCCTGATCCTGATTGTGTCTTCGTTGATTCTGGTAGCATTAAACAACAACGTATTTGATTTTACATTTGTACCCGAGAGCGATCTGTATATTACTTCTGCTTCCGTGTTGCTGGCTTTCACCGCAGGTATTGCGCTGGTATTTATCGCAGGTAATCAGTTTATGAAAAGCACGTTATTCAACCGCATCAGTTTACAGGAGACCTTTCAGGCAAGCGATGGTTTTACTTCAAATTTCAATACCGGATCATTTATCGGCCAGCAAGGGATCACCTATTCTGTATTGCGCCCGAGCGGAAAAATCATGATCGATGGTAACATCTATGATGCGTATTCACGCGGAGAATTTATTGACGAGAAGAAACCTGTTGAAGTAATTGAACAGGTTGGAAGCTCCTTAAAAGTAAAAGAAATTCATGTCTAAGCCATTATCTATCGTAGCCATCATTCCTGCACGCTACGCTTCTACCCGTTTTGCGGGAAAACCATTGGTACAGATTCATGGCAAAACCATGATTCAATGTGTATACGATCAGGTTAAAAGTACTCCTGAAATTGCTGAGGTGATTGTTGCCACCGATGATGACCGCATTGAAGCAGAAGTAATTCGTTTTGGCGGAAAAGTAGTACGCACCAAACCTGAGCACCCAAGCGGTACCGACCGTTGTTTTGAAGCGTATCAGAAATTAAACCAGCCGTTTGATTTTATCATCAATGTGCAGGGCGATGAACCGTTTATTCAACCCGAACAAATCCGTACGCTGGCGGCTATTTTAACACCCGACGTAGAGCTGGCCACACTGATCAAAAAAATTGAAGACGAAGAAATACTCTTCAACCCAAACACACCAAAAGTACTGATCAATACGAAAGGCGAAGCAATTTATTTCAGTCGCCAGACCATTCCATACCTGCGTCAGTTTCCGGATAAAAAAGACTGGCTGCAACAGCATACGTTCTATAAACACATTGGCATGTATGCATATCGTCCGGACGTGCTGGCAAAAATTACAACCTTAAAACCATCTTCGTTAGAGCTGGCCGAATCGCTGGAACAATTACGTTGGTTAGAGAACGGCTATACGATACAAACGGCTGTTACTACGATAGAGACAGTGGGTATAGATACACCGGACGATTTGGCGAGAGTTACGAAGGGCTAGTCTGAATTAGGATTTCAGGATTAAGAGATTTATTGGATTGAAAAAATTGCATGACAGTAGAAATCATCAACTTTTGTACAAATCCCAACTTCAGTTCGGACAGAAGAATAAATCTCAGCTTTTATTTTTAACTTTAACAAGAGAATAAAACCAAGCAGTAGTTCCAGCAGACATGACAAAACACAAAATTTTAAACTATTTCATAGCAACTGTTTGGATTGTCAACGGTTTTTTCTGTAAGGTGCTTGACCTTGTACCACGACATCAACAAATTGTTGGGCAAATTTTAGGGGACTACTATTCACGACCTATAACAATTTTAATT
>Ga0210389_10005223_pt1 | contig 10066 bp, 6 predicted proteins | sample IncBWH28OmetaG_FD_160127 | JGI IMG/M metagenome (GOLD analysis project Ga0210389, IMG submission 160127) | Forest soil microbial communities from Barre Woods Harvard Forest LTER site, Petersham, Massachusetts, United States - Inc-BW-H-28-O ...
ACTGGGATATTCGTTTCCATTGGTAGCCATTTCGGTGGGCGCGTTCATCCTGATCATCGGGCGGGTGAAGGCGCAAAATATTTATCAGCGGTTGGATTGGGAGCTGCTGCTGTTTTTTGCGTCGCTGTTCGTGGTGATCAAGGGATTCGAGGCGTCGGGCGCGTTGGAACATCTGATCGGATATTTTCAGGCTGGGCTACAAGGCGGCATGACTTCGCAATTATTCGCGGTGAGCGGCGTGATGCTGATTCTTTCGAACCTGGTGAGCAATTTGCCTGCAGTACTGCTGTTCCGTCCGTTGGTGCCATCGTTTCCGAATACGCATTACATCTGGTTGGCGGTGGCCTCTACCAGCACGCTCGCTGGGAATGCGACGCCATTCAGTTCTGTGGCGAATTTGATCGTGCTGCAACAAGCGGGTAGGAAGGTGAAGATCACGTTCTGGGAATTCGCGCGCGTGGGATTAATCGTGACGTTGATCACGACGCTGGCGGCGATTGCGATTCTGGCGACCGAACATTGGTTATTGCCGGGGGTTTGAAGAAGCCACAAAATTTGGCAGGGACGGATGCGAAACCCGTCCCTGCTTTTTGGAATGTGATCGACTACGGATTTACTTCTTGGCGTGGGCGAAATTTTCTTCCACTTGCGCCCAGTTAATGGTGTTCCACCAAGCCTCGAGGTATTCGGGGCGGCGGTTCTGATACTTCAAGTAGTAGGCGTGTTCCCAGACGTCCACACCGAAGAACGCTTTGCCGCCGTCCATGATGGGATTGTCCTGGTTCGCGGTGGATTCGATCACGAGTTTTCCATCCCGGAACAGAAGCCAAGCCCAGCCGGAGCCGAAGCGCTTCGTGGCCGCGTCGTTGATCTTGGCTTTGAAGTCGGCAAAGTTGCCGAACGCGGAGCTGATGGCTTTGCCCAGTTCGCCGCCGGGTTCGCCGCCTCCACCTTTCTTCATGATCTTCCAGAACATGGAGTGATTCATGTGGCCGCCGCCATTGTTGCGCACGGCGGTGCGAATCGCTTCCGGCACTTTATTGATTTGCGCCAGCAACTCTTCGACGGAAAGTTTTTGAAGGTCGGCGTGGCCCTCGAGCGCTTTATTAAGGTTGGTGACGTATGCGCCGTGATGTTTGTCGTGATGGATTTCCATGGTTTTTGCGTCAATGTGAGGTTCCAGAGCGTCGAACGCATACGGCAAAGGCGGAAGCGTGAAAGTCATCTGAGGAGCGGCTCCTTGTCCTGTAGAAGTTGCGGTCATAATGTACCTCCTGAATTGTGGTTCCTGCCCCATAATTATACGCGCCTGGCTGGGGAGAGGGGTACGGGCAGTCGGAAATATTGGATGCGGAGAGGGAGTCGAGGATGCCATCCGTCGAACATGTGGAAAAACATTTCACCGCCACTGCTGCGGTGCGCGACATTGTGATTGGAATGTCGGACGGGTTGACTGTGCCTTTTGCGCTGGCCGCAGGATTGACGGGAGCGGTGGCGTCCACGGGCATCGTGGTGACGGCGGGGCTCGCGGAAATTGCGGCTGGTTCGATTGCGATGGGATTGGGCGGGTATTTAGCCGCGAAGACGGACACTGAACATTACGCTTCGGAGCTCGATCGGGAATATCGCGAGACGGTGGAATTGCCAGAAATAGAAACGGAAGAAGTGGCGAAAGTGTTTCGCGATTATGGATTGACCGAAGTACAGATGGCTCCGATCGTTTCCACGATCACCACGAATCAGAAAAAGTGGGTGGATTTCATGATGCGGTTCGAGCTCGGATTGGAACCGCCTGACCCTGCGCGGGCTACGCGGAGCGCGGCGACGATTGCGGCGTCATACATTGCTGGAGGGTTAGTGCCGCTGGCGCCGTATATGATCATCCACCACGATCTGCATCTCGCGCTGATTTATTCTGTTGCGGTTACGCTGCTAGCGCTCTTTGGATTTGGCGCGATTAAGGGCCATTTCACCGGAGTGCAGCCCGTGCGCGGTGGGATGCAGACGGTTTTGGTCGGCGGCCTAGCGGCAGCTGCCGCGTTTGCGATAGCGCGGTTGATTAGTTAGGGTTGGTGAGGCGAACGGCGGCTCCACGGAAGTGTTGATGCTCGGTCAAGCTGGGGCGCAGCAAGCTGCGCCCTCTACGACGATGAGAAGTGCAGTTCGCGAATCATGCTTACGGATACAAATAAAATCCCCGCGCGCGATGGTAAATGCTTACTGAGTTGCGGGCGCGGTTCCTAGATTACCGAAGGGCCAGAGGTTGAACGCTTTTAGGATCCCGTCCTCGTGTTTCTCCACTAGCATCTGGGCGGTTTTCTCCTGCGGCCACGGACTGGCCAGGCGCTCGGGGCGATCGGCGATCCAGAATGCGGCAAGGGCCATCACGGTCGCGTTGCGATCTAGAACTTCCGCTTTCACTTTATCGAAAGTATCCACGGCGGAATGGTGCGTGTACTTGTAATCCGAAGTGTCCTGATTGAGGTTGATGGCGGGAAGTCCAGCGAGCGTGAACGGCCCCGTATCTGTCCCGAATTCCACCTCGTCATCTACTTGCAAATCGCCAAAGGCCTGCAAGGAAGCTGCGAATTTCTGCACGGCCGGAATCAAGTCGTCGCGGCCACCGAGTTGGAAACCGGTCACCGCGCCTTGTCCAGCATCGAGAATCAGGGCAGCCACGTAATTGGGCATTTCGCTCTGGTGCGCCTTCACGTAAGCGAGCGAGCCGAGCAAACCTTCCTCTTCGCCGGTGAACAGTACGAAGCGGATCGTGCGGCGCGGCTTGAATCCTGATTTGATGATGGCTTCAGCCGCGCCAAGCGTCACCGCGGTTCCGCAGCCATTGTCCGTGGTGCCGGAAGCGAGATCCCAGGAGTCCAGGTGCCCGCCGACAACAATTATCTGCTCGGGATTTTGTGTGCCGCGAATTTCGCCGACAACATTTGCGGAATCCACTGGACCGTCCGTAGCGCGATTCTGCACATTCATTTTCAGGCGCACGAACACGCCACGATCCAGGTAGCGCTCAAGCTGCTCCTGATCTTCGGCGGCCATGCTGACGACGGGAATATCGTAGTAAGCGTCGAAACCGAGGGCGCCGGTGTGGGTGAGGTGCATTCCAACACTCTTGCGGCCACCCTGTCCGCCGATCACAGCAATGGCGCCGGCTTTGTGGGCCGCAATCAGAAAACTCCCGAATTGGACGAAAGCGCCCATGCGATCTTTAGGCGCTGGACCTTTCTGAACCATCAGCAGAATTTTCCCCCGCCAGCTGCCGGAATTATTTTTCAGCTCGTCTTGCAGCTGGTAGGCGTTCACTGCAACGACGTCGGCTTCAGCGCCTGCGGGCGGCGTGGATCCGACCCAGCCAAGCGAATCAACCATCAACTTGCGATGAATGGGCGCGACGAGTTCGGCGTCGGCGGAAATACGCGTCCAACCGCGCGAAATTTTCCATGGTTCGGTGTGGACATTTTCCAGGCCGATCGCTTTCATTTTTACGACGCCCCAGGCGATGGCGCGAGCCGCGTCGGCCGAGCCGGTAACGCGCGCACCGATGTCATCACTCAATTCTTCGAGATCCTGGTAAGCGTGTGTTTCCATGTCGCCGGCGCCGGCAATCGCGACGAGAGCTTTCATGGTGCCGTCGTCCGCCGCGGTCGCGGGAGTCTGCTTTCGTTCACCTGGAGCGGAAACTGCGGGCCGCGCAGCCAGCAACAGAAGCACCGCGCTGCACAGGAACGCAAGGATTTTTCGAGTCATGCCAAAACTCCTTTTCTAATGTCGGGAAAATCCCGGGAAAGAAAAAAACAGCGGCTGCGATGCGCAGCCAGGACTTGGTACCCCTCATGATGGCGCATCAAGATGCCTCAAACCACGTAGGATACCAGAGGCCCGCCTTTAGACGAACGACGAACAAAATCGATCAGAGTACCCCAAACTCATTCTTTGCATCTATATAGCGGGGAGAGAAGCACGCTGCCTACGGGAATCGTGAAAACACTTATTTCCACATGTTACGTCAAATACCATATTCGCTGTAGCGCCAACGTAGCGCTCCTCGCGATATAATCTAGGACAAGGATATTAAGGAGAGATAGCCATGGAACGCAGTAGCTTCAGTATTCGCCGCTGGGTCGCCACCGTTGTGGTGATCGCGGCTTTTGCGGGAGGAGCCCTCCTCTCCCAAGGATTCCGGGACTGGGCGGGTCACACCGTTCTGGGCTCGCCACGAGAGCCAATCGCCATCGCGCAAAACGCGCTGCCGGTAAGTCTGGGAAATTTCGCGAACGGATTTGCCGCAGTGATCAAGCCGGCATTGCCCGCGGTCGTGAACATTCGCACATCAAAAATGGTGAAGGCGCAATCAAACCAGATGTCGCCGTTTTTTAACGATCCCATGTTCCGCCAATTTTTCGGCGATCAGTTCGGCGGAGGTAAACCGCACGCGGAGCGCGAGCAGGCTCTGGGTTCGGGCGTCATCGTGACTCCGGATGGAACAATTCTGACCAACAACCACGTGATTGACGGCGCGTCCGACATCAAGGTGCAACTGAGCGACAAGCGCGAGTTCAAGGCCAAGTTGGTGGGCGCCGATCCGAAGACGGACATCGCAGTGCTGAAGATCGAAGCGAATGGCTTCCCGACTCTTCCGTTGGGCGATTCTTCGCAGCTCAACGTGGGAGATTTGATTTTCGCGATCGGCGATCCGTTCGGAATTGGCGAGACAGCCACGATGGGAATCGTCAGCGCCACGGGCCGCGGACAACTGGGAATTGAGGACTACGAGAACTTCATCCAGACCGATGCGGCGATCAATCCGGGAAATTCCGGCGGAGCGATGATCGATATCCACGGCAACCTGGTGGGCGTCAACACCGCGATTCTTTCACATGGTTCGGGCGGCAACGAAGGCGTCGGCTTTGCGATACCGATGAGCATGGCCAAGCCGGTGATGGATCAAATTCTGGCGCACGGCAAAGTGGTGCGCGGATACTTGGGCGTGCACATCCAGGACCTGACGCCGGAAATCGCCAAGGCGTTCAACTACAACATGAGCGGCGGCGCGCTGATTGGCGACGTGTCTCCGAATACGCCGGCATCGAAGGCCGGATTGCAAAAGGGCGATGTAATCGTCAAGCTCAACGGCCAGGCTGTTACCGACTACGTGGACCTGCGGCTGCGAATTTCGCAGATGGCGCCGGGTACTTCGGTAAAGCTGGACGTGTGGCGCGACGGAAAAACGCAGGACTACACCTTAGCGCTGGGTGAACTGCCGGAAAAAACAGAAGCTGAGGATAACAGCGGCACCGAAAGCGGCGGCGGACTCGAGGGAGTGGAAGTGGACGAGCTGACGCCGGAGATTGCGCAGCAGCTCAACCTGGGTGCGGGAGTACACGGAGTGGTAGTCACAGCCGTGGATCCTTCCAGCCCGGCAGCGGCGGCGCAGCCTCCTATCGGCCGTGGCGATGTGATCCAGGAAATTAATCACAAGCCGATTCGGAACGTGAGCGATTACCGGCAGGCGATCGCAGGCGCGGGTAGTCAACCAGTGCTGTTGCTGGTAAATCATGGCGGCGTGACGGGATATTCGGTCGTCCAGCCGCATTAAGCTGTACGTATTAAGCTGTAGAAGTTCCGTCAAAAAACGGTGAGCGTGGGGGCATGGTCGGCCACGATCGTGCCCCTTCACTTACGTCACATTAACCATTAAAAACCGCAACTGATCCGCCCAGCCGGGTTAGATTAGTACATGGGAGCATCCATGTGGGTGGAGTTTCCGCAACGTAACCACCGAAGGGCTAACCTTCTAGGGACCCCCAGCAGTTGGGTTATCGCTTTCAACACGACTGGGGGTAGAATGGTACTCGAGTCCTATTCTTCCCAGCCCCTCGTTCTAGTACTAATTAACTGTCAGCCGCAATTATGTCTCGATGCATCTTAATTTCTTGATCCAAGGATTCTGGTGATCGTTATGGCACGAAGCACAAATCGAGCTGTCTTCAATGCGTCGCTGCTTCCTGAGGCGGAACCTCGCTGGGATCTGTTCAGCGCCGGATTCGGGCTGCAGATCGCGGCGGTAACCGCGCTCGTGGTCATACCCCTGCTGCTGCCGCAAAAACTTGATATTGTGCAGCGTTACTGGACAACGCCGGTGGAAGCGCCTCCGATTGTGGCGTGGAAGCCACAGCCCGTGCAGCCGGCGCCGAAACCGGTTCCAGTGAAGCACGAGGTTGTGAAGGAAATCCCCAAGCCCAAGCCGGAGCCGGTGATAGAAGCGCCCAAGCCGCGGATTTACGCACCGGTGGTGGCGACTGCACCAATCGTGAAGAAGCCGGCTGTGCGCAAGGATACGCCGCCGGACATGACCGAAGTGGCCAAGGCGTTCCCGGATCAGACGCCGCCAATGTCCATGGGCAGCTCGGCGATTCCAACATTGAAGAAGCCTCGAGAAGCCGTGCAGACCGGCGGATTCGGCGATCCCAACGGCGTGCCGGCAAACGGCAAGACGAACAAGGCCGCGAACATCAATGTTCAAGGCGCGTATGACATGCCGACGGGGCCTGGCACCGGAAACGGCACAGGCGGCGCGAACGGAGCCAAGGGCGTAATCGCCAGCACCGGGTTTGGTAACGGTGTTGCAGTAGGAGGCAAGGGCGGGCCACCACACGCGGCCGTACAACAGGGCGGCTTCGGCGACGAAAACGTCGCGGTAGCAGCGCCGAAAGTCAGACAGACATCGAATGTCGCAGCGAAAACGACGCCGGTAGAAATTCTCTTCAAGCCGAAACCAATCTATTCAGACGAGGCCAAGGCCAAGAAGATCGAAGGCGAGGTACTTTTGCAGGTGGTATTCACGGCGTCGGGGGACGTCAAAGTTCAACGAGTCGTGCAAGGGCTGGGGTACGGGCTGGAAGAGTCCGCGCAAGCGGCAGCCCGGCAGATACGTTTCAAACCGGCACAACAGGACGGCCAACCAGTGGATTCGACCGCCATCATCCACATCGTATTCCAATTGGCGTACTGAAAGGGGAACGGAGATGCGCACGTGCAAGAGCTTGGGTTTGGGAATAATTCTGGCCAGTTGCCTAGCCTGGTCAGTTTCCGCACAGACCACGCAAACGGCTGATCAAACCCAGCCGCAGGCAGGGGCGAACACTTCGGCGCCTGTGGTAACCGTGGATCAAGCGATCGATCATCTGATCGCCCGCGAGCACGATGAAGTGGCGACGATCCGGCGTTTCAGCCCGTTGATCGAAACCTACATACAGGACATGAAAACAGACAAGGAGATGGGCGCCATTCCTGTGAAGGACCACTATTTCCTGGGTCAGGCTGACCTCTCCAAAGGCATTGTGGACAACTCGATGCTCGGCGCGCGAAAGGGAAAGTTCGATGCGTTCAATCCTATTTCGCACATGAGCGGGCTGTTCACTTCCTCGTACGTGCCAGAAGGCTTCCTGCAGATGATTTACATTGATACCGGCGGATTCGATCGCCAGCACTACCAATTCGATTATGTGCGACGCGAATTCCTGGGCGAAGTGCGCTGCGTGGTGTTCGACATCACACCGCTGCCGAAATCAGGAAAAGGGCGCTTCAAGGGGAGAGTCTGGGCCGATGATCAGACTTTCACCATTGTGCGTTTTAATGGCGTGTACACGCCCATCGCGGGTATCAATTCGTTCAACCTACATTTCGATAGCTGGCGCTTGAACGTTCAGCCGGGACTTTGGCTGCCTGCATACATTTATAGCCAGGAATCGGACCTCCGCGATTTCTTCGGCGGCGACATTCGCTTCAAAGCGCAGACGCGCCTATGGGGCTACAACCTGAAGAATGTGGGCCGCCAGGAAGAGTTCAGCGAGATGACGATCGAATCGCCCACGATTCAGGACCAGGCGGCTCAATCGCAGGACCGCTCACCTATTGAAGCACAGCGCGAATGGCAGCATGTGGCCGAAATCAACGTGCTGGATCGCTTGCAGCGCATCGGATTGCTCGCGCCTCCAGGAGAAGTTGACAAAGTGCTCGAAACCGTCGTCAACAACCTGGAAGTGACAAACAACCTGGATGTGCAGCCCGAAGTTCACTGCCGGGTGTTGCTGACCGGAACCCTGGAAATGTTTTCGATCGGCCACACCATCGTGCTCAGCCGCGGATTGCTGGACGTGCTGCCGGACGAGGCCAGCCTGGCGACGATGCTGGCGCAGGAATTGGCCGACATTATCGTGACCAAGCCTTCCACCGATCAGTGGGGATTCAACGACACAACCAACGTGACCACCACGGAAGCGCTGGCACACTTTTCGTTTAAGGACAGCCCAGCTCAGATTCAGATGGCCAATGCCAAAGCTCTCGAACTGCTGAAAAATTCTCCTTACAAAGATAAGCTTGCGAGCGCCGGACTTTTCCTGAAGCAGCTGGACGCGCAATCGAAGAATTTGCCGGCGCTGATTAATCCGCATCTGGGCAATCGCGTGTCGCTGAGCGCGTCGCTCTTGAGCGCGGCTCCGACGCTGGATCCCACGAAGATTGATCAGATCTCCGCACTTCCGGTCGGCGCGCGCATCAAGCTCGACCCCTGGAACGATCACGTGGAGTTGGTGAAGGCGAAACCGATTCCGCTGCTTTCGGCGCGCGAGAAGATGCCGTTCGAGGTCACGCCGTTCATGCCGTTCTTGACGCGCTACCAGAGGCCTGGAACCGGCATCTCGGCGGACCCGACGAAAGCGGACTTGGCGAAAAAAGATCCGCAAGCGCCGCAACAACAACAGCAACAGTAAACGAGTTTTCTCCCTGTGAATGCCGGCGGTTGGAGGCCATCCAACCGCCGGTTTTTTTGTGTCTAGTGATGTTCTGGACGATTCACCGGGTTTGTGCCCGGGAATGCAGTGCGCGAGACTTCTAATCGTTGTTTGAATCGTTGAGCGGAAGACGCAGACGAGCTTCGGAACCGCGATGCGACGGGCGATTTTCGAGTGTGAGCGAGCCGCCGTGGGCTTCGGCGATCTGCCGGCTCAGAACCAGACCGATTCCCGAGCCGCCTTGCTTGGTAGTAAAAAACGGTACAAAAAGATTCGCCGCACTTGGAATTCCCGGCCCATCGTCCTGAACCCACACCTCGATGCTGCCGTTCTGGCGTTCCCAGCCGACGCGCACGCCGCCGCCGGTTTCGAGCGCGGCGTCCACCGCGTTGTGCAGAAGATTAATCAATAGTTGTTCGAGTTGATCGGGATCGGCTTGAATTTCGGTGTCAGGGCCGGCTTGCAGTTGCACGGGAAGGCGCGGCTCCAGCCCCACGACGCGACGAATCCAGACGCCGACGCTCATCGGCTGAAAAACTGGGGGCGGCAGCTTCGCAAGTCGCGCGTAGGCGTTCATGAAACGTGCGAGACCGTCGGTGCGCGCGGCAATCACGTTGAGGCCGCTGCGCATGTCTTCCTGCCAATCCGGCGCACGGTCTTCGCGGCCCAGCATGCTGCCCAGATTTTCCGCGACGGATTTTATCGGCGCGAGCGAATTGTTCAGTTCGTGGCCCAGCACGCGGATCAGGCGCTGCCATGCCTGGCGCTCTTCGTCACGCAATGCGCGGCTTAAATCGGTGATCACCAGCAACTGGTGCGGCAGGCCGGCTTCGCGAAAGCTTCCGCGGTGAATTTCCCAGCGACCGGATTTCCCGGGAAAGGCAATCTGCGCGATGCGCGGCGTATCACCTTCCAGACATTCCGAAAGACCCAGCTCGAGCGCGGTGTGCCCGAGAATGCGATCTTCCGCTTGACTGAGAATGCGTTCGCCCGCGCGATTCACCAGGCGCAGGCAGCCGGCGCCATCGAACGCAAAAACTGCGACGTCAATTTCCTCCATCACTTTGCGCAGCAGTGCGGTGGCTTCCAGCGCGCCCAGCCTTTGCTTGCGCAGCGTTTCACCGAGCGCGTTCACTTCCCACAGCACTTCGCCGAGCACGTCTTCGCGATTTGCGCCGCGCGCGCGGATGGAAAAATCCCCTTCCCGTAGCGCGGCCAGCAGGTTTGAAAGCGTGCGCAGGGGAAACATCACGCGGCTC
>Ga0210389_10005225_pt1 | contig 10063 bp, 9 predicted proteins | sample IncBWH28OmetaG_FD_160127 | JGI IMG/M metagenome (GOLD analysis project Ga0210389, IMG submission 160127) | Forest soil microbial communities from Barre Woods Harvard Forest LTER site, Petersham, Massachusetts, United States - Inc-BW-H-28-O ...
ACTTTGTCGGACTTCAAAAATGAAAACATTAAAAACCATTCTGTTGATGGGCCTGGCCAAACGGAGAATACCCTTTTTCTATCGCACGCGACCAGACAATCGCCACAGAGTCTTCCGGAGAATACAGAACAAGGTCATGCACGCCTGCGGACAAGTAACGGGGACCAGTGATCTCAGTGCCATCCAATTTTCCGGACACCTGGCCGTTTCTGCCAACCACCGTGTATTTTTCGGGAATCGCTATCTCAAATTTAACGTGTCCACCCGCTGCGCTGGGAACTCTTTTACCCAAGACCAGAACGCACCCTACCGAAACATAGTTCTGATTGACGAACTGACCGGTCGCCTGAGTAAGCCAATGTGATTCAATGACCAGAGGAGTCCGAGCCGCGATGAGCCGTTTTGGTGAGTCATCAACGAGTTCGCCTCGCTCGACTCGTTCCCGAGTAATCTGCTCCGATACATAGTAGTACGGCCGGGCACGGTAGATTGTTTGGCCCTTCGCATCGAGCACGGTCTCTCCCCGATGAGTAAGATTCAAGGTATCCGCGATAATCTGCACATTCTTTTGATTCGTTTGTTTCAGCGGCGGATGCGCTCGGACGATGGATGCCAGCTGCCAGCAAACAATCAGAAAGGGAAGCAGAAAGATCGGTAATCCGGTTTTTGATCCAATCCACTTCCCCACCCCGACGAGGGGGCATGCGATCGTCAGCATCAGCAGCGGATAAAACGGCAGGAAATCCTGCTTTGAAACCAAAGGCCAAAAGGTGAAAAGCAGCGGACAGAAAAAACCGGTGACGGCGAGAAAGAACAATCTTTGTTGTCCGCGGTCCGGTTGTGGATCGCGCCTGGCCCACCATAATCCGCCGGCTATCGTCGGGACAAAAAGCCAAAACCGAATGTCCCAGACTTTGTGGATCACGGTTTGCCACGGATTTCCCTCGGAGGTGATATTGTGGGCAATCACGCAATAATACATTTGGGGCAATGCCCCTTTGAAGGCAAAAAAGGCGACGACGAGAGCCGGGGCGATTAAAGCGCCGGCGACGGGCGCCAGAAAACTGCCGAGAACATACGGCAACGATTTCGCCGGCGATGATCGAGTCCCTCCGCTGGCAAACCGCAGGATCCACACCGCGAGAGCTGCTACCAGAACGGTCAACAGGAGGAAAGTGGTTTTCATCGACACGGCAAAGGCGATCCCAAACACGATTCCCGCAGCAAACAACCGGCGGGGATCAGGCTTTCCGCGGGTTAAGATCGCCAGACCGATCAGCCAGAGCGCCGCCCAAAACAGGTCAGGTCTATACTCCCCAAATTTGGCGTAAAGATCCGGAAAAGAAGCGGCCAGCAATGCTCCCCAAAAACCGATTCGCGGCGAAAAAAGTCCCGAGCCAAGGCAATAGGTTGTCAGCAAGATGACCGCGCCAATCGGTAACATTGCCCAGCGCATCGCAGCGACAATATCCGTTCGCTCCCCGAGCAGAGAAAAAAGCGGGGCGCTCATCGCCTGGAAGAGTGGCGCATGATTGTCAAAGATGTCTTTGTAGGGAAGCAGGCCATTGGCCCAGGCCCAGACAACGTGGAGGTGCTGTGGCTCGTCCGAATCCCAGGGCTGAGTGGTGACATAAAACCATCTCAGGCAGAGCAGCGCGAGCAAACAGGCAGCGCGGACCCACCACTCGACCCGTGTCGGCTGGCGATCGCTCGAGAGAACCGGGGTTTGCATCTCAGACACCTGGGTGCTCACCATTTGGATTCTTGAAGATATCATTCCTTTTCGTCGTCGCACACGCGCGCTCTTTTGAAGCACATCTCAATGCGATTTGCAACCGACGAAAGGACACTGTATGGCGCCAAAACAGCGCGAAAATCTCACAAGCGCTTTGGCTTGCAAGATTTTCGGGCTAATTTGTTTCAATCTCCGGAGAAATCCTCCGTAACCTTCCGTCAATCCCCCAATGAGCTCCGAAGCGGTTGCTCCTCCCCAACCAGAAAAAGTTGAATTATCTGAGTGCTACCGACACGAATGCACTGATTCAACAGAAGGAAATTGCCAAACGCTATATGCGTCTGCTGGGCTTCTTCAATTCTCTCGAAGAGGGTAAGGAATCTGAACCTGCCGAGCAAGAGCTACGGGTTCAGCTTACTAGATTTGTGATTGAGGCCTTTCGACGAGGGAAGATTCTGCGCCGTCGACTTATCGAACTAGCCAACAAGATCAATCATAACCCCGTAGATGCAGCAGAGTTGGTCAAACTGTGCGAGGCGACGCGCAACGAATGAGTTCCAAGTAGGTCCGTAGTGCTCCTCGGCCTGATCACGGCAGTTTTCGGACCGGCGGTCATCCAGTCATATGCTCAGTTTCGGGTCGAGGTCTGATGTTTAGCCCAATAGTTGCACACACATGATATTGCGGCTGGGGTCGCGCTTTGGCGCTATATCACTGCTTTTCAAGGGCAGCCAAGCAGTCTCAGCCTTGTCACGACACCTGGTTTTCAGGGGCCTTCTGTCATCCTTCGCTCCGAAGGCCCATCTTTTCGGATGCGAACTACACGGGGCGACGTGATCGAAAAGTCAGCTCTGAGATGCCTGACTTATCGATCTCGCCAAGGCCAAGTTCCACCATCCGATCGAATTGACGTTTTGTAGCTTCCAGCAGGGGCAAATGAAGGTGTTCGTTTCTTGCCAAATAGAGCGCAATCGCACTATCTTTGGCTGCATGAGCCGCCGAGAAGAACACACTGTGTTCTCGGTCGATCATGTCTTGTCCATCGGTCTCGAGCACACGGGAATTGGCTCCTGTTTGTGCGAACACCTCTTTAACGAGCTTTAGGTCCAAGTGCTTCAGCGCACGCGTATGTGCCTGACCATCAAGTTGTTTTGGCTGAAGAGTGCTCTGATTTCTTTCTATAATATTTCCGTCCTGCGGGGTCGCTTGTCCGCGAGCAGAGTACTGAAATTACTTCGTTTACTTGATATCGGAACCCCGTTTTCGACTGGTGGTTGAGCACAACTAACCGTAAATGCTGGGCTTGGTCTTCAAAGATACTTTGACCTTCTCGCCACTCCTCAGCGCAGCCACACCTGCCTCACAACAAGCCGCAGTGGCATAGCCATCCCACGCGGTGGGGCCGCCAATTTCGCCTCGTCGGGCGGCATCGACCCAACGCTGCACCTCGGTATCGAAAGCGCGCCCGAACCGCTCGACGAAACTCGGGGTAATCTCGCCTCCCCAACGTCCTGCAGTGCGAACGTAAGGCCCGCCGTCCTCGCCGGTGTTAACGACCCCTTCTTCGAAAACAGCCTGGGTCGCAACCTGGTACCCGAACTTTGAATTGACGAAGATCTCAACATCGGCAAGCACACCGTTCTCGATCTCGAGGAGTACGTGCTGCGGAGAGTGCTGACCGGGATGCGAATGACGCGAAGCCCGGCCTAGTCTGACTTGAGCGTTCTTGATTTCCTCACCGGTAAGATAGCGGATCACGTCGAATTCGTGGACGACAGCATCATTGATCAGCATCTCGTTGGTAAAATTTTGCGGTACTTCGGGAACTCGATGCGCGCAGTGAAGCATCAAGAGCTCCCCTAGTTCACCAGACGTGATGATGGCCCGTAGGCGCTGGTATTCCGTATCGAAGCGACGCATAAAGCCGACCTGGATGCGTTTTTTTCCGAGTCGTTGCTCTGCCTCCAGGATTTCCCAGGAGGACTGCGCGTCCGGGGTTAGTGGTTTCTCGCACAGAATCGGTAAGTCCCGCTCCCGAACCTGAAGCAACATGTCTCTGTGCAGGAAACCAGGGGTCGCAATCAAGACTGCATTAACATCTTCCCGGTCCAAAGCTTGTCCGATATTAGAGAGCGCCACCGCCGACGGAATTGCTTCAACCGCCTTTTTTGCGCGCGAAGCGTCGGCGTCGACTACTGCCGAAACTTCGGCTCCGACGATTCGGCTGGTAAGGCGCTCGATATGATCGGCGCCCATTAAGCCGGCACCGACAACGCATACTTTTAGGTTTGTCGACATAGATTCCGACTTCATATCTGGCTCCTTTAATTTAAGACTTATCAACCGGATCAACGCACCGGCAGGGGGGGATTTCAGCCGCACCGATATTCAAGAGGAACTCGATAGAGATCTAACCGAAACCCACGTTTCTTTTCAATTGCGAATAGCAGTTAAGTACAAAACTTTGGCAACATCAAGAGGAATTCGGTAAATAAAGAATTTCTGAAACGCTCCCGATCTTCCAAAGTATAGATCACGGCAAATAATAGTGCACGCACTACGATCGTGAAGGCGAACCACGGCGCCGGAAGATATTAAGACGAGGAGGCTTATTTGACCAAATGCATCCAAACAATTTCATTCATTGACAAGTTAGGGATCGGAAGACCAGAAAGACCATGAAAGTAGAACTGCGGCATGAGCAGATACTCAAACTTCTTGAAAAGAAAGGCATCTTGAGTGTAGGCGAGTTAGCGCACTGTTTCGCACTGAGCGTAGTCACGATCCGAAAAGATTTGGACGACTTGGCGAGTGAAGGCCTGTTGCAAAGAACTTTTGGCGGAGCCGTCTTCTCCAATCGGAGCCTTTTTAATAGTTCCTTTCGGGAAAGTGCGCGCCAAGACAGCCAACAAAAGCATGCAATTGCCAGCGCGGCCATGGAATACATTCAAGACGGGGACACGGTTATATTGGATGCAGGAACAACCACACTTGCTTTGGCCCAACTCCTAAAGGAGGAGCTTAAATCTGCCTTCATCATTACCTGCTCGGTTCCGGCGGCCCTTGAGTTATCCAGCGCCGGGTATGACATTCTCCTTTTAGGTGGCATCGTAAGAAACAAAAGCCTCGCTTTGCTGGGGCGTGAAACGCTGACCGTTCTTGAGCATTACCGGGCAGACAAAGCATTTCTCGGCAGTTCGGGCTTTACTGCCGAAAGGGGACACAGCACGCCAGATCTCGAACACGCACAGATCAAAGAAGCCATTATAAGGGCTTCCGAACAGACGTATGTCCTAGTAGACTCCTCAAAATATGGTCACAATTGGTTATCTAGTTTTACGCGCCTCCGCGACGTCGCTTTAACGATCACGGATAGTCAGCTTGCCCGAAGCGCGCAAAAAGCACTTAAGGACGCCGGCGCAAAGCTCCGGATTGCAGATAGACGTAGGAGTTCCCGACAGGGCGACTGAGGATCCGGTGGTCGTTCTAAACGCCGTTCTGAAATAACTCGGAACAAGGTCAAAAAAGGTTGGCGCGGGGTGCCTGACGCAGTCAACTCTGATACTATCACGATCCCGCCGAGAGGCCCTTTTTCTGCGACAAACGGCTTAAGCGGCGCCGACGAGCGTAATCACCTTTGTTCGTCGACGGATTTTGCGGATCGGGATCCGAAGTATCGCTTCAATGTGCGCATCATTTGTTCACGGCCATATCATTGTTTTCCAATGGAGACGTTTTAATTCCCTGCGTCTTGCAAATTTTATGATTAATTGGTGCAGCGAAAAACTGTGAAAACCGAACCGCGACGTCAGCAGATCCTGAAGCTTCTGGAAGAAACCGGAACCATCAACGTGAATGAGTTGGCCGACAGGTTCCAGGTAAGCTTGGTCACCATCCGCAACGATTTGGACGATTTGGAAAAGGAAGGCTTGTTGCAGCGAACTTTTGGCGGAGCAGTCTTTTCCCATCGCACCCGGTTTAATAAGTCTTTTCGTGAGCGCATTCAACAGCAGCGTGACGAAAAGCGCGCGGTCGCCATCGCCGCTTTAGGCTACATCAAAGACGGCGACACCATCATCCTGGACGCCGGCACTAGTACCCTTGCCTTGGCCCAGCTTCTGAAAGAGCGCGCCATGTCTGTCTTTGTCATCACCTGCTCCGTCCCGGCGGCCCTTGAGTTATCCAGCGGCGGCTATGACATTCTCCTATTGGGCGGCATAGTCAGAAACAAAAGCCTCGCTTTGCTGGGGCGCGAAACGCTAACCATCCTCGAGCGTTACCGGGCCGACAAGGCGTTTCTAGGCAGTTCGGGCTTTACCGCCAAAAGGGGACACAGCACGCCCAATCCGGATGATGCACAGATCAAAGAGGCCATCATGCGAGCCGCCGACGAGACCTATGTCCTCGTAGATTCGTCGAAATATGGTCACGATTGCCTGACCAGTTTTGCGCGCCTTCGCGACGTCGATTTAACCATCACAGACAGTCACCTCTCCCGCAACAAAGCAGCAATCCTGGAGGCCGCCGGTGCGAGGCTTTGTCTCGTCGATGTGGCCAAAGCGAATCTGGACCGTGAGGCAGCGGGTCCGAATGCCGAAAAGACTCCTTCGCGAGAAAAGGCCAAACCCCTAGATAAGAGACGTAGGCTTAAGGACTCAGCCGAAGAACGTTAGATTGACGGCACTTCGACGGTTTTCCACTTTCCTAAGGCTGAACTTTGGATGGAAGCTTCGACAAAGGCCAGGCCCTTAACACCATCTTCCGCAGTAGGAAAAGGGCGATCGATTTGGTCGCTTGGCTCGTGCCGCATCCTTGCCACCACGGCCCTCGCTAAATCTGAGTAAAGGTTAGCAAACGCCTCAAGATAACCTTCGGGATGACCAATCTCTACGCGAGTCACTTGCCTGGCGGCTTCACTAACCAAAGAATCTTTTCGGCGCGTCACGACCTCTTCAAATCCGTCCAATTTGCAATGCACCAATCGGTTCGGTTCTTCTTGATGCCACTCCAGACCACCCGTTTCCCCAAAGATGCGGAAGCTTAATCCGTGTTCAGCGCCACTTGCCGCGTTTGTTACCCACATGGAGCCACGCGCGCCGTTCGAATACCGAAGAAGGACCGAAGCGTAATCGTCCACTTTACGGCCTGGGACGACGTGCCCGACGTCAGCGCATAAGCTTTCAAGATCAAGCCCAGTCACGTAAGCGCCCAAATGATGGGCATGGGTTCCAATGTCAATTAGGATCATCGACCCGCCGATGCGGGCTGGGTCGAGCCGCCACCCGGGAGGCACGTTCTCAGAGGCAAGATATCCCTGGACGTATTGAAGATGAAGCTGGCGGATGGCGCCGATCGCCCCTGCCTGGACCATGGCTCGGGCTTGGCGCACCATTGGATAGCCGGTGTAACAGTGCGTGAGGCAAAATTCGGTTCCGGTAGACTTGACCTTGCGAGCAAGGCTTACCGCCGTGGTGAGGTCGGTGGTCAGCGGCTTATCGCAGATTAGATGAAAGCCGGCATCCATCGCCAGTGAGCAGATCTCAAAGTGACTGTCATTTGGGGTCATGACCGCGATGACGTCAGCACGGTCACTTCGCTTTGACTCGTTTTCGATCAGCGCCTGTGCCGAAGGATAGGAGCGGTCTTCCGACACTCCGATCGCGATTCCCGCTCGGTGCGATCGTTCTGGATCCGTGGAAAGCGCGGCGGCCACAATTTCATAGTAGCCGTCCAAGCGAGCCGCGATCCGATGCACCTCTCCAATCACCGATCCGGGGCCGCCGCCGATCACGGCCAACCGGAGAGGGCGGCCAATCGCTTCAATCACCATAATAAAAAAAATTCAAAGGTTATGTGTCAAACCCAGGGATCTTCCGGCATTCTCGACGGAACTTTGAAGTCACTCAGGCTGCTGGCAGTGCGTAATCGCTCGGCTCGTCGATTGAGGTGCGCTTTAGCAGGTCAACCGATCGCCGCATGCCTTCCATCCGGGAAAGAACGACATCCTCATGTTCGATCGATAGCCAACCGTCGTATCCGTTGAGACGGAGGCGATAACAAAACTCGCGCCACCATTGCTCACCATGTCCATATCCCAACGTGATATAGCTCCAAGCACGCTCTTTGACATTCTCGTGTCCAATGGTGTCCAAGCGGCCGGTCAGATTAAGCGCCGCTTGATTCATATAGGTATCCTTTGCGTGCACATGATGAATAGCATCGCCAAGGGCATCGATTGCTACCAACGGATCGGCGCCCATCCAAAAGAGGTGACTTGGGTCCAGATTTGCGCCGACGATCTGTCCGATCTCCTTTCTCAACTTTAGCAAGGTAGGCACATTATAGACCAACTGATGGCCGTGCATTTCGATGCAAAGCTTTGTGACACCGTTTTCTTTGGCGGACGCGGCTAGCTTCGCCCAAAAGGGCAATAGCTTCTCGTTCCATTGCCACTGGAGAATTTCCCCATTCTCAAGGGGCCAGGCAGATGTGACCCAATTTGGTCGGAGATCGCTCGGTCCGCCGGCCGGCAAACCGGACATTAAGACAATGGTGTCAACGCCGAGCAGTCCGGCAACCCGGACCGTCTCGTAAACGGTCGTGCTTTGACGTTCTCCGTCGACCGGATGAAGTTGATTCCCGCTGCAATTGAGCGCCGCCAGCGATAAACCGTTTTGCTCAAGCACAGACAAGAACTCGTGCCGTTTCTCCTTGCTCTTTAGAAGAGATTGCAGGTCGGCGTGTGGCGCCGCGCTCCAATTGCCCATCCCAATTTCCAGGGCGGCAAGTCCGAGGTCGCCCGAGGCTTTGGCGGCTTCTTTGAATGAAAGATGCCCCAAACTGTCAGATACAGCGCAAAGTTTCATGTTGGCCTGTCGATATGGTCGGCGCCGATTTTATCGACCCCGATAACACATGCTCCCAGTTTCGTTGAAATAGATTCGAACTTCATACTACTTCAGCTTCGGGTTCAGCAGTTCTTGCGACCTGGGGCTATCCATATTCTCCTTGGTGATCAAGGTAACTCCCGTGTCGATCACCGCTTCGACCTTCTCTCCTTTGGATGCCGCAAGGCCAGTCTTGACACCCTCATAACCCATGCGAAACGGATCCTGAACCACCAGCGCAGCGATCGTACCTTCTTTCAGGAATTTAACTAGCTTCTGGTCTGAGTCGAAGGTCACAAGCTTGATTTTATCTCCGGCCTTATTCTCTGAGACTGCCTGTCCGGCGCCTTGTCCAATGTAGAGGGCGTCCGAGAAAACCCCTCGTAGATTGGGTTTGGCGGTAATCAAGTCGGTCATAATGTTCAAGCCGGTCACCGCCTGGCCGTCGGCGACTTTTTCGGCTATCAATTTCAGGTCAGGATATTTGGCTGCCAACTGCTCTTTAAAACCCTTATCTCTTGCCTGGAGCGAACCGACACCGGGCAAAAAGTTGATCAAGGCCACCTCGCCCTCGGCCTTACCGTATTTTCCTTTGATCGCGGCAGCCAATCCGTCGGCGGCAACACGCCCACCCTGAACATTGTCTGTCTGCAGAAAAGCGGTGAAGCTTTTGGAGTCTGCGCCAGAGTCAATACCAATGATGATTGCCTTCTTGGCGGCTTCGTCGATCGGTTTTCCGAGGGCGGAAAATTGGGTTGGCGAAATAACGATCGCCGCGGGTTTTTCGGATACGGCATTTTCCAGGATCGAGACCTGCCCATTCACATCGGACTCTGCCTGTGCGCCGAGCTCATGGATGTCGACATTGAGTTCCTTACCAGCCTTGCGGGCGCCGGCGAATACGGTCTGCCAATAGGAGGAGGTCGTATCTTTGACAATGACCGGAATGACAGGTTTCTGGTCCGCTGCAGGGATATTTTCAACGACTCCGGCGACAGCGGTTACTGCGAGCAAAGCAATAAGGCTACGCCGGTTTAAAGACGAACTGATGATTCTCATATAATTGCGGGGGATATTCGCTTGGATTTGCGAATAGATTGCGTTGAGAAATTGAGGAGAAACTTCGGATTTGTCAAACAAATCTTCCGGTCACCTTTATGTGGTGATATTACAGCTGGCACGACCACTGCGATCAGACCAGCGTCTTGGCTCCTCCAGCGGAGGCAATTGATCTTTCCCGCTAGGGCGTCTTAGGACCGTTGAAACATCCGTGTCGCGATTCTAATCTGCCTTCTTTCCGAGGGCTGGATCTACAGGATCTAGTTAACAGCAGTCACTGCGACATACTCAAAACCAATAGTAACTGTATAAAAAAAGTATAGGAGAAAGGAAAACGGGCGAGCTAAGGTGGCAAAGATCTAGGTCTAATTCAACTTCGAGG
>Ga0210389_10005227_pt1 | contig 10062 bp, 5 predicted proteins | sample IncBWH28OmetaG_FD_160127 | JGI IMG/M metagenome (GOLD analysis project Ga0210389, IMG submission 160127) | Forest soil microbial communities from Barre Woods Harvard Forest LTER site, Petersham, Massachusetts, United States - Inc-BW-H-28-O ...
CAAGGGCGGTTTCCGGCAGGTAGACGGCCAGCTGCCGCCAGCGCCCCCCGTAACCGGTCAACCCGTGGATGGCAAGCAGTCGCACCGGACCGGCCGGACCGCAGCGGTGCACGTGAAGGTCGGCAGTCACCCGTCGATGGTGCCAGTTGCGAGCTCCGACTTGTCGGACCCCCGTGATTGCATGCAGCCATGCCACACACCTGGGACGCCGAGGCGCGCGCCGTTCTGGCGCCTGACCTGCGCGGGTCGGTGCGTGTCCTGGGCGGGCCCGGTACCGGCAAGAGCAGCCTGCTGGTCGACGCCGCGGTCGCACGGGTCCGCGCCGGGGTCGGTCCGGAATCGATTCTGGTTCTTACCGGCTCCGGTCGCATCGGGATGCGGGCGCGCAGCGCGTTGACGATGGCGATGCTGCGATCGGGCTCCACCGGTGCCGGCTGGGCCGCGGTGCGCGAGCCCTTGGTGCGCACCGTGCACGGCTATGCGTACGCCGTCCTGCGACGGGCCGCCGGGCGCGCCGGAGATGCGCCCCCGCGCCTGGTCACCAGCGCCGAACAGGACTCCATCATCCGGGAACTGCTGGCCGGCGACCTCGAAGACGGACCGCGCGCGGCGGCCTCCTGGCCGGCCCATCTGCTCCCCGCACTCGGGACCGCAGGCTTTGCCACCGAACTGCGAAACCTGATGGCGCGCTGCGCCGAACGTGGCGTGGACCCGCTGGGACTGGAGCGGTTGGGCCGCCGTTGCCGGCGTCCCGAATGGATCGCCGCCGGTCAATTCGCGCGGCAGTACGAGCAGGTGATGTTGCTGCGGGCGGCGGTCGGGACGGCGGCGCCGCAGGCGACGACGCCCGCGATGGGTGCGGCCGAGTTAGTGGGTGCCGCGCTGGAGGCTTTCGCGGTCGATCCGGAATTGCTGGCGGGCGAACGCGCGCGCGTCCGCGTCTTGCTGGTCGACGACGCCCAGCAACTCGATCCGCAGGCCGCCCGCCTGGTCCGGGTGCTGGCCGCGGGCACCGAAACGACCCTGGTCGCCGGCGACCCTAACCAGGCGGTGTTCGGCTTCCGCGGTGGGGAGGCGTGCGGGTTGCTCGACGAGGACTCACCGGCGGTGACGCTGACGGTGTCGCATCGCTGCGCGCCGGCCGTGGCGCGCGCCGTCAGCGGCGTCGCGCACCGGCTGCCCGGCGCTAGTGCCGGCAGGCAGATCGCCGGCACCGGGGCCGAGGACGGATCGGTTGCGGTGCGCCTGGCCGCCTCGGAGCACGCGGAGGCGGCGATAATCGCGGACGCACTGCGTCGCGCCCACCTCATCGACGGGATTCCCTGGTCGGAGATGGCGGTCATCGTGCGGTCGGTGCCACGTGCGGGCGCGCGGTTGCCGCGCGCTTTGGCCGCCGCCGGCGTCCCTGTTGCCGCACCCCCGGTAGGCGGCGGATTGTCTGACGAGCCCGCGACCCGCGCGCTGCTCACCGTGCTGGCCGCCACCGCCGGCGGACTGGACGGCGAGCAGGCGCTGGCACTGCTGACCGGGCCCATCGGTCGTGTTGATCCGGTGTCGCTCCGGCAACTGCGCCGAACACTGCTGCGCGCCAACCCGGATCGTCCGCCGAATGACTTCGGGGGCCTGCTGGTCGAGGCGCTGCAAGGCGAGGCGGCGCCCGGACCGCAGTCTCGCCCCCTGCGACGGGTGCGTGCCGTTCTGGACGCCGCCGCGCGCTGCCATCGCGACGGCCTGGGGGCGCCGCCCGCTTGCGGGGGAGATCCGCGCTACACGCTCTGGGCCGCCTGGCACCGTTCCGGTCTGCAGCGTCGCTGGTTGTCGGCCAGCGAGCGCGGCGGCCCCGCCGGTGCCCAGGCCACCAGGGACCTGGAGGCGGTGACCGCGCTGTTCGACATCACCGATCACTACGTGTCCCGCACCCCCGGTGCGTCGCTGGGCGGACTCGTCGGGCATGTCGCGGCGCTGCAACTGCCGGGCGCCAACCCCGAGCCGGTGTCCGCGGGGGAACAGGTCAGGGTGCTCAGTGCACATGCCGCGCTCGGATATGAATGGGACTTCGTGGTCATCGCCGGGCTGCAGGACGGGTTGTGGCCGAACACCGTCCCACGAGGTGGGGTGCTGGGCACCCAGCGGTTGCTGGATGTGATCGACGGTGTCACCGGGGATGCCTCGGTGCGAGCGCCGCTGCTGGCCGAGGAACGCAGGCTGCTGGTGGCCGCGATGGGCCGGGCCCGGCGCCGGTTGTTGGTGACGGCGGTGGACAGCGATACGGGTGAGGGGGGCCTGGCGGCGCTGCCGTCTGCGTTCTTCTTCGAGATCGCGCGGTGGGCCGATCGTGACGGCGATTGCGTTGCCGTCCAACCAGACTCGGCGCCGCGGGTGTTGTCCGCGACCGCGCTGGTCGGTCGGTTGCGTGGCGTGGTGTGTGCGCCCGACGGCACCGTCGACGACGTCGTTCGCGACTGTGCGGCAACCCAATTGGCTCGGCTGGCCAAAGCCGGCGTGCCGGGCGCCGACCCGGCCGGCTGGCACGGCCTGATCCCGGTCAGCACCAGCGAACCGCTGCGGGTCGCCGCCGATCTCGTCACGTTGACGCCGTCGACCCTGCAAACACTCAATGATTGCCCGCTGCGCTGGCTGGCCGAACGGCACGGTGGAACCAACGCCCGTGATCTGCGGTCGACCATCGGCTCGGTGCTGCACGCGCTGATCGCCCAACCGAATAGAAGTGAATCGGAATTGCTGGCCGAGCTGGACCGGGTCTGGAAGCATCTGCACTTCGACGCCCAGTGGCATTCGGCCAATGAACTGGCCCGGCACCGCGCGATGATCGAAGCGTTCGTCGAGTGGCGAAGGCAGACCCGCGGCGAACTGACCGAGGTCGGCATCGAGGTCGACATCGATGGAACCCTGGCGACCCGGCGCGACGGCGATGATCAGGGCTGCGAGATTCGGCTGCACGGCCGGGTAGACAGGCTGGAACGCGACGGAGCCGGTCGGCTGGTGATCGTCGACATCAAGACCGGCAAAACACCGGTCAGCAAGGACGACGCTCAACAACACGCGCAGCTGGCGATGTACCAACTGGCGATAGCCGAAGGCTTGATCGACACGGCGTCCGCCGACGGTACCGAGCCCGGTGGCGCGCGGCTGGTCTATCTGGGCAGGACGGGGGCCGCGGGCGCCACGGTGCGTGAGCAGGATCCGCTGACCTCGGCCGCCGGAGACGAATGGCGCAACGTCGTGCGGTTGGCCGCCGACACGACCGCGGGGCCGCAGTTCATCGCGCGCCGCAACGACGGCTGCGCGCACTGCCCGATACGGCCGTGCTGTCCGGCCCACACCGGCTCCGACGGGACGGTGGCGCCGTGAATCCGCGCTACAGCCCGGCCGAATTGGCTGGCGCGCTTGGGCTCTCGCCGCCGACGGCCGAGCAGGCGGCCGTCATCGCCGCGCCGCCGGGCCCGCTGGTCGTCATCGCGGGGGCCGGCGCGGGCAAAACGGAGACGATGGCCGCGCGGGTGGTGTGGCTCGTCGCCAACGGCTACGCCGAACCCGGCCAGGTGCTGGGATTGACGTTCACCCGCAAGGCGGCCGGCCAGCTGCTGCGCCGGGTCCGATCGCGACTGGCCCGGTTGGCCGGCATCGATCTGGACCTGACCACCCCCGCCACCGCGGCCGCCCTCGAACCGGTGGGCACGCCGTTAGTCAGCACCTACCACGCCTTCGCCGGCTCGCTGCTGCGCGACTACGGACTCTTGCTGCCCGTCGAGCCCGACACCCGGCTGCTCAGCGAGACCGAGCTGTGGCAGCTGGCGTTCGATGTGGTCAACGGGTACGGCGGGGAGCTGCGCACCGACAAGACCCCGGCCGCGGTCACCTCGATGGTGCTGCGGCTATGGGGTCAGCTGGCCGAGCACCTGGTGGACACTCGCCAGCTCCGCGATACCCACGTCGAGCTGGAACGGCTGATCCACACCCTGCCGGCGGGCCCCTTCCAGCGCGACCGCGGACCCAGCCAGTGGTTGCTTCGGCTGCTGGCCACCCAGACCGAGCGCACCGAGCTGGTGCCACTGCTCGACGCGCTGCGGGAACGCATGCGCGCCGCGAAGGTGATGGACTTCGGTGCGCAGATGGCGTCCGCCGCACGGCTGGCGGTGACCTTTCCCCAGGTCGGCCAGGAGCTGCGAAGCCGCTACCGGGTGGTGTTGCTCGACGAGTATCAGGACACGGGGCACGCGCAGCGCATCGCACTGTCGGCGCTGTTCGGCGGTGGAGTCGACGACGGGTTGGCGTTGACGGCCGTCGGCGACCCGATTCAGTCGATCTACGGGTGGCGCGGCGCCTCGGCGACGAATCTGCCCCGCTTCAGCACCGACTTCCCCCACTCCGACGGCACCCCGGCGCCGGTCCTGGAGCTGCGAACCAGTTGGCGCAATCCGCCGCGCGCCCTTCACGTGGCCAACGCGATATCGGCCGAGGCGCGGCGACGATCGGTCGCAGTCCACGCGTTGCGCCCGCGACCGGACGCTCCTCCCGGCACCGTCCGCTGCGCGTTGCTTCCCGATGTCCAGGCGGAACGCGAGTGGATCGCCGACCACTTGGATGGGCAGTACCAGCGAGCTCGGGCCGACGGCGTCAGCCCACCGACGGCCGCGGTGCTGGTGCGCCGCAACGCCGACGCCGCCCCCATCGCCGACGCCCTTCGTGCGCGCGGCATCCCCGTCGAGGTGGTCGGACTGGCCGGGCTGCTGTCCATCCCCGAGGTGGCCGACGTCGTGGCCATGCTTCGGTTGGTCGCCGACCCGACGGCGGGTGCGGCGGCGATGCGAGTGCTGACCGGTCCGCGATGGCGCCTCGGCGGCCGGGACATCGCCGCGCTCTGGCGCCGAGCGCTCGCCTTTGGCGAGGGCTCGGGTCACGCGTCGTCACCTGAGGCGCTGGCGATGGCGGCCGGTCCCTCCAACATCGGAGCAGACACCGCGTGTCTGGCCGACGCGATCAGCGATCCCGGCCCGGCCGGCTCGTATTCGGCCGTGGGGTATCAGCGCATCGGCTCGCTGGCCGGCGAACTGAGCGCCCTGCGCGGCCACCTGGGGCATTCGCTGCCCGACCTGGTCGCCGAGGTGCGACGCGTGCTGGGCGTCGACTGCGAAGTCCGGGCCGCGGCGACGGTCCCTTCACCCGGCGCAGCGGGATTGGGGGCCTGGTCCGGCGCGGAACACCTCGACGCGTTCGCCGACGTCGTCGCCGGCTACGCGGAACGAACAAACGCGACGGACACGTCGGTGGCCGGCCTGCTCGCCTACCTGGACGTCGCCGAGGCTGTAGAGAACGGCTTGTCGCCCGCCCCGTCGACCGTCGCGCGTGACCGCGTCCAGGTGCTCACCGTGCACTCCGCGAAGGGTCTGGAGTGGCAAGTGGTCGCAGTGGCGCACCTGTCGGGAGGCATCTTTCCGTCGACCGCGTCGCGGAGCAATTGGCTCACCGACGCCGCCGAGCTGCCGCCGCTACTGCGCGGTGACCGCGCCTCGGCGGGTTCGCTGGGCATCCCAGTGCTGGACACCGCGGATGTCACCAATCGAAAGCAGCTGTCGGACAAGATCGCCGAACATCGCCGACAGCTCGAGCAGCGCCGCGTCGACGAGGAACGCCGCTTGCTGTATGTGGCCATCACCCGGGCCGAGGACACTCTGCTGGTGTGCGGCCATCATTGGGGTGCCACAGGGGTCAAGCCGCGGGGCCCGTCTGATTTCCTGGCCGAACTCAAGGACATCGTCGACCGTGCGGCCGCCGCCGGCGCTCCGTGTGGGATGGTCGAGCAGTGGGCGCCCGCGCCCGCCGACGGTGAACGAAATCCACTGCGCGACAATGTCATCGAAGCGATCTGGCCCGCCGACCCGTTGGCCGCGCGTCGCGGGGACGTCGAACGTGGGGCGGCCCTGGTGGCCAGGGCGATGTCGGCAGACACGGCTGCGCCCGGCGCCGACGTCGACGGCTGGACCGCCGACGTCGATGCCTTACTGGCCGAGCGCGCCCGGTCGCCACGACCGGCCGCCCGTACCCTGCCCAGCCAGTTGTCGGTCAGCGCGCTGGTCGACCTGGCGCGTGACCCCGCCGGCGCGGCGCAGCGGCTGATGCGCCGGCTACCGACGCGTCCGGACCCGCATGCCATGCTGGGCAACGCGTTTCACGCGTGGGTCCAGCAGTTCTACGGCGCCGAGTGGCTGTTCGATCTCGCGGACCTGCCGGGCGCGGCGGACTCTGACGTCGGCGACACCCGGGAACTGGCCGCACTGCAGGCCGCATTTATCGAATCGCGTTGGGCGGCCCGCACTCCCGTCGCCGTCGAGGTGCCGTTCGAGATGCCGATCGGCGACACCGTGGTGCGTGGCCGCATCGATGCGGTGTTCGCAGAGCCCGACGGCGGCGCCACCGTCGTCGACTGGAAAACCGGAGAGCCGCCGCACGGGGCGGAGGCCATGCGGCGGGCGGCCGTTCAGCTCGCCGTGTACCGCTTGGCGTGGGCCGCTTTGTCGGGGGTCCCGGAATCGTCGGTGCGCGCGGCCTTCTATTACGTGCGCACCGGCGCCACGGTCGCTCCCGATGAACTACCCGATGCCGCTGAGCTGGCCGAGCTCCAGGCGGACCCCGCCGAGGTGTGACGTGCGCTGCCCAAGTATGGGGCGAACCGCCATCGTGGTTACATTTGAACCGTGCGTGTCTCGTGCGCTGGGCTCAAGCCGATGACGGACCGCCATGGGCAACGGTAAGTCACGCAAACTGAGCGGTCTCGACGAGACGCTGACGGCCCAGCCCGATCACCTGCTCGTCGGCGTCCTGCGCATCCCCGACGACCACGGCAGCCCGGGCCGCGTCATCACGCGCCGGGTCGCCATCGCGTTGGTGGTGTTGTTCGCCGCTGCCGTCATCGTCTATCTGGACCGCACCGGCTATCGGGATGTGCGCGGCGGACCGCCCACATTTTTGGACTGCGTCTACTTTGCGGCGGTGTCGCTCTCGACGACCGGTTACGGCGACATCACCCCGTACACCGAAACCGCGCGTCTCGTCCACACCGTGATCTTTACGCCGCTGCGGATCGCGTTCTTGGCCGTGCTGGTCGGCACCACACTCGAGGTGCTCTCTGAGCGGTCCCGGCAGGCGTGGAAGATCCAGCGTTGGAGGAGCAAAGTGCGCAACCACACCATCGTGATCGGCTACGGCACCAAGGGCAAAACGGCGATCGCCGCCATCCTCGGTGACGAGGCCGCCCAGGGTGAGGTCGTCGTCGTCGACACCGATCGCAACGTCCTCGAACACGCAACCACCGCCGGCCTGGTCACCGTGCACGGCGACGCCACCCGATCCGATGTGCTGCGACTGGCCGGTGCGCAGCACGCGGCTTCGATCGTCGTCGCCACCAGCCGCGACGACACCGCCGTGCTGGTCACGCTGACGGCGCGCGAGATCGCGCCCAAGGCCAAGATCGTCGCGTCAATCCGGGAGGCCGAGAACCAGCACTTGTTGCAGCAGTCGGGCGCGAACTCTGTCGTGGTCTCTTCGGAAACGGCCGGCCGGCTGCTGGGCCTCGCCACCACCACGCCCAGCGTGGTGCAGATGATCGAGGACCTGCTGACCCCGGACGCGGGATTGGCAATCGCCGAACGCGAGGTCGAACAGACCGAAATCGGCGGATCGCCAAGGCATCTGCGTGACATCGTGCTCGGTGTGGTGCGCGACGGCCACCTGCTGCGGATCGGTGCGCCCGAGGTGGACGCCATCGAGGCCAGCGACCGGCTGCTCTACATCCGACACGCGGGACACTAGGTCGTGGACTTCGAGCTGCGCGATATTCCCGTGCTGTCGCGCGTCGGCGCCGACCGAGCCGATCAATTGCGTACGGATGTCGATGCGGCCGCCGCGGGATGGGCGGAAGCGGCGCTGCTGCGGGTGGATTCGCGCAACCAGGTGCTGGTGGCCGACGGCCGGGCGGTGCTCGGCGCCGCGGCCGAGCTGGCTCACAAGCCGCCGCCGGACGCGGTATTCCTGGGCCGCATCGAGGGTGGCCGCCACGTCTGGGCTGTCCGGGGTGCACTGCAGGCACCGGAGGATCCCGACGTCCAAGCCGATGTGGTGAACCTGCGCAGTCTTGGCCCGATCTTCGACGACACCAGCAGCCAACTGGTGTCGTCGGCCATCGCACTACTGAATTGGCATGACAACGCGCGATTCAGCGCCGTGGACGGGTCGCCGACCAGACCGGCCAGGGCCGGCTGGTCGCGGATCAACCCGATCACCGGTCACGAGGAGTTCCCGCGCATCGACCCGGCGGTGATCTGTCTGGTCCACGACGGCGGCGACCGTGTCGTGCTGGCGCGCCAGACGGTGTGGCCCGAGCGGATGTTCTCGCTGCTGGCCGGATTCGTCGAGGCCGGTGAGTCTTTCGAAGTCTGTGTGGCACGGGAGATCCGCGAGGAGATCGGGCTGCACGTGCGCGACGTGCGCTACCTGGGCAGTCAGCCGTGGCCGTTCCCGCGTTCGCTGATGGTCGGCTTCCATGCCCAGGCCGACCCGGCTGAGGACTTCTCGTTCAACGATGGTGAGATCGCCGAGGCGAACTGGTTCACCCGCGCCGAGGTGCGCGCAGCGCTGGAGGCCGGCGACTGGAGCAGCTCGTCGGGGTCGAAACTGCTGCTCCCCGGGTCGATTTCGATCGCACGCGTGATCATCGAATCGTGGGCGGCACTCGACTAGCCGGCGACCTCGGCAAGCTTCGCCTTCACGTCGGCCGCGCTCGGGTTGGTCAGCGTCGACCCGTCGGCGAACTTCACCGTCGGGACCGTCCTGTTGCCGCCGTTCACCGAGCTGACGAACTCCGCCGCGGCGCTGTCATGATCGATGTCGATCTCGTCGTAGGGGATGGCGTCCGACTTGAGCGCCGTCCTGAGCCGATGGCAGAACCCGCACCAGGACGTCGTGTAGACGGTAATCGCAGCGTTGGTCATAGCCCGTTAACGTAGACCTGCGACAACGAATTGCGTGCAGCGGGATGCGTCGAATCCGAACACCAGGAGCGCCAATCGGCGTGGGGTGTGCGACAAATTTGTGGGTAAATTCAAGATCAGTAATTGTTGATCTTGATGCTGGCTGGTCAGGCTGTGGTGGTCTCTCGCCCGCTACGTCGCCGACGCCGAAGCCTTCGTGCAACGGCGGTCGGCCCGCCATCGCAAACGGGCGACGACTAGCGTTCGTGAGGGTATCGGTGACGACCCGGCGCGAGCTGGGTTGTCGTGGCTTGTCGGGAGGTCTGAGATGTCGTTCGTGATCGCGATGCCGGAGATGCTGGGGACAGCCGCCAGCGATTTGGCCAGTCTCGGCTCGGCGCTTAGTGAGGCTAACGCGGCCGCGGCCGCCCAGACTACCGGGCTGCTGGCCGCGGCCGAGGATGAGGTGTCGGCGGCCATTGCGGCGGTGTTCTCCGGCCACGGTCAGGGCTTTCAGGCAATCGGTGGGCAGGCGGCGGCGTTTCATGCCCAGTTTGTGCAGGCGTTGACCGCGGGTGCGGGATCCTATGTCAGCGCGGAGGCCGCCAATGCTGCGGCGTTGACGGCCAGTCCGGCGCAGACGATACAGGAGGATCTGCTCAACGCGATCAATGCGCCCAGCCTGGCGCTGACCGGGCGCCCGCTGATCGGTAACGGCGCCAACGGGGCCCCGGGAACCGGGGCAAACGGCGCCCCCGGCGGGTGGCTGGTTGGCAACGGCGGCGCCGGCGGCTCCGGCGCGCCCGGCACCGGCCAGGCGGGCGGTAATGGCGGCGCTTCTGGGCTGCTGGGCTACGGCGGGGCCGGCGGGGCCGGCGGATTCTCAGCGACCGGTAACGGCGGGGCCGGCGGGGCCGGCGGTAATTCCGGCGACCCGTTTTTGGGCTACGGCGGGGCCGGCGGCGCGGGTGGATTCAGCTCCGGCGGGAACGGCGGGGCCGGCGGACACGGCGGCAATGGGGGCCTGCTGTTCAGCGCCGGCGGGGCCGGCGGGGGCGGCGGACTCAGCACTCGT
>Ga0210389_10005229_pt1 | contig 10062 bp, 12 predicted proteins | sample IncBWH28OmetaG_FD_160127 | JGI IMG/M metagenome (GOLD analysis project Ga0210389, IMG submission 160127) | Forest soil microbial communities from Barre Woods Harvard Forest LTER site, Petersham, Massachusetts, United States - Inc-BW-H-28-O ...
GAGCGCGCCGGCGGGCCGCACGCCTCGCGCGGCCGCCATGCCCGCCGCCCAGGCGAGCATGGGCGCGGTGAACGAGTACGGATCCCCGCCGGTCAGGCGCACCATCGCAAGGCGCCTGCCACGGGCATCGGCCGCCTCGGCTACGACGTCGGTGCGGAGGGTCTGCCCGGCGCCAGGTGTGGCCCGGCTGCGCTGAATCCGGCGGGCCAGCTGATCCAGGGCCTGGTGGACACCCCTGAGGCGCTCCAAGGGCGCGGCGGCGGCCGAGGCATGGTGCACGAGGCCAGTGGCGGCGCCGAACCAGCCGAGGTAGACGCCCACCTCGGTGAGGGGCGCCTGCCGCCGGAGCCTGGGCAACGCGAAATGCTCGGATGAGCCGATGGAGAATGCCTGCCGTCTGCGGCCGTTGATCTCAAAAACCGCGACGTGCGCAGCGGTCCGCTCGGTGACGACGCGGCCGCCGCGGAACGCGTACCCGGGCTCAAGCAGCACCCCGGCCACCGAGGCGCGGGTGCCGGCGCTTGTCGCCTTCGCGAGGTTCCCGAGCGCGAAGTAGCCGACCCGCACCCGGGCCGCGGCGGGGCCCGCGACCTCGAGCGCTAGGGCTCCCGCCAGGTTGCCCGGCACGTAGTCGTAGCCGAACGCGGTCAGCAGCGCCGCGCCGGTATGCTCCGCCCGCGGGCCGAACTCCTCGAACACCTGCCGGATGAACGGTGGCTCGCCGCTGGAGTCGAGGTAGACGGCGCCGGCGTCCACGGCAGCTTCCACCGCGGCCCGGCCGACCTTCATGAATGGTCCCGCGGTCGACACGAGCACGTCTCCGGCGCCGATCAGCTCCCGCAGCTGCCCGGGTCCCGCGGTCCCCGCGGCGGCGGTCTCCAGCTTTACCCCGTCGCTTGCCTGCGACAGCCGATCGGCGAGCGCGTTCAGCCGACCCTGATCACGGCCCGCGAGCACCGGGCGCGCGCCGCTCGCGACCATCGCCCGTGCGGTGAGACCACCGATATAGCCAGTGGCCCCGTACAACACGATCCGGCCGGGCACGTGATCATCGAAGCGAAGTCATTCGTTGTCCAGGTCGACGCGAATTGTCAGTGGGTTCGTGTGCAGCGCCCTGGACGTGGACATGCACAGGCGCCGCGGGAAGTTGTCCTGGCTCAGGATGCGCTGGCGTTCCCGCGGATCGTCCTCGTCGAGGATGTGCGCGGTCCCGGCCCGCCAGCCGGCGTGCGCTCCGCTGACCTTGACCCGGACGCGAGGATTGACCTCGATATTCCGCACCCAGTCGGCGTCATGACCGAACTGAGAGATCAGCCAGAACGTGTTACCTTCCAGGCCGTCGCATACGGGCGTGCGCCGCGGCAGTCCGGTGCGCCGGCCGGTTGTCTCCAGCAGGCCGTCTCCGGGGATCGGGAGTTCCAGGTCCCAGGCCCGCCTGACGACCGGGTTGATCACCGCCTGCTGCAGGCAGGCGAGAACGCTTCGCGCGGCAGCTGGTGTCTGGTTTGAGCTGTTCATGATCGAAGGTCTCCCGTCGGCAGTCATGCCCGGGACTCTGCACGTCAACCCGGTGACCCTCAGGTTCCCGTGGTGATGCCCGGCCAGAGCACCGCGACGACCTGTTCGGGGAGCTGCTTGCCGTCCTCGCCCCGGTAGAACGCGGCGAAGAACGACCCGAAGCACATGGTCGCGATCGTGTGGGCGTCGATGTCGGCTCTGACCGAGCCGCTTTCCCTTAGCTGGCCCAGTGTCCTCTCAACCAGCGCCACGCGGGGCTCGACGGCATGCCTGCGCAGGATGTCGAGGAGTTCGGGTGTGCGGATCGCCTCGCCGGCGAAGTTGCCCATCAGCACCATGGCATCGGGGTTGTAGTAGGTGGGGTCGACACGGCGGACCGCCTCGACCAGCGCCTCCCGGCCGTCCAGTTGGCTCAGGTCCACGGTGTACATGGAGCCCTGCTTACGGAAGCCGTAGTCGAGGGCATCCACCACCAGCTCGAGCTTGTTCTTCCAGCGCCGGTAGAGGGTGGGACGAGTGACGTTGGCGTCGGCCACGATGTCGCCGATCGTCATCCGCGAATAGCCGTCCTTCATCAGGCGCTCGCGCGTTGCCAGGATGATCGCCTCATCCAGGGCCGCGTCGCGAGGCCGCCCCCCCGCGCGGGAGCGGTCGGCGTGGCCAGCGGCGCCCGGGCCAGCAGAACCTGGGCCGGCGGAACGTTCGCCGACCGATTCACTTGACTGGGCCATGGCCCCCACCTCGTAGCAGACGACTCCACACCGACCTTACCGAACGATCCGTTACGCGTGGTCTCTGTAAATCCAGACCACCTCAACCACTGAGTTCGAGACCGTGGCCGACGCCGGCGCCGTGGCAGGCCGGTCACTACTCCAGCGCACTTCGTTGCGGCGCCCGCAGGCAGTGGTTTTTTTCGGGCCGCCCGGCGTCTTTACAGCGCTAGCGGGTCTGCTCGGCCGGCGGCGTGATGTCGTAGGAGATCCGCCCGGCGGGCAGGTAGAACAGTGCGATCAGGGCGCCGCCCTGCACCTCTGGGTAGTGGTGGCTTCCGGGTGCCGGCGCCGTCCAGCCGACGCCGCTCCAACCGCGTGGCCCCATCAGTTTGGCATCGGGATCCAGCGGCACCACGACGTTCAGCTCGCCGTAGGGGTGCTGGTGATACTCGCCCCGGAACGGCTCGACACTGTTCATGTAGACAGCGGTCACGCTGAAGTAAAACAGCCGCTCGCTGGGCGAGGCGATCCGGCTGCGCCGGTAGTTCGGCCCGCCGACTTCGGTGCTGGCCGCCCAGCCGTCCCGGACGCCATCGGTGATCATGCGCGCCAGGTCGTCATACAGCGCCGAGCCAGGCCCGTAGGTCTTGTTGAGCCAGGTCTCCAGTTCCGCGCCGGCCGTGCGGTTCTTGATCTCCTGGAGGAAGGAGACACTGCGGTCGATCAGTTCTGCTGCGGATGTCATGGGGCCTCCTTGGCTGAGCCTGCGCTCGCGTGACATCAACCTAGGACAGTCATTAAGTTACAGTCAAGATGTGTAACGCAACTCCTAGGATGTGCACTTTGCCGAGGCTCCGGGGATAGGCCTGCTAGTTGCTGAGCGCCGCGCGAAGCCACGCGGCGGTCATCGCAAGCGAAGCCGGACGGTCGAACGCGGCTCCCTCGTGCCCGGTGCCGCCGAGCAGCTCGAACCTGCTGTCGGCGCCGGCCCTGACGAGGGCGTCGTGCAGCGCCTCGCCTTCCGAGGGCAAGATCACGTGGTCCCGGTCGCCGTGGGCGATCAGGAACGGCGGCGCGTCGGGAGACACCCAGGAGAGCAGGCTCAGCTCTTTCGCCCGGTCCGCCGCGTCAGCGATGTTCGTGATGCCCAGCAGACCCGCCTCGAAGGCGAACGGCAGCAGGCGGGCCTCGAGTTCGGTGCGCGACGCGGACGCGATGAGGTCGGACTGGCCGAACCAGTGCACGACGGCCTGGACCGCGCTGGACTGATCGAGGTTTCCGCCTACGGTGCCCTCGAGCCTGTCGACCCCGGCGGTCAGCGCCAGGAGCGAGCTGAGGTAGGCGCCGGCCGAGGCGCCCCAGATGCCCAGGCGCTGCGTGGGCAGGCCGAGCCGCGCCCCGTTGGCGCGCAGCCAGCGCACCGCGGCCTTCACGTCGTGCAGCTGGCTGGGGAACGTGGCGGCGGGGGCAAGCCGATAGTTGACTGACACCACCGCCACCCCGTACGCAGAAAGCGAGGCCAGCCGCCGCGGGCCGTCGGCAGCTTTGTCGCCGACGCTCCACCCGCCGCCGTGAAGGTAGACCGTGACCGGCGCGTCGTCCTGCGGCGCGCGGTAGATGTCCAGCGCGAGCTCGACTCCATCGGGGGCCGCGAAGACAAGATCTCTGTCAACCTGGGGCATCTGCTCACGGCGCCTTTCTCGCGAGGGTGCGGACCGGCTATGCGGACGGCCAGAGCGGCCCGGGAACCTCGGGAGCGAACGGCTGATGCCACTGATTCCGCGACGACACCTCATGGACGGGCCGGCGGTTGGCCGCCACCCCCCATCGGCCGAGCGGGTAGCCGAGCGCAAGCATCGCGGTGAGCTGCCACCCGTCCCGAACGGGGACGCGCAACATGTCCATGACCTGTTGCTCAGCGTAGCGCAGCACTGTGGTGATGACGCCGCCAGCCCCTTCGGCACGCGCGGCGAGGAGCGCGCTCCAGATCGCGGGGTAGATGTTCGCGCCGCCGTGGTCGTCGATGGCGAACACGAAGACCAGCAGCGGTATGTCCGTGAAATGGCTGGTGAAGTAGTCACCGGACGCCTTGATCTTGCGCATCGTCTCCGCACGGTCGGAGTCTTCCCCGTGGATCGTCTTCGCCAGCGTCCCCGCCGCGATCTCCGCGTACTCCTGCTGCCGGCACTCCTCGTAAAGCGCGCCCAGTTCGTCCTTGACCTGTTTGTCGTCGACGACCAGGAAGTGCCACCGTTGCGCGTTGCCTCCGTTCGGGGCGCGGATCGCCGCATCGAGAATGCGCGCCTGCACCTCCGGCGGGATCTCGTCCGCGCGCATCCGCCGCATCATCCTCGTCGTGTAGAGCGCCTCGTACACGTCCACTGGTCAGGCCTCTGCCCGGACCGGAGCGCCTTTGCTGATCACGGCTGAGATTCTGGCAGCGAGGCCAGTTACAGTCAAGATGTGTAACGTAACTCATGCCACTGCCAGACCAGCCGGGGTCAGCCGCCAAAGGTGCGATCACGCGGGGCGGGTGGCCCTGACGTGCAGCGCTAGCAGTTCCTCATAGCGAGCGGTGACGTCGGCCTGGTCGGCTGGTTCAGGCACGGTGCGTTCGCTCACCGCCATGATCATGGCTGCCTGATCAAGCAGCACCTGGGCGCGGCTGGGCGGGGCCACCGCCATGACCTTGGACAGCGTCTCCAGCTGCCGGATCAGGACCGCTGGCATGCCATCGGAGGCCTGGCGGATCTTCTCGAATGACCGCTGCACCAGGCGCTCGTAGCTGACCGGGACCGTGAAGAGCCTGATAGCGCCGAGGCGGTCCAGGTGACAGGACTGCGGGTGCCAATCGACGGCGATCTTGGACAGGCCGTCGCCCAGCCAGTCGATGCAGGTCATGGCCGTGAAGGTGTCGTTGACCGCGGGCGACAGCGCGCGGATCGCGATCTCGACCAACTGGTCGATGCCGAAGGCGATGTCCTGGTTGAGTGTGCGCAGCGGCCCGGTGATGTGCACCTTCTCCAGACGGCGGCCGATCGCGTCTGCGGCCTCGGGCGGCCAGACGGTCGCCATCGGGTGGCCCCTGGTGAGGAAGTGCCCCGGCCGGTAGTTCAGCCGGATCACAGCATCGTACTCAGTGGCGATCCGCACCAGCGTCGCGTGCCGGACGTACCGCAGGTAGCCGCTGGCCGGCGCCACCACGACGTGGCCGAAGCGATCAAGCCGGGTCAGCAAGACCTCTGCTGAAGGGCCGTTGAACGGCGGGCCGACGTCGGAAAAACCGCTGGCCGACGCGGGTCCCGCCTCGGCGTCAATGGCCCTAGCCAGGTCATGCGCGATGCTGGCGATGACCGCGGGCAACTGGATGGCGGTCGCGATGTGGTGGATGAAGTAGATAAGCACGCCAAGGTCGATCGCGGTCAGGGCGAGCGCCACCGTCACCGACAGGTGCGGCACGAAGGTACTCCCGATCGAGATGAGCGTCAGCATGGCGTAGAAGAAGGTCGCCACGAACGTTCCCAGGGTCAGCTGGCTGCCCCGGTCCCTGATGAACGTGCGCAGCATCCGCGGCCCGAACTGCTGCGACGCGAGCGTCAGCGCCACGATCATGACCGAGAAGACCACGCCGACGACCGTGATGAGCGCCCCGGCAAGCGACGAGAGAATCTCCCTGGCAGCGTCCGGCGAGCCGCTGATCACCCACGACGGCAGCCGCAGCCTGCCGTGGAAGGCGGCCTCGTCGACGCTCAAAGTCACCGCGAACAGCGCGACCGCCGCCACGCTCTCTATGGCCGGGATGAGCCACAAGTTCGTGCGGAGCGTCTCGTCGCGCCAGTTCGACTCGATGGCGGGCCACCGAAGGGTTTTGCGCATTACCTGGTCCTTGTTAGCGTTCCACGCCGACCAGTCTTCCCGGCTCACCTGCGCTCAGCATAGCGTCCACGGCGCGCCATCCACATTTCGTGCTCGCAACGGGCTCCCTCATCTGCGAAAACGGCTGGCGCTTGCTCATGGCACGCATGACCGCGCGATGATGAGAGAACGACGCCCAGGCGGGCTCCCAGATCACCCGCGCTAGGAGGACGTACCGGCATGACCTCCCCTGAACCCGAACACCTCGACAACCATCATCGCGACACGCTGCGCAAGATCTTTCAGCACCCGGCAAGCCACAACATCGAGTGGCGTGCGGTGCTGTCGCTGCTTGAAGCGGTCGGCACGGTCACCACGGGCCACGACAGGAACGACCGGAAGGTCGTCGTCAAGGTTGGGCCCGAGCTTGAGTTCCTTGAGCCCCCTGCTGGCAAGGACATCGATGACCAGATGCTCGTTGACCTTCGCCGCATGCTGCGCAAGGCCGGCTACGGCCCGTCGTGACGAGTTCCGGCCAGCATTCCGGGTACCTGGCACAGGAGGACTACCTGGTCTGACGGCGCAGATGCCACGGACAGGGCCAGACTCGGGCAGGTGGCAAGTCAGGTAACCACAATGTCGACGGAGCGCTGACAGATGTTGGAATGGGACAGGGTGACCCGCACCGAAGTGCTGCGGGCCATAGCAGACTATGACGAGTTGGGGCCGCGGGCCTTCTTCGCTGCGCACGGGTTCGCCCCCACCACGACGTACGATCTGGTGTGGGAGGAACAGCGTTACCCTCCGAAGGCAATCCTGGGCACCGCGTATGAGTTCGCGACGGGCGAGCGCCTCGCCTCCGGCGATTTCGAAGGCGGGAAGAGCGGCGCCGTCAAGGTGCTCGGCAACCTGGGCTTCATCGTCCAGCCGCGCAGCGCGCCCGACGCGAGCTGACTTCGGTACCGTCATTCGATGAGCAACTTGGAAGCGGCCCCGGTCGAGTTGGCGGGCCGGGGCGGCGAGCCCACCGTCGGCGGGGCCGAAGTGCTGACCGCACGGGATGTCCCGCTTGGCGGGCCGCGAGCGATGCGGGTCCGGCGAACGCTCCCGCAGCACAAGCGGTCGCTGATCGGCGCCTGGTGCTTTGCCGACCACTACGGCCCCGACGACGTCACGGCAAGCGCCGGCATGGACGTGCCCCCGCATCCGCACACCGGCTTGCAGACCGTGAGCTGGCTGTTCGCGGGCGAGGTCGAGCATCGCGACAGCCTTGGCAGCCACGCTCTGGTGCGACCGGGCGAGCTGAACCTGATGACCGCCGGGCACGGGATCTGCCATTCAGAGGTTTCTACCCCGGCCACGACGGTGCTCCATGGCGTGCAACTCTGGGTGGCGCTTCCGGACGCCCACCGCAACCGGGCGCGGGATTTCCAGCACTACGTACCCCCTGCGGCCGACCTCGGCGACGCGACGGCGCGCGTGTTCCTTGGCTCGCTCGCGGGCGAGACGTCGCCCGTACCGACGTACTCCCCGCTGCTTGGCGCCGAGATCGTGCTCGCCGCGCATGCCCGGCTCTCCCTGCCGGCCGAGCCGTCCTACGAGCACGGTGTCCTTGTGGATGCTGGGCCGGTCAGCATGTCCGGCACCCGCCTCCAGCGGGCCGAGTTGGGTTACCTGCCGCCGGGCGCTGCCACCGTGGAGCTGGCCAACCTCACGGATGAACCGGCGCGGGTTTTGCTGCTCGGTGGTGCGCCGTTCGAGGAGGACATCGTCATGTGGTGGAACTTCGTCGGCCGCAGCCACGAGGAGATCGCGGCCTTCCGCGAGGCGTGGGAAGCCGAACTGGATCAGTTCGGCCGCGTCGAGGGCTACCAGGGGACGCCCCGGCGGCTGCCGGCACCAGTACTGCCCAGCGTCAGGCTCAAGCCGAGAACGCGGCGATGACGCGGACGCGCTTGGTTTGCCGGGAAAGCCGCGGACTGCAGCCATGAGTGCAATCACCGGCGAGCACCTCAGCCCTGGAAGATAGAGGTCCCTTCGACCTTGATGGCGATGGGGGGCAGCGGCCTGGAGGCGGGGCCGTGGACGACCGAGCCATCCTTGATGCTGAACTTGCTGCCGTGACACGGGCAGTCGATGGTCCCGTCGGCGACGCTGCTGACGATGCAGCCCTGATGCGTGCACACCGCGCTGAACGCCTTGAACGAGCCGGCCTGCGGCTGTGTGATCACGATGTTCTCGCCCTCGATGATCGTGCCGCCGCCCTCCGGGACCTCGGAGGTGCTGGTAAGGGCACTAGCGCCACCCGAGGCGGAAGAACCGCCAGCGCCGCCTGAAGTGGCTGTGCCGCCGGTAGAACCGGTAGAAGGCGCATTCCCTTCGAACCCGCCGTTGTTGCTGGCGTCATGAGTGGTGCATCCCGTCAGCACAGCGGCGCACGTTACGCCCGCGCCAATCAGCAGCGCGCGGCGGCTGTGCGGCAGCTGACGGTCCTGTGACGTCGGGTCGTCCTGAGTCTCGTTCATCGCCTGAATCCAAAGATTGAGAAGAACCAGCAGGCCGAGGTGAACCATATGGCTATCAACAGTGCGAACGCCAGACCGCCGAGCACCGGCAGCACCCAGCCCGGCATCCCCCGCCTGGTCAGCGCCAGCATCTTGGCGGTAAATGTGCCGAAGAACAGGCAGCCGAAGATCGAGTCCGCGAGCACCCTGGCGTTGAAGGTCTCAAACCCGAGCGCGTACAGGCAGTGCACCGCGCCGATCACGGTAACGACGAACGCGATCCGCCGGGCGTTCCTGAACGTGCCATCAGGAACGCCCGGCGGGACGGCCATCAGAACCTGAACGTCCTACCTCTCCAGCCGGATGCACTCGCCTGGGCAGGACTCGCTGGCGTCCTGGACGTCAGCCTCGCATTCCGCAGGCACCGTTGCCGCGTCATCAGGCCCGAGCGGCAAGACCTGACCGTTTTGCAAGACGCCGGCCAGACCGTTGTCGCCCAGGGCGAAAACCCGCGGCTCGATCGCCTGGCACAACCCAGACCCCGTGCAGTAAGTCTGGTCGATCCATACCTTCATGGTGTCCTCACCTCGCCGGCTGCGCGCTGCCCCGGTGGCCGGGAACCAGGTCCCGCCAGTCCTGGCTGGCGTCGATGATCTCGGATGCGGCCGTGACCTGCGCGAAATCACAGCCTTCGCCAAGGCCAAGCGGGTCGTGGCCCGCTTCGAGCAGCCGGATCGAGTCGGCGAACAGCCGACGCAGCCTGATGATCGCCAGGTCGGCCGGCACCAGGTGCTCCTTGGCCCGGTCGTACATCTTGCCGGACGACATCTGGACCGCGCCGTCCTGCACGCGGTTACCGCCGCGGAAACCGGCGAAGCTCAGGCCGGCGGCCATCGCCTCGCGGTCCTGCTTCGGCAGCTTGATTCTGCGGTTTTCCGGTTCGGGGCCCCAGACCGCCGGGTCGATCCCGCGGCGGGCGCGCTCCGCTGCGGCGGCCTTGTCAGTGCCGGGCGGCAGCCGGAACACGCCGATGGTCGAACAGGTGTAGTCGTCGCGCGGCACCACGAGCACGGCGCCGTTCGCACCGCCGATCAGCGCCGTATACGGCATGACGAACGCGGTGACCCTGACGTACTTCTTCCCCGGCTCGGTCGCGTCCCTGATCGCCGCGTAGTGGAAGCCGAACGGCGTGTTCTCAAGCTCGATCCGTGGCGCGTTGTCCTCGCTCGGCCAGACGCCGGGCCTGGGTGCCTGGCCCGGCTCGCGGCGGGCGCCGCCGGGCACCTGCATGTCCAGGTCCCACGGCTCGCCGGCGAAGTCAAACGAGCCCACGCTGCGCGGCCCGGACCCCATGGTGGCGAGCGTGTCGAGGTGCAGGATGCCCACGTGCGAGGAGTCGATCGACCCCTCCTGCGCCTGCATCCAGTTGCAGTCCATGATGATCTCGGACACGACGACCTCGTCCGCGGAGG
>Ga0210389_10005230_pt1 | contig 10062 bp, 11 predicted proteins | sample IncBWH28OmetaG_FD_160127 | JGI IMG/M metagenome (GOLD analysis project Ga0210389, IMG submission 160127) | Forest soil microbial communities from Barre Woods Harvard Forest LTER site, Petersham, Massachusetts, United States - Inc-BW-H-28-O ...
GGAAGGTGCGCGACCTGAACACACGCGGAGTTGTTGCAGGCGCGGCTCGTGAGCCAAGTGACATCGGACATGTCGGGGTTCATGCGGAATTAATCCTTTCGTGAATCAGGTGGATTGCATACGGAGGATGCGGATGAGCTCTACTGAGTCGGCGGGCGGCAGGGCGGTCGCCCGGAGCAGGTCAAATGCTTCGACCTGGGCCTTGACCTCTTTCTCCCGCTCTTCGACATAGGCTTGGCCCACGACGCCCTCGGAGTAAACCACGTCGGCGTCAAACCGCTCGGGGAACTCGATGATCGCGAATGGGCCGTTGAGGGCCGGATGGAACCCGCTGCTGAACTCCAGCACCTGCAGGGTCACGTTCGGCCACTGGCTCGCCTCGACCAGATGGTCGAGCTGGCGTTTCATTAGGTCAGGCGGGCCCATGGCCCGGCGGATCACGGCCTCGTCGAGGATGATCCACAGTTCCAGCGGATCCGCCTTGGCCAGGGCCTCCTGGCGCTTCATGCGCAGCTTTACCAGGCGGTCGATCTCCGCCGGGGTCTGCCGGCGGCGCACGGTCGTCATGACCGCCCGGGCGTACTCCTCTGTCTGCAGCAGGCCGTGCACGACCTGGGCCTCGTACACGCGCAGTGACGCGGCCTCGGCTTCCAGCCCGACGTAGATCCCGAAGCCAGTCGGCAGCGCGTCTTCCCAGACCGCCCACCAGCCCTTGCGGTGGCCCTCGCGGGCCATGTCGACCAGCATCCGCTTCTGCACGGGATCGCTGACGCCGTAGATGTCGAGCATCGTCGTCAGGTAAGCGCTCCGGGTGGGAGCCTTCCCGGTCTCGATCCTGGACAGGGTCGAAGGCGCCAGTCCCAGCTTCTCGGCAACTTCCTCGAGCTTGATGGACTGCGCCTCGCGGAGCCGCCTTAACTCGCTGCCGAGCCGTCGACGGCGAACCGTCGGTCCGATCGTCATGGGCAGTCGCCCCCTTACCAGAAGGCATGCGCAGTGCCGGTCCAAATTCGCCATGAAAAGGGACAAACAACACGCTTGCTTGGCTTCGGCTTCACCATACCTGATAAACCAGTGCGAGATGAGATCTCATCTGAGATGTCGTGCGCAAAATTTCTTTCACGCACTTGCGCGTCATGCACCGCCGGACCATTATGAGTGAACGAGGCGTCACGCCGTGCAACCGTCCGACCCCGGATACGGCGCGATCTGCGCTAAGGGGGCGGCTCGCCTTTTTCGGTCCAGCTGGGGAAGGAGCGACCGAAATGGCCGTAATGGTCACGCCGACTGAGGCGATGGAAGATCCAGCCGCACTGGCGGAGGCCGCGGTTCTCGGCACGATCGCCATTCCGGGGCGGGGCGAGCAGGTTCGGGTGGCCAGGGCATTCGTCGCCGGGGTGCTGCGCGAGTTAGCCGCGCCGGGTGAGGCGGTGCTGGATGAGGCGGTGCTGGACAACGCCGCCCTCCTGACCTCGGAACTGGTGACGAACGCGATCCGGCACAGCCGGTCGGGCGAATCCGGCGGTTCGGTCGGGCTGGTGGTCCTGGCGGTAACCGACGGCATTCGCGTCGAGGTCACCGACAGCGGGTCCGCCGGCGGATCGCCCGTGGTGCAGGACAACCTCTACACCTGCGACGGGCACGGCCTGTTCCTGGTGGAGGCCGTGGCCGACCAGTGGGGGTACCGCAGCGCCGGCGCCGGCACCACCGTGTGGTTCGGCCTGGGCCTAACCGGCTAGCGCGCTTCCCTCGGCCTGCGTCATGCGGGCCGGAGGCGCGGCGATCACCCGGCGGCCCGCTAGCTGCGCCGCGCTCCCCCGGCCGGACGGCCGCCGGCTCCCTGCCGCTTCTCCCGCAGCCGCATCGTCACGTGCACCGGTGAGCCGTCGAAGCCGAACTCCTCGCGCAGGCGGCGCTCGATGAAGCGCCGGTAGCCGGCCTGCAGGAAGCCGGAGGTGAACAGCACGAAGTGCGGCGGGCGGATGCCGGCCTGGGTGGCAAACATGATCTTCGGCTGCTTCCCGCCCCGGACCGGCGGCGGGGTGGCGGCGATCAGCGCGGTCAGCCAGGCGTTCAGCCTGCCCGTCGGCACCCGGGTCTCCCAGCTGGCCAGCGCGGTCTCCAGGGCCGGGACGAGCCGGTCCACGTGCCAGCCGGTAGCCGCGGAGACGTTGACCCGCGGTGCCCAGCGGGCCGTGTACAGCTGACGGTCGATCTCCCGGTCCAGCGACTCCCGGCGGTCGGAGTCGACCAGGTCCCACTTGTTGTAGGCAATGACCAGCGCGCGGCCGGCGTCGATGACCATCGAGATGATCCGCAGGTCCTGTTCGGTCAGGGGCTCGCTGGCGTCGACCAGCACGACCGCCACCTCGGCCCGCTCCAGGGCGCGCTCGGTGCGCAGCGCGGCGAAGTAGTCCGCGCCCTGCGTCTCGCGCATCCGGCGCCGGATGCCCGCCGTGTCGACAAAGCGCCAGGTCTTGCCGCCCAGGTCGATGAGCTCGTCGACCGGGTCGCGGGTGGTCCCGGCCACCGAGTCGACCAGCACCCGCTCCTGGCCGGCCAGCCGGTTGAGCATGCTCGACTTGCCGACGTTGGGCCGCCCGATGAGCGCCACCCGGCGCGGCCCGGCCTCGACGTCGAAGCGCTCCCCCGGTGCGGGCGGCAGCGCGTCCAAGATGGCATCCAGCAGGTCGCCGCTGCCCCGGCCGTGCAGGGCGCTGACGGACTGCGGCTCGCCCAGGCCGAGCGCCCACAGCGAGCCGACGTTGGACTCGCCGGGCGCGTCATCGACCTTGTTGGCCGCCACCACCACCGGCTTGCGGGACCGGCGCAGGACCGCTGCCACGGCCGCGTCCGCGTCGGTGATGCCCACCACGGCGTCGACCACGAACAGCACGGCATCGGCCGCATCCACCGCGACCCGAGCCTGGGCCGCGACCCTGGCCGCCAGCACCGGCTGGCCTTCGACGCCGGGGTCCCAGCCGCCGGTGTCCACCATCGTGAAGGCCCGGCCGCGCCAGGTCGCGTCGTAGGTGACCCGGTCGCGGGTGACGCCGGGGGTGTCCTCGACGACCGCCTGGCGGCTGCCGAGGATCCGGTTCACCATCGTGGACTTGCCGACGTTGGGGCGCCCCACCACCGCGAGCACCGGGGCCGGCGCGGCCGGCTCGGCCCCTTCGGCCCCGCCGCCGTCACCGCCGTCGTAGTCAGCACCGTCGTAGCCAGCGCCGTCGTAGTCAGCGCCGTCGCCAGCCGCCCCGCCGCCGGCCACCCCGCGGCTAGCCACGTCGCACCGCGCGCCGGCTCCGGGCCAGCCCGACGATCTCCGCGATGACCTGGTCCAGTCCCAGCGCCGTCGTGTCGATCTCGACGGCATCGGCGGCGCGGGCCATCTGCGGGGCGTCGCGCCGGTCCCGGCGCGCCTGCTCCTGGCGGGTCAGCTCGGCCGTCGCCGCCGGGTCCGCGGCGAGGTCAGCAGTGCGGCGCTGGGCGCGGATCGCCTCGCTGGCCGTGAGGAAGACCTTCACCTCGGCCTCGGGTGCCACCACGCTCCCGATATCGCGGCCCTCGGCCACGATGCCCTCGCCGTCGGTCACGGCGGCCGCGATGATTTCCCGCTGCTGCCTGATCAGGGACTCGCGGACCGGCGGCAGCCCGGCCACGGCACTGACGGCGTTGGACACCTGCCGGGTGCGGATCGGGGCGGCCACGTCCTGTCCGCCGACGCTGATCCGCGGGGCGGCCGGATCGGTGCCGATCTCGATCGCGGCGCCGCGGAACTCGCGCAGTACCGCGGCCGGATCGGCCGGATCCGTGCCCTGGCTGAGCAACCACCAGGTCAGCGCCCGGTACATGGCTCCGGTATCGAGGTAGCGCAGGTGCAGTTCGCGCGCCGCGCCGCGGGCGGCCGAGGACTTGCCCGAGCCGGCCGGGCCGTCGACGGCGATCACAAGGCCGGCGGACCAGCCGTCCGGGCGGCCGCGGGAGTCACCGGCGGTCTCCTGCTGGGTGCTCGGGGCTGAGTTCGTCACGAAGGCGATGTTACCGGCGCACCGGCCACCCGCAGGCCGCCAAGGCACTGGTGAGCCGCTCGGCGGCCGCCGGCCGGACCGAAAGCTCGGCCACGCCCGCCGGAAGTCCGGGCGAGTGCTCGATGCCGATGTCCTCGATATTGACGCCGGCCGCGCCCGCCGCGTCGAACAGCCGGGCCAGCTCGCCGGGCCGGTCGGGGATGACCACCTGGACGATGGCGTAGTCGGGGGCCGGGCCGCCGCGCTTGCCCGGGATCGACGCGACGCCGGCGCCGCCGCGCTCCAGCAGCCCGGTCAGCTCCTTGACCGCGTCCTCGTCCCCGGCCGCGACCCGCGCCAGCGCGGCCGCGGCCGCGGCCAGGTCCTCGGCGAGCTGCGCGGCGATCTCCGCGACCGGACCGGCATTGGCGGCGAAGATCTGCGTCCACAGGGCCGGGTCGCCGGCCGCGATCCGGGTGACATCCCGCAGGCCCTGGCCGGCCAGGGCGAGCGCGTCGTGCGGCGCGCCCTCCAGCCGGGCCGCCATCGCGGCCGAGACCAGCTGCGGGACGTGCGAGACCAGCGCGACATACCGGTCATGCTCCGCCGCCGTCAGCGTGACCGGCTGCGCGCCGCAGGCGCTGACCAGGCCGGTGGCGGCGGCCAGGGCCGCCGCTGAGGTCTGCGGGGCCGGGCACAGCACCCAGGGCCGGCCCAGGAAGAGGTCAGCCCGCGCCGCGGCCGGGCCGGACCGCTCGCGGCCGGACAGCGGATGACCGGCCACGAAGCAGCTCAGGTCGCAGCCCAGCAGCGCGGCCGCCGCGAGCGGGAGCTCCTTGACGCTGGCCACGTCGGTGTAGCAGCGGGCCAGGGAGCGGGCCTGCGCGTCGGCCAGCTGCGCCGCCACCGCCGCCGGGGGCACCGCCAGCACCGCGATGTCAGCCGGGCCGCCGCCGGGGCCGTCCGCCGGGCCGGCCCCGGGCAGCAGCTCACCCGCGCCCATGTCCCTGGCCAGCCGCGCGGCCGCCGGATCGGCGTCCGACAGCCAGACCCGGGTGCCGCGGGCGCTCAGGGCCAGCGCCACGGACGTGCCGATCAGCCCGGCACCGATCACGACGGCCGTGCCCGGCGCCGGCGGCCCCGGCACCGGCGGCACGGAGGCGGTCGGGCTGGGCGCCGGATCGCGGGCGGTGGTCACTGCGCGATGTCCAGCCGGAGCGCGGCCGCGCCGCGCAGGTAGACGTGCTGCACCTGCGGCCGGGTCAGCTCGGTCTCCACGTGCATCATGAGCCGCACGACCCGCGGCATCGCGGTCGGCACCGGGATCTCCCGGCAGCACAGCAGCGGCACCTCCTGGAAGCCGAGCTTGCGCGCGGCCAGGGCCGGGAACTCGGCGTCGAGGTCGTCGGTCGCGCTGAAGATCACGCTGATCACCTGGTCGGTGCTCAGCTCGTTCCGGCTCATCACCTCGGTCACCAGCTCAGTGGTGCCCTCCAGGATGGCGGCGCGGTCGTTGGCATCAACCTGGACCGCGCCGCGGACTGCCCTGACCGCCACCGGAAGCCCCTCTCTGTCGTTCTAAGGTCGTTCTACAGGGCCGTTCTACAGGGCCGTTCTACAGGCCGACCGCAGCGTACAGGTCACCGACCTCCTTGGAGGACAGCCGCCGGGTCGCCCCGGACCGCAGCGACCCGAGGGCGACGGGGCCGACCTGGGTCCGCACCAGCCGGCTGACCGGGTGGCCGGCCGCGGCGAGCATGCGCCGGACGATGTGCTTGCGCCCCTCGTGCAGGGTGATCTCGATCAGGGCGCGCGCCCCGGCGCGCTCGACCACCCGGAACCGGTCCGCGCTGGCCGGGCCGTCGTCCAGCTCGATGCCGCTCATCAGCTGCCGGCCCAGGTCCCGCGGGAAGGGGGCCGAGATGTCGGCGAGGTAGGTCTTCAGCACGCCGTAGCGGGGGTGGGCCAGCCGGTGGGCCAGCTCGCCGTCGTTCATGAGCAGCATCAGGCCCTCGGTCTCGTAGTCGAGCCGGCCCACGTGGAACAGCCGCTCGGCCCGGTCACCGAGCAGGTCGGCGATGGTCTTCCGGCCGCGGGTGTCCGACATCGTGGTGAGGACGCCCGGCGGCTTGTTCAGGGCCACGTAGACCAGCTTCTCGCTGGCGGCGATCCGGCGCCCGTCGACCCGGATGATCTGCTGGTCGGGATCGACCCTGGCGCCGAACCGGCGGACGATCTCGCCGTCGACCTCGATCCGGCCCGCGCCGATCATCTCCTCGCAGGCCCGGCGGCTGCCGATGCCCGCCGCGGCGAGCACCTTCTGCAGCCGGACGCCGCCGGGCACATCCACCAGCGAGTCACGCTCGCCCGCCGGGCCGAAGTCATCGTCGTCGTCCTCGGGGCCGAAGTCGAGGTCCGGGCTCACCTGGTGGGCGGGCGCCATCTCGGCCTCGACGCCCCAGGCCCGGATGGTGCCCGGCCGCGGGCCGGCCGTCACGCCGCGCTCCGATCCGCGCCGGCCGGTCGGCGGCGTGCGCTTGCCGGCGACCGAGCCCGCCCCGCCGCTGCGCGCCCCGCCGCTGCGCCCGCCGCCCGCGCGTCCCGAGCCACCAGGCCCGCCGCTGCGCCCTGAACTACTGCCCCCCGAACTGCTGCGTCCCGAACTGCTGCGTCCCGAACTGCTGCGTCCCGAACCACTGGTGCCGCTCTCGCGGCTACGACCCGACATGCTCATGACCTGCGTCCTGTTCGTCTTCTAGGTGATCGGGGAGGAACGGTGCCAGCTCCGGGAGGTCCGCGAGGCCGGCCAGCCCGAGTCGCTCCAGGAAGTACCCGGTGGTCTGGAACAGGACGGCCCCGGTATCGGAGTCCGAGCCTGCCTCCTCGACCAGCCCGCGCAGCACCAGGGTGCGCATCACGCCGTCGCAGTTGACCCCCCGCACGGCGGACACCCGGGCGCGGCTCACCGGCTGCCGGTAGGCCACGACGGCCAGCGTCTCCAGGGCCGCCTGGGTCAGCCGGACTTCCTGCCCGTCTCGCACAAACCGCTCGACTACCCCTGCGCATTCCACCCGGGTGTAGAACCTCCAGCCGCCGGCGATCTCCCGCAGGTCAAAGCCCCGGCCGTCGGCGGTGTAGCCGGCCGCGAGGTCACGCAGGGCGGCGCCCACTTCCTCGGTCGGCCGCTCGACGACCTGGGCGATCACGTTCTGCGCCACCGGCTCGTCCGCAACCAGCAAGATCGCCTCCAGGCTGGCGCGCAGGCCCGGCCCGGGCTCGTCGGCCGGAGCTGACTCGCCCGCGGCCGGCCCGGTCGCCGGCTCCCCGGCGGTCAGGTCAGGCAGATACGCGGGGTCCGGCAGTTCGTCGGGCGATCCGTTCGGCATGTCTAGTCGTCTTCCTCGTCAGCTTCGCTCGCTTCCATGGCCGGCCCCGAATCCGACCAGGAAATGTAAAGATCGCCCAGCGGCACCACCTGATCCAGGGTGACCCGGCTGTCCCGGTACAGCTCCAGGACCGCCAGGAACCGCGCCACGACCTCGAAGGTGCCCGCGCAGTCGGCGGTGAGCTGGCGGAAGGTGGCGCGGCGCAGGTCGCGCAGGCGCAAGCTCAGTATCTCAGTTTGCTCGCGCACGCTGGTCCGCGGGATGTGCAGGTGATCGGTCGAGACGATCGGCGGGCGGCGCGGGGCCAGCACCTGGGCCGCGATCGCCGCGAACTGGCCGGGGCCGAGGCCGAGCAGGACCTCGGGCAGCAGGCTGGCGAACTGCGGCTCCATGGCCACGCGGCGCGCGAACCGGCGGCCCTGCACCGCCATCTTCGCGGCCAGCACGGCCGCGACCTCCTTGTACGCCCGGTACTGCAGCAGCCGGGCGAACAGCAGGTCGCGCGCCTCCAGGAGCGCCAGGTCCTCCTCGTCGTCGACCTCGCCGGCCGGCAGCAGCCGGGCGGCCTTGAGATCCAGGAGGGTGGCGGCCACGACCAGGAAGTAACTGGCCTGATCCAGGTCCCAGGCGTCCGCCAGGGCGCGGATATAGGCGATGAACTCGTCAGTGACGCTGGACAGGGCGATCTCGGTGATGTCCAGCTTGTGCTTGGAGATCAGGGTCAGGAGCAGGTCGAACGGGCCCTCGAAGACATCGAGGTGCACCTGGAACGCGTCGGGGGGCGGCGACTGGCGCCCGTCCGGCGCGTCACCAGTGTCGCTGGTCGCCATGGTGGTCATTCAGGATCCGTTGCCGCCTGGTGATTCGCGGCCGCGGCCGCCCTGCAGAAACCGACGCTACCCGGTCGGTTCTGTCCCGCCGCGCAGCCGCCGGGCTATCAGGCTGCCGTCCCCGTCCGCGTCGAGGTCGGCGAGGAGCACCGCGAGGGCCTCGCGGACGATCCGGCCGCGGTCGACCGCGATCCCGTAGCCCCGCAGGGCCAGCCGGGCACGCTCCAGCTCCAGCAACTCGCTGGCCGACAGGTAGACGGTGATCTTCTGGGTGTGGCTCTCCCGGCCGCTGGCCGGGCGCTGGGGCTGGGCTTCCGGAGCCCGGGCGACCGGGCGCAGCAGCTCCGAGACGCCCGGCAGGCTTACCCGCCGTGGGCGGGACCCCCCGGCACCCCCTGCTGCCACCGGTCCAGTACCTCCTTGGCGAGCTCACGGTACGCAGTCGCCCCGTTTGACGAGGGATCGAACTGCGTAATCGGCTCTCCTGCCACGGTAGCGTCCGGGAACCTTACTGTCCGGCTGATGACTGTGTGGAAGACCGTGTCACCGAACCCTTGCACGACGTTGGCCAGGACTTCACGGGTATGCAACGTTCGCGAGTCGTACATGGTGGCCAGCACCCCGTCGATGGCCAGCTTGGGGCTGAGCCGGCTGGCGACCTTCTCGATGGTCTCCATGAGCAGCGCCACCCCGCGCAGCGCGAAGTACTCGCACTCCAGGGGGACGAGCACGCCGTCCGCGCAGGCCAGGGCATTCACCGTCAGCAGGCCGAGGGACGGCTGGCAGTCGATCAGCACGATGTCGTATTCGGGGATGAGCGGCTGCAGGACCCGGCCGAGCACGAATTCCCGGCCGACCTCGTGCACCAGCTGGACCTCGGCACCGGACAGGTCGATGTTGCTCGGGAGCAGGTCCATGCCGTCGACCGACGTCTTGATCACGACGTCGCTGGCGCTGAGGTTGCGCTCCATGAGCAGGTTGTAGATGGTCGCGTCCAGCTCGTGCGGCTGGATGCCCAGGCCCACCGACAGGGCGCCCTGCGGATCGAAATCCACCAGCAGCACTCGCCGGCCCTGCTCGGCGAGGGCGGCACCGAGATTGATGGTCGTGGTGGTCTTGCCCACCCCGCCCTTCTGGTTACAGACGGCCGCGATACGCGCCGGACCGTGCTCCAGCAATGGCTTGGGGTCGGGGAATACCGGCACGGGCCGACCGGTGGGTCCAAGCACGCCCGGCCTGACCTCCAAGGTTCGCATGATGAATTGCACCTCCCCGGCGAGCACGCGGAATACGCCGCTTGGAACGGGGACTCTAGGCGCAAACGCCGATGCCGGCAAGCCGACTCACCGTATCGGGGAAAGCATTCGAATCCAATTTATACCCCGAAACGATGGCCACCGGGCCAAATCATGCACTCCCGATGGCGGTGGCTCAGCCCAGCGCCCGCGGATGCGCGGCGGCGTAGACCTCGCGCAGCCGGTCGACCGTGACCAGCGTGTAGGCCTGCGTGGTGGTGACCGAAGCGTGGCCCAGGAGCTCCTGCACGACCCGGACGTCGGCGCCGCCGTCCAGCAGGTGCGTCGCGAACGAGTGCCGCAGGGTATGCGGCGACACCTCGGCCAGCCCGGCCCGCACTGCGGCGGCCCGCAGCGCGCCCCAGGCGCCCTGCCGCGTGAGCCGGCCGCCGCGGGCGTTCAGGAAGACCGCCGGGCTGGCGGGGCCGCGCCGGGCGGCCCGGGCCAGGACGGGCCGCGCCCGGATCAGGTAGGCCTCGACCGCCGCGCGGGCGTAGCTGCCGACTGGCACGACCCGCTGCTTGTCGCCCTTGCCGCTGAG
>Ga0210389_10005233_pt1 | contig 10061 bp, 5 predicted proteins | sample IncBWH28OmetaG_FD_160127 | JGI IMG/M metagenome (GOLD analysis project Ga0210389, IMG submission 160127) | Forest soil microbial communities from Barre Woods Harvard Forest LTER site, Petersham, Massachusetts, United States - Inc-BW-H-28-O ...
TCATCCACCGGGCCCACATCACGACCCGGTACGCGCTGAAGCTGGCCTCGCCGACATCTGTGCAGGTGGCCCGCGCCCCGGAGGCGGTGGCGCTGGTGTGCTGGGGTGCTGACGCCCCGCAGACACACCTGATGGACGCGATGGCCGACGATGTGGAGCTCGAATTGGGTTGGGGTCGACTCGTCTTCGGGCAGACCTTCGCCGATCCGGCAAGCTGGCCGAAGCACTGCGGCGGGAAGAACCCGGCCGGCGCGACATCTGCATCTACGCGCACGAGCCCCGCGTGGTGGTCGCCGCATCACGCAATGAGTTCTTTATCGATCCCGGCCATACCTATCGACTGCGCTTCCATGCGTCCCAGGCAGACGACCTGGCACCGCCGCCCTACGGCGTGGCGGTGCGCATGCTGAAGAAGTCGTCCGACGCCGATGCGATGAACCGCGTTTTTGCAACGGAACGGCTCACTGAACCGGAGTGAACTCGAGGTGCAATTCCTTGAGGCGCCTGAACAGAAAAGTGCGGTCCCATTGGAGCCGACGATCGTTTGCCGGGCCGTGCTTGGCTTCTGAAAGCCGAATGTCGACCATCCGGTCAAGGATTCGTTCCAAGCTCACCCGTACTTCGGCGCGTGCAATCGGGGCGCCCGGACAAGTGTGAATACCACGGCCGAATGCGATGTGTTGCAATATGTTTGGGCGGTCGAGGCGGAACTCGTTGGGCTCGTCGAACCGTCGTGGATCGCGGTTTGCCGCACCGTTCATCACGAGTACGCTGGTACCGGCTTGCACGTCGATGTCGCCGATCCTGGTGGTGCGACGCGCCATGCGGAAATTCGATTTGATCGGGCTTTCGAAGCGCAGCATCTCCTCGATGAAGGCGGGGATCTTTGAGTTGTCCTCGCGCAGCTGCTCTTGCAAGTCCGGTCGCTCCGCCAGCATCAGCATCGAGAGACTCAGCAGATCGATCGTCGTGCCGTGGCCGGCGGCGAACATGAACGTGGCAACGCGGGCAACATCCATCGCGCCGGGTGTCGTGCCGTCGGGGAACTTTGCCAGCGCAAGCTCGGTGAGGACGTCGTCGCGCGGCTCGCGCCGTCGGTCCTCGATGTACTCGACGAACCACTCCTCTTTCACGCCAACGAAGCCGCTGCGTTCGCCTTTGAGCCTGCTGGCTGTCGCAGCGCGGCGGAATCGCTCACGGTCGGCCTCGGGTACGCCCAGCAGGTCGGCAATCGCGTCGAGCGTGAACGGAAAATTGTAGTCAATGACAATCTCGCATTTGCCCTCTGCGATGAAGCGGTTGAGTCGATCGTCGGCAAGACGCCACAGGAAGTCCTCGTTGTTCTTGAGCTGCTTCGGCGTAAACAACCTGCTCAACAGCGAGCGGTGCGCGGTGTGCTTCGGAGGATCAAACGATATGAAGTAGTCGCCGAACGTAACCCTGTGGCGGTGCCGCTCGATCAGATCCGAGACGTCATCGCTGTCGGTTTCGCTCGGAATCCCCGACCATGGTCCGCTGACTATATTGCACACCGATAAGGTCTGGTCGGTGTCGCGCTGCACGGCTACTGCCTCGTCGTACCCCGACACCATCACCACGCCGTGCGCCGGCTCACGCCATACTGGGCAACGACGGATCGCCTCGTAATAGCCGTAGGGGTCGTCGACGAGCGACTTGTCGGTGAAGAAGTCGAGGTTCTCGGGTCCGCTCACTCCGCCTCCATCGCGTTGCAACGCATATGTGTTGCAATACAAATTTTAGGTGCTCGGCAGATGTACTCAAATGGCCGGTCCGTGGGGGTCAGGAAGTCGATCAGCTCCACCCGCGCGGTGACCGCTTGCGACTCCGGGACCGGGTCTTCCGCTCAGCCTGTATGAGGAAGAGACGGGGACCCAGCCCGCGAGCACAACAGCCGATTCGTGATTGGTAGCACGGCACGAAACGGCGCCACGGCGCACTTGCTCATGGCTATAGCTCGGTCGGGTTTCGAGCTGGCGCCAGTGAGACCTGATTCGCTTCGGCGTACAGGTCATTGGCGCGCTTCTGCTCTGCCGCAAGCTTTTCCAGCGCCGCGACTGCACGCCTGAGGAGACCGATAGCTTCCTCGGCAGTCTCTTTCACCTCAGTGAAACCCGGTATCAACCCCATCTGGATTTTCCCTCCCCTGCGAGCCGGAACTTCAAGCCATCTTACGAATAGCGTTTGCCGGTCCGGATCATCGTAGGCCGGCGGACGCGTGCCTCGGTCACCGGCTCGCGACTCGCGCCGCGCATTTGATACGCGAGATCAACGAAATGTTGACCTTCCCGACTTGCCAGCTGGAGGGGATTTCGGATTCCAGCCAAGGGGTGGACCGAAAGCTCTTGGGCCGTGGACTCAGTCCGGGTCGCGAACTTTGGCGAGGCTCCACGAAAAGGGGCCGCTGACATGCGGTCCTTTTTCGTCAGATCAGACGACATGCCCGAGATAAGCGAATTGACGTTCTGGCGGTGTCCTTGACTCACGTTGCCAAATCGCGCTGGACGTACCCATACACTCCGAGCCCGGTAAGGATCGCGCCGATGAGCAGGAAAAAGCTGGTGGCCACCCAATTAGGCGGTGTGTCGGGTACGGCGGCGAGGTGCGCCCACGGCGACAGGTTGACAACCCAGCCAGGGGCTTTCGTGGTCTGAATGACCACGTTCACCACGAATCCGCCCACAATCGGCAATGCACCGATCGCGCCGGTAGCCGATGGCAGCCACCCGACGCCCACCGCTGCCGCCCCGGCCGCGAGCAATGCCACCGGAAGGGAATTCAGCGCACCCGCGAGTGAATCGCTCAACTGCAGTGGGGCGCCGGTGATTTTGGTGCCGCTCCAAATGGCGACTGCTGCCGAGCAATGCAGGGCAACGACCCCACCAACCGTGGCCATGATCTCAGTGGACATCAGACGTACGCGCGAAATTGGTTGGGCGAACAGCAAGGTCCATCGACCGGCCTTCTCGTCGGCGACCATCGCGGCGAGACGCATTGCGGAGTACAGCCCGGTGAGAACTGCGAGCATGCTGAACAGAGCCGCAGCGAAGACATTCACCAATTTATGGCCGCCCAGCCCGGCGGCCACGGCGAGTTCAGCGAACCGCGGGTTCGTTTGGAACAACTCGAGAAGCCATGCGAGCGTCGCGCCGACCAGAAGGAAGTATGCGGCGATGCCCGTTGCCCACGAGAGCGTGGTCCGCCCGGTCCGGCGAAGGGCGAACCCGCCGATCGATTGCAACAATCGCGTTCGTGGAGAACGGCTATCCGGCACCGCTACAATCCCGTCGCCCAAATCGCGGTGGCGTGCCGCGGAGATGGCCGCACCCGCCAGCGCGATCGGAAACGCGCCCAACACGATCAGCGGAACGATGCGGTTGTCGGCGTATGGCGCCGCGCGGGCTGTCAGTCCGAACGGCGTCGCCCAAGCCGACCATGCCAGTTGATGCGAGCCATCGGCGATCATGCGCAGCAGCAGGCTAACGCCCAGAGCCGCCACCGTAAGCCCCGTGGCACCGGATCGGCTCGGCATGACTTGTGCGGCGAGCAGAGCCATCGTCGCGAAAGTCAAAGCAACAAAAGTGATCCCGGCTGCATGGATCACTGCTCCGGTCGGTTCAGTACGGGCCGCCAAAAGGCCCACCGCGACGGCCACGCCGATCAGCGCCGCGGATCCAACGAGGGCGGCCAGGCAGCGGACAACCAGATCGCCCATTCGCAGGCGTCCCGCGAGGAGCAGATCCCACCGCCGGGCATCCTCCTCACCGCGGGTAATACGTGTGGCGGCAAGCAGAATCCATACGCTCGCGAGCACCGAAACGGCTGGGCCGGTGCGCCATACAGTGAAACCGCCGGGATCGTCGATAGCGACCGGTGGACCCGACAAGATCCTTATGGCGGGATTCTCAGCAAGTGCGCGCAAACCTGATTCATCCAGCAAGTCGCCGATCGGCTTGTATTGGCTGGCCGCCAACGCCGACACACCCCCACAGATCAAGGCGACCACCACGGCACCAAGGCGAAGCTGCCGTACGGCCAGCAGGCTCACGGCCCGGCCCGGCGCGAGTTGCGGCCCGGCGGGCACCGGCGAACCGGGGAGCGTCGCGGCTGTCATCGCGCAGCATCTCCGTAGTAGGCGAGAAAAATCTCCTCGAGCGTCGGTTCGCGCATCGCGAGCGCGGTAATGTCGGCTGCGGCGAGCGCTCGAAGCGCGGCCACCGGGGATCCAGTCAGGCTGAACCGCAACCGATCACCGTTCAGCTGCTCGACACCAGACACACCCGCAATGTCCTTGAGGGAAGGTTGACCACCGTGATAGGACACCTCGACTACGGTCCGGCGCAACCGGCGCAAATCAGCGATGCTGTCAACTTCGACGAGTCGCCCGGCACGTAGAATCGCTACCCGGTCGCATACGGCTTCTACCTCGGCCAGCTGATGCGAGCTGAGGAACACCGTCTGGCCCCGCTCGCGTGCTTCTGCGACACAGCCGCGAAATTCTCTCTCCATCAACGGATCCATGCCGCTTGTCGGCTCGTCGAGCACTAGAAGAGGAGCCCGTGTCGCGAATGCGGCGACAAGGGCCACCTTCTGCCGGTTGCCGGTCGAATAGGTCCTGGCCGGCTTGTCGAGCTCGAGATCGAAACGGTCGACCAACTCGTCGCGGTAGGCCGCGTCGACACCGGAACCCACACAGCCAAGCAGCTCAAGGATTTCGGCGCCCGTCAGTCCCGGCCACAGCGCGACATCCGCGGGCACATATGCGATGTGACGATGGGACCGACGGACGTCACCCGCAGCGCAACCGAATATCTTCGCACTGCCTGCGGTCGGGCGAATCAATCCGAGCAGCAGGCGGATCGTCGTCGACTTGCCGGCACCGTTGGGGCCCAGGAACCCGAACACCTCGCCGGGCGCGACGGTCATACTCAGATCCTCGACGGCCACAACACGGCCGAACCGTTTGGTCAGACCGTCGACACGGATGGCAGGACTGCTAGCAGTGCGCGCCGGGGACTCCACGCCCTGAAGGGTAAGTCACCCACCGTAAAGATCTCTCGGACCCGACGCAGGGGCGGTTTCCTCAAGCTGACCTCTCACGCAGCTGAGGACCTTCGCGCCGGCAGCGTCACTTGACGTTTGAGCGTATTGACGCTGGGAATACGCGAGGGGTGTTGACGCAGGTCTGGGGAAGTCCTGATAGGCCACATCGGGGATTTGCGAAACCAGGACCGACCCTATTGGCCTCCCGTACAGTTTGCTCTAAGGTTTGCTGCTCTCGACTTGATGGTCTGGGGGAACTGATGAGCACCAACCCGATAACAGCAGTCTCGTCTCGGTCACAAAGGGCAACACAGCCTGTGGCCAGCCTTCGCCGATGTTGCAGCCGGCTGCCGGGTGGTTTACGGCGAAGCCGAACGCGCCGGGTGTCTGGACTACATCGAACAGAACTGGCATAAATCTCGTTCCGCTTAGGGGGAGCACTCAATGGGTCGTGCTGATCGGATCTTTCCGCTGACGCGAGGACAGCTAGACATCTGGCTTGCGCAGGAAACGGGTAGCTTCGGTGCGAAGTGGCAGCTGGGCGAGCTGTTGCGAATCGAGGGCGCGATAGACCCTGGTTTGCTTGAGCGGGCGATCGTTCAAGCGATGCGCGAGGCCGAGCCACTCAGAGCCGTCTTTTTCGAGGTGGATGGCCAGGTTCTCCAAACGCCGGTTGATTACCCGGACGTTGAGCTTGCTCGCCATGATCTCATCGGCTCGCAGGATCCTGCACAGGACGCCTATCGGCTGGCATCATCGATCCAACGTACGCTGATGCCCCTTGATGGCCCGCTGTTCAAATTCGCGTTGTTGCAGACACGGGTGGACGAATTCTATTTGTTCGCATGCTGCCATCATATAGTTGTCGACGGAATCGGCATTACTCTCGTTTGTCACCGGATCGCGGATATCTATTCCGCCATGGCTTCGGGCATCTCGATTCCGCCTCCTTTTTTCGGGTCATTGAGTGATCTGATTGAATCCGAATCAGATTACGAAGCGTCCACCGATTATCTCGATGATCAGGCCTACTGGGCGAGGAACCTTCCGCCGGAAAGCGAACCGCGTTATCGGTTGGCGGACGCGACCGCGGGCGGGCGTGATGAGGAGTCTTCCTCACCGGTTCAATTGGACCCTTCCGCCGTCGCCGGGATCCAAGTGTTGTCGCAGGCCTTGGGGGTGCGTCGATCGTCTGTGATCACTGCAGCGTGCGCGCTCCTGGTGCGCGCGTTCGACACTGAGAGCCCGGAGGTGGTGCTGGATTTTCCGGTAAGCAGGCGGGTGCGTCCGGAGACACAGATGGTTCCGGGAATGATCTCCGGGTTTGTACCACTGGTGTTGAAAGCTTCGCCGGAGTCGGCGGTAGCCGGTTTCTGTCAACTCGTCGACACGCAAATGCGAGAAGCGCTGGAGCATCAGCGGTTCCCTGTGCACTCTATCGATTACAAGGCGAGTCTCCGCGGCTCCGGACAGGCGTCGAATCGTGTAGTCATCAATTTCATTCCGGCTACACACACAGGGTATTTCGGTGATGCCGCGACAACCGGAACCCTGACCCATGCCGGCCCCGTCGAGTTTGGGCTGGTCTTTTTCAAAGACGACGATGATCTTTTCGTCAGCACCGCGGGTGCTGGACAATTCTTTCCGAATTGCGATGTCCGCGAATTAACAGAGCGGTTAGAGCGCGTGTTGGTGGCGATGGCCGCCGATCACGGGCGGTCGTTGTCGTCGATCGATCTGCGCGATGAGGGTGAGCGGGCCCGGCTGGATGGGTGGGGGAATCGGCCGGTTCTGACCCAGCCGGTGGCCGCGGCGGTGTCGGTTCCGGTGTTGTTCGCCGCGCAGGTGGCCCGGGCCCCGGAGGCGGTGGCGGTCACCTGCGAGGGCCGCTCAACGACGTACCGGGAGCTGGAGGATGCGTCTAACCGGGTAGCGCATCTGTTGGCCGGCCAGGGTGTGGGGCCGGGTGAGTGTGTGGCGCTGCTGGTGGAGCGTACGGGTAAGGCGATCGTGGCGATGCTGGCGGTGCTCAAGACCGGGGCGGCGTATCTACCGATCGACCCGGCGGTGCCGACGTCCCGGATCAAATTCATGATCGCCGACGCCGCGCCGATGGCCGCGGTCACCACCGCCGGGTTAGCTGGCCGGCTAGACGGGTGCGATCTGCTTGTGATCGATGTCGACGATCCCCGCGTTGACACTCAACCCAGTACCGCGCTGCCTGCTCCGAACGGCGACGATATCGCATACCTGATCTACACCTCGGGCACCACCGGCACTCCGAAGGGGGTGGCGGTCACTCACCAGAGTGTGACCCAGTTGCTGGCGCAGTTGGATGCCGGTTTGCTGGCGGTGGGGGTGTGGTCGCTGTGTCATTCGTTGGCCTTCGACGTGTCGGTGTGGGAGATCTTTGGCGCGCTGCTGCGGGGTGGGCGGCTGGTGGTGGTGCCCGAAGCGGTCGTGACCTCACCGCCGGACTTACACGAGGTACTTGTTGCTGACGAGGTCAGCGTGTTGACCCAGACGCCGTCGACGATGGCGATGCTCTCGGATCAGGGTTTGGAGTCAACGGCGTTGGTGATGGCCGGTGAGGCCTGCCCGGTTGAGGTGGTGGATCGGTGGGCGCCCGGGCGGGTGATGGTCAACGCCTACGGTCCGACCGAGACCACGATGTGTGTGGCGATCAGCGCGCCGTTGACGGCTGGAGCACCTGTGGTGCCGATCGGTACGCCGGTGTTGGGGGCGGCGTTGTTTGTGCTGGACCAGTGGTTGCGCCCGGTGCCGACCGGGGTGGTCGGTGAGTTGTATGTGGCCGGTGCTGGTGTGGGCGTGGGTTATGTGCGCCGGGCTGGGTTGACCGGGTCGCGGTTTGTGGCCTGTCCGTTCGGCGGGCCTGGGGCTCGGATGTATCGCACCGGGGATCTGGTGCGCTGGGGTGCTGATGGGCAGCTGCAGCATCTGGGGCGCGCCGACGAGCAGGTCAAAGTCCGCGGGTATCGCATCGAACTCGGGGAGATCCAGGCCGCGCTAGCCGGGCTGGATGGGGTGGAGCAGGCAGTGGTGATCGCCCGCGAGGACGGCCCCGGCGAAAAGCGCCTGGTCGCGTACATCACCGGGTCCGCGGAGCCGGCCGAGACCTGCGCGCAGCTCGCTGAGCTGATGCCGGACTACATGGTCCCGGCTGCGGTGGTGGTCCTCGATGCGCTGCCGCTGACCTCTAACGGCAAACTCGACAGGCGCGCCCTGCCGGCACCGGAGTCCCAGGATGTAGATCGTTACCGGGCCCCGGCCGGCGCGGTGGAGGAGATCCTGGCCGGTATCTACGCCGAGGTACTGGGGCTGGACCGGGTTGGGGTCGACGACTCGTTCTTCGACCTGGGCGGGGATTCGCTGTTGGCGATGCGCCTGTCCGCGGCGATCAACACCTCACTGGCCGCCGATGTTTCGGTACCTACCGTCTTCGACGCGCCCACGGTTGCCCAGTTGGCGTTGCACATCGGTGTGGGTTCGCGTCTGCTAGAGCCGTTGGTGGCGGTGGAGAGGCCCGCGGTGGTGCCGTTGTCGTTTGCCCAGCAGCGGTTGTGGTTTATCGACCAGTTGCAGGGGCCCTCCCCGGTGTACAACATGGCGACCGCATTGCGGTTGGGCGGGCGCCTTGATGCCGAGACGTTGGGTGCGGCGCTGGCCGATGTGGTGGGCCGCCATGAGAGCCTGCGCACGCTGCTTGTGGCGCCCGGGGGGATCCCTCAGCAGCTGGTGGTGCCGCCCGAGCGGGCCGACTTCGGCTGGCAGATCATTGATGCCGCCGGCTGGTCGGCTGGCCGGCTGGATGAGGCCATCGGCGCGGCGGCGCGTCACCCGTTTGACCTGGCCAGCGAGATCCCATTGCGGGCAACACTTTTCCGCCTCGCCGAGGACGAGCATGTGCTGGTTGCGGTGCTGCATCATATCGCCGCCGACGGCTTGTCGATCGCCCCGCTGATTAGGGATCTGGGGGTGGCCTTTGCCAGCCAGTGTGCGGGGCTTGCCCCCGACTGGGCGCCGTTGGCGGTGCAGTATGTCGATTACACGCTGTGGCAGCGCGCACTGCTGGGTGAACTGGCCGACAGCGACAGCCCGATCGCCGCGCAGCTGGCCTACTGGGAGCAGGCGCTGGCCGGGATGCCCGAGCGGCTGCAGTTGCCCACTGATCGGCCCTACCCACCGGTGGCCGATCAGCGCGGCGCCAGCGTGGTCGTGGACTGGCCGGCCGAGTTGCAGCAGCAGGTTGTGCGGGTGGCGCGTGAGCACAACGTGACCAGCTTCATGATGGTTCAGGCCGCGCTGGCGGTGCTGCTAGCGAAGCTCAGCGCCAGCAGCGAGGTCGCGGTGGGGTTCCCGATCGCGGGGCGGCGCGACCCCGCACTGGATGATTTGGTGGGCTTTTTTGTCAACACCTTGGTGCTGCGTGTCGAGTTGGCTGGGGATCCCACCGCCGCCGAACTGCTGGCCCAGGTGCGCCAACGGAGCCTGGCCGCCTACGAGCACCAAGACGTGCCCTTCGAGGTACTGGTGGAGCGGCTCAACCCGACCCGAAGCCTGGCTCATCATCCCCTGATTCAGGTGGTGATGGGCTGGCAGTTCGCCGGGAACAGCGATCCCGCGACGGAGCTGCTGTTGGAGGGCCTGCAGGTCACGTCGCTGCCGGTGGATACCCGCACCGCCCGGATGGATTTGACGTTCTCCTTGGCCGAACGCTTCACCGAGGCCGGTGAGCCCGCCGGGATTTCCGGGGCGGTGGAGTTTCGCACCGATGTGTTCGACGCGGAGAGCGTCGGGGCGCTGATCGAGCGGTTGCGGCGGGTGGTGGTGGCGATGACCGCCGACCCGACACGGCGGCTCTCATCGATCGATGTGCTCGACGAGCCTGAACATGCCCGATTGGATGAGCTCGGTAACTGCGCGGTGTTGAGCCAGCCGGTGGCCGCGGCGGTGTCGGTTCCGGTGTTGTTCGCCGCGCA
>Ga0210389_10005234_pt1 | contig 10060 bp, 10 predicted proteins | sample IncBWH28OmetaG_FD_160127 | JGI IMG/M metagenome (GOLD analysis project Ga0210389, IMG submission 160127) | Forest soil microbial communities from Barre Woods Harvard Forest LTER site, Petersham, Massachusetts, United States - Inc-BW-H-28-O ...
CAACCCGACTAGTATGCCTCAGATCACCGTGACGGCCAAATTCCTGGCCATAGTTCTGGCCGCGCTGGCGACCGCACGGCCCGTGCCGCCCGCGATCACCGAACTCACCTGCCCGTAAGGGTTGCCAGCGTCTTGTCGAACTGTCTGGTCAGAGCTGCCAGACGAGCTCCGGATTGCTTCGAACGTGGAGTGTAACGAGCGCCGTGGACGCGGGCGGTACCAGCAGTCTCGTCATTCCCCCGCAGTGTTGCCAGCTCGGTCCGCGAGCTGCTGTGCGCGGGCCGCATTTGGCCGGAGCGGCCATCTGCCGCCCGGTGGGTGCGTAACTGGTGGTCGGGTCGGCCGTGTCGGCCACCGTCCTTGCGCAGGCCAGAGTGTTGCTGGCGCAGGTGGGGCGCGGCGCCGGGGCGGTGCATCCCGAAGGCGAGCTCGGCGTTGTGTGAGGAATTGCCAAGGGCGGCGTGGGCAGCAGCGGCGAACAGGACTAACAACGCAGCGCCGGCGGCGAGCAGGGCCAAGAAGCCGGTGACGCGGGCCGCGGTGGCGGTCTTGGCGCTGGGGGTACTGGTCATGAGTTTCCTTTTCTCGGGCGGCTTGGTGCGTTGAGAAAAGGTTCTGAGGTGCCCCTGGAGGAATGCTTGAAAAAACCTTGTCGTGCAGGCAGGCGCGGTGGAATCAGGCTAAGAGCGCCGACGGCAAGGTCGCAAAGCCGGCTTCGTCAGAGCGGTCTTGCCCTATGCGCCACAGCGCTGCTGATCCGGTGGGCTGACGCCGGCACCGCACCAATAGAGATCGCCGCCTTGCCAGCCGGGGAAGCCCTTCAACACCGTCTGCTTGAGCAAGCCGGGCGCCTGCGAGACCAGCTGGAGCGAGTCACCCACGGACGTCGACGGACCCGGGCTGGGGTTGGCCGGGGTCGTCTGGCCGTTTTTCAGGCCGTAACTCACGGCAGTGACCGCAAGCGTCAGCTGCGTCTCGTCACCCGACACCACCCCCAGCGTGTCGGTCTCCGAGCAGGCGGCCTGTCCCTGACTGCACGGGCCCATGTCCAGGCCCGCGAAGAGAGTGGCCGTTGTCGCAGTGATGTCCAGGGTCGAGACGTGGCGCTGCCAGTGGCCAACGAACCGGCCGCTGGCCGTCCCCGAGGCACTTGCCGTGCTGGTCGCCGAGGGGGCCGCTGGACTTGGGGAGGCACCCGTGGTCGAGGACGCGCCGGTGCCGGACGTATTCGTCGAGCATCCTGCCGCGGCCACCGTGACAATCCCGGCGATGGCAGTGACCAACCCGGAGACCAACCCGGAGTTGGCCACCGAGACCTGTGCTGTCATCTGACTGTCCCTTCAATCGCTTGCAACCACGCCGCGGGCGCAGTCGACCGATGGGATACCTCATTAAAAGATTAAGTCGTCCGGTGTCAGGAGTACCGAAGAGGCCTAGGCTTACGCCCGAGCCGCGCCGCTGCGGCGATAGGGAGGACGTCATGAACAAAGCTTCAAGTCTGACCGCATCGTTGGTCGGCGCGGCTCTGGCCGTGTCCCTTGCCGGGTGCTCGAATTCCGGCACGACCACGAGTTCCACCACACCGACCGCTTCCACCACGACCACTACCGCGCCATCCGCGTCGCCGTCGGGCTCGTCGGCGACCACGTCCGCCTCGCCGGCGCCCCAGGCCACAACGAAGGGGTCGGCGGGCGGCATCGACGTCACCATTACCGCGCCGGGGCCCACGGCGGTGCGGCCCGGCGGGGCGCCGATGCCCTTCAGCGTCACGCTGCTCAACACGACGACCGCCAGCATCGCCCAACTGGGGATGGTGGTGTCGCTGGGGCACTGTTCATGCAACCCGTCTGGCGTCGCGATGATGCCTGCCGGGACGATGCAGCTGCAAAGCTCCGACACCAACGCGTGGGTGACCGTGCCGTATGTCGCCGAAGGGACCGGGACGGATTTCCTCGCCCAACCGGTGCTTGCGCCGCTTACGCTAAATCAAGGGCAGACCATCACCTATCAGCTGCAGCTGCAGCTCAACCCAAATCAGAATTTCACCGTCAACCAGGGTGCGTCCGCCGTCGACGTGACGATGACCAACGTCAGTACCAACGCCCCGATCGGCGCCAGCCCCACGGCCTCACTGCCCATCACCGTCGGACCGTAGCCGGGCAGACGGGCGCCGGTCATTAGGTTTGGCGTCATGACCGGTACCCGCAGTACCTACAGAGCATGGCAAACTCTTTCCGGCCGTCCCGGCGGCACCCGCCTGTTCTCGATGGCCTTCCAATTTACGGGTGGCACGCGTCCCCTATTTCGCCTCGATCCTGCCGCATGTTGTGCGCATGGAGCCGGGCCTGGCCGAAGTCGCCGTGCCCAAGTGGTTTTTCGTGCACAACCACTTGCACACGGTGCACGCGATCGCGTCCTGCAACGCCGCCGAGATGGCGATGGGAATGTTGATGGAGGCCACGGTGCCGCCTAGCCACCGGTGGATCCCGAAAGCGATGACGGTGCAGTATCTGGCCAAAGCCACTACATCACTGCACGCACAGGCCCGGCTGGACCCGCCCGACTTTTCGCAGATCACTGAGGGTGTCGAGGTGATAGTGCCGGTGCGGGTGACCGACCGCGACGGTACCGAAGTGGTGCACGCCGACATCACGACGTGGGTGACACTCGCAACCTGAAGCTTCAGAGGATTCGAAAGCCGGCCGAAAACCTGACCGACACTTGGCATTCGGCTCTGGGCACGCTGAGGCCTGCGACTTGTGCTGTTCATCGGCACTCTGCTGATGGCGGTGGGTTTCGCCAGCCTGCACGGACTAAATCCGCATTCGACGTATCCCGAGTTCGCGTGGCCGACGTTGATACTCGCCACCGGCATCGGAATGTGCACGGCGCCAACGACTTCAGCGATCATGGGCGCGGTTCCCGACGAAAGGCAGGGCGTCGCCTCCGCCGTCAACGACACCTCGCGAGAGATGGGCGGCGCGCTGGGTATCGCGGTCGCCGGCTCAATCCTGGCCGGACGCTATTCCCACGAACTCGCACCCAGGCTGGCGGACTTTCCCGCCGCGGTCCACGTGCCCGCGACCGATTCGCTGGCCAAAGCCGTCGAGCTGGCTGGCAAGCTTGGGCCCCAAGGGCGCCAGCTGGCCGAAGTCAGCAAGACCGCATTCCTGACAGCCATGCACGCTTCTACGATCACAATGGCCGTCATTGTCAGCCTTGCGGCGATCCTGATCGGACTGTGGGCGCCCGGGCGTGATGGGCGCCAGCTAAGGCTTCGCAAGAAATAGGGCCCCTCGCTTCTGCAATAACACCTCGGCGGACCAGAGATCGCGTTACGCTCCGCTCGGAACACGATCGCCAGGGGGACGGCGAGCGATGTCCGGACTAGCTGGGGGCCCCCCTTGTCATACGTGATCGCGGCACCGGAGTATGTAGCGGCGGCAGCAACAGATCTGGCGAATATCGGTTCGGCGCTCGGCGACGCCAACTCGGCGGCGTTGGGCCCCACATCAAGCGTGTTTGCCGCCGGTGCCGACGAGGTATCGGCGGCCATCTCGGCGTTGTTCAACTCACACGCGCAGACCTACCAAGCGCTCAGCACCCAAGCGGCGCTGTTCCATCAGCAATTTGTGAATCTCATGACCGGCGGCGCGTCCGAATACGCCCTGACCGAGGCCGCCAACGCCGCACCGCTGCAGACCGTTGAGCAGGGCTTGCTTGGGGCGATCAACGCACCCAGCCAGGCGCTGACGACCGCGCAGCCGCTGGCCGGCAGCGCCGCTTCGGCGGCTTCGGCGGCTTCGGCGACGGCGGCCACGGCGGGGCTGGCGGGTGGTTCGGCACCGGCCACTCCGGCAGCACCGCTGGCGACGGCGGTTGCGCCGGTGTCGTCGGTGCCGTCGGCGCTCGTTCCGGCCGGCGCGCCGGCGGCAGCGCTGCAGGCGGCGCCGACCGGGTCAGCGGCGCTGGTACCGGCCAGCACGGCGGCAGCGGCAGTGCCGGTGGAATCGGGAGTTCCTTCGGTATCCGGGGCGCCGGCGTCAGCCGCGACATCGATAGCGGCAGTGGAGGCCGAAGCGCCGGCATTTTCTCCGTTAACGGCGATACCGCCCGTGCCACTAAGCGGCACCTCGGCGGCGGCTGCGCCGGCCGTTGCACCCCCGGCAACGGCTGGGCCGGCGGGCACCAGCAACGAGCAACGAGCAGTGACACCCGCGTCGGCGGCACGGGCGGAGTAATCGAGCTTCACCCAACAAATTCGGCCGCGCGGTGCCCGAGCATTACGATCGTCGCATGTGGACCGCGGCCGGGCACTACCGGCAGGACCGAGCCATCGATAACCCACAGGTTGTCGATGCCGCGGACCCGACAGTGTTGGTCGACAACAGCTTTCGGATCATCATCGACGCCCAGCGGGGCGCTACCACACAGGTGCTGCGACGTAGACCACACGGCTGGGCCGATGTGCGTTGTCGCACCGCATAATTCACGCGCCAACTCGCTGGCCTGCCGCAGCAGCGCTATGTCGGCCGGCTCGCTGTCGTAGCGGTGCTCGATCAGGGGCGGCACGGCGGAATCGGCCGAGACCAGGGTGATGCGTCCGCGCGACCGTGGCCGCATCAGCGCCACCCCGATATGCGGCCAGTCGCGGTGTCCCGGGGTACCGTCTCCCGTCATCGCAACGAAACCACCTGTGTACGGCCGGATCTCGATGCCGTCCGAGGTGCTCAGCACCACCTCTAGCACGGGACGATCCACCGCCACCGTCCAGCTGGTCGGCATCACCCATTCCGGGTGATCACTGCAGCCCATGCCGACCCGCAGCGGCACAACCACGTCAACGCCGGCAGCCTTCAGCATTGCCTCGTCACCGACACCGGAGAGCATCAGCAGGTGCGCCGACTGAATCGCTCCGGCGCACAGCACAATTCGATCGGCCGTCAAGGTCACCAATCCTGCGGGGCCAGCCGCGTCGACTCCCACGACGGTTGCCGAGGAAAAACGCAGCCGCACCGCCCGCATTTGCGCCAGCAGCGTCAGGTTGGCCCGCCCCAGCGCGGGCAGCAAAAAGCCGGCCCCTGCGCTGGTGCGCACGCCGTCGACGATATTGAGTGGGACCGCACCTACTCCCGACGGCAGTTCGGGACCGACGTCGTTGAGGTCGGCGATCCACGGAAACCCGGCCCGCTGGGTCGCGGCCAGAAAGTTTTCGGTGCTCCCCGTCATGTCGTGGGTGCGGCGAACCGGGATGGGACCGCTGTCGCCGTGGGCGGGAGTGCAGAAATCCAGGTCGGTCTCGATGGCCCGGAAGTGATCGAGGACGTCGAACCACCCCCACCCCGGCAAGCCGATGCCGTCGAAGTCCGCCGGCAGCCCGCGGCAGAAGTAGCCGCCATTGACCGCGCCGGAGCCGCCGATCGTGGTCCCGCGCACGATGGGCAGCTGGCGGGCCGGTCGATCGGTGAGCTTGGTCAGAAAACGATGGACCAGCGGGCTGCCCACGCCGATCGGGAGTTGCAACCCATTGGCAGTCTGTGCCAAAAGCCCCGGGTCGGTGAGCCCAGGCCCAGCCTCGAGGACGGTCACGCTACGGCTGGGATCGGCGGAAAGACGTTCGGCAACAACCGATCCAGCGCTGCCGGCACCGACGATCAGCACATCGCTGTGCGAGACGGCTGTAATCAAGGCAGGCTCAAGACGGGGTCAAAGCGATGGCTAAGTCCGAATCTGGGGTTTAAGCGCGCGAAGGTTGCGTTCGCGCGCTACGCCCCACCACAGGCCGATGCCGTAGGCCAGGTCATCGACCCGCTTCAGCAGAAGATAGGTCAGCAGTCCGATCGGTTCGGCATCGTCGCCGGTGGCATCCCTGCGGCTGAGCCAGTCCACCACGCCGTCCAGGACGGCGGCGACCAGCACCACCCGCCTGCAGTGCCGCGAGAGCGTGGCCGCCAGCAAGGCCAGCGGCCAGTAGTGCCGGCAGATGGCCGATGCCAGTTGCAGCGCCGCCGACCACAGGCCGCGGGTGGCGACCTCGACGACATCGCGTAACGAAGTCTCGGAGCTGCGCATGGCCCTGGCGATCCGGCGACCGGTCAGGAAGGCGACCACCAACGATGCCAGCTGACCGATGCTGGTCCCGACAGCCATCAGGATCCAGACCATCAGCGCCCAGCCGGAGATCACCACCGGGGCGGTCTTGTCCGGGTGCCGCACGGACAGCGGAGCCGCCGACCCGCCGTAAAACGCCTTGCGCGCAAGCCAATCCCGCAGCTCGGTGCGGTGGTCGTGGGCGACCAGCGCGATGGGCTCGTAGCGCAGCCGGGCGCCCGCTTCGATGAGCCGCCAGCACAGGTCGACGTCCTCGCCGGACTGCAGGGTCTCGTCGAAGCCGCCGACGTCATGAATGGCCGACCTGCGACAGATGATCGCGGCGCTGGGAACATAGGACACCGTGCTGTGCGGTAACACCGGCGCTTCTCGCTGACCGAGATCCAGCGACGAGTGCACCGCCTCATAGCGGGCTACCGCATTCTCGCTGTGCGAAAGCCCGATGATGCGCGGGGCGACCAGGGCGACGGTCGGGTCGCAGAAATGCCCGAGCAGCGCCTCCAGCCAGCCCCGCCGGGGCGCGACGTCCGAATCGAGGAATGCGACGAAGTCGGTGGTGCAGGCGGCCAGACCCGTGTTGCGCGCTGCCCCCGGCCCCTTGCTGCGGGGGTGGCGCAGCACGTCGATATCGCAGTGTGCGCCGATGAAGTCCTCCGGCTCGATGGGGCACGCCGAACCGTCGTCCACCACGACGACGCGCAGCCCGCGAAGCGCGCTCACCAAACGGCGCACACCAGGAGTGTTGTCCCGCACCGGAATAACCACGGTTACGTCGCGGTGTGACGGACCACCCGCGGGCCGGGGATGCGCGACGGTGGCGTCCAGCAGGGTGCGCGCCAGTTGGGCGCTGACCTCGTCACGCACCTTCAACCGGCCATCGGACAGCATGTCCTGGGCGGCGGGAGCCAGCCTCAGCAGCCGGGTGGGCGAGCCGCCGAGCAGGGCCGAGCCGTCACCGAGCACCCGCACACGGCGATCGACCTGAACGGCGAACCCGTCAGGCAGTCGAGCTTGAGTCATGTCAGCATCCCGTCGGGGCCGGGCGACCACCGCGCGACTCGACGCATGCACCCGTCGACCATCTCGTCGAAGATGCGTTTGCCCTCGACTGCCGTCGCGGTCGTCGGGTCCCCCAGGACGCCGACCCGGCTCACCGCCGCGACTCCCCCGCGGCGCATGGATGGGAGCAGTTCGGGCAGTGGCGCGCCGTTACCGGCGAGCCACCGGTCGGTCAGCACGTCGCCCGGCGAAATATGGAGCAACACCGATGTTTCGGTATGCCCGGCGTGGGCGTCGCCGCCGACGGCGGTGCACGGGCACCACCCGACGTCGCGACCCTCGTCGCGAAGCCGGCTCACCGCGCGGGTCAGCGCATCCATGTTGCCGCCGTGGCCGTTGACGAAGACCAGGCGGCCGGCCCAGCAGGCCGCCGACCTGCCGTACTCCACCAGCAGCAACGTCAGGGCCTCGGTGCCGATGGAGATCGTGCCGGCAAAATCTTGGTGTTCACCGCTGGCGCCGTACGCGATGGCCGGTGCCACCAGCCAGTCGCCCTCGAGCCGGGCACCGGCGCAGCGGGCGACCGCCGTCGCGATCCGGGTGTCGGTATCCAGCGGCAAGTGCGGACCGTGTTGCTCGGTAGAGCCCAGTGGGATCAGCAGTGACAGCGGCATGGTGGATAGCTCGATCGACGTCGCATTCCCCAGTTCGACGCGTACGGGCACTCGCCGATGGTAGGACGAATTAACCTGGTGTGCACCAATTGTTGCACCATCCATTTAGTATTTTTTATCGCCAGACGATCGATGAGTGCAAATTCGGCTCGTCCGCCACGATGGCCACGCCTGTACCACGGTTTGGACTTAAGTGGCTAGCGCTCCCCAACAGACGGCTCACCGAGGACCCGGGCAAATCCGGACGGAACCAGGATGTCGTCGGGGCCCAGGTCGTGGACCGAGGCATGCCCGACGCCCATCAGCGCCGAGTCGATGCCTCCGCGCAGAATGTCGAGGACGTTTTCGACGCCGGGCTGGCCGCACGCCGCGAGGCCCCACAGGTACGCGCGGCCGATCATCACCGCACGGGCGCCCAGTGCCACTGCCTTGACCACGTCGCTCCCGCGCCGGATGCCGCCGTCCAGCAACACCTCGATCTGGTCGCCGACCGCCGCCGCCACCGCGGGCAGGGCGCGAATCGACGCGGGGGTTCCGTCCAAGTTGTTGCCACCGTGGTTGGACACTGAGATCGCCGAAACACCAGCGTCCACGGCTCTTTTGGCATCGTCGACGCGCATCACGCCCTTGAGCATGAAGGGTCCGCCCCACAGTTCGCGCAACCAAGCAATGTCTTCCCAGGTCGGCGGAGGCGTGCCCATCCATTCGCCATAGGCGGCGAAGAACGGCGGGCCGGGCTCGCCGCGGCGGCCTTGGTTGGGCACTCGCAGGTCCGGTGGGCGCAGCGTCTTGCCGTACTTCCACAGCCAGCGCGGCTTGAAGACCGCTTCCGGGGACAACCGCAAGATGGTCCGCAGGTTCATCTCCTCCGGGATCTTGGGGCTGCCCCAGTCGCGGCCGTGCGAGAAGCTCCAGTCGGTGGTGACGATCAAACCGACCGCGCCGGCCTGACGGGCCCGTTCGACACGCTCGGCGATCGCGTCGCGGCCGCCCAGCCAGTACACCTGGAAGAAAAGCTTGGGGTTGGCGGCGATCACCTCCTCGATCGGCTTACTGGCGAACGAGGACAGACCCATCGCGGTCCCCCGCGCCGCCGCCGCCCGCGCGACGGCAACCTCACCGTCGGGATCGACCGCCTGGACTCCCGTCGGCGAAATGATGACCGGCAGCGAAATATCTTGTCCCATAACGGTGGTCGACAGGTCGCGTTTTTCCACCGCGCCAACAACATGGGGCGCAAAGCCGAGTTCACCAAAAGCCTCGACATTGTCAGCGACCGTGATTCCCCTTTCGCTGGCCGCAACCAGCGCGGAGTAAACCGATTTCGGCAGCCGCCGCTTAGCGCGTTGCTGTGCGATGGCGACCGTTTCGAACCATTCGTCGGCCACGGCTATAGCGGGCTTTCGTTGCACAGCCTGGCCGGCGTGTGCGCCGGCGGTCTGACAGTAAGCGTCAGCGGCACCGGTTCACGGACGGGCCGACCGCGCGAGTGGTCGACCCGCGGCCGCGGTGTCTGGCGCTCGCGCGACAGCGCCGGCACGCCGTGGCCTTGCACGCATTCGGGATCGGGACCGTCGAGCGGCAGGCCGGTGAAAAACTTGGCCGCCATGCACCCACCCCGGCAGCTGTCGTAGTGCCCGCAGCCGGCGCAGGCGCCTGCGGACTGAGGTTCGCGTAGCTCGCGAAACAGCGGGGCGTTCTTCCATACGTTATCGAACCCGTTATCCGTCAACACATTTCCGGCCAGAAAGCGGTCATGGATGGCGAACGGGCAGGCGTAGACGTCGCCCACCGGGTCGATCAGGCACACTACGCGGCCGGCGCCACACATGTTCAGGCCCGCCAGCGCGCCGGACTGGCCCAGCGGTGCCAAGTGGAAGAAGGAGTCGCCGGTGAGCACCCGCTCACCTTTGGCGACCAGCCAGTCGTACAGCTGCACTTGCTGGGCGGCGGTGGGGTGCAGGTCTTCCCAGACGTCCGCTCCGCGGCCCGACGGCCGCAGCCGGGTGATCCGCAGGGTAGCGCCGTAACGGCTTGCCAGCGCGGCGAATTCGTCGAGCTGGTCGACGTTGTGCCGGGTGACGACGACGGAGATCTTGGCATCACGGAAGCCGGCAGCAGCGAGGTTCTCCAGCGCGCGCACCGCCATGGCGTAGGAGCCGGCGCCGCGGACGGCGTCGTTGACCTCGGGGGTAGCGCCGTCGAGTGAGATCTGGACATCCACGTAGTCACTGGCCGCCAGCCGCGCGGCGACCTCGGGGGTTATCCGGACACCG